>Ga0182024_10001435_pt1 | contig 61555 bp, 45 predicted proteins | sample P32metaG_FD_120480 | JGI IMG/M metagenome (GOLD analysis project Ga0182024, IMG submission 120480) | Permafrost microbial communities from Stordalen Mire, Sweden - P3-2 metaG (Illumina Assembly) | ecosystem: Environmental > Terrestrial > Soil > Wetlands > Permafrost | place: Sweden: Stordalen...
GCCCATGGGATCGGTGACCGTATCGAGGATCGCTTTTCCAAAGCTTGCGGCATTTGGATCATACGTGAGTGTGGTGACATTGCCTTGGGGATCGGTAATGGAAGTGAGGAAAAAGAGGCGGTTGGGCAAAGTTCCCACCACCTGGCTAAAAACTTCCACCGTTCCATCGGGCAGCCACCGCTCGTAGCGTTCCGGACTCTGCCGATAGTGAAGAGTGGCAAGCGTCCACGCCTGATTATCCGTGAAATCTCCTTGATTCCCGTAGCTACCGCTACCCGAAATCACCGTCTCCTGATAGCCGCCGTAAACTATTTGGCTTCCGTTTGGCTCAATATGAGTGGCGGATGACTCATTATTTGCCGGACCTCCCTCGATATAAGACATCCAGTTAAAGCCCCATTGATGCCCTACATTGGAATAATTAAAAGCGGTGGGTTGTCCTTGTAAACGCTGATGATAGGTGATGTAAAACCGCATGTCATTGCCAATGGGCGGGGAATAGCCCACCGGACTGTCTACGATGGAGACACCTGCCTGAAACTGATCCAAGGATGCAATTGCCATGCCGCAAGGCGGCTTTGTAGGAGGTCCAGGATTTCCATTTCCATTACCACCAGGCTCTCCATTCGGAGAACCATCGTTATTTACTGGCAGGAAGGCTTGATTTGGCTGCTGAGACAAAGCACCGGGAAGATAAAACACTACGGGTTGGGTATAAGCATGCGCGGTCCTGTAAGGATCCAGCCAAGCGTAGCCAAAATACCTCATATTCCATGAATAATCAGAGCTAATACCGAGAGTAGCAGAAGGCCCGGAAGCCGGTGGTGGTGATGCATTATAATCCAAAACATACTGGTAGCTCGATGTATGAGTAGTGAAGGACGTATCAGCTTGATTTGGGTGATATGCCCCATAGCTCAAAATTTGAATGATTCCGTCTGGATGCCCCGAAATGGCGCCCCCAGCTAGGATATTGAACGTATAGGAAGCTCCCACAACTGGGGTACCTGAACTCACGTCTATCACTGTAATACTGTGCGTACCGGACGGAGTATCAGGATCCGTCAATACGGTAAGAGGAACATTTACGGAGTCGTCATCAGTTTCAAAACCGAACGGTATTTTGTAATCTGATGCGATTAGATGCACGCCAGCTTGAGCGCTTCCTTGGCTAAAAAGGCATAGGAGAAGACAAGCCAAAAATCCCTTCCAAACTAATGCAATATTTTTCGTCTTGTTCATCTCTTCCTCATGGCAGGGCCGTGGCTCCCGAAGGAGTAGTCACCGTAATGGTTAAGGTTGTGTCGACGGGCGGCGTAATCGCGCTGGAAGCCGATGTATCCGATACCCCCGATTGATTGAGAGTTCCCACCTCGTACGTGTAACTATTTCCGGCGATAACACTCAGATCGGCATAACTCGTCGCCGTGGGATCCAATACGTCAATTTGGACATAACTCCCCCCATTGGTACTTCGATAGATGTTGATTGCATCGTAATCAACCATGCCCGATAAAGTCCACGCCAGATCGGTTTCGGTGCCGGATATCGAAGTGGCCGTCAAAGACGTTGGAGCAACGGGTAGCCCGGTATCACCGGAATCATTGATATAGTATTGCGCCGCAACCACAGGACTCACAATCGTCCCGCTTACGGTGACGACCGCTTGTACCAAGGCGCTCGCTGAAACAGTAATCGATGATGAATAGGTGGGCGAACTTGCGGTAGGCTGGCTTCCATCGACGGTGTAGTGGATCATGCCGCCAGAAATGGCGGTGGACATGGTGACGGTTTGAGATGAGGTATAGGATCCTCCCGACGGTGAAATGTCTACCGCGGCGTTATAGGCCAAGCCATACTTATTGGACAAATAGAGGCTGACTTGCTGTAATTCTGCGGGCGAAAGTTTATGGTCATAGACAAGTTCCTCCACGATGTCGCCTTGCCAGGCAAAAGATCCCCCGTTGGCGGCTCCCACTGTAATGCCAGAAGAAAGCATTTGGACGCCACTCATGCCGCCAGTACCCGTAACCGCTCCATTCTGGTAGAAGGCAACATTGCTTATCGTCCGGTCGAGCGTCGCCACTTCCGCCAAGAACGTCCCTGAGGTGGGCGCTGCACCTCCAGAGCTATAGATGACATGTGTGTCAAAAAGCTCATTTCCACTGTAATAGCCGACACCTCGAGTTGCACCCGTGGTGGTACCTTGCCCAAGATATAAGGAATACGTCGGTGTACTAGGAGTGGTGGTCATGCCGACGGTGATAATGGTCATATCCGCATTCAAACCAGGATCAGGCAAACTCGAATTCGAAAGCCATTGACTACCGCTGAAACGCAAGCCGGGCTTGCCGTCCAGATCGCTTGAAATATAGGCCGGTCGATCAGACGAATTACTTTGTGAAACCGTATAATTTCCAGTCTCATCGGCCCAACTGATCACGTTGTTGCTGCCATCCAGCATAATCGCACCCGAATCATCGGCTTTTAGCCATATGGTCAAACCGTTGGTGAGCATGGTTGAATTACTCGCCTGGAAAGTTACATAGGCGTCTGCCTGTGCCTTACTCCATTGATGTTTGGTGATCTCCGCCTGTACAGCGCTGCTATAGGTTGAGGGCCAGGTAGCGTTCAGGCTGTAGTATCCATATCTGTCGGCAAGATAACCATCAACCTGATTCAACTCAGTGGAGGTTAGCTTATGGTCATAGATGAGGACCTCAGCAATATCTCCTTGCCATGCCGCTCCAAAATCTCCTCCTCTGTTGCCTACGAACAATTCTGGCGAAACACTCTGAACCCCACTTAAGGTGCCGGTATCCGTCTCAACCCCGTTTCGGTAATATGCGACGTTGGTTAGACTTGAATCGAGTGTAACAGTCTCCGCAACGAAGACGTTGGCGAGAGGCACAGCTGCTCCCGAGCTATGACCTGCCGCTATGTCCAACAACTGATCTGAACTATAATAACCTATATTTCTCGACTGATAGGCCGTCCCGTTTCCAAGAGCTATGGTATTTTGAAGACTTGTCGGACTTGTCGTCATCGCAACGGCAATCATCGTTATATCGGCATTGACTCCATTACCCAGGCTACTGGGATTACCAAGCCATTGACTCCCGTTGAAACGCAAAGCTGCCTGGCCATTGATGTCGTTTGCCACGTAGGTGGGCCGAGTCGTTCCGCTTTGCGTAACCGTATAATTGCCTGTCTGATCCGTCCATGAATTGACGTTGCCGCTTCCATCGCGGCTCACATCCGCACTATCGGCTTTGCACCAGAACACCAGTCCATGCGTCAGCATCGTTGAGTTATTGGTCTCCAATGCCACATAGTTGTCCGCTTGCGTCTTGTTCCATTGGTTGCGTGTGATTTCTGCCTGCACTTCACTGCTGTAGGCTAACGGCCAAGTCGCGTTCGGACTGTAGTAGGCATATTTGTTGGCAAGATAACCATCCACCTCAGCCAGCTCAGTAGACGTAAGCTTATGATTGTAGACTAAAACTTCCGCTATATCCCCCTGCCAGGGAGCTCCCAAACCCTCTGCCCTATTCCCTATCATTATTCCCGATGAAACATTCCCTACGCCGCTGATAGTGCTTGTCGCTGTCTGAACTCCATTGCGATAGAAGGCGACGTTGGTTAGGCCCGAATCGAGCGTAGCTGCTTCTTCAACAAAAAAATTGGCGTTGGGCACAGCCGCTCCCGAACAATGATTTGCCGTTATGTCCAGTAATTCAGCCCCACTATAATAACCCATGTTTCTCGACTCGGATGCCGTCCCATTGCCAAGAGCCACGCTATTTTGAAGACTTGCCGGACTTGTCGTCATCGCGACCGCAATCATCGTCATGTCGGCGTTGACGCCTGTCATGGTGCTGGAATTTGAAAGCCATGCGCTGCCGTTGAACCGCACGGCCGGCCTGCCGTTTACGTCGTTGGTAACGTAAGTCGGTTGATTCCCCCCGGTGCCTTGCGTGACCGTATAGCTGCTCGTCTGATCGGTCCACGTATCGACACTGCCGCCGTTTGTCGGCGTTGTCCCTCCCCCTGTTACTCCTGCATCAGCTTTTAGCCACAAAGTAAGGCCTGTGCTTGGCGGGGCAATAATATAGGCAGCGGTGAAGGTTGTGCTGTTGGTATACCCAGTGGCCGCAGCAATGGCTTTAAGAGTTTCACTTACACCAACCGTGATTGTTCCCCCTGAGGCTACTGATGAAGAACTTGTCGTCGGCGTGCTACCATCAGTCGTGTAATAGATCGTCGCGCCGGATGTGGAGGAACTTAAAGTGACTGTTTGCGTGGAGGTATAGGTTCCTGCGCCGGGACTGAACGTCGGCGTAGCTGCCACCGTTTCGATGGTATAGCTTGCACTGGAGACAGAGCTATTGGTATATCCGCTGGCGCCAGCAATGGCTTTTACTGTTTCACTCGCCGAAACTGTGATTGTTCCTCCCGAGGACACGGAGGAGGAACTTGTCGTTGGCGTGCTGCCGTTGGTGGTGTAGTAGATCGTTGCACCAGAGGTGGTCGAACTCAGTGTAACGGTTTGCGAAGAGGAATAGGTCCCACCACTGAGTGAGAGTGTCGGTGTCGCTGCGATGAGAGCGGGCACGATTTGGATGCCATTGATGGCACCATTACCCGGCGCTCCCCACGCCAGCGTGAAGCTGCTGGCCGTGAGGTTCTTATAGTGAACGTAGTTGGCGCTCCGCAGGCTGGGCGCGGTACCTGTGCCATTCCAAGCGTTGGTGGCAATTGTCCACGCTGAACCGCCTCCTTCCGTGGTGAAGCTATAGAACTGTTCCGTCCCACTCTCGGGTGTCAGTCCCATCGTCTCTTCCCGGCCCGTCGCGTCCATGGCCGCATAGACGTAGACGTCATATTGGGCATATGGAATGTCCGAAACGGTCAGGGTTGAGGAACTAGGCCAACTGTTATAGATTTCACCTGAAGCTAGCGAGTCGTTACCTGCCGGGGACGCAGAAGACCCACCTCCAGAATAATTGCCGCCAGCGCTGCCGGAGAGTGTTGCGGTTGTGCTCGCCCCGGAACCATCGGATAGGACATCGTCGGTAAACGAGTTTCCACCAAGCACGTTCCAATTGTTCTGGACCACGCTCACAAGTCCCGCCGAGTCGCTCAAAAGTAATGCCGTGCCCGATCCTTGGAACTGAATGCCGATCCCGCTGCTGGCGTTCACCGTCAATGTCAGTGCTTCCGTGCCTGTGCCATAGGCATTGGTCGCGCTCAAATTCACGAGGGAAGTGCCCACCGCCGTCGGCGTTCCGCTGATCACGCCGGTGCTGGTATTCACGCTTAATCCCGCAGGTAATCCCGTCGCGCTGTAACTCGTCGGGGTATTGGTCGCCGTAATTGTGTAGTTGAACACCGTCCCAGCCGCTCCACTTGCGGCGGTTACACTTCTGATCACCGGCGCTGCCGAGACAGAGATAATAGGCACGATTTGGATGCCATTGATGGCACCATTACCCGACGCTCCCCACGCTAGCGTAAAGCTGCTGGCCGTGAGGTTCGCATAGTGAACGTAGTTGGCGCTCGGCAGGGTCGGCGGGGTATCTGAGCCATTCCAGGTGTTGGCGGCAACTGCCCACGCTGAACCGCCGCCTTCCGTGGTGAAGCTATAGAACTGTTCCGCACCCCCTCCGGGTGTCAGTCCCATAGTCTCTTCCCGGCCCGTCGCGTCCATGGCCGCATAGACGTAGACGTCATATTGGGCATATGGAATGTCCGAAACGGTCAGAATTGGGGAACCAGTCCAACTACCGTTATTGAGTTCACCTGAGGCTAGCGATGCGTTACCTGCCGGGGATGCAGAAGACCCCCCGCCAGAATAGGTACCTCCGGCGGTGCCGGAGAGTGTTGCGGTTGTGCTCGCCCCGGAACTATCGGATAGGGCATAGTCAGTAAACGAGTATCCGCCAAGCACGTTCCAATTGCTCTGGTATGCACTCAAAAGTCCCGCCGAGTCGGTCGAAAGTAATGCCGTACCTGATCCTTGGAACTGAATGCCGATCCCGCTCACCGGCGCAGAAGCACTAACCGTCAATGTCAGCGTTGCCGTGCCAGTGCCATAGGCACTGGTCGCGCTCAAGTCCACCGTGGAGGTGCCCGTCGCCGTCGGCGTGCCGCAGATCACGCCGGTGCTGGTGTTTAAGCTTAATCCCGTGGGTAATCCCGTCTCGCTAAAGCTCGTCGGGCTATTGCTCGCCGTAATTGCATAGCTGAACGCCGTCCCAACCGTTCCATTTGCCGCGGTCACGCTGCTGATCACCGGCGCAGGAGGATTAACTGTCAATGTCAGCGCCACCGTGCCTGTGCCGTAGGCGTTGGTCGCGGTCAAGTAGATCGTGGAGGTGCCCGTCGCCGTCGGCGTACCGCTGATCACGCCGGTGCTGGTGTCCAAGCTTAATCCCGCAGGTAATCCTGTCGCGCTGTAGCTCGTCGGGGTATTGCTCGCCGTAATCGTGTAACTAAAATCCACTCCAATCGTTTCGGTCGCTGTGGTCGAGCTGATCACCGGCGCGAGAGGATTGATTGCCGGAGCGAAGTTAAAAACCTCCTTGAGCTGGCCGATATTAGCCGCCTGATTATCGGTATTGGTGTTTAATGCGAGCCAGGAAGGGGCTGAACTGGTGTATCCGGAGGCGACCAACTGAGCCCACACCATATTACCGATGTACTTGAGCTGGCCAACTGTCATGGCATCGTAATCGGAAGGCTTGATGTTGGTGGCGTTATAACCGTTGGTGTAGTAATCATTGGACCAACCGGTAACCAAATTGTTGAGATTGGTTCCAGCGCCACCGGACAGGTCGGCGTTTAATTCTTCCACGGCTTTTTGCGTGAACCGCTTAAGCTGGCCCTGCGTGACGGCATCGTAGTCGTTCTGGACGTAGTTGGTGGTGACCACGCCATCATTGGTCGTGACGATAGGCGCTGAGACGGCTCCGCGTGTACTCCACCATGCGGGATCAGATGCATAAGCCGTCAATGCACACACCGCCGAACAGGCCAGAATGAGTGCCAACGTCTGGGTGATCGTGGCGGATGTCTCATCCCGCTTTTTGCGTGGAAGCTTCATGGCGTGTTGTCTCTAAGAATCCGGTACAGGGTGAACCGGTCTTAGTCGCCCGTGTACATCGGGATGTCGCCGCCAGGAGCTATTTGCAACGTCCCCTGTAAAATACCGTTGCCGTTCTTGTAAACAACCAGGGCGTCGGAGGGCGTTGAGGATGTCCCGTTGCCGATTTCAAAGAGTGGATCGGTTGAAACCCATGCCGTCGAGCTTCCACCGCCGACATTATAAGTTCCGGTGACAAAGGAATTGTAAGCCGAGGCTGTGGTGTAACGTCCTGAGGCTGTTGCATAATATCCTGAAGCGGTATTTCCATTCCCAATGACAGTCGAACTACTTCCTGAAGCTGTGTCGCCACCCCCCAAGGCTACTGAGCCATAGCCCGAGGCCGTTGACCAAGTTCCTATCGCTGTTGAATGGCCGCCATTGGCACTTGACCAACCTCCCATCACCAGGTCGAGAAAGCCCCCGGCCCAACTGTACGCCCCAGACGCCGATGAAAATATACCGAAGGCACCAGTCTGTTTTCCCCAAGCCATTGAATAGTATCCGGAGGCCGTCGTTTTATAGCCAAAAGCTGCGGAGTACTGTCCGATATTGTCTTGATCCCACTGGGTACCATCCACGCCACCAGCACGGAAAGCCCCCAAAGAAGGAAACCAGAGCATCCGCGTGCCAGCCCCCTCATCACCACTTCCCAGGCTGCCCACCCCAAAGTTGCCCTTGGCGATCAGCGTTCCATCCGACCGAAATTCGAAATCGACCGGGTTGCTGCCGGTGGTGACGGCCTGCAAGGGAAGATCGTTCGTGAAAATTTGCGCCTTCAAAGACGACATATGCAGCGCCAGCCACAAGGTCAGGGCCAAGGCCATTTTTCTCAGTGCTCCGTTATGCATGATGCGTTGTCTCCTCTTAATTGGGGGTGGTTGTATTGGCTTGGGATAAACTTTGTTCCTGCTGTTGCAGTTGGGCAAATAAGCTTGCGTTCTGCTTAAGCCATTGTCGCAGGGCCGCTTCTCTCACCGCTGGAGTGGCAGTAACGTATTGATTCCTCATCTGAACCAGTTCCCGCCTGATCTGATATCTTGTGGTCAAGAAGGCCGCCATCTGCGGCGTGGCATTAGGGGGGATCACCAGTGGCTTTGGAAGTGGCCGGACCGTCTGGGCTGCCGTGTTGGCCAATGCTTGTGATCGCTGCGTCTGAAGTGTCAGTAGCGCGGCGTTTTGCTGTTGGAAAAGCTGGTTCGCACGTTGCTCCATTTTGCCGATCTGCGCCAAAGTCAGGCTCTGACCAGACGCGGTGGCCTGCTGCACAAGTTGATTATGGATTTGTGCGCGGGCATTGGCCAAGGCCGCCTGCGTGGTAAGAAAATCCTTCAGCGTTGGCGAAGCATCAGCCGGAATATTGGGTTGTCTATTCGTTCGCCGCATCTGTAAGGCTGAAGCTGTTGCCAGCGCCTGTGCCCGCTGTTGCTGTGCCGCAAACTGCGCGGCGTTTTGCTGATGCCATGCTTCCAGTTGTTGTGGTGTTGCCCCTCCTGCCTCCAACGCCCGTTCCTGACGAGCCAGCGCCAGTTGCTCTTGTTGGAAGGCCTGAAGCGTGGCTTGATTCTGCGAAACCTGCTCCGTTGCGGGCGACGACGAAACTTGTTGAGTCGTCTGAGATGAGGCCGTGACCTGCCCCACCCCCGCTACTGTTGATACCAAGTAAAAAAGAACCCCAATCCGGCAGTAAGGGATTGAGGCATTCATAGAGTTGTTCTTACAGGCGGAAAATGACAGGTATCCACAACTCGTCAATCATTTTCGATTAATTTTTTGTAACGTTTGCGCGTCAGCCATTCTTAGAGGCTTTCGACCGCAAAAATCCCGAGTTAAGGAAAATTTCGCTCGTCAGGCGTCCTAAACTGGGCTGGTTTGATAGCCAAACGCCGTAAAGTACCAGGCGTAGTTGCTCTGCACATACCGCACGGCATCCTTCCCAATAATGGAAACACAGTCGTGGGCCAGCGGCTCAACCTTCGGGCGGATTTCATGGAGTCCGGGGATGCCGTAGGCTTGGTCATCCTCCTGGGTCACCTGCGCGACATCGTTGAAATTGTGCTGATATTCCGGGACACCCAGGTATGCGTAGATTTTTTGAAGGGTTTGCTTCGGGTGAGCCGCAAGGTCCTCGTAACGGACAAACAGAATCTTCTTGTTCCACCCACGCTGATGGATTTCCTGCAACCGATCCAGGGCCAGGCCGACCGGGGGCGTTTGCAGGTGCATGACGGCTCGTTTGAGGGTGGTCGTGCCGCTGAGATTATTGTGGTTCTCAATGGGACGATGCCTGTCAGGATTTTGCCGAAACTTCTTTTCCAGCGAGGCGAGGATTTGTCTCAAGTCGCGCACTAGGCAGATGATTTTCGGTTCCTCGTTGAAAATGAGACTGAGCAGATCGAAGTGAACACCCCAGCCGCGTGATTTATCGAGCACGTATGGTTTGTCGGTCAGTGCTTTGAAATAGGCTTCCATTCCTGCTCGACTGAAAGCGAGAAAGGCTTTTTTCATCAAGGCATCATCCTGCGCCTTGAATTCCGGGCTGTTGGTGTAGTTGAGCCGCGCCCCAAAGACCAGTTCCAGCAATCCCGAGGTGGGTGTGACGTAGAAATCAGGATTCTGCGCGAGGATGTTTTGCAAAAGCGTCGATCCCGCCCGTGGCATCGAACTCTGGTAGAAAATCTTTGGTACAACGGGTGCACTCATATGCGTTAAGAAAGCCGGACCGATTGCTAGCTGAGCGGCACTCAAACAGCAATCTCCCATTTAACAGAGCACTCGTTGAAATCCTGCCGATGAATAGGCCAAAGGGATGTTGCAAAGGCTTGCGCAAGGTGAAACTCCGCAATATAAATCTGACTGGATCGAAACTGTGGGCAAAAATGCTCACCAAAATGTCTGCCGGATATGACAAGGATCGGGGGCCGCACCCGCATCCAGCCCCCCTTTGGAACCAGTCAAATCAATTACGACCGTTCCTCTCGAGGCCAGGAGGGAGACAGCGCGATGATTTCTCCTCGGAGCGACGCCGGATATCGGCCAACAGGCGGCAGGCAAACTTCGGGATGGCCGGAGCGAACTTGATTGCACCGCGTGCTCAGGCTGATACGATCAACTTGGCAGTATGGATCAATAAGATGAAGAAGCAGGACTATTTCCGCAGTTGGTTTGCTGACCAGCGGTTCGGGCCCGAACAGAGGCTCTGGGATACCGTCGTCTTCGAAAGTGACAATTTCGTGGCCGTACCCAGCTTGGGTTCGCTGGTTCCGGGCTGGCTATTGGTCGTTCCCAAGCTCAAGATTTTGTCCATCGGCAGCTTGCGACCGCAAATGTTCCCCGAGTTTGAGAATTTTCTCACGACTGCGGCGTCAAAGGTGGCATCGCGGTTTGGGGACGTAGCCATCTTCGAGCATGGGGCCTCTCGGCCAGCCAGTTCGGTAGGCTGTGGAGTTGACCATGCTCATGTCCATATCGTTCCGTCTACTGCCGATCTGTTGCAAGGGGCTCGCGAAATCGCGCCCGAAGTGCATTGGGAAACGGTTCCGTCCATTCGGAGTTTGGCGAGCCCGACCTTCTCATCGAAACCATATCTGTATGTTCAAAGCGAAATCAGTGGATATGGCCATGTCGGCATAGCTCCCGAACTTCCCAGTCAATTATTTAGGCGAGTAATCGCAGCGCATCTTGGAACACCGCAGCTTTACGACTGGAAAGCTGATCCGGGAATCGAAAATATCTGCGAAACTGTGTCGAGGCTCTCCGATGTGCCCGAGTTACAAGAAGCCGCCGTTACATAGACTACCATGTCACTGAGGATTGACAGTAATACCGCTGTTGCCACGGTGGGGACGCAATTCACCTACCAAATTGCCGCTTCTGGGCAGCCTACGGAGTACGGCGCTACCGACTTGCCGACAGGCCTGACCCTCAATCCGGCCACCGGGCTAATAAGCGGCATTCCGCAGGAATCAATAACTGCCACAGTTAAGCTCTTCGCAACGAATCCTGATGGTCACGCTACGGGCAATCTGACGCTGGTAGTCTTGGCTGTACCAGTCGCTAAGCTTGACCTTTCACGCAGGGGGCAATTTGCCCCTTCTGACTATACAGACGGCAGAGCGATAAATGCTAATGGCGTACTCGACTGGAAAACACGATATGAACCCGAAGCGCGGGAAATAATGTTTTGGGAAGCTCGATATCTTCTCACAGTATTTTTTGGAAGTGTCCTGATCCTTGCAGGGATTCTTGTTTTTCTTTGCAATTGCTCCGAACCCTTCCAAGAGTCGATGCCCGTTGCCGTGAAACATGATTTCTTCTGCGCGATCCTCATCGCGTGGTTCTCCGGCGTGATTGGCGGCTGCCTTTTCGGCATGAAATGGCTCTATCACACAATTGCCAAGGGCCTGTGGACCGAGGACCGACACTACTGGAGAATACTCACCCCACATATGTCCGGGGCGACTGCCACCTTCATTGTAATCATCGCCATAGGCACAGGCATAACCGAGTTTTTGAAGAATGAAATGGCTCACAGCTTGACTGGGGTCGCAACGCTCGCGTTTCTATCGGGCTACTTTTCTGATAAGGCCCTAGCCAAATTGTCAGAAATCGCGGATCATATTTTTGGAACTAAGCCGCGACAGCCGTAGAAGCATGCTTTGGATCAAACATGGAGGCCCGAATGTCCGGGAACAAGAATCCACGATCAAGCCCTCCTATACTGGAACCAAAGTCCCAGATCGCCTTTGTTTCAGCGGCGGCAACTAGAGTTCTCGAATTAGGAGACATTGTTCCCGCGTTGATAGGCGAAAAAGCCTTCGGTTTGAGCCTCCTTCCGACCGACTGGACACTCCCGTTCATTTGTATTTCGGCTGACTTCTTCCGAGAGTATGAGGAAAACACTGATCCGAACATCGTATCTCGGTGGGCCCCGCTAATAGCAGAATCTCTTCGCAAAAAAAGCTTTCGCCCCGAAGATCGTGTCCTTATCCGCTCTTCGGCGCGAAACGAGGGATTATTTGAACGAGGCAGATTCTATTCCACCGAAGGCCTCGTATCCGATTTGCGCCCCGGACTCGAATCCTGCCTGAGCAAACTCCATTCGGACCAAGATACAAAGGGAGCCTCGGTCCCGTTGATAATACAGAAGCTTTGTGACGTAGCCGCGAGGGGACATCTTTCCAACGAACGACGCTGCTATAAGGAGGCGCGTGATTGGATGGGCGAAGTAGAATCCAACACTTCATCGCCCCTTTTTCCGTTCCAAATAAATCTCCGCAACTGGCGGAAAGATTTAACGGGCTATGAGGTACCGCTGGGACCGCTTCACTGTTCGCTTCAAGCTCTAATTTCTCGAAGTCTTGAGGTGCCTGCCCAATGGGCATACCTACAGGGTGCACGCATTCATTTTGAGTGGGTTTGGGACGGCAAACGCATTTTCTTGGTGCAAGCGGACCAAGAGGTAAAAGGGGTCGGTGTTGACCCTACTAAGGGTATCGCCTCTATGCCGAAGCGTCTGGGAAGTAAATCTCTAAAAAAAATACGGGTCGCCGCAAAAGACGATGGGCAAAGGTTCCCAAAAATTGAAAATGTCTTCATTTATGAACAACTAGGCATTCCCATGCCTCCCATCTATATTCTCGACGACCGTAAGGAGATTGATGCGTTGGCAGCAGGACGCATTTCGCAAGGGTTAAAATCCGATTTAGAGCACCTTATTCGCGGCTCCTTAGTTATACGGAGCGACATAACAGACCGCAATCTTCCAGAAAGGCAACTGTTACCTCGTTCTAATGAACTGAGGGACATAGAGAAGGCGACGGCGTGGTTGATAGAAAACAGTTCCAAACTAACTCAGCAGTTCAAAAGATCAGAAGTTGCGCTCCTTCTTCACAATTTCATTCCGTCCATATCCTCCGCTTTTTCTTATTCTGCGCCCAAAGAACGAATCGTGGGAGTTGAAGGCTTATGGGGCATTCCCGAGGGCCTTTATTACAATGCCCATGACAAATTTATCGTCGATACTGGGACCCCAGATGTAAGCCAGTTGAATCGGAAGACCATCCAGAAATTCACGGTTAAACCTCATTTAAATTTTAAGCACTTTTTCGTCTCCCCTGATGCCACCGGAGATTGGACTCGCAAAATCGTGAAGGCACCGCATGACTGGAATTCCTCTCTACAAGATGATTGGTGTCAAACTATAGCGTATAATTCGCGGCGAATTTCAGGCAAACTCGGGAAGCCGGTCAGCATTATGTGGTTTGCTGGTCTAGGAGGCGACCCCTCGAAAGTTATCCCGTGGTACCACGAGCATATGCAACTTAGTCTTGCAAAAGAGCATGACGGATCACGTAGAAAGACCGTATTTGACAAATCTTTCATAATTGAAACTTCCGCTGACATGGCCGAGCTGGAACGAGCATCCAATCGAGGCGACAGGATACGACGGATAAGAATAATGCCGAAAGATGAGGCTCTGCTTCGAGAAAAGACAACCTTGGAGAAGATAGGCTCCATCGCAAAGAAGTTAGACGCTACGATCATCTTGGAAGGCGGCATCCTGTCTCATGCCTACTATCAGTTGTCTCAAACTAAGGCGATTGTCGAAGTGGCACATCCGTTTCTGTTTCCCGATGAGAAGCACGAATACAACAAATTAGTACGAGACAAAATTCCCTCCAATATTACGCGGGTCGGTGAAGAGGTCAAAACACTGGAACTGCGCGGCGACGCATTGATTAAAGCTCTAAAGAACAAACTTATAGAGGAAGCCATCGAAGTCGTTGATACTACCGATCAGCGCGCCATACTCATCGAATTGGCTGATGTAATGGAAATCGTAGATGAGCTTTTGGCCAGGCTGCAATTAACCCGCGACGAACTTGTAGCGGAGCAAAAGGCCAAGAGAAAATCCAGAGGCGGCTTTAAGAAGGGGCTAGTCTTAGTGGAAACGATCAATGTGCTCTCTCGCAGCGGTCGTGAAGAGCCCATTCAGGCGGAATTGCTGGACCCCGATAAGATTAATCCTCAAGTGTTGCTTACTCCCCCCGTTCCCAAAGTCGAAAGGCGGGTCGACAAGCGAAAGGTTGTGGGAGGCTTAGTTCTCCAGCTCAACTTGAGCGTCCCCTTGCTCTCGCCATCATGGAGCGAAAGCACGCCGTCTCAGACCATCGGAGGCGTCTTCGCAAAAGAGATTGACGGCGCAATTTCTGGTGAAAGAAAAGGCTCGAAAATCTCGATAGAACTATCGATTAACATTCGGGACTCGCACCCAGAACTGGATTTTATCGGGGAGCAGACACCCGGTCAGAGAAAATCAGCAGCTCGTGGGCGGAGCGATGCACGTTAAGGCTATATTTGAGCTTCTTTTTTATGGGACAACGGGCTTCGTAGAACTGTCGAATAGCCGGGGCATCATCATAGGATAACAGCCAGTTTAATGATTTTCGTCGGGACAGGTATTCTGATAGCCTCTGGTGCTCAAGGTGCGTGTAGGAATTTAGGTACAGTCTCCGCCCATTATTGTAATAAGGCGGGTCGAGATAAACAAATACTGGAAGGGATGTCCTCCGTTTTGGCACGATCTTCTTTAGGAAAACCTCGGCATCCAAGTTGTAGATGCGAATGTGTCGCTTGAAGCGTTTAAGAGCCTGTAGCCTCTCGATAAGCGTGTCCCTATAAAATCGCGCATTCAGCTTATACTTACCCTTTTGTTCCATCCCCCCTATCGGGCCTGCCCCGAGAAGAATGCCCGAACGATTACACCGATTGAGAAAAAGGGTGGCCACAGCAAGATCAAACCCGGTATGCCGGTGCGGGCTGAGGCAAATTGCGCGTTGCTTGTGCCATTCATCGATTGTTACGTCAATCTGTTCCAACGCTCGGCAGAGCTTTTTATTGCAAAAGAGGACCGCCTTCCAAAAAGCGTAAATACACGGATCGGCATCGTTGAGGTGAATGGATGTTACTAGGCCCGTCGATAGCAGGTAAAGAGCCGCTCCGGCTCCACCCGCGAACGGCTCGTAGTAGGCACATCCCTGCAACCCGTTGATCGACAAAATGTGGGCAAGATACGGGCCAAGGGACGCCTTGCCGCCCGGATAGCGTAATGGGCTTAAGAGCATTTCGCACCTTTTGTCGGCGACGGGAAGCTCGATTGGAGTCATACGGGATGCAAAGCGAGCCCGCATTATGTCTCCCGTCAAGCAGGTCGTAAAGCCTACGCGAAGCCAAAAGTTCCCCTTCTCTTGTTGGTTTTGCGGGAATTCCATCGCGCCCCAATTCCGCTACAACGGGATCAATGAGAAATGTAAAAGGAGAATCCGGCACCCCTCGTATTTCCACGAGGAAGCACTCGACTGATTTGACCTTGAACGGTGGCGATGCGGCGAGGACAACTTTTTACGTTTTTCCTGCTTCTTCTTAGGCATTCACGGTAAGTACTCCAAATGGGGGAGGATACACTGCCCCCCCCCCCGATCGGCACACCGGGCTTTTTGTGCGAAATAGGCGCTTGCACAAAAAGTCAGGTCAATGGGGTAGGCTGATTCGAAATCGTGACGACATCGCAAAATTCTACGAGCCTCCTCAGAATAGCGGCCATAGCTTTAGGATTGGCGGCCCGTTCCACTAGTTCATTGCCCACGAAATTGCTGCTAAAAAGGATCGGAAAGGCCTCCCTTGTCCTGTATTCGATCAGGCCATATAACTCTTCCAAGACAGTATCAGTTAGACGCCCTGTTCCAAGATCGTCCAATACCAAAAAACCGACCCTGTGAAGGAAATTCAGGTCGCTAGTGGAACCGGTTTCATCAGAAAAATTTTGAGATCGAAGCACCAGCTTCGTGAACTCGGAACCGGTAACGACGGCGAATGTATCCACACTGGAATAGTAGCCAGTGCCCTTTCCATCGCCTCCCAACGACTTCCGGAGAATTTTAGGCGGCGTGGTAAGCGCCTTTTGTAATGCGCAATATAGGCCTCTCGTCTTGCAGACTCCCGTTTCTCCGATAAAACCTAGTCCGCGCCCCCACCGCTGGTCTTCCCGCAGCCATCGTTCAATGGCGCACCGCATCTCAGCTGGAAACCGCTTCGGGTTTGAATTTATGTAATAAGAGGGCATACACTCACGAGTCGATTTTTCTGTATCGGACCGCCACTTATTTTCGAAGTCTTCGAGGGTGTTGCCGGTTATAATGGTTGCGCTGTAATTAGATAGCATATGAGTTACCAGGTTTTCTTGGGGTTCAGTTTTATATTTTGGGTTGTTTCAGGAATGGGTTTGTCATAATGAGCCTTCCCGAAAAATTTTTGAGCGCCGGGGACGTGGGCATCGTTTAGACCGCCCTTTTTAAGCCGCCGCTTATAGTCACAGGCGTGATCCTTCGTGCGCTGAAGGAGCCAGGTCGCGGCCTCGTCGGAGGATTTCGACTGGCGCGATGCAACCCGCTCGATAGCGTGAAGCACTGCGGCTAGGTCCTGCTGCCGATTTCCTCCATGCGGGGTTACGTCGTACCAAGCATCGAGGATTTCGCCTGCCACTTTGGAAGGGGGGGCGAGCGGAACTTGGGGGGTTGCGCCTACGGCGCTGCCTTCCAGGGAAACAGATAAAGATGAAGTTGAATCCCGGTCCGGTCCCGGAGGGCCGGGCGGGCACACAATTTTTTCCATTGATTCTTCCCTAGATTGTTTCGGCTCTTCACCAGATTCTTCATTAGATTCTTCAATAAGATTCTTCTGATGTAGCTCAAGTGCCTCGTTTTCTGTATTGGACTGAGGGTAGTCCAAGTGCCCCGTTTTTAACCCTGGACTGGGAGGGAGTCTACCAGACCCAGGGTCTTCGACCTCCAGCAACATGTAGCGGCACACCTGAGTGAATAAAGGTTTCATGGGGTTCCAGGGAGGGGCAGCCTGGATTTTGATCAATCCGATTCGCTTCAGCTCCTTGAGGCATCGCTTGACCTGACTTAGGGAAAATCCGCTATGTTTTACGATGCTGGAGTGTGCCGCCCAAAAAAAGTCGGACTGATCGTTGCTCGCGAGTTCCGTCAGGGCATCATAGACACCGAGCACGCTTGCCACCATGCTCTGTCCATCCAGCGCCGCCCTAATCATCTTACGGGCCGCCTTTCGGTACCAGCCCCACGGGCCGCCTTCGGATGGCTTTAGCCGCAGGACGGGCCGCTTTTTCTTCGACGACACCTGATGTTGTGCCTCGGGCTCTTCGCTGCTTTCCGAATCGTCCGCCGCAGGTGAATCATAATCCTCGTCATCAGTGGAGACATCTCTTAGTGCCGGTCGTTCCTTCCGCTTTTTAGAATGCTCAAGCAGACGGAGCTGGCCAGGGGTAAGCGCTTTGGTTTTGGTTGGCTCTTCGTCGTTGGCCTCTCGTTCTTGAGTATTTAGAATAGGTTCCTGAGTCTGGGAATCAGATGGTACCGGCTCGGACGTTAAGGCGTCCGGGCCGTTCCTTTTTCGTGGTGGTGGCCCTCCATTGTCGGTGGGGGGCGCACCTCCTTTTCTTTGGAGTTTCCTACTTTTCATGGCCACTCCGATCAAAGCTGTGAAGAAATGACCGCAAGCTCGCCAAATGGACAAGCCGACGACCGCGAGCTGCTCCAGGTTTGCGCAGGCAAATGCTCTTGATCCGCCCCGCAGAAATCTCCCGGTAGAGGTTGGTACGCCCGATGCCGGAAAAGCGGACGGCATCGGGGATTTGAATAAATTCCGGTTCGGCCTTGGTGATGCTACCAGACTGAACCGCCTTGTCCGTCAATGAATATTCTCGCATGCCCCGAGTAAAACACTGAATCACCCGTCAACCCATGGCATCAAAGAAGATTCATTTAACGTCAACTTCCGGGGAACGACTGAAGTCTCTCGAAAGCCCGCCTCTTGGCTCGGCTCCATGCCGCCTCCTCGCCAAAACGCTTCGCCAGATGATCGCCGTACTTCTCAATGAGTTTTAAAATCGGAATCTCGTGGTGGTATTTGATGATCCGGTAGATACCGAGGGCTTCAAGGTCTTCTTTCATCTGGGCCAATGGCGCACCCCTCCCGCGCGCTTCCCGCTTTATGATATCCGGCCTGTTCTTCTTCAACCAATATTCAAAGCAATCACGCAAATGTTTGTCAGTACACGTCCAGTCGATTACAAACGCTGCCAGGGACTTTGCGGCGTAAGCGCGAAGATCGAAGTTCAGTTCCTTCAAATCTAGCGAGCCCAATGCGCGACTATAAATGCCGCCTTGGTACAACTCTGCTAAATTTCCTCTCGTATCAAGTTTTTCATCGTCGCTGCGCCCAATATTGCAGTTAAGGAAGGCCCTATCCGGCCAAGGGGGTAGCCACTGAACTGGGAGGTGATTACCCAAGATGGTGGAAGGATCAGATTTCCCAATAACATACTTCGGATTGGATTCGAGTGCTGCTGTTCGGGAAAATTCCCAGTGATAACAGGCAAAAACTTGGTCGTCAGGAACACTGGCAAATCTCCACTCCGACTCATCTAATAATGCGTTCATTTTTTGTTACGTCCGGTAGGTTATCGATAGCGGGCCGCAAGTCTTCCGTGGCTAAATGCGTATAGGACCGGCTTACTGTGGCGCTGTCATGGCCTACGATCTCGCGGGCCAGCACGTCCGATGCGCCTGATGCTTTTAGGAAAGTGACGGCAGAATGGCGCAAGCTGTGAAACGATAACTCACTGACTTCGCGTTTAGCCGTCCGTCCCTTGCCCGTGCTGGTGTGGCTAGCCGTGCGTGCATCCACCAATCCAGCCTCTTGCAAAATAGATCGGAATCCGTTGCTCAGATGTCCGATGGTCTTGGCCCTGCTCGCCTGCGGGAAAATTGGGCCGTCAGGATCGTCGGACGAAGGAATGAGTTCCAAGTAGGCACGAAGCGGTTTTGCCAACGGTAGGATCATGCGCCGCCCCGTCTTCCCAGTCGTAAAGGCGAGTTGGTCGCTCTCAAAATCGACGGCACGCCACGTCAGTCGACGAATGTCTCCCAAACGTTGCCCCGTGTAGAGCCCCATGAGAATCATGCCTCTCCATTCCGACTTTTTCCCGAGCTTGGACAAGAGTCGCTTGATCTCTGGTATGGTGAGGGGGCGACGCTTCACTCCGCCCTCCTTGTCGATGACCTTGACGTAGCTCGCGCTGGCAGGATTTCGCAGGATGAGTTCCTTTGCCACCGCACCTGAAAAAAGCACACGAAGAATGATGAGTTCGAGGTTGGCTGATGAAGCCGAGAGTCGCTTTGCCTGTTGATTTCGGAAACCTTCAACGTGAGATGACGTGACGTGCTCAATGTTTTTATCTGCGGTCTTGCCGAGGTAGGCGAGAAACTTCTCTATTGTCCCTCGGTACCGCTCCAAGGTCGCGGGTGCCGCTTCAATCGCCTTCGACTCTAACCATCGCTCTGCCCATTGGCGGGTAGTCGCCGTGGGAAGTTCATCACCTCCGGTGGCGAAGATTTCGGCTACTCCCTGCGCAATTACCTCGCGGGCCGCGTCTGGCGTCAGCTTGCCAGACTTGGCTTTTTGTCCGGCCAATTCCCACTTCCGACAAATAGTTTCTGCCTGCCTGCGACTCTTGGTCTTAGTCGATTTAAAATGGCGTTTACCCCCAGCGGCGAAGGCGCATATCCAGTAAGGTGAATCAGCGTATTTATGCAGGCTTGCCATCCATAAACCATATCCATAATGTGCGCCTTCGTACAATGCTATTCGCAACCAGTCGCTATAGAGGTTGTTACAAATAGTTTAGAGGCTTCCTTAGTAGCACGGGTTCGAATCCCGTTGGGGTGACCATTTTCATCGTCACGGACTGGACGTTCATGCGCTGGCTATTCATCAAGCGTAGGTTCCCAGGGCCTGATGAATTCCCTCCACGGCCATGCCCCCCTCGCCGACGGCAGCGGCGCAACGCTTGACGGACCCGGAGCGGACATCACCTGCGGCGAAAATCCCCGGACGGCTTGTTTCCAGGAGCCCCGGAGTCCGGCCCAGGGCTTTCCACGCCGGTGAATCTGCGACCGCCCGCCCTGTCTTGATGAAATTCTTTTCATCCAGTTCGATTTCCGGCGGAAGCCAATTGGTGCACGGCTTGGCCCCGATCATGGAGAAAACCGAGCACGCCTTGATGACGCGACGTTCGCCCGTTTTCACATTTTCGAACTCAACAGCCTCCAGGCGCTCTCCGCCGGTCATCTTGCGAATTTCGGTGTTGCGAAGAATCTCAATATTTTCCTGCGCCTCCACGCGTCTCGAAAGGTAGCTCGACATGCTTTTGGAGAGATTTTCTCCACGGATGACCAGAAAGACTTTCTCTGCGCTTTCGGACAGGAACATCGCCGCCTGGCCGGCGGAATTGCCGCCACCGGCGACGATTACATTGAAGCCCTGACAAAGCCGGGCCTCCATGGCAGTTGCGGCGTAATAGACACCCAAACCCTCAAATCGTTCGCGCCCCTCCGCGTCGATGCGATTGTATTCCGCCCCGGTGGCGATCAGCACGCACTTCGCCCGCAGCGTCGCCGGGCAACCTTCGACATGCAGCTCCGATCCATACGGACCCTCGGCGAACTCAAGTGACAGCGCCTGGGAGGGAGTCGAAAATTTCGCGCCAAAGCGGTAGGCCTGGAGTTGCGCCCGGTTCGTCAGGTCGCCGCCGCTGATGCCGGTGGGAAAACCGAAGAAGTTTTCGATCAGCGAAGATGAGGCCGCCTGGCCGCCGGGCGCGTAGCTTTCCAGCACCACGGTTTTCAGTCCTTCGGAAGCGGCATTGACCGCAGCAGACAGTCCGGCCGGACCGGCGCCGACGATGGCAAGATCGCAGAGGATTTCGGTTTCTCCCAGATCTGCCATGGAGCGCAGCAGGCCCGCGACTTGCGCCACCTCTCGAATGGACGGTTTGCGCAACGGCAAACCGTTGCCTTGAATGAGAACAGGCAAATCCCGCTGACTTACTTTTAAACGCTCGCACACGCGGCGGCCGTCTTCGCTCTCAAATTCGATGAGCCGATGCGGGACGTGGTTCTTGTCCAAGAAATCGTCGAGTTGATGGCCCTCGCGCGATCCCGCCGCCGCGACGATTCGGAGGCCCGCGAATTGACAGTCCCGCAACAGCCTCTCGCGGCGCATCATGAAGGCGCGCACAATCGGCTCGCCCAGCCCGTGCAGTTCGGCCAGCGCCTTTCTCAACTCCACCGCGCCCACAATAAGAATCTCCGACTCTTCCGCCTTTCCGCGTGCGCTCGCCAGCGCGGAGGTTCCCGTGAGCATGGCGACGTCACCGACAAAATCGCGCGGCCCGGGCGTGGCCAAAATTTGCTCGATACCATCACGGGTTTCAAAGACCTCCAACTCGCCACGCAAAATCACCGTCATGCCGAAATCACGCTGCCCCGCCTTAAAGACAAATTCTCCCCGCCGGAGGATTCGGCGTTCGCCCAGCGGTTCCAACAAGCCGAGCTGTCGATCATCCAGCTTGGGAAAGGCAACGCTCTCCGTGTCGCGATAAAATTGCTCGTCCTTGTCGTTCTCGCTCATCCCGATTCCTTTTCGTTTCCACCAACATATCAGTATTTTTGCACAACGAAAGAGGCGTTGCCAGGCGCTTCCAGGCCTTCAGTGCCTGACGGCGATTGGCGGTGATACCCAACGACACGTGGACGATTTTGGGCGAAGCATGATTGGCATGGTGCTATCGCGGATAGTCACCTGAGCGAAGCCAATGGCCAAGCCCTGCGGGTGCGCGGTACAGGGTTCGAACCTGTGACCTTCCGCGTGTGAAGCGGACGCTCTACCGCTAAGCTAACCGCGCGTGACCGGACTCCGGCAGGACTGAACTCCCCATCATGCTCCGGACAAAAAAGGGAGCAAGATTTTTTGGCAGGATGACTCAACAGACCTCATCCGCCGCTGGCGCGAAAGAAGATTCTGGCTAGATTGATTCATTATGGACTACGTCAATCTCGGTTCCACCGGTTTAAGGGTTTCACGCATCTGTCTGGGCACCATGACCTATGGCTCGAAAAAATGGCGGGAGTGGGTTTTGGACGAGGAGGAAAGCCGTCCGTTCATCCAACGCGCTTTAGAGGCGGGCATCAATTTTTTCGACACGGCGGATATGTATTCGGACGGCGCCAGCGAGGAGGTTTTAGGTCGCGCGTTGAAAGATTTCGGGCCGTCGCGCGACCGGCTTGTCATCGCCACGAAAGTCTTCAATCCCACGGGCGACGATCCCAACCAGCGCGGCCTTTCGCGCAAGCATATCCGGCACGCGATTGACGATAGTCTGCGCCGGCTCAAGACCGATTACGTCGATCTCTACCAAATCCATCGCTTCGATCCGCACACGCCGATGGAGGAGACGCTCGAAGCGCTCAACGACGTCGTGCGCGCGGGCAAGGCTCTCTATATAGGAGCTTCGTCCATGTTTGCCTGGCAATTCGCGCAAATGCTGGCGATCTCGGATGGAAACGGCTGGGCGCGGTTCATCACAATGCAGAATCATTATAACCTGCTCTATCGCGAAGAGGAACGGGAGATGAATCCGCTTTGCCGCGCGGAAGGCGTCGGCCTGATTCCGTGGAGTCCGCTGGCGCGGGGTCTTCTCGCCGGCAGCCGCAAGACGAATACGACCCGGGCCCAGACGGATGCTTTCGCCGCCACGCTTTATGGTAAAGAAACGACGGCGGCGGACCAGCGCATCGTCGACCGCGTGGAAGAAATCGGCCGCGCGCGTGGAATTCCTCCGGCGCAAATCGCACTGGCGTGGTTGCTGCATCACCCCGGCGTGGTGGCCCCGATTGTGGGCGCTTCCAAACCACATCACCTCGACGATGCGCTGGCCGCCATCGGCGTGAAACTCAGTACCGAAGAAATTGCGCGACTGGAGGAGCCCTATATTCCCCACGAGATCGCCGGTCACGAATGATTTCCGGCGGATGAATCGGCTCGCAGGCCGCGCAAACGGGAGCATGATAGCCCGTATGTTGCGCGACCTCACCGACATCATTCCCAACCGTCCCCTGACGCCGGAAGAAATTTCCTCGGCGGGGCGTGAATTATTGGATGCCTCCGCGGATGATGCAAGCAAAGGCAAATTTCTTCGCGCCTGGGCAGAGCGGGGAGAAACGGCGGCGGAATTGGCCGCGTGCGCGGAAGCCTTTCTTCCTCAGGCGCTCGATCCCGGCCTGCGCGGATCGTGGAAGGGCAAGCCGTTGCTCGACTGTTGCGGCACGGGCGGCGGCGGACTGAACCTGCTCAATATTTCGACCGGCCTGATGTTCATCCTCAGCGCCATGGGCATCCCGGTGGTGAAACATGGCAATCGCGGCATCACGAAGCGAACGGGCAGCGCCGATGTCCTCGAAGCCATGGGCATCAAGATCGACCTCGCGCCCGAGGAAGTCCCCCGGTGCCTCGAAGAAGTCGGCTGCGCGTTCCTTTTCGCGCCCGCCTATCACACCACTTTCGCGGTCATCGCCCCGGTGCGGCGCGCACTGGCGGCGGAAGGCCAGCGGACCGTTTTCAACCTGCTCGGGCCGTTGCTCAATCCGGCGCGGCCCGATGCGCGACTGGTCGGCGTTTTCAAACCGGAGCACATCGCGCTTTATAAGAGCGCGCTCGAACTCATGAAGTGTCCCCGCTTCACCATCGTCTGCGGAGAGGATGAAGAGAGTCGCAAAATGATCGGTGAAGTCAGCGCGCACGGCACAACTCTTTTCGGCGGCACGCTGCGCCTCCCCAATGGCGCGCCCCTGACCCATATCAAGCGAACACCGGCACCGCCGATCCATGAAAAACTCGACTCACTTCTGGTCCGAAATCCCGACGAGAGCGCCTCGCGCCTCGAGACCATTTTCTCCGGCGAAGAACAGGGCCTTGATCGCGAAACACTGCTGATGAACGCGGCGGTTGCGAGCTGGACCTACGGCTCAGTGGGCTCGCTGGAAGAAGGGTTCGAGCAGGGCGCGGAAGCGCTCGACTCCGGCAACGCGCTCAAGGTGCTCCAGCGTTGGCAGAAATTTTCCGACGAAGCCGAAGACACGCCCTAGTTTCATGTCCAACTTCTCCACGATGGGCCGGTTTTATCGGCTTGCCTATAATCTCGTCGGCATCGAATTGTCCTTCCACCGCATTCGGATTGAGGGACGCGAAAACGTCCCTCCCGGCGGCTGCCTGATCGTCTCCAATCATGTCAGCTTCATGGACCCGACCACGGTCGGCTGGGCCGTTGCGCGCGAAATCTATTACCTCGGACGCAAGAGCCTCTTCAAACCGCCGTTCTGGAGTTGGTTCCTGCCCATCTGCAACGTGCTACCGATTGACCGGGACGCCCACGACATCGCGGGCCTGCGCCGGATCATCAAGATGCTGAAAGAAGGCCACGCCGTTTTGCTCTTTCCGGAAGGGACCCGTTCCGATGACGGCACGATCCAGCCCGCCGAACCAGGCGCGGGACTGGTCGCGCTCAAGGCCGGCGTGTCCATCCTGCCGGTGCACGTTTTCGGCACGTACGAAAGCCTGTCCCGGCACACAAAGCGTCTCCGTTTTCATCCCATTCGCGTCGTCATCGGCAAACCTTACCTGCCCACGATCCTGGAAGATCGCCGCGACAAAGAATCATTCGGCCCCGTCGCCCAGGAGATGATGGATCGGATTGCAGATTTAGGGTAGCCGTCGCCGCCGCACGAGTGTGCCGGGCGATGGTAGAGCGTAATAAGTAAAACTATAGCCGCCGGTGTACACCGGTGGCTTGCCTTTCATCCCGAAGGGATGACAGAACCCTAGCCGGTGGTAAGACTGCGAAGCGGTCGCCACCACCGGAATGCATTCCCGAAAACCGACCCCGCAGGGGTCGCACAGAAGTGGCACCCCTGCCGGGGTGCGGCCACCTGAGAATCTTTTCCGGTGGTGTCGCGCACTTCGTGCGCTCAACCACCGGCTACGGTTCTGGCAAGCCTCCGGCTTGCTGCAGCAACAGCGATCCAATCGCCTACAATCTTGCCGATGTGGCTATGTCTTTAATTAAAACGCTCTAACCGACGGAACCCGCGCTCGGAGATCGCGGGCTACCACCGGCCCCTTACACAACTTTAAGAGATCACCGCTTTACATGCAGCTCAAGTGGAGGTTTCCTTTAAGCTCACATGTTGTCTCTTCGTTGCTTGGGCCTTTGCCTGATCGGCCTCGCGTTTGCCATATCGCCGTTGCCGCTCCAGGCGGTCAATACCGGCGCCATCAATCCGCCCGCACATACGGGAACCTCTGGCGGAACAGCGACGGCACCCCCAGTCGCACCTGTCCTGCCTGTACCCGGCGCTCCCTCGGCTCCGGCTGCCACGCTCCCCGGTGTAATCGCTCCGGCCCCACCCGCAACCCCGACCGCCCCCTCGGCGCCTCCACAGGGTGTGCCGTTGCCGGAAGGCTCCGAGCCGGAGAAATCGGTCGTCCAGATCTTCACGGAATTTGTGGAACCGAACTGGGCCGCGCCCTGGATTTTTGACATTCCCCGCCGCGCGTCCGGCACCGGCTTTCTCATCGACGGCAACCGCATCATGACCAACGCCCATGTCGTTGCGTGGACGACCCAGCTTGTCGTCCGCAAATATCACGATCCGAAGCCCTATTTCGCCAAGGTCGAATTCGTCGCGCACGACATCGATCTCGCCGTGATCAAAGTCGACGATCCCGATTTCTATAAGGGCATGAAACCGCTCGATTTCGGCCCGCTGCCCAAGGTGCGGTCCCCCGTCGTGACCTACGGGTTTCCCGCTGGCGGCCAGCAGATTTCCTATACCCGCGGCGTGGTCTCCCGCATCGAAGTGGAGGGCTATGTGCATCCCGGAAACCGCGCTTTCCTCGCCGTTCAGACCGACGCCGCAATCAATCCCGGCAACAGTGGCGGCCCCGTCATCCAGGACGACAAAGTGGTCGGCGTCGCTTTTGAGGGAATCTCGGGATTGCAAAGCACCGGCTACTTCATTCCCACCGTCATCATTCATCACTTTCTCGACGACATCAAAGACGGCGTCTACGACGGTGTACCCGAAGCGGGCCTGCGGTTGTCGCCCCTGCAAAATCCGGCTTTTCGCAGCATGTTGAAACTTCCGGAGGACAGCAAACAAGGCGTAAGGGTTGACCAGATTTTGGACGTCCCGACAACCCAGGCGCTGCTCAAACCCAACGACGTCATCATGCAGGTGGGGGACTATCCGGTAGATGACGACGGCACCATCACCTACGACGGCAACACGGTGGGAGTTTCCGCCGCGGTGGACCTCGCCCAGAATGGTGGCACCGTCCCGATGAAAATCTGGCGCGACGGGCAGATGATCGATGTGAAGCTGCCGGTCAAGGTCGATACCGACGATGACGCCCAGGGCAACCAGTACGACGTGCTGCCCCATTATTATATCTATGGCGGCCTCGTCTTCGCACCTCTCTCCCTCGATTATTTGAAAACGCTCGGCCAGGACTGGACCGCTTCCGCCGGACGCGAACTGATCTACGAACTCTACTACCGCCATACCGAGGACCCGAAACACTGGCGTCCCGAGCCGGTCGTGCTCGCCTCCATCCTCGACAACTCGGTCAACGCCAACTTCACCACCCGCGGACAGGCCCTGGTCGATAAAATCAACGGCATGACCATCAACCGCCTGAGCGATGTTCCCAAGGCTTTCGCCGCCAACGCCGGCCCCGACGCCATCATCGAATTTCTCCCCGATCACCACTTCGAAGTCATCCGCAAGGACGATGCGGAAAAAGCCAACCCGGATATCCTGAGCACCTACAGCGTGCCCGCCCAAAGCCGCTTATGAATCGATCCTTTCTCATCCTGGCGCTTTTTCTCCTGACGCCCTTCCTGAATCTTCAGGCCCTCCATGCCGAAACCCACACCGATTTTGCGTGGGAAAACGCCATCATCCACATCGAAGTCGCCAGCAAGGAATACAACTACATCCAGCCGTGGGAACGAAGTGAAAAGATGGTTTACAAAAGCGGCGTGGTTGTCGAGGGCCACCAAATCATCACCACAGCGGACGGCCTGTCCGATCAGACGCTGATCCGCCTGAAAAAACAAGGCGATGGGCTCTTCAGTCTGGGCCGCGTGGTTTGGATCGATTACCAGGCCAACCTCGCCGCGCTCACCACCGACGAAAAAGATTTCTGGACGGGACTCCAACCGGCCCGGCTGGCCGACCCGGTGCCCATCACCGGCTCGGTGCGCATTTTGCGCTGGAACGATGATCAACTCGAAAACCGCCAGGGCGAGATCGAACGGCTCACCGTGGAGAATTCCATGTTGAGCTTCGTCTCCGTGCCTGCCTTGAAAATCGATTCCACCATCCCCGGCGCGGGCTACGGCGAAGCGGTCACCGTCGGCGACAAGTTGATCGGCCTGGCCTATGCGCAGGGCGGCGACGCCATCACGGCCATGCCCACCTCGTTCATCGCGCCCATTCTCAAAGCGGAGGAGGCAAAAACCTACACGGGCCTGGGCTATTTCGATTTCACGTGGGACCCGGCGGAGAACCCGCTCAACCTCGATTACCTGAAACTTCCCGGTCCCGCCCGCGGCGTCGTCGTCAAGGAAACCGGCCTCAAGCCGGGAGTCGTCTCGCTGGTCCACCCCCGCGACGTGATTCTGCAGATCGACGGGTTTGATATCGACGCCGAGGGAAATTATCGCGATCCCCAATACAAAAAGCTTTGCCTCGAAAATCTCTCCTCACGCGGCAAATGGGCCGGCATGACCTGCAATCTGAAAATCTGGCGCGACGGCAAGGAACAAACCATCGTCTACAAACTCCCCAAGGCCGAATATTCCGACGAACTCCTCCCCGAACAGTTATTCGACAAGGACCCCGAATACGTTCTCGCGGGAGGCTTTGTTTTCGTCCCGCTAAGCGAGCCCTACCTGCGCAGTTGGGGTCCGACCTGGCGGCAACAAGCGCCCTTCCGACTTGCCTATTACGACATGGACAAGGTGACCCCGGAGCGGCCTCAACGGGTCGTGCTTTCCCAAGTGCTGCCCTACCCCGCCAATATCGGCTACGAAGGCCTGCGCAACACCGTCATTGATGAAGTCAACGGCATCAAGATCAAACGAATCTCCGACATCGTGAACGCCCTCAAATCGCCCGTTAACGGCTTCGACGTATTCAAATTTGCATCGGGCGAACCCGTCCAGGAGGCGGTCCTCGACGCCTCGGACATGAATGAAATTAATCAGGAAATCATGGCCCACTATCACATCCCCGCCGACCATGTCCTCAACGCCGACAGCGCCCCGATGGCGCAGAAGTAGGTCCTGCGGACGGCAGTATTCGAACCCTCCGTCATCCCGAGCTTTCCGCCGACCGCAGGTCCGAAGAATCAGTTCGGTTGGATTCGCTCCTCACTCCCAAGTTGAGACCTCTGCGAACGTGTTGTTTCCCAATTCCGTCATCCTGAGCGAGGCGAGCTGAGAACATACTTTTCCAGTCGTGGTGGACCGAGCCGAGTCGAAGGACCTTGGTGGCCTGAAGCGGGTGTGGGGGGGGCACAATGACGGGTCCTTTTGAGGAGAAGGCGGCGAGGCGGCCACGGGCTATGGTGCCTTGTCCGCCTGGCAACATCTTTGGGTAAAAGCAGGTAGGTCCTTCGAGTGCGCGAAGCTTCGCATTCGCTCCGCTCAGGATGACGGAATCTTAAAGCGAGGCTTTTGCAGAGGCCTCAAGTTGTACTTGGGAACAAGGGGAACTTGTGAAGCGCACCTTAGACATTCCCTGAGCTATCGGGCAGCGCTTCCGCCACCATCCTTCTCGCTTCCTCAAGCTCCTTGTAAGTCGCCTGTTTCCGCGTGTATCGCCGCTCAATCGCATCGAGAAAAGTTTCCCAATCCTCGGGCGAGGGCTTGCGGTCGTAATCCCAGCGCGCCGCGCCCCTCTCCTTGAACTGAAGCTTGAAGGTCCCGGAAAACCAGGTCACCCGCACGTCGTAGCGCGAGCCATCGTCGCGCTTGGTCACCCAGTTGATGTCTCGTCGCATAATACCCTATTAAAATCCTGAGCTTGTTGAACAAAGACAATTTTAGCCGGTCCTGCGGATGGCGGTAAAGAATACAAGGACCGCAAAAAGGAACTGAAGAATACCCGGCGTTTCCAATCTTTGCATTCTCTGCGTTCTTTACCGCCATCCGCAGGACCGGCTAATGAATCTCTCTTTCTGAGCCTATCAGGGATGATGGAAGAGTTAACTCCACAATTGCGCCACGTTTAACTCATCCAGCCGATCCACAACCCAGTCCGCATGTGCCAGCTTTTCTTTCGGCTCGGTCGTCGCCACGCCCACCACGCGCATACCGGCCGCCTGGGCCGCCTTGATCCCCACCAGCGCATCCTCGAAAACAACGGCATCAACCGGCTCGACGCCGATTCGTTGCGCCGCCGTCAGGAAAACCTCGGGATCGGGTTTGCCCCGCTTCACATCCTCGGCTGTGACGATGGCCGAAAAGAATTCCTCCAACCCGAGCACGTCGAGCGTCGTCGTGATATTTTCCCGGTGCGTGGACGAAGCGATGGCGCAGGAGACTTTCTCGTCGCGCAGCACCTGCAGCCACGACTTGACACCTTCGAGCGCCGTCATGCCCTGTTCGCGCACAACTTCTCGGTAGATCGCTTCCTTACGTAGCGAAAGCAGCCGGATTTCAGTAGGCACGGTCGTCCAGCGCAGCAGTTCGGGAATGATTACCTCGTTCTTCATGCCGAAGCCACGCTTGAAGTGATTCTCCGGCAAAGTCTTGCCACATTCCTTGGCCAGCCGTTCCCAACTTGTCTCATGTTGTGCGGCCGAGTTGATGATCACCCCGTCCCAATCAAAAATTGCGCCCCTCTTGCGATCCATTAGGAAGTGTTTATGGCTTACTTTATGAATTTGTCGAGCCGCGATAAAGCACTTCATGCGTTTTAAGCGCAAATAAATGTGAAACCGTTTGTATGAGCGTAGTGTCATAGGATTAATGAAAAGAATCTTTCTTCTCCTCACCCTCGGGGCAGTTCTCACCTGCCCATCACTCGTCAAAGCTCAGGATTCAACCAACGCGCCTCCTTCAGGCCCACCTCCCGGAGGCTTCCACCACGACCATGGTATGGGCTTCCTGACCGATGCCGAAAAGGCCGAACTGAAAAAGGCCCACGATGCGGCTATCACGGCTGATCCCAGCCTCACGACCGACGAAGACGCCATGAAAGCTGCTCATCAAGCGGGCACGCCTCCAACCGACGACCAGAAAGCACAATGGAAAGCTTTCCACGAAAAGATGGACGCGGCCATGGTCGCTGCCGACCCCGCCGTCGCGCCGATCCTTGCCAAAATCAAAGCCCATCACCACCACGACGGTCCGCCGCCGCCAGCCGGCGCCTAATCCGGTTTTCAGCATAACCAGACAAAAGCACGCGGGGAGTAATCTCCGCGTGCTTTTTGCATTTCGGAGGTCCGTCATCCTGAGCTTGTCGAAGGATCAGTTCCCTTTAAGCTGGTTCCAGTGACCCCGATCCCGTCGTCCCCATCGATTCCTTCGCGCCAACTCCATTCTCTTTTCATTCGCGGCGGACGGATCATTGATCCCGCGTCAGGCCGGGACGAAGTCGGCGATCTCCTTGTCATCGATGGACGCATCGCCGAGAGCACCGCAGCTCCGAAGGATTCCTCCGTGCCCGTCATCGACGCCAAGGGCCTCATCGTCGCGCCGGGTCTCATCGACATGCACGTCCACCTGCGCGAACCGGGCGGCGGCCAGAAGGAAACCATCGCCACCGGCACGCGCGCGGCGGCGGCGGGCGGCTTCACCAGCATCCTGGCCATGCCCAATACCAACCCGCCCGCGGACGGCCCCAACACCATCGCGCTCATGCGCCAGCGCGCGCTCGAAACGGCCTGCGTCAACGTCTTCACCACCGGCTGCATCACGGTCGGCATGAAGGGCGAGCAACTCGCGCCCATCGGCTCGCTCCACAAGGCCGGCGTGGTCGCGCTCACCGACGACGGCCATTGCGTCCAGAACAACGAAGTCATGCGCCGCGCGCTCGATTACGCCCGCATGTTCGACCTGCTCACCCTCGACCATTGCCAGGATTATAATCTCTCCGCAGGCGGCGTGATGCACGAAGGCTATTGGAGCACCGTGCTCGGCCTGCCTGGCTGGCCGCGCATCGCGGAAGACATGATCGTCGCACGCAACATCCTCCTCTCGGAACTGACCAGCGCGCGCGTCCACGTCCAGCATCTTTCCAGCGGCGAATCGGTCCGGCTCGTGCGCGAGGCCAAAAAACGGAACGTGAAAATCTCCGCCGAAGCGATGCCGCATCATCTCGCCCTCACCGATGCGTCCATCGAGGGCTACAACACCAACTTCAAGATGAACCCGCCGCTGCGCGAACGCGTCGACCAGGAAGCGCTGCTCGCCGGACTCGCCGACGACACCATCGAAATCCTCGCCAGCGACCACGCGCCGCACGCGTCCTACGAAAAGGAAGTCGAGTTCGCCGAAGCGCCCTTCGGCATCGTGGGACTCGAAACCGAACTGGGCATCTTCGCCAAAATTCTCGTGGAAGGCCGCGTCCTCGATTGGCCGCAAATGCTCGCCAAACTCACGATCAATCCGGCGCGCCTGCTCAAACTCGATCGAGGCACCCTCGCCCCCGGCGCCATCGCCGACATCACACTGATCGATCCGAAGCGCGCCTGGAAAGTCGACGCCGCAAAATTTTATTCCCTCAGCCGCAACACGCCCTTCGACGGCTGGGACCTCCCCACCCGCGCCACCCACACCATCGTCGAGGGCAACGTCGTGTGGAGTTTGGAGAAGCAGTTCGGAGGGTAACCTTCAGGAAAACATGCCTATCTCTCTTTTACCACATTCCCACAAATACCATTTTAGATTACGAGTATATTCCATGTTAAAATGGCTTTGGGTCGGCGCGGCTTTCGCGGTAACGATGGGAAGCACAGTTGGGCAGGACTCGACCGCTCCAACCCCAACCGCTTCTTCTTCTCTGGACAAGATCGACCGTAATGCCCCTCCGCCTCCCCAGTTGACTGATACCAGCGCCGGGTGGGTCAAGTACGGGCACAATCCGGTTCTCGGCGGTCAGTATGGCACCTGTTTCGATATCGCCGTGTTGCAGGACAACGGGGTCTACCGCATGTGGGTTTCCTGGCGGCCAAAAAAGAGCATTGCCCTGGTCGAAAGCAAAAATGGCCTCGATTTCAACGGGCCACCCAAAATCGTCCTGGGACCAACCAAGAGCGGTTGGGAAAATATCGTCAACCGCCCGGTAGTAGTCAAACGCGAAGATGGTTATCATCTTTGGTACACGGGCCAGACCCATAAGACTTCCGCTATCGGATACGCGACAAGCCCCGACGGGGTAAACTGGACGCGGGTGAGCGACAAGCCCGTCCTCTCTTCAGAAGCGCCATGGGAAAAGGCCAACGTGATGTGTCCAGACGTGATGTGGGACGAGGCTGCACACCAGTACCGCATGTGGTACTCCGGCGGCGATCAGTACGAACCCAATGCCATCGGCTATGCCACCAGCCCGGACGGCATCACCTGGACCAAGTCCGACCAGAACCCCATTTTCGCGAGTGACCCCACGATCGCGTGGGAAAAGGAACGGGCCACCGCCTGCCACGTCGTGAAACAGGGCGACTGGTACTACTTGTTCTATATTGGGTTTCGCGATGTCAATCATGCGCAAATCGGCGTGGCGCGCTCCCGGGATGGCATTTCCAAGTGGGAGCGATTGCCGCAAAATCCCATCGTGCATTCTGGCACGGGCAAGTGGGACAATGATGCCTGCTACAAGCCCTATGCGATTTTTGACGGTTCCAAATGGCTCCTTTGGTATAACGGCCGAAAAGGCGCGCTCGAACAAATTGGCGTCGTCATCCATGAAGGCGAAGACTTGGGCTTTGACCCTTCACCGTAATTCTTCTCGAAGCTTCGCAACTCTTGCCCGCAAGCAAGGTCTTATAAAGCAGAATCGTTTCGACTTCTCAAATGAATCTCCATTCGCTGATCGCGGCCGGATTTTGTGCGGCCATCTACTGCCAGACTTTTGTTTACGCGCAGGCCGCTGCCCAGCCGGTCCTCGACCCGGCGATTCTCAAGCCGTATATCAACTCCTTTGCCGCGCAAGACGATGGCAAATTCCCCGCTTTTATCGACGCGGCTTCCATTCCGGATTGGTTGGGAAAAAATGTCCCTCTCTTCGAGTGTCCAGAACCTAAAATCGAGGAAATTTACTACTTCCGCTGGTACTCGTACCTGAAGCATATCAAGTCAACCCCCGACGGCTATGTGATCACGGAATTCCTTCCTCCGGTTAAATGGGCGCGCAAAGACAACACCCTCTCGTGCGCTTCCGGGCATCATATCTACGAGGGAAGGTGGATTCGCGACCCTCAATATATAGATGATTATTCACGGTTCTGGTTTCATCATGGCGGCGCACCCCGTCTCTATAGCTGCTGGCTGGCGGACGCAATTTGGGCGCGTTATCTTGCTACGGGAGATTCGGCCCTTCCACTCAATCTTCTTCCCGACCTGGTGAGGAATTATGAAGGCTGGGAAAAATCGAATTACGATCCCCAAGCCGGCCTTTTTCATCAAATAGACGATCGGGATGGGATGGAAGACTCGATTGGCGGAAGCGGCTTTCGTCCCACCATCAATTCCTATATGTACGGTGATGCGATGGCCATCAGCCATATCGCCGACCTTGCCGGCAATAGTTCCCTGTCCCAGGAATATGCGGATAAGGCCAAAGCTCTGAAAAAACAGATCGAGCAAAGCCTCTGGGACCCGGATGGCGAATTTTTCAAGACCTTGCCCGCAAAACCCGGCAGCAAGCTGGTCCATGTCCGCGAAGAGATCGGCTTCATTCCCTGGTATTTTAATCTCCCGGACGCAAACGGCGGTTATGGAGCAACCTGGAAGCAACTAATGGATCCCCAGGGATTTTTTGCTCCTTTCGGCCCGACCTCGGCGGAGATGAGAGATCCTCAATTCATGGCGCCTCATAAACATGATTGTCTCTGGAACGGCCCGTCGTGGCCTTACGCGACAACGCAGACGCTGGTCGCCCTGGCCAACCTGCTCGATAATTATTCTCAGAATACCGTGACCAAGGACGATTACCTGGCGGTGCTCACCGGTTACGCCAATTCGCAATATCGGGACGGAAAGCCCTGGATCGCGGAAGACCTCGACGCGTTGACGGGGAAATGGATCGTCGATTTGCCCCGCAGCGAATATTACAATCATTCCGCCTATGCCGATTTGATCATCACCGGTTTGGTGGGCCTGCGGCCTCGCGCGGACGACGTGGTGGACATCCGGCCTTTGGCGCCCACGAGCTGGGACTACTTTTGCCTCCAGGATGTGCCGTATCACGGGCATCTCCTGACCATTTTCTATGACAAAACGGGCCAGCGTTATCATCGGGGCCTGGGGTTGCACGCGCTATTCGACGGGCAAGATTTCGTCCACGCCGACACCCTTCAGAATGTGACGGGAACGCTTCCTAAAAATTGATCGAGGCACCGTCATCTGGAGTTCGGAGAAGGGGGTTGGAGGGCAGCTTTCAGGAGAAAATGCCTGTCCTCTTTCGCCATTTATAGATAGGGTGACTTTAAATTTGCCGAGCTATTTCAGGAGGTACGATGGAAATTGTGAATGACTTTTATAAACTAAAGTTCGTCGCCGACACGGACAGCGACCAGTACGTCTATAATGAAATATACGGGCCAGAGAATAGCTACAGAAGGGAATCCTTACTTCCCTTGATGCGCGATGGGACCGTCGTCGAGATTGGTGCGCATAAAGGCTTCTTTAGCATGCTCGCAGGCTCAGTTGCAAAACGCGTCATCGCCTTCGAGCCTAATGAGGAGAATTACGATTACCTTAAACGCAATATCGAGCTGAACAAAATGGGCCACGTAATACCCATTAACAAAGCTGTCTCCAACACCGAAGACAATCGCACCTTCACGGTAAGCAACATAACCGCCGCCAGGCACACATTGATGCCGTCAGGCTTCAGCGGATCGGGCAAGGCGGTTGAGGTTGCATGCACGACGCTGTCTGCCATTCTTTGCGACCCCAATTATTTGATCGACCGAGTTCGGGTGCTCAAAGTTGACTGCGAGGGCGCAGAGTACGATATCTTCCAAGGTTGCGACCCTACTCTCTTCCAGAAGATAGATGCCATCGTAATGGAGATGCATGAGACAAGCTCCCTACCCCACAAGATGACCGAGCTGGTTCAGTTCTTCAAGCAGGTCGGCTATACAACCGAAGTATACGACGAGCGAACCCTGGAATCGATGCATCTCTGGATGGGATGGTTCGCTAAACCCTGGCTGTCAAATCGCCTCCAAACCATGGAACCAAGGTATCCCTGGATGAGATGGTTTCTCAAGCCACAGCCGTAAACGCCTTTTATAGAAGAGTCTCTTAGCCGACGAGATCTGGAAATAACTGCGTAAGAAACCAGACTGCTTCTGGTACTCATTAGCCGAGGATTTCGGAGAAAAGGCAGTCATCCTATTCTCTTTTACGCTTAGGACCGCGCATAGACGATGTCGTAATAGGAGCCAACTTCTCCTTTCTTAAAACAGTTTTTCCGCCAGGAATGAAAACCATGATCATTCATGTAAGCGTCCATTTCGTTTAACTTGCATCCCCCTTCGTAGGATTCGAAATCGGCTACCTCGGTTTGGATAAATTTGAAGCGCCGAAGCAAATCTCCGCCCGCGCCCTTGAGAACCAGCAGTTCGGAGCCCTGAGTGTCCAAGATGAGTGCATTGTAAAAACTGACATCAACCTTGCTGCGACTTAACAATGTTTTCAGCGTTACACTGCGCAGATGAAGATGGCTAGAGTAATCAACGGCAGGGAAAAGACTACGATGTCCTGCAATATCAAGGATCGAGGAGGAAATCCCGCTATTGTTGCTGACATGAAAAATGTATTCCTTATCATCGACATCAGTAACGAGGTTATTGAGGCAGGTTTGGCCGGAATAGCCTTCAATATTCTTTCTTAGCTTCTCGTAAATTTCAGGTATGGGTTCAATCCAAAGTACCCGCAGACGGCGTCTCGCGTATTTATCCCGCTCCTGCCCTTCGTTTGCGCCTACGTGGATCACACCCCTCACTTTTGATAGGTAAAAGTCTAAACCGTGAAGGCGCCAATACAAATGCCCTTTGATCCTATAAAAAAGAGATTTGATCGACATTCAAATTTAACGCTTGTTGAAAAGAGTCGTGTTTGCAAGTCGAAAACCTTTAGGGAAAAAGGAGCAGGTACCTTCTTCTTGTGCCCAAGCGAAGCAGATTGTTGAAACACGGGACCTGTTTTTGGATCGAGGATTCCCTGACAACAACCCCTCCGAGTGCAATCCGGGTAGCCTGCACCCTGTAGTATTTCCGGGGATTAGTTGAAAGCTTTCTTCAGCGTGGAGTGTCGCTTGTGCGACTTGCGACACAAAGGCGTCCCCGATAGTTGTTTCCCTTGGTTTGTAGCGGCGGTCTATGACCGCCGATCTTTCTTTCACGTCTTTCGCCCAATCAACGGCGGTCGTAGACCGCCGCTACAACTGCACCGTCGCTCGGAGATCGACGGCTACCAGCCCATCATCTGGTATTCTCAAAATGCATTTGCGTGATAGCGTTAGGTGGCGCCCCTCCCGTTTACCCCGCCCACTTCGATGCCCGCCGACTCCGATCAACACGACTTTCTGCATTATCTGATGTGTGATCTGCCCTTGGGCTATCCACTGAAGACGCCGATCACCCGATTGCTCTCCCCTACCCTGACGCTTTCGTCCCGGAGGGAGTTGCTTCACCAGCAATCACGGTTTCTCGATCTGGCAAAACCGTTTCTGGGCACGCACCCTTGGATCGCGTACCTGGCGGCGATCAAGCACGAAGCCGTTTTAGTGACGATTCCGACCTACGCATCGCAGCTCGTGGACATCGTCGACCAATTTTTTTTCCGCGACCTGCAGCAGAAGTGCAAGGAATTGCGGGAAGCGTCCCGGGCGGCGATTGACGAGGCAACGGCGGACAACTGCGAGCGCCTGATCCTGCTCCAATGCGAAGCGGCCCAAATTGACGACGCCACAAAAAATGTAAGCGCGGCGATCCAGGCCGGCTTCACCGCCGTTGAACCTTTGCCTCCGCCACCGCCGGAACCGGAGCCCGAACACAAATCGCTTCCCTATTTTATCGTGTGTGGCGTGGTCTGCATTGTCATCGGCGCCTTGATCCCTCCGTACGACGGCGGCATGGCCTGGGGATTGGTCGGCCTGATCGTCACGGGGATCTTCGGCGCACGGGTCATCAAGAAGGAGAAAGCTCGCGTCCGCGCGGAAGGCGCGAAATTCAAGGCGTACCTCATGCACGAGAGTTATTACGCACTGTGCCGGAAATCGGTGGCCCTGGTCCTGGCGCTCCCATTCGAAACGCGCAAATCGGCCCTGGTCAACCTTCCGCCGTGTCTGACCGCGTTGCAGGCTCTTCTTCCGGAACGGGAGGCTTTGGAGGCCAGGTATCTCAGGGCCGGTTGAAACCCCGCGTTGACATCTTCCCGACTTTCCTCCAACTTCGCGGGCTATGGCTAATACTCGTTCTGCCGCAAAGCAGGCCCGCGGTGCGGTTCGTCGTCGCGCCCTCAATCGTATCCAGATCAGCACCGTGCGCACTTCCGAAAAGAAAATCCGCGCCCTGGCCAAGGCCGGTAAAACGGATGAAGCCGCGAAGCTTCTCCCCAAGTTTCAGTCGGAGATCGACCGCGCCGCCAAAAAGGGCGTCGTTCACAAGAACACCGCCTCCCGCCACAAGAAGCGTGTCGCGGCTCTCCTGAAAATTAAGGCGTAGGGACACGAGTCCCTTCGCGTCCCCTTCATCAACCGGGACAAATGTGACGGCAACGGACTGCCGTCCTCACCTTTTGTTATTGGCACGCGAGAGCGGCACTGCTACCACTTTGTCGCTTGAGGATTACGCGATTTAGCCTACTTTTTACCGTCTTTTGTGTAATTTCCGCAATGGGACCTTTGTGGGGACAGGCACCTCCCGTCTCGACAACTCCCCCCACAAGTAACCCCGGCGAAGCGCCCGCCATCTCAACCATCCCGCCCACAAGCAGCACCCGCAACGACACGGTGACCGTCCGGGCGGATGGAGAGAACACCTATATCGGCGAGATTGTCACGGCAGACAACAATGTGGTGGTCCACGACAAGGACGACGTGATCTTCGCCGATCACATCGTTTGGGACCGCTCCACCAACGTCATGATTGCGACGGGCAACGCCCGGATCTTCACCAAAGACAAGGTCTATCGCGGTGACAGCATCACCTATAACCTCGACACGAAGGCGATCACCTCCGCCAACTTCACCGGGGCCGATTATCCCCGGTTTCTCGCGGGCCAGCAGGTCACCACCCCGGGGGACAACCATTACCGCCTGACCGACGCCCTGTTCACCACCAGCAACCGGGAAAATCCCAGCTTCCATCTCAGGGCGAGCACAATCGAGTATCGCCCGAACGATGAGGTTGTCCTTAAAAATGTCATAGCCTATGTCGGCGACATACCGGTGTTCTATTTTCCGATCTTTGTCCAATCCCTCACCGATTCGCGTCCGACCTATCAATTTCAGATCGGCGACAGCGGGCAGTTCGGCTATTTCATGGATAACACCTACAACTGGGTGGCCAACGATAAACTCCGCGGCAGCGTGGAGTTTGACGTGCGCGAAAAACGCGGTTACGCCGGGGGAGTCGATGTCGAGTATTTCCCCTCTCTCACCAGCGAAATCCAGCTCAATACGTATTACGCGCAGGACAATCTTTACTCGCAAACCGACCCGAGCATTCCCAATGCGCCGGACCGTGGCATTCTCTCCAACCATAACGCCTACGACGGGGTGCCTTACGACAACCGTTACCGGGTCGCCTATCAGCACAATCTTCAATTCGGGTCCGATTTCTCCTCCACGGCCGATTTGAACTTCTGGAGCGATCCCTGGATCACCCGCGACTACTTCCCCAGTGAATACCAACAGGACAACCAGCCGGCGAATTTTGTCAGCCTCAACCAATACAATCCCAACTTTACCATAACGCTGCTCGCCAGCCCCCAGGTCAATCCCTTCTTCGAGACCGTGGAGCGCCTGCCCGAGCTCTCGGTCGAATCCAAGCAGCAGAAGATCTTCAACTCACCGATCGAGTACACCAGCCAGAGCAGCGTGGTCAATTTCGAGCGCAAATTTGCCGACACCACCTATTTCCAAAACCCCCAGGACTACCCCTACACCTCCTTTCCCAACAACCTGCCCCAGACCACCGCTTATAATTTTTACCATCCGAACCAGGCGCCCGGATACGATGCCTCCCAGCTCAACAACTACAGCGCCTACCGTTACGACACCTACCACGAGTTTTCCTACCCGCACCAATACTTCGACTTCCTCTCGCTCACGCCCCGAATTGGCGGGCGGTTCACTTACTATTCCGACGCCAACCAGGTCATCGATGCCGACGGCGGCCCCAACGTCAACAACGTCACCGACCCCAAGGCGCGACTCGCCGGGGATGTCGGGCTGTCCGGCGATTTCAAGATTTCGCGCACCTGGCTCGATGTCAAAGATCCTAACCTTGGCATCGACGGCATTCGCCACGAGATCGAGCCCTTCTTCGATTCGGTCTACGCGCCATCCCCAACCGTCAGCCCGAACGATATTCGCGGCTTTGATGACCGGCTTTATTCCACACAACTCCAGCCCCTCGATTGGACCGAATACAATTCTATCGACTCGATTGACCGGGAGGCGGTGGTTCGTTTCGGCATGTGGAACAAGATCCAAACCAAGCGGGACGGTCTCAACTACGACCTGGTCACCTTGCAAACCTATGCCGATGCCGACTTTGACCACAATTTCAGCGCAGCGACCCCCAACAGCACGCTCAGCAACCTGTTCAACAGCCTCACCATCAATCCCACGCCGCAACTTGCCTTTAATACCCTCAGCTCCCTGGCGGTCGACGGCAACAGTTATAACGAGATTGATAATAACGCGGTCTGGAGTCCCGATCCCTCCTTGAAATTTACCGTTGGCGACCACTACATCAATCACAGCTCCATCTTTGGCGACAGCAACCAAGCCACCCTCGACATCTTTTATCGGGCCAACGAACACTGGCAGTTTGAAGGGCTGGAACAGTTGGAAGCCACGACCGGACGACTCCTGAATCAGCAATATACCATTTATCGGGATTTGGACGCCTGGCAACTGGGCCTTACCTATTCGGATAGCGAACTCAACAATCAAAGCAATCACACCGTCTACTTTTCCCTCACTCTCAAGGCCTTTCCGAAATACGAAATTCACACGCCTCAATTGTAGAATCTTGCCCTGCGCCTCCGACATAGGCACAATGCCTCCCTTATGAATCTTGCCATTGTTGGGTCTGGTTATGTCGGTCTGGTCACGGGCGCTTGTTTTGCCGACGTGGGCCATCGCGTGATTTGCGTCGATAACGATCTCAAGAAAGTCCATCAGCTTCAGGACGGCCGCATCCCCATCTACGAACCGGGACTGGAAGAACTGGTAAAAAAGAACGTCGCGGCCGGCCGGCTCTCCTTTACCGCCTCCATCGGTGACGCGGTCGAAGCGTCCAAAGTCATCTTCATCGCCGTTCCCACCCCGCCCCAACCCGACGGCAGCGTCGACCTGAGCTTTGTCGAGGGCGTGGCCCGCGAAATCGCCGTCCACATCAAAAAGGAATACCGCATCGTCGTCGACAAAAGCACCGTCCCGGTCAAGACCGGGGAAAAAGTCGCCCAGACCATCAGCCGCGTCAGTCCCGGCGCGGACATCGATGTGGTCAGCAATCCCGAATTCCTCCGTGAAGGTTCCGCAGTCGAGGACCTCATGAAACCGGATCGCATCGTCGTGGGCGTCTCCTCGGAACGTGCCATTCCCGCCATGAGGGAAATTTACGAGCCCTTCAACGCGCCCATCATGTTCACGGACCTCAACTCCGCCGAATTGATCAAACACGCCGCCAACAGCTTCCTCGCCCTCAAGATTTCCTACATCAACGCCGTTGCCGCCATTTGCGAGGCCTCGGGCGCCAACGTCGAGCGCGTCGCCGACGGCATGGGCGCCGACAAACGCATCGGTCGCGCCTTCCTCAACGCCGGCATCGGCTACGGCGGATCGTGCTTCCCCAAGGACATCTCCGCCTTCATCCGCATTTCGAGGGAACTCGGCTACCCGTTCCATCTGCTGGAAGAAGTCGAAAAAATCAACGCCAACCAAAAGGAGCGTTTCCTCAAAAAAATCCGCGAAGCCCTCTGGGTCCTGCGCCAGAAAAAGATCGGCGTGCTCGGTCTCGCCTTCAAGGGCAACACCGACGACGTCCGCAGCAGCGTGGCCATCTCCGTCGTCCAGCAACTGCTCGCCGAGGGCGCTGAAGTCCGCGCCTACGATCCGAAGGCGATGGACAAAGCGCTGGCTTTGGTTCCCGGGGCAAAAATGGTCGAAAAAGCGGAACAAGTCGCCGAAGGCGCCGACGCCCTCCTCGTCCTCACCGAATGGAATGAATTCAAGTCCCTACCCTGGGCAGCCATGAAGAAGGGTATGTTGAGCCCTCTCCTCTTCGACGGACGCAATCTCCTCGAGCCGCAGGAAATGCGCGCCCTCGGCTTTACCTACACCGGCATCGGGCATTAATCCCACTTTGCCACCCCGCTCCGCTCAGCCCCTTACTTTATTTTGCCATGAATACCATCCTTGTCGGCGCCCAATGGGGCGATGAAGGAAAAGGAAAGATCATCGACGTCCTCACCGAGGAGGCCGATATCGTCGTCCGTTCCCAGGGCGGCAACAACGCCGGCCACACGGTTGAGATCGGGAAGGAAAAATTCGTCCTGCACCTGATCCCCTCCGGCATTCTGCGCGCGGGTAAAAAATGCGTCATCGCCAACGGCGTCGTCATCGATCCGGTCGCACTGGTCGCTGAAATGGAAGGCCTCGAAAGGCGCGGAATCAAGCTGGCCAACCGCCTGCTCATCAGCGAAACGGCCCACCTGGTGCTGCCCTATCATCGCGCCCTAGACGAAGCCCGCGAACTGCGCAAGGGCCGCAATAAAATCGGCACCACCAAGCGCGGCATCGGCCCCGCCTACGGCGACAAGGCCGCCCGCACCGGCCTGCGCGTGATCGATCTGATCCGCCCGAAGAATTTCTCGGTCAAGCTGAAGAGCCGCGTCGAGGAAAACAACGCCATTCTCGAATCGCTTGGCGGCACGAAGATTTCGTTCAAGGACGTCGAGAAGACCTACCTCGAAGCGGGCCGGAAGCTCGCCCCTTACATCACCGACACCGTCGTCTGGCTCCATAACCAATTGGAGAAACATAAGCGCATTCTCTTTGAAGGCGCGCAAGGCACCTTCCTCGACATCGATTTCGGCACCTATCCCTTTGTCACCTCCTCCAACACCACGGCGGGCGGCTCCTGCACCGGCTCGGGCATTCCGCCGCATCGCATGGACCGCGTCGTCGGCGTGATGAAAGCCTACACCACCCGCGTCGGCGAAGGACCTCTTCCCACCGAGTGCGCGGAAGTTTCCGACATGCTCCACGCCATGGGCCGCGAATTCGGCGCCACCACGGGCCGGGCGCGCCGCTGCGGCTGGTTCGACGCCGTCGCCACCCGTTACGCGCGCGTCGTCAATGGCATCGACGAACTCGCCATCACCAATCTCGACGGCCTCGACACGCTCAAGGAAATCCGGATTTGCATCGCCTACGAATGTCGCGGCAAACGCATCGCCTTCCCGCCGAACGATGCCGAGGAACTGCTTCATTGCCGGCCGATCTACCGCAAATTCGCCGGCTGGCAAAAACCCACCAGCGATATCCGCGAGTTCAAGAAATTGCCCGTCGCCGCCCAGCGTTACCTCAAGGCCCTGGCCGAGTTGACCGGCGCCCGCCTGCGCATTGTCTCGGTCGGCGCGCAGCGCGAACAAACATTTTCCGTATGATCTCAATCTAGCGGCGGTCGCCCGGCTGTAGCCGTGACCGTCGCACTTTTATCCCTCATGAGCCCCGCGCCCACCTATAAATTTGGGAAGATTCCCAAGCATGTCGCCATCATCATGGACGGCAACGGGCGCTGGGCCAAAGCCAAGAACATGATCCGCGTGCAAGGCCACCGGGCGGGCGCGGAATCGGTGCGCGAAGTGGTCAAGGCCGCCGGGGAATTCGGCGTGAAATACCTGACGCTTTACGCCTTCTCGGTCGAAAATTGGAAGCGACCCAAGAGCGAGGTGCACACTCTCATGGGCCTGCTGGAAAGTTTCCTGCGCGACGAACTGCCCGAGATGATCAAGAACAACGTCCGGCTTCAGGCCATCGGACGCCTCTCCGATCTCCCGGAACATGTCCGCGACCAGTTGCACAAATGCATCCAGGCCACGCGCGAAAACACCGGGCTGATCCTGATCCTCGCGCTCAGCTACAGCGGACGCGTCGAGATCATCGAAGCCGTCCACTCGATCATCCGCGAAATCAAACTCGGCCACCTCGACAGTGCGCAAATCGACGAGCAGGTCTTCAATCATCATCTCTACACCCGCTACTATCCCGACCCCGACCTGCTCATCCGAACCAGCGGTGAAATGCGCTTGAGCAATTTCCTCCTCTGGCAACTTTCCTACACCGAGATTTACATCACGCCCACCCTCTGGCCCGACTTCCGCCGCCAGAACTTCGCCGAAGCCCTCATCGACTACGGCAACCGCCAGCGCCGCTTCGGCTCGCTCTAAACAACCCATCATCGCCATGAAAAGCTCCATCGAATCCAACACCGAAAGCACAGCTTCTTCCGCTTCTCTTCACCCAGGCCTCGCTCCTAACATCCAGCCCTTCGTGGAGAACGGCCTCATCGCGGGCGCGGTGCTCCTCGCCGCCACGAAAGACCGGGTGCTCAGCCTGGAAGCGGTCGGCTATTCTGATCTCGCGACGAAAAAGCCGATGACACCAGACGCTCTGTTCTGGATCGCTTTCATGACCAAGCCGATGACCGGCACCGCCTTGATGATGCTGGTCGACGAAGGCGAGGTGAGCGTCGACGATCCGGTGGAGAAGTACCTGCCCGAATTCAAAGGCCAGATGATTGTTGCCGAAAAGGATGACGAGCATGTCCTGCTAAAAAAACCGCAGCATCCGATCCTTGTGCGCGAAATTCTCAACCACACTAGCGGCATGGTTCATTTTTCACCCATTGAGACGCCCACGTTCGACCGATTCGACCTGCAGGACGCCACGCACAGCTACGCAATGACCTCGCTTCAATTTGAGCCAGGCACAAAGTATAGCTATTCCAACACAGGCACGAACACTGTCGGACGAATCATCGAAGTCGTCAGCGGAATGCCCTACGAGGTATTTATGGATCGGCGCCTCTTCGGTCCTCTTGGCATGGACAACACCACTTTCTGGCCGAGCGAAGAACAACTCCGGCGATTGGTCAAAATTTACCGCACGAAGGAGGACAAGACCGGTTTGGAAGAAGCGAAGCTGGCCCTTCTTTCCTATCCGTTCAGTAATCCAATGCGTAAACCCATGCCCGCGGGAGGCCTCTTCTCCACCGCCGGCGACGTGGTGAAATTGTGCCAGATGGTCCTCAACGGCGGCGTTTATGAAGGCAGGCGTTATCTTTCCGAAACGTCCGTCAAACAGATGACGAGCAAACAGACCGGCGATCTCGTCGAAAATTACTACGGGTTTGGCTGGGACGCCTCAAACGGAAAATTTGGCCACGGCGGCGCCTACAAAACCAATATGACGATCGACCCCAAGCTGGGCCTCATCACGGTTTTTCTGATTCAACACACCAACGACTGGCCTAACGAGGAGGGCCACAAAATCCATCCCGTCTTCACCGCAGCCGCCGAAAAGGTGCTGGCGGAGCAAGCCCGGCAAAGTTCCTAGAATTCGTTAGTTTTTGTGCCATCGTTGAGACCATGCAGACGTCTCATTTTGCTCCACGCCAATTTCTTCCCGAAATCATTGACCTGACCGACTCGTCGCAACTCGCGCCAGTCTTCGACAAACTCGCTGCCAAACTCGACGCCGTCAGCTCCGTCACCGACCTCGAAGCGTGGCTCCGCGCCCACAGCGAAGTCTGCGCCGCACTCGCCGAATCGTCATCGCTCACCTACATCGCGATGACCTGCCAGACCGACGACCCGGCACGCGAGAAGGCTTACATGCATATCGTCGAAGTCGTCGATCCGTGGCTCAAGCCGCGTCAGTTCGCGCTGATGCAGAAGCTCGCGCAATCGCCCCTTTTCAAACAACTGCCGCCGTTCTACGAGATCTATCGCCGCAGCGTCGAGACCCAGGTGAAAATTTATCGCGAGGAGAACGTCGCGCGCGAAACGGAGGTCGCCAAGCTCACCCAGCAGTACCAGAAAATCAGCGGCGCCATGACCGTGCAGTTCGACGGCCAGGAGCAGACCCTCGCCCGCATGGGCCGCATCCAGGAGGAACCCGACCGACCGCGCCGCGAGGCCGCCTGGAAAACTGTTGCGGAACGACGCCTGCAGGATGCCGACAAGCTCGAAGAACTTTTCGACAAGCTCCTCGTCCTGCGCAACGAAATCGCCCATGCCGCCGGATTCCCCGATTTTCGCGCCTACACCTTCGCCAATTACGAGCGCTTCGATTACACGCCCGAGGATTGCCTTCGCTTCCACGACGCCATCGAGCACCACGTCGTGCCGCTCGCGCGCGAATTGCAGGAGGAGCGCCGCCAGAAACTCGAGCTGGGAAAACTTCGCCCGTGGGACCTCGCCGTTGATCCCGACCAGAATCCGCCGCTCCATCCCTTTGCCGCATCGTCGGAACTCCTCGAAAAATGCCACGAGATTTTTGGAAAACTCGATCCGCGCCTCGGCGATTACTACAACGTCCTCCGCAAACAGGAACTGGTCGATCTCGACAACCGCAAGGGCAAGGCGCCGGGCGGCTACCAGAGCACACTTTCCGAGGCGCGCGTGCCGTTCATCTTCATGAACGCAGTCGGCATCCATCGCGATGTCGAAACGATGCTCCACGAAGCCGGCCACGCCTTTCACGCCCTGGCCTCGCGCGAATTGCCGCTTCACGCCTACCGCAGCGCTCCGATTGAATTTTGCGAAGTCGCCTCGATGGGCATGGAACTGCTCGCTGCACCTCACCTATGCGCGTTCTATTCCGACAAAGATGCCAAACGCGCCCAGCGCGATCACCTCGAAGGCATCATCAAATTTTTTCCGTGGATGGCCACGGTCGATGCGTTCCAACATTGGATTTACACCCATCCCGATCACACCCGCGCCGAGCGCACCGCGTTCTGGCTCTCGCTCATGGACCGCTTCGGCGGCGTCGAGGATTGGAGCGGATTCGAAAAAGCCCGCGCCCACATCTGGCACCGGCAACTCCACATCTTCGAGATTCCCTTTTACTACGTCGAATACGGCATCGCGCAACTCGGCGCTCTCCAACTCTGGCAGGCCTCGCGCCGCGACCTTCCCGCCGCGCTCGATCATTATCTCAAGGGCCTCAGCCTCGGTGGCTCGCGTCCGCTGCCCGAACTTTTCCAGACCAGCGGTCTTGCCTTCGATTTCACCGACAAAACCATCGCGCCGCTTATGCGCAACGTGAAGGATGCGCTGGCGGAGCTGGCGAGCTAAACCAAGTTTATGGACCGACCTCCGACGCCAGCCCAACGAAGAAAACAGCTTTTGGGCCATTGGCGCTCCGACTCAAAAAGAACGCTAGCGGAACTTGCCCAGCGACGCTTTTATTCCAAGAAGCGGATCGAATTCCTTCAAACGATCTTTGGAAAACTCGAAGTATGGTATCGGCCTACGACTTTTGTTTCTACGTTCAAAGGAAAGAAAAGTATCTACAAATACAAGATTCTCGGCGCTGATTCCTACAGCATTGCGATTCTCCTCGATCAAAAACCGTTCCTTATCGGTCCCAAGATACAGCTAATCACTTTCGAGGAAGAGTATTATTGGATCAACCTTGGAGGCGGCACGCGCGAATTTTTTAAACGAATCAAAATGAGGACGTCCCGGAGGGACATCCGAAAGTAGCCCGGCAATTTATTGCCGGATTGTTCAAAAAAGAAACGCCCCGTCCCGGAGGGACGGTTGAAACGGACGCTAGATGATATGCGGAGTCATCAAGCGTCCCGATGGGACGCCCCGCTGTCCATGCCGAAACCCGGCGATAAATCGCCGGGCTACTCTCATGCGTCCCTTTGGGACTTACCGAGCCTGCACCGACTACCCAAAAATCCCCTTTGCCATGGTTCCCGACTATGAGAAAATACCCAACAGTGAATCGCTTTCTCCTATCGCTGCTGACGGCGGGTGCACTCCTGCTCGCCCTGCTTCCCCTCCGCGCCGAACCCACCGACGATGAAAAACAGGCGCTGCACCTCGCGGAACAATCGTTCAAGGACGGCGCGTTCGATCTCTGCAACGACCGCGTAGCCGCGCTGCTGAAAAAATATCCGAAGACCGAGCTCGCCGCCGAAGTGGAAGTGCTCCAGGCCCGCGCGCTGTATCAACTCGGCCGCAGCGATGCCGCTCTCGCCGCGCTGAATCTTCCCCCCGACCAGGTTCCGGAAAATCTCCGCTCTGACACACTTTTCTGGCAGGCCGAATCGCTCCTTGATCTCGGCAAGTGGCCCGACGCCGAGCAAAAATATCGCGCGCTTCTCGCGTTGAAAGACATCGCCGCCGACCGCGTCGACGCGGCCAACCTCGGCCTCGCCTGGGCGCTTTTCAAGCAAGGCAAGGAAGCCGATGCGCTGCCCCTGATCCAGTCGCTGATCAAAAACAAGGGAGGAACCACGGCGGGCCAGCAGGCGCAACTCCTCCTCGCAAAAATCGAGTTGGCCCAAAAACAATTCAAGGACGCCATCACCGGACTCGAGACCCTCCTCGCCGCGCAACCAGAAAAAGGCGTCGCCTTCGAAACCGATTACTGGCTCGGTGAAACCTACGCCGCCAATGGCCAGCCCGATAAAGCGGTGACTGCCTACGAAAGCGTCACCAACGATGCGAAGGCTTTTCCGAAACCGCTCGTCGTCCAAGCTTGGCTCGGATTGGGTCGCGCCCAGACCGCGCTGCAGCAGAACGACCAGGCAATGCTCGCCTACGAGCAGACTTACCATCTGACCGAAAATGAAAGCACCCGGCTCGACGCCTTTCAGTCCTATCTCGAATGCGCGCGCGCCAGTGGAGCGTTGCCGGATGCGGTCGCCAAACTTCAGGAATTTGCCAAGACCTCCGACCTCTCCGCGCCCGCCGCGCTTTTCGCCATCGGCTTGGTCCTGGCCGAGGATCACGAGGACGACAAAGCCATCGGCATTTTGGAATCGCTCCTTGTCGCTTACGGCACCAGCCCCTGGGTTCCCGCCGCCAACGAGCAACTCGGCCAGCTCTACGCCCGCACCGGCAAACCCGACCAGGCGATCAAAGCGCTGCAAAACTGCATCAGCACCAGCGCCGATCTCGCGCTCGTCCGCACCGCCCGCTCCCAACTCGGCTCTGTCCTGCTCAACCAAAAAAAGGACTACGCCGGAGCCGCCACCCAGTTCGCCCAGATTTCCGACGGCGCCGATTCCTCCGCCGAAAACGCCTCCTATAATTTTCTCATCGCCCAGGCCCACCTTGGCAAAATCGATGTCTTCACCAAAGCCGAAGCCGATTTTGAAAAGCGCTTCCCGAAAAGTTCCTACCTGAAAGCCCTCGCCCTGACCGAAGGCCAGCTTCTGGCCGACGCGGGCAAAACCGACAATGCCAAGGCGGTCTACCAGAAAGCCATCGCCATGGGAGGAATCGGCCCCGATCAGGAAGCATTGCTCAAGGCCCTGGCCGATCTTCAATACCAAACCAACGATCTCGAAGGGGCGCTTGCCACGTACCAAGCGATCGTCGGCAAATTTCCCAATGATTCGCTGGCTGCGGCGCAACAAGGCGTCCTCGTTTCCTACGAACTGAACAAGCTCACCGAGGACCAGGTCGAACAGGCCCTCGTCCAGCTTGCGCAGAAATACAGCAACGTGCCGGGCGCGCCCGAGGCTTATTTCCGCCTCGGCGAATTTTATTTCTATCGCCAGGACTATGTGCGGGCGCAGGACGCCTTCCAGCAATTGATCGCCAACTATCCGAACAGCAGCGACGTCGACAAGGCCTATTACTACGCCGGCAAGGCGGCCTTTGCGCATCAGGATTACGCCGCCGCGCGCACCCTGCTCGAAAAAGTCCCGGACAGCTCCTCCTTCAAACCCGAAGCTCGCCTCTGGGAAGGCCGCGTTTGCCAGCAACAGTTAAATTTTGATCAGGCCGAAACCTTTTACGATGCCGTCCTCGCGACGGAAAAAACCGGCCCCCGTTTTGTCGAAGCGAGCCTGCTCAAGGGCCAATGCCTCTTTGCGCTCGGACCGCAGGACCCCGCCAACTACGGCCTGGCGCTGGCGGCCTTCGACCAAATCCTCAAGAGCAAGGAAGGAACGATCTCCGATCGCAATGAAGCGGCTGTCCGCGGCGCAAAATGCCTGGAAAAAATGGGCCGCACCGACGATGCGATGGCACTTTATCTCGACGTCCTCTATGGTCGCGTAGCCGGAGACGATGCCAGCTCGCCTGCTCCGCCCGAATTCTCCTGGCAATTCGAAGCCGGCTCCGAAGCCGGGCGCATTCGGGAATCACAGAAGGATTGGCGCGGAGCGATCGAGATTTACAAACGGCTGGAGGAGATCGGCGGTGCCCACGCGCAGGATTTTCACGATCTGATCGACAAGCTCCGCCGCGATAATTATATCTACGAGTAGTGGCCTCCCAAGGTAGCCGTCTACCCAAAAAAGCGAATCAAGGAGAGCAGAACAGCTTTTCGAGATGGGCTAATTTATAATTATCTTCAACCACACAGAGTGATCTCCGGGACGGCCCCAAAGGGAATCACCCCTCCACGAACTGCCCGCAAATTCTTTCATGCGGGGAATACCATCGCGCCATGGATGCGGAATTTCTTGAGCCTTATTCTCGCACAAATAACCCTCATCTCTGATAAATTGGTTAACGTCGGAGGGATTATCGCAGAAACTCCAATCCTGAGAGTTTAAATCGCTTACGAAACCAAAGTGGTCTTCGTCCAACAGACCGGCAGCAGCAAAAAAACAAACGCCGTCCCACCGGATCGGAAAATTAACGACGTGGAAAACCAACCAGTCCCCCTTGCTGACGATTATAGCGTCCTTTTCCGCTTCTGCGCCAAACTTGTCGCTAATCAGATGACGCGAACTGTCACGAACTTGTTTGCCATTGTAGTAAACATCCGCGACAAAATCATCCGCAACGGTGACGACAGATGTGGCTATCGGCCTATCTTGTCCGGGTACCCGTTGTATCATTGCCAAGAAAACACCTAGCAAGCAAACCGCGAACCTGATTTTTGCTGGGCCTGTTTTACTCCAGCTCATTGATGACGCTATGTTTGCAGGCGGTGCTCCGTCAATGCGAATCACGCCCTTGGGGGGGGGCAGCTTAACAATCCGCTTTTCTTGCACTGGCTTTTCTTCTGCCAAGGCCAATTGATGGAGGTTGTTATTCCTGCGTTTTTATTTCTGGGCACGCCTACCTTCTCTGCCACACGCTCGCTTCGGCCACGCTCCACTGATATTTGCGCCGGTGCTCGCGAATGAGAAAAGGCAGATCGAAAACACGCCTCAACACAAAGGCTGGTGTGAGCAACTCCTTTACCGCGCTCAAGGTGCCCTGCCCGCCGCCATCGAGCCATTTCTCGCGCGGCGTGTATTCCTCCAACCAGGTATAAGGCGACGTGACGATGAGCCAGCCGCCGGGCGAAATCAGCTCCGGCAACCGCGCCAGACATCGCGCCGGATCGGGCAGTCGGTCGATGAGATTGGCCATAAGCACCAGATCGAAAGTCCCGAGATCCACGCGCAAGGCACAAGCATCTCCCCGTTCAAAACGCACATTCCCGGTCTGCAAGTCGGAGGGCAACTCGAGCCGCATCTCATCGGTCGCGGAACCTTCACGCGGCACGCGCACCGTCACGGCCCGTTCATCCCGCATCCGCTCCGCGGCAGCGATGAAACGCCCGGAAAAATCGACTCCCACGACCTCGTCAAAATGCCAGCCCAATTCAAAGCTGCTCCGCCCCACCGCACAACCGAGATCAAGCGCCCGCGTTCGCTTTTGCAGGGCGATATGCCGCAATGATTCGCTCACGCAATGCACGGGAAATCCGCAAGCCGTCCGCGCCTCGGGCAGAAGCGGGCAAATCTGTTCGGGCGTGCCGAAATGGAACAGAAGGTACTGCTCCACGGCCGCATCCGATTCATAAAAACCCGTAGCCATCGTCATCACCTCGCATTATCAATCTGCTTTTCCGCATCAATGATGGGAGCAACCTCCACCTTGTACATGAGCATCGCAACCTGCGCTGCCACGATCAGCAATACGATAAAATACACGATCTTCGGCAGCCACTCGGCCATCCTCTGCTGGGCCAGCTTCCAAGCTTGGGCGGCTTCCTCTTCCAATTTTTTAAAAGTTGTCTCGAACGCGCCCGAGATTTCGCCCGTCTCAATAAAATCGATCCAATCGCGAGGCAATTGCTTCCATCTCAACATCAGCTTCGAAAGATCTGTTCCCTCCCGCATGGCTTGCTCGCCTTCCTCGGCCAATCGGTCGCACTCCACGTAACCGGAAGCCCGCCAGGCATCGCCGATCGCGCGGTAAAGGGAAATTCCCGCGCTGAATTCGAGCTTTAATACGGTGATCCACCGATAAGCATACGCCGTCGTCAGGGAACTGCCGACAAAGGGCACCCAGAGCCAGAAGCGCTGCATGATCGGACTCGACCACGAGACGCGCACAAGGGTGTAGACGATGAATCCAATGGCATAAAGGAATGCCATCCGCTCGATGAAATGGACGAGAACCACCGGCCACGTCGTGTCCGCGAGCTCGACCAACGCTCCGAGCAGGACGGCTAGGTGCAGCACGACCAGCGGATAATAGAGGGGACGCGGGAGCGCCTGACGCATCTCCAATTCCCGCGCCCAGAATTCGGACAGATGCTGGAAAATCGTGTCGAGCTGCGCGCTCCGCTCGCCCGCCGTGACGAGATGACATTCGAAGGGCGAAAAACCGGCGGCGGCGAAGGCCTCGCCGATTCTCTCTCCCGCGTTCACTTTTTCAGAAAGGACCACCACTTCGCGCTCCGCCATCTTTTCCTTTAAACGCTGAAGGCTGGCGCGGATGGGCACACCCGCACGGACCAACACGGCCAGTTGCTGGTAGAAACGGATTCGCTGACGCAACGTCACGACCAAAGACTAACCGACGATCCTCGTCTTGGCGAGGGATGGTGAAACAGGCTGGCCAGCACAAAAATTTCGGACATGACGCGCGAGAGGCGTGACAACGCAGGGAAATTTTCGTATACTCCAGCGCGTTAGAGCCGCCCGCTTGGTACGATTTATGCACCTGCTTGAGTTGGCCCCGGCGGGCGAAAGCTCTGACTGGAACCGTCGATGAACTTCCGATCTCTATTTCAATCCGCGGCGCTCACCGCCGGCCTGTTCCTGGTTTTTACCTGGACCGCCCGGTGTGCCGTCTCCCTCGGCATCGACGAACTCGAAAAATCGAACTTCGCCGCCCTCAAGGGCAAACGGGTCGGGCTCGTCACCAACCCCTCCGGCGTCGATTCGAGGGGCCGCTCCGCCATCGACATCCTCTACAACGGCCAGAGCGCGGGCTTCAAGCTGGTGAAGCTTTTCGGCCCCGAGCACGGCATCGACGGCCAGACCAAAGCGGGCGATCCAGTCTCCAACAGCCGTGATCGCAGAACGCACCTGCCGGTTTATTCCCTTTTTATTACCCCGGACGGAAACTACCGCCATCCCACCCGCGCGATGTTCTCCGGACTCGATGCGGTGGTTTATGACGTGCAGGACCTCGGCAACCGTTCCTACACCTTCATCAGCACGCTCGGCTACGTCATGGATGAAGCGGCGAAGGATCATATCCAGGTGATCGTCCTGGACCGCCCCAACCCGCTCGGCGGCGTCCGCATCGAAGGCCCCCGGCTCGACCCCTCGTTCAACCCCTCCTTTGTCGGCCTCTACGATATTCCCGTCGTCTACGGCCTCACTCCCGGTGAGTTGGCCCTCTGGATCAACGCCAAATATCTCGACCGGCCCTGCCGGCTCAGCATCATCTCGATGCGCGGCTGGGGCCGCCCCATGGTCTGGGAAGACACCGGCCTCAAGTGGGTGCCGACCTCGCCGAACATCCCCACCATCGCCGCCGCGCGCGGTTACACTGCCACCGGTTTTCTCGGCGAAATCGGCATCGAAAGCGGCTGCGGCGGCCCGAATCCTTTCCAAGTCGTGCAAGGTCCGGACTGGGACGCCTCCAGCATCGCCCGGCGATTCAACGCCCTCCACATTCCGGGCGTCCGCGCCAGAACCCTGGACTCCGGTCGGGAAAGCGGCATGTATCTTCAGATCGATCCGCGCAACGCGGGCAATCTCACCGCCATCAACTTTGAAGCCATCCAAATTTTGGAGGACGAGGTCGATGATTTTTCAATCTTTGGCCATACCGACTTTGACCAGCGCGACATGTTCGACAAAATCTCGGGTACAACCCGAATCCGCCGTCAACTCGTCTCGGGATGTTCCGTCAACGACATCATTCATTCCTGGGACTCCGGAGTTGCCCGTTGGGCCGTCGAACGACAGCCCTACCTCCTCTACGGATTGACTCCGGCCCATCCGTCCAAAGCGCCGAGCATCATCGCTTCCAACACCATCAACACACCGTAATTCCACCCCTCAATGCGGTGCCTGGGCGATGGGCTGCATCGGCTGAACCACGTTTGTCGTCGGAGTGGAAGTGACCGGAGAAGGAGGAGGCTTGGGAGCCTGCGCCACGGGCACAACGTTGACCGAGGAAAATTCACTGTAAAGCGCACTCTCCATTTTTTGTTGATCCGCCCTCAAAATCGGCTCGAATTGCCTGGCAAGATTGCGATCCATCTGCAGCCGTTTGTCCCAATACTCCTTCTCAAAGCGAGCCTCCTGGTCCGGCAGAAGCGTCAGCAGCCCCATGTCATGAGCTTTGGCCTTGGCGACATTGCTGCGATAATCCCGGAAATCCTGAATGCGCTGCAACATCGCACCCTCGTCGTGAAGATTCATCTTGCTAAAAGCCGGCCATTTTTCGAGCTGGGCGCGAATGTCTGCGTCGGAAAGTTTCGCCAGTTGCTCCAGCTTATCGCGCATGATCAACTCGTCCTTGGTGGGAATTTTCACCTCGCCCACTCCGGGAAAAGGCATCTTCAGCTTGAGTGGATGCGCCACCTGATCACTCGGCGTCAAAATCTTGCCATATTGCCCGATAGTATCCGGCGGAAGCGTAGCTGGAGTCTTCGCCGGTGCGGGCTTGGCCTGCGCCGGGGACACGGGTGTGGGCGTGGGCGTCATCGCCTGTTGCGCCCGCAACGACGTGGAAAAACACGCCATCAAGGCCAGCCCTCCGGCAGCCAGACACACACATCCGGCGCGGAAATTTAGAGAGACGAATCTTGCCATGAAGAAGAAGAGGAGGAGGAATCCGAATCAGTGTCGATGGAAGCCATGATCTCAAACGCATCCTGCACATTTTTTTGATTATCGGCCCCATCGACCTTGGCGGAATTGATCTGCGTAACCACCAGCACCAATGCCATGGAAAGAGCCAATCCACCGCCGAGCGCCCAGCGCCATACCCGGCCGAGCCTGACAAGCGCCCCTACGCCCGACTCCGCACCTAATCCCTCGTGACGGCAACGGGCCAGCGTACGCGCGGCAAACCACGCATCCGGCTCCGGGCGGGGAGCACGGGCCAGCAAGCGCCAAACGGGATCGTTGGCATCCCCCTGCGAATCATGCGGATCAAGATTGGACTGGCTGGCTTTCATATTGAATCAAACACAAGAGGTAAGATTGAGTTGCGCACTATTTTTCATGAGGGCTCCTTCAACCCTCCTCTTCCAGATAATCCTGCAAGGCCACGCGTAGCGTTTCCCGTGCCCGAAAGAGCAGCGACTTGGTCGCCGGCACACTCGTTTTAAGGATTTCAGCAATCTGTTCATAGGAAAACTCATCGTAACGGCGCAAGACGATGGCCAGCCGCTGCTGCTCCGGCAACGCAAGAATTGCCTCATCGATTTTGCGCAACATCTCCCGCTGCAACATGTTCTCGCCGGGCGATTTGGTCGCCGTGTCGGGCAGATCCAAGCCGGCCGAACCGCCCGAATGGCCCGTCTCGTTCTCAGGCGGATGCAGCGGGACAAGCGTGGCCCGGGAACGGCGGCGATGCTCGTTAAAAACGAGATTGCGCACAATAGTGAATATCCAGGTCTTGAACTGCGCCGTGGCCCGGTAGGAACCAGCCGCCCGGTAGACGCGGACAAAGACCTGCTGCGCCAAATCCTGCGCCTCAACCGGATCGCCCAGCATCTTCGCGATCGTCCCGTAGACCGCGCCCTGATGCTTCTCGATCAAATCACGCAACGCCTCTTCGTCGCCTTCGGCGATCCGAACCATGAGCGCCTTATCGTGCGCGTCGGAGTCGCCCACCGGGGCCCGTACCCCATCATCATCTCGAAACCGGTCCTTCATTGTTTTCTGAGAAGAACGCTACCGGGAGTCTTCTCCCGGCACAAACATCATCGGTGGCGATTGCTACGGGGCCTGCCTCACCATCCGCTTGCGTTTGAGAGCAACACGACGCATCTTTAAGTCCTATGGCTGGGCATTCGCGCTGGGCAAAGGTCAAACATTACAAGGGCACTATCGACCAAAAGCGCGGCAAGCTTTTCAGCAAGCTCTCCAAGGAAATCAGCGTCGCGTCCAAGCTCGGCGGCGGCGATCCCAATTTCAATCCGCGCCTGCGCCAGGCCATCGCGACCGCCCGCGGCGAAAGCATGCCCGTCGATAACATCGAACGCGCGATGAAAAAAGGCACCGGCGAACTCGAAGGCGGGGCCTACGAGGAAATGACCTACGAGGGCTACGGCCCCGGCGGCGTCGCCATCCTCCTCGAAGCGGCCACCGACAACAAAAACCGCAGCGCGGCGGAAATCCGCGCCATCTTCACCAAGAACCACGGCCATCTCGCCGGCTCCGGCAGCGTCGCGTGGATGTTCCACCGCAAAGGCCTCATCACCATCACCGCACCCGGCATTTCCGAAGACGACGTCATCCTCACCGCGCTCGATGCCGGAGCCGAGGACGTCCGCTCGCACGAAGACGTCATCGAAGTCATCACGCCGCCCGACAACAAACTCGACGCGGTCGCGAAGGCGTTGGAGCACGCCAAGATTCCTATCGCCAGCGCAAAGCTCAGTTACATTCCCGGCAACCTCGCCCCCGTGACCGACCCGCATGTCGCGGAGCAAGTCCTCGCTTTGCTCGAAGCACTCGATGATCATGACGATGTCCAGACCGTCCATGCCAACCTCGACATGGCCCCGGATCTTCTCGCCAAAGCTGGATAGTTAGGTAGCCGTCGACCTCCGGGCGACGGTTCTCCCCATCTTCCTCGTTCCCAAGTTGCACTTGGGAACGCTACTGCCGTCCGCAGGACCTTGTGATTCGCGAAATTCCATTTCGCGCCGACTCAAGTAAGCTTTAATCCTGTCCAAAAACCTTCCCAAAAATTCCGTTAATTTGGAAAATTTGGTAATTCCGTCAATGTCTTCCCCCCTCCCATCACAACGCCCTAACAACCTCACCAACAATTTCTTAGATTTATTTTAATCGAAATCGCGCTTGCAATTAAGTCAAACTTCCCTATCTCCTAAGCCATGAGCGACTGGTATTACGCGGCAAACAACGAGCAAAAGGGCCCGATCAATGAATCGGAACTAAAAGCAAATTTCGCCGCGAACAAGCTGCCAGCCGACACCCTCGTCTGGAAAGACGGAATGGACAATTGGACCCCCGCGAACCAGGTCTCCGCTTTCACCTTCCGCGCGGCCCCCACCCCGGCTGCGGTTCAGCCCCACCTGGAAGGCGCGCCCACGACGAAAGTTTCCGCCGCCAGCCCGGGCGTCAGCAATCCATCGTCAACCACGCCGGTCAATATGGCGAGCCTGGTGGGAACTCCCGAGGCCCTTGAGGTCGATCCCACCGATGCGGAAAAGAACAAGATCTTCGGCATCCTGGCCTATCTCTGGATTCTCTGCTTGGTGCCCATTTTTGCGGCCAAGGATTCTCCCTTCGCCAAATACCACGCCAACCAGGGCTTGGTCTTGTTCCTTCTGGAAATTGTCCTTTCCATCACCCTTTACATCATCAACATCATCATCTTCACCATCGTGCCAGGCATGAGCTTCATCGTCTCGATTTTGGGCCTCGTTCAGTTGGGTCCGTTAATTTTGTTGATCATGGGCATCATCAACGCCGCCGCAGGTAAGTGCGTACCGTTGCCCCTCATCGGCGGCATCAAGCTCCTGAAGTAGTACCGTCTTCCGGTAGCCGCCGCACGCTGGGCGGCGGTGTCTTTTTCGGGTGGCCCGGGTACGCCACGCGAGCGTGTGTTACCCGGGCGCGCATAGCGCGCAGGAAGCGATCCCCTCGTTCCCCGCGAAATTCCATTTCGCGCTGACATCCGTCCCCTGCCTTTTCCAATCCTGTAAATCTTGTTAATCCTGTCAAAAAATTCCGTTAATTCCGTCAAAAATTCTTCCCCTCCGCAAGAGTTACGGCTGGCGAATTTCCCCTTCCTGCGCGAACGTAGTCCCCATGCCTCTGCCCCGCTCCACCGACTACTCCGCGATAAGAGACGACCTGGTGCATCAGTCGCCCAAGGAAATCTCGGCCATGTTCGGCCGGGTCGCGGCCCGTTACGACATCATGAATTTCGCCATGGGCGGCGGACTCGATGCTTATTGGCGGCGACGACTCGTCCGGGCCGTGGCGGCGCAACAGCCCGCGCGCGTGCTCGATCTGGCCACCGGCAGCGGCGATGTGCTCCTGGCTTTGCAACGGCATCGGGCCTACACGGAATGCGCGATCGGCGCCGATTTCTGCCTGCCCATGCTCCAGCAGGCGAAGTCGAAGGGCGCCACGAAATTGCTCGTCGGCGACGGCCTCCATCTCCCCTTCCCTGACGCCGCCTTTGACGCCGTCACCATTTCCTGGGGCCTGCGCAATTTCGCCGACCGGCTCGCGGGCCTGCGCGAAATGCGTCGCGTGCTCCACACGGGCGGACGGGCCTACGTGCTCGAGTTTTCGCATCCCGTGGCGTGGCTTTCGCCCCTCTATTTTTGGCACATGCGCAATCTCATGCCGAAGTACGCCCAGTTCATCACGCCCGAGCGCGGAGCCTATGAATACCTCGGTGACTCGATCCGCACTTTCCCCCGCCAACCCGTGCTGGCAGACATGATGCTCCAGGCCGGATTTGCCTCCTCGCGCTGGACGAATCTGACCCTCGGCATCGTGGCGCTCCATATCGCGGAGGTTTGATGCCAGCTTTTTGCCGGAGAAGCTTATTTGCCCAAAATGGCTTATCTTTTTAGGGCATATAGTCCAAATAGGGCAACTAGGGCTAACGGACGTTTTGGATTTGTGAGATTATCGGGTCATGGCAACGCTGGAACTGACGAACAATCTTCTGGTTGATATCGGCGGATGGCCCGCGCTCAAGGAAGCGCGCGTGCTGGTCGAGCGGGGCCGGGTTCGCGACGCCCAGCGCGACGGCGACGTGATCCGCGCGCGGATCCAGGGCGCGGAAAAAGTTTATGAAGCGCAGATCACGCTGGCGGATCGCGTGGCCAATATCGAAGTGCGCTGCACCTGCGCCGAATCGCGGCGAAGCGGACGCGTCTGCGCCCATGCGCTCGCGGCGGGGCTGGCGATGCTGCAGGTAGCCGCCGCGGGCCCTCGCGGCGGTGCAGTGGCAGGTGAGCCGTCGCCCGGAGGTCGACGGCTACCGGCTGAGGAAGGCACCGCCGCCCAGCGTGCGGCGGCTACCGTGGAACGTTCCCGGATTATTTTCAGCACGCGTCCCGACGGCGCGTTGGAATTGAAGATTACGGAGGGACCGGCTCCTGCCGGTCCGCGGACGCGCGGGAGCGCGTCCCTCCAGGAAAAAGCCGGCTCTCGCGTTATCCCTCACGCGCAAATCGCCGACTTTTTGTCGTGCGAATTGCCGGCATTGGAACGAAGCTGCGAACTGGTCTTTGCGCCGGGCTTCGAAGAATTTCGTTTGGAAATTGGCCAGCCCGAGTTCGAGGCGCGGCTGGAAGGCGCGCTGTCGGGCCTGACGCTGGAGCTGATCGCGCGTTATGAGGACAAGGAATTTTCGCTGAACGAAAAAACCGAATCGAGTGCCTATCAGCGTTACGTCGCCGATGCCCGGCAGCCGAAGCGTTTTTGGCGGCGGAGCATCCTCGCGGAAAGAGAAGCGCTGGCCCAGGTCGAGGCCGCAGGATTCAGTCTGGTCCGCAGCGGCGCGACGACGTTCAGCCTGATTTCAGAAAACCATGTCGCCCGTTTTTTGGCCAATACGCTCCCACGCTGGCGCCGGGCATGGACGGTCCGTTTCGGCCCACGGCTTGAAGCGACGATGGCGGAAATCGATGTGGCCCAGCCCGAATTTTCGCTGCGGCAATCCGGCCCGGGTTCCGGTTCGGGTGAAAACTGGCTGAGCCTCGATCTGAAACTTTCCGTGGGAGGCAAACCGATTCCGCTCGATCAGTCCGAAATCCAACGCTGGCTCCAGACCGGCCAAAGCCATGCGCGCACAGCCACCAAGCGCGTGCTCCTCGTACCGACCGAGGCGTGGAGCGAGATGAAGGAAGTGCTAGCCGATTGCGAGGTCGAGCAGGAACCGGGAAAGATCCGGGTCGGACGGACGTTTGCGCCTTACCTTACCGGCGCACTGACGGCGCAAGGTTTTCGCACGGGCAAAAATGTTGAAGCCGACGTTCCGCCGCCCGATGTGAAAGCGGCTCTGGATGAAAAACTTTGGGCGCAGCTTCGTCCCTATCAGGCGCACGGAGTCGAGTGGCTGGCGGGTCTCGCGCAACGGAATTTCCATGGGTTGCTGGCCGATGACATGGGATTGGGAAAGACGTTGCAGGCGCTGGCGTTTTGCGCGTGGCTGAAGTCTGTAGCGGCGGTCTACGACCGCCGTGACGGTTCTAAAAGTGAAATCGTCGGCGGTCATAGACCGCCGCTACAAGGGACCTTGGTGGTTTGCCCAACAAGTTTGGTGACGAATTGGCTGCGCGAAGCAGCGCGGTTCACGCCGCAGTTGAGGACGCTCGATTTGACGGGGCCGGATCGCGCGGAAAAATTCGGAAAAAGGAAAGAGTACGATTTGCTGGTGACGTCGTATGCGATTCTGCGGCGCGACGTGGAGCATTATCGCGCGGACGAATTTTCGCTCGTGATCCTCGACGAGGCGCAGCACATCAAGAATCGCGGCAGCCAGAACGCCCAAAGCGCAAAGGCGCTCCGAGCCCGGCACCGGCTGATTCTCACCGGCACGCCGCTGGAAAATTCGGTGCTCGATCTCTGGTCGCTCTATGATTTTCTTTTGCCCGGTTACCTCGGCACGGCGGCCGATTTTCGCGAACGCTACGAAACGCCGCTGATGAAAGAACCTCAGCCCAAATTAATGGAGCGGTTGCGGCATCGGGTGCGACCCTTTTTCCTGCGCCGGACGAAAGAGGAGGTGCTGACGGAACTTCCGCCGAAACTCGAATTTCCGACGCTTTGCGAATTGACGGATGAGCAGCGCGAAGTTTATCGGGCGGTGCTGGCGCAGGGGCGGCGCGAAGTTTTTGAGCATTCAGGAAAAGCAGGTAAAGGCCGGGACCGGATCGCGGTGCTGACGACGCTGCTACGGCTGCGGCAGGTTTGTTGTCATTTGGATTTATTGCCCCAGGGAGGGGGACAAGGCGATGCGAAACGTGTCTGGAAAGAGCCGTCGGCGAAGATGGATCGGGCGTTCGAGTTGATCGACGAGGCAATGGACGGCGGTCATCGCGTGCTGTTGTTCAGCCAGTTCGTGCAGGTGCTGCATCTGTTGCGGGATGAGGCGAAGAAGCGCGAGTTGCGCTTTTGTTATCTCGACGGGCAGACGGTGGAGCGGCAGGCCGAGGTGGACCGCTTTCAGAACGACGCGGATATCCCACTTTTTTTCATCAGCCTGAAGGCGGGCGGGAC
>Ga0182024_10001436_pt1 | contig 61548 bp, 49 predicted proteins | sample P32metaG_FD_120480 | JGI IMG/M metagenome (GOLD analysis project Ga0182024, IMG submission 120480) | Permafrost microbial communities from Stordalen Mire, Sweden - P3-2 metaG (Illumina Assembly) | ecosystem: Environmental > Terrestrial > Soil > Wetlands > Permafrost | place: Sweden: Stordalen...
CGAGCGGGCCTTGGTTGGTATGGCAGAACCTTCAACTAAGAGCGAAATGGCGCGCTCTTCGGAGTGCACGGACCAGTACGCTCAAAAAGTGATTGACAGCGCCGACATTGTCAGAGACGCCTGATAGCAGAAGTTACCGCGCAACCACCTTCCGCGTGATGCGAAAGAAAAGCCGCCCAGACCTCATCTGTGATTTTCGGCTCTACAAAAAGAAGTGCGCTCTTCGTCGATCTCTATTGAACCACCTGATCCAACACAGAGGATGTGCTTTTGGCGTTGTCAGCATCCCCTGAGTATTCTGCCGTGATCGGGTGCGTGCCCACCGCCAGCTTGGCTGTCGTAAGAGCGGCTACGCCGCCGCTCAATGTGGCAGTTCCAAGCTTGCTTGTTCCATCGAAAAACGTCACTTCGGCGGTCGGTGTCGGACCGGAACCCGTGACTTGCGCGGTAAACGTAACTTCTTGGCCGGATTGCGATGGATTCAAGTTAGAAGTCAGCGACGTTGTCGTCGTATACTTGTCCACAATTTGCGTGACCGTCCATGAACTCGGCTTAAGACCCGTGTCGCCGGGGTAGGCAGCCTTGATAGTGTCTTTCCCCGCCGGGAGCGATGAGGTTGTATAGGTTGCGGTTCCACTCGCCAGCGGCACCGAGGCCAGTACCGTTTTCCCTTGGTAGAACGTCACCAGTTCGCCATTCGGAGGTGCGCCGTAGTGCGACGTTACCGTCGCGGTAAAGGTCACCGATTGTCCGGTGAGCGAAGGCGATCCCGATGTTGTCACCCTTGTCTCGGTAGAAACCATCACATACTCCGGCAGCAGCGCGGAGTCGCTGTAGTCATTACTGGCATCACCGGAGTAAAAGGCCTGCATCACGCGCTCACCTATACTCCGGTAGCTTGTCGAGTAAATCGCTTGGCCATTCGTTAAAGGAACGATCGCGCCGGAACCTGCTCCTTGTTCCAGAAAGGTCACGGCCCCAGTCGCCGATCCAGCGTTTTGACTGGTCACGGTAGCCGTGTATGTCACCTTTTTGAGCGGCGCCACCGGATTCAGACTGGAGACCAATGTAATCGTGGTCGGAGAGTAGTCGACGGCTCGGTTGTTCAGCAGCACGCCTACCGCGCCGTTGTTAACTCCGACGACCAGATCCGGCTTCCTGTCTCCGTTCAAATCGGCGACGGCGACCGGAAACGGCATGGCTGCGCCCGGGTTGAAATAGACCGGTGGCTGGAAGGTTCCATCCCCGTTGCCCAGCAGTATGCTTAACACGTCGGCATACGCGCCCGTCCGGATGATGTCTGGTTTTCCGTCTCCATTCACGTCCGCGACGGTTACGCTGGTGAGATCAATCTCCCCGTCAACGGCCCAAGAGGTTACGACTGGCTGGAAAGTACCATCCCCATTCCCAAGCAAGATGCCGATATATGCTGCCCCCTCACACTCGGCAGCCCCGTTGGGGGAACCGCAGCTATCCGTTATTATGTCCGATTTCCCGTCGCCGTTCACATCCGCAACGGCGAGGGCAGGCAATCCATAACCGGCCGGGGCGTATCCAACTGGCGATTGGAAAGTGCCATCGCCGTTCCCTAACATCACGATGACTTCGCCTGCGCCATAATAGGGCGAGTCTTCGTTGAAATACCAATTATCCACGACCAGATCGAGAATGCCGTCCCCTCTCAGATCTGCGAGGATCGTGAAAACATTACCCCACCCACCCGTACCGTAAGTGACCGGTGCTTGGAAGGTGCCATCGCCATTGCCCAGCATCACGTTCACGGCCCCGCGGTTGTCGGTGACGACCAGATCGGGATTGCCGTCGCCATTCAGATCGCCGATCGCGACCGAATAGGCAGTTTGGCCCACGGAGCTGTAAACGATTGGCGGCTGAAATGTGCCGTCGCCATTTCCCAGCAGCACGCTGACGGTGTTTCCCCAAGCATATCCGTTTTCCTGGTAGCCATTGGTCAGCACCAAGTCCAGCTTGCCGTCATGGTTGAGATCTGCCATCGCCATCGCACCAACTAATTGTCCCGTAGAGAAAGTCAGTGGCTGCTGGAAGGTCCCGTCACCGTTCCCCAGCAGCACACTCACGACTCCAGACCAATCGCAAAAGAACGCATCTGTACACCCCGCCGCCACGATGTCGGGTTTGCCGTCGCCGTTCACGTCCGCAACGATGAGCGATCCGGCGGCCGCCACGGGGTACAACACTGGGGATAGAAAAAGGGTGCTTTCCGCTTGCTGTGGATCGAAGCCTGGTGCTGGTCGCACGAGGGGTGGAATAGACCGGTGCCCGGCCTCTCCCCCTCCCGGCGACAGCAGAGACTGGGGCGCCGAAGGTTGAGCAATCCGCTGACCCGCCCCCCTCATTTGCGCCGGGGCGGAAATGGCACCCAATGCAATCAGAATTGCGACAGAAGCTGCAATAACAGGGAGAGAAAAATGACGGGTGAGCTTGCGCATCATAAGAGACCTCCTTCACGGACGGAAGCAGGGGGCCCGGTCGAACTTGATCATTCGGAGACGGGCAGCTACGCTCAGCGACGAGCGTTCAGATTTCGATCTGCCAGGCCGAAAATGCGAATCGTCACCGACAAGCCAACGGCGAGAAGGCCGACGTTGAAAGCTCTCGCCTCAGGGGGTGTGCATAGGTGGGAGACTTGCTCTTCCGAGAAACGAGACGTACCCATCTGACACAAAGCCACGCGTTCTGTCAGTGAAGTAGGTCACATCTTGATGTGAGGTGATGGCCAAGAACCACAGCGCACGGCAAGACTGTCAATTGGCGCAACATCGCGATTACACTCATTGACCCGGTGGTTGTGAAGGCGGATGGATCAACGCCGGCACGCTGTAACTCAGCGGAATTATCAAGTATCAGGAGGGACGTTTCGCAAAGCAGGTAGGTTCCTAGTGTCTCAGTGAAAAACGGCGTGCCTCAATTCGGTGCAAGACGTTACCTCAGTAACCGCTGGTAACCACTTCGTGATCTAAACATCTTGTGACAAACGTCATATGATGAAAAAACTGTGTCTCGCTTCCACAAGTCGGCGCTTCTCTCGGCGACGGGCCTTCTGTTGGCCTTCGCGCTGGCACCACTGATTTTTCCCAATCCGGCATTCCGTGTGGCCATGGGAAATATTGTTCCGCTTCTTGTGATCATCGCAGCGTTCGTAGTCTCGGGCCGAAACGCTTACGACAGCCACGGACACACTCGTTTGTTCTGGGGATTAATGACGGCGGGCATGGCCATGTGGTGTTACAACCAGGCTTGCTGGACGTGGTTCGAAGTAGTGCTGCGGAAACCGCTGCCGGAACCTTCACCCGGCGCCATGGTGCTGTTCCTGCACATCGTCCCCATCATTGCGGCTGTCGCCATACGCCCTCATCAGGTTGATGAGCGCGAGGGAATGCTGCCCAGTACTTTGAACGTCCTCATTCTGCTGGTGTGGTGGATCGTGGCCTATGCCTTCCTTGTTTTTCCGGAGGAATACATCGTCCCAGACGTAGCGGCCTACCTGATGCGTCGCGATTTGCTCTATCGCGTCGACGAGGGCATCCTGATTGTCGCGTCCGCAACGGCCTTTTTCACCAGTACAGGAACGTGGCGGAAACTTTATCGCAACATCTTCCTGGCCACGGTCGTCTATTCACTCTCTTTGGAAGTCGCCAATGCCGCTGTCGTGCGCGGCCTCTACCAGACCGGGAAAATCTACGATTTGCCGTTCCTCGCCGCGGTGCTGGGGTTTCTCTGGGTCACGATTGCCGGACGGCAATCGCTTCGCGAAACGCAGGTCATTCCTTCTGGTACATCTCTCAGCCGGCCGGTCGCACCGTTTCTCGCAAAACTCGCTCTATTGTCTCTACCCCTCATGGCCTACTGGGCGCTTTTCCTCAGCCATGATCAGCCATATCTCCGTCAGGTCCGTTTTATGGTTGCGATGGTCGGCGTCGGCCTCCTCGCCTTTCTCGTCTTCCTCAAGCAGCACCTGATGGACCAGCGACTCTTACATCTGCTTAAGCATTCGCGCAACAGCTTCGACAATCTTCAGCGGCTCCAGGGCCGTGTAATTCAGCAGGCAAAGCTCGCCTCGCTCGGAGAACTGGTCGCCCTCGCCGCCAGCGAACTCGAGTTCCCGCTCTCCGCCATTCTCAGCAGCTCGGAACACATGGCGGCCAGCAGCAACCTCACCCGCGAGCAACTCGCCACCGCGCAGAAAATCGGCCAGCAGGCTCGCCGCACTCGCGAACTCATCAACGATCTGCTCAGCTTCTCGCAGCAGACGCCGGGAGAAAAAAGTCCACTCGACCTCAAGCCCCTTCTGCAACGCGCCATTCAAATGGAGGGATTCAAACTCGATAACAAGCGCATCAGCCTGACCGTGGAAACGCATGACAACGCGCCGCTGCCGCGCGTACTTGGCAACCCCAACCAACTACTGCAGGCATTTCTTCAAATCGTAGAGAATGCCGTCGACGCGCTGCAAGAAGTCGGCGGCGGACGCCTGCAAGTTTCCCTCTGGCGCGAAGCCAACGAAGTGGTCGTTCAATTTGCCGATTCCGGCCCCGGCGTGCGCGATCCCGAGCGCGTATTCGACCCCTTCTATACCACCAAGCCCGTGGGCAAAGGAACTGGCCTCGGACTCAGCGCGACTTACGGCGTAATCCTCGATCACAAAGGCCAAATCACCTGCTACAACCGTCCCGAAGGCGGAGCCGTTTTCGATATCCGCCTCCCCGCGCTGAGAGTCCCCGCCCAGTTAGCCGAAGCCGCCAGAGTCTGATCGCTCGTCTCAGTAACTCTATCCCCCGCTCGCCACAATCGCATCCGCCACTCGCGCCGCTTCCACCGCCGCTCGCACATCATGCGTACGAATAATGTGCGCTCCTTTCAAGATCAAAACAGTCTCCGCAGCCAGCGTTCCATAGAGCCGCTCCGAAATCTCGGCGTCCTTGCCATCATCCTTGCCGCCATCTTTGCCAACCCCCGCCACCATCCGCCCAATAAACGATTTCCGCGAAACGCCCGCCAGCAGGGGAAATCCCATCTGCTGCAGATCGCCAAAATGCGCCAGCAGCGGATAATTTTCCTCCAGGCGTTTTCCGAAACCAAATCCCGGATCGAGCACCAGATGATGCCGCTTGATTCCCGCCAGCATCGCCGTCTCCGCCCACTGCCGCAAATCGCGCTTCACCATCAGTGCCGCGTCCCCAATCGGCGGCAGCGCCTTCCACTCCTCCGGACGCCCGCGCGAATGCATCAGCACCGCCCCCACTTTGAGTTCAGCGATCGCCTTTGCCATTTTTGACTTCGAGTCCCCGGAATTTGCATCCCAGCGAAATCCGCTGACGTCGTTCACCACCTCCGCGCCCACTTCCACCGCCGCGCGCGCCACGCTCGCCTTATAAGTGTCGACGCTGATCACCGCCTGCGGACGCCGTTGCTTCAAATCCCGTATCACGGGCAACACGCGCCGCCGCTCCTCATCTTCCGACACAACCTCCGATCCCGGCCGCGTCGATTCCCCGCCCACATCGATGATCGTCGCGCCTTCGTCGAATAACCGCTCGCCGTGCGCCACCGCCTTTGTGGCATCGATGTACTTGCCCCCGTCAGAAAACGAATCGGGGGTTACATTGACTACTCCCATGATCAGCGTGCGCCGCCCCAACTCCAGGACGCGCGCCCCCACGTACCACTGAAAAATCGCTCGCATGTGCCGCTATTCTAGTGGAGCTCGGGAACATCTTGCGAATTTCGAAACTCAAGCAAGCGACGGAATGCCCAAAGCTCTTCCCGGTGTTCCTCAGTGCCCTCCGTGGTTCGAGCTATAGCGTGCATCACGATCAAGCCGCGCTCCGCCAACTTTCCGCCCCTGATAAACTATGCACCTAAAGACTTAGAATTGGACCGCATGGAAATCACCGTCTACTCCGCCCCCTGGTGCCCCGATTGCCGCGAGGCTAAGCGCTTCCTCGACGACCACCAACTGCCTTACACCGACATCAACATCGAGACCACTCCCGGAGCCGCCGATGAGGTCGTGAAGCGCACCGGCAAACGCGCCGTCCCGCAATTCGTGATCGATGGAGAATGGATACAGCCCTACACCCCCGGCGAAGGCTTCCACTACGAAGAGATGGCCAAACGCCTGGGCGTCGAGCCGTAAAGCAGTAGCCAGTACCAGGCGTCCAGCCACCGTTTTGGAGACTGAGCACTGAACCCCCGGCAACTAGCCGCTGCCCTTCAGTTACCTTCGGTCGCGTTCCACCAGACTTCTGTACCCTACCCGCTCCGCCTCAAATACGTCAGCATAGTTCCTACACAAGAGCCTACTCGGGAACCTCCCGCCTGACCGGGCGTAGCAGGGCCTGACAGATAGGTCTGACAGATTAGGTCTGACGAATTGGGTCTGACAAATCATGTTCAATTCTGATATCGGGGAAAGAACCGGCGAAGGGGAACTGGTCGAGACCTGGCAGCGCTTCGTGCAGGGATTGCTGGGCGTCCTGGCTCTCGTCGGCGCCGGAATCATGGCGCACTACTACGCCCCGCCTGAGAACGCCGGCCTCGAACAGCAAGTCCACCAGCTGTCTAGCCAGGTAGCCACTCTCGAAGCCCAGCAATCGATCTCAGCCGGAGTGGTCGACGACGCGCGTGAATCCGTCGCCTACATCTACGGCATTTATCACATCTCCTGGCGCGGGCAGCATTTTCGCGCTCGTGTAGCAGGCACAGGATTCGTTGTCGCCCACGGCATTTTGGCCACTAATCGCCACGTGGCCGAGCCATGGTACGGCGATCGCGAAGTAGCCGCCGCCTTGCGTGAAGGCGGCGAGCCCGTGCTCGAGAAGCTGGTCGCATATTTTCCGGGATCGCCGCTACCGGTCGTTCTCAAGCCGGCCGTTGTTGCCAGCCACGGCGATCTAGCGCTTCTGCGCCTAGAGGCATCCGACTTCACCGATAAATTGCGCCCATTGACTCTGGCGCAGGCGCCGCCACACGTCGGCGAGTCCGTCAGCGTCCTCGCCTATCCCATGGGAGTAACCGGTATGGTTGCGAAGTCTCCAGCGGTCGTCTACGACCGCCTGGCGGCGCATCCCGATAACGGCGACACCGCCGCCGAGCTCGCCGCTCTTTCGCTGATCCGTCCCTCGGCAACCTTCGGCCACATCGGCGATGTCACCGGAGACAAACTGATCTACGACGCTCCCACCGCCCGAGGCGGCAGCGGAGGCCCCGTCCTCAACCTCCGCGGCGAAGTAGTAGGCATCAACTCCGCCTACATCGACGGCTTCTCCGGAGGCACGTTAGGCATCACCGCCAGCGAACTGCGTCCTTTGTTGGAGAGCGCAAAACACCTGCCCGACCAGAAGCAAGAGCCAGCTACTAACACGCAAGTCTCAGGGGTCAGAAACGTATCGTCAAGCACTAACTCCCACTGTCTTCTCATCCCTAAAATTTGTCATCCTTGAGCGAAGCGAAGCACCTGCTTTGTATCTGCTCCGACCCAAATCTAAGTTCCGACAACCCGACGCCTAAGGCCTCTTTCTGTGCAATTCCTTGCACAGTAAGCTCGCCCACCTATTCTCCGAGCCTGTCCCGGTGCAGGCAAAGTGCCGTGTATTCAGGTACATTGTAACTTGCTGATTTAAATAATAAATTGGCCTTGTGGCTGCTTTAACAATAGAAGGACAAGTGTGACCAATTCCACCGTGTCATCCTGAGCGGAGCGAAGGACCCATGCATTTGAATTCGCCAGCATCTAAGAAATCATTCCAAGATCAAACTCAATTTAAAACCATGATAAAGAATCTTCTGTTCGCTGCGGCCTTGTTGAGTCTGGCACTGGCCAGCGGTTGCGCCAAAGGCGGCAACGGGATCGGTCCCCAGCAAGTTACCGTCGCCGTTAATGATGGCAACCAGGGCGCTCTTTACCCAGGTCAAGCGATAACGTTCACGGCCACGGTCACGCCCAGCTCAACCAGCCAGGTCGTCACTTGGAGCCTGAGCGGCACGGCCTGCACAGGCAGTGGGAACCCCTGCGGAACGATCAACGCGTCGACCGGTGCCTACGTTGCGCCCGCAACCGTGCCGAGTCCCGCGGGAGTGACGATCACTGCAACGTCGCAAGCGGACCCCTCCGCAACCGGCAGCGATACCGTCAACGTCGCTGATATCACCACCGATGTATCTCCGTCGACCCTGAGTGTCGGCAGCGGTCTGATTCAACAATTTACCGCCGTAGGTGTCCCTGACGACGCACCGCAGACCTTTACGTGGACTTGCACGGCGAGCAATGTAACGTGCGCGAACTTTCATCAGGACCCGAATGTGTCCGGCCTGGCGTACTACACGGCCAACGACAGCTGCAGTGGCAGTTGCGTTCAGATATCGGCGGCTGCAACTCTCGATCCGAATGGCTGCGCCCCCAATCCCAAGCTCTGCACCATTGCCAAGGCCTCGCTGGTCTCAAACCGTGTAAACGGCACCTACGCGTTCCGGTTCTCCGGATTTGATGGCAGCAACAACGCAACAGCCGTCGTTGGAACGTTCACTGCTTCCTCTTCGAATGGGGTCACCACGATCACGGGTACGGAAGACGAACTCACTTCGAGCGGCTCGGCGCAACATTCGATTACCGGGGGTTCCTATACTCCCACTGCGTCCGATCCCAACAACTCGAACAATGCCGGCACTCTAACCCTCACGACGGGAGCCTTCACTAACACGTTTCAGGTCGTTCTCGATGGTGCCGGCGACATTGAGATGATCGAATCCGACGGCCATGGCACCGGCTCCGGCATCGCACAGATATCATCCAATCCCAATGTTTTCAAAGGTGATCAGACTTATGCCTTCGGCTTCAGCGGCGTTGACGCCACGGGCAAGCGCGTTGGTTATGTCGGAGTTTTGCCGATGAATGGCAGCGGCTCGATCGTCGCCCCTGGCCAGATGGATACAAACGACAATGGCACCACCTCTAATGTTTGCGGCGCGTCGCCCTGCAGCATCACCGGCACTTACACCGGCCCGAACGCCAACGGAGCGTGGCACATGACATTAAATACTTCGGGCTCGACGCTTGGTTTTGATTTCTTCATTGCGTCCGGATCGGCCAGCAAGGGGAATCCGCTCACCTTCTTTGCCATCTCCACCGACCTCACCGCAAACCCGGCGGTTTCCGGAACGATGGTGCTCCAGGATTCGACTCAGACCTACAACGCTGCTGCCTTCAAAGGCACTTCGGTTTCCGCTCTGACGGGGGTTAATGGCGGGAATACCAATGTCTCGCTGACGTTGGGTACAACCGATGGCAACGGGAACTTCACGGGACAATTCGATCAAAATAACGCTGGCACGATTCTTACCGTGCCGTCATCGCCCTCGGCAGCGTCCTTCGCGTACACGTACGCGGCCAGCGACACCAATGGACGCTATACCTTCAACATGCTGGGCAATCCGGACGCGAACACGGCTGTGCCGCCGCTTCCGTTCGTTCTCTATGCCAGTGGCGCAAATCGCGGATTCCTGCTCGATCAATCCAGTTCGTCGGTGATGACCGGAACGATGAATCCGCAGGGCTCCGGCGGTGAGACTTTCGCTGCCTCGGAGTTGCCGGGTACCTATGCCGCAGCGACCACAAGCAGCGGCGATTCCGCAGTTACCCCACTTGCCGCCAACCTGCTCCTCATGTCTCTGGGCGGTGCGGTCTACAACGTCTTCGGAACGCCGTACCCACCGGGGCCGACCCAACCACTGAACGGTACTTACACGCTGTCCGAATCGGGTACAGGTACGATCGCACTGACTACTCCGTCGGTCAAGAATTACGTGATCTACGTTGTCGATACTTCAGGTTGCACGAAACAAAGCGGCCCCGTTTGCGCGATCCAGGATTTTTTCATGATGGATGAGACGACAACCCCAAATCCAGACCAGAATGCATCCATCATTTTCGCAAAGCAGTAAGCGTAGCGCCGGCGTCCCGCCGGCCAGACTGCACTACAACGTCTGAGTCCGGCGATTCGTACGTACAGAATCGTAAATGTACGTATCAAAGCATACCTACAACCACGCCCCTACAAATGTTCCACGTGGAACATTTTCGCCTTTCGCCCAACCTTACTTCCGTCGAATCACTGTCTTAGCCGTGGCCAGATTGTCGAAGCGGTCATAGGCTCGGACCACGACCACGTGGTCATTGGCCGTGCTCCCGGCCATAACCGCCGGCGCCGCTTCAGTTTGCGGGACGGGGATGCGGAAGTCGTAGTCTTCGGCCTTTGAGTCGGACAGGTGGCCGGTGGGCTCTACGAACTGCCAGTCGCCGCCGTCGAGCGAGTACTCCGCACGCTTGATCGCCGAGAAGGAATCGTGGGCGCGGAAGGTCACGTGAATCTGTTTGCCGTTAGGCTTTTCTTCGATGGCGGCGGCCAGGTTCTCGATCACGGGGGCGGTGCTGTCGACCTCGAAGCGCGGGCTGACGCGCTCGGCGTAGAGCGCTTCTCCCGGCGAATGCGAGGGGGCGTCGGAGGCGATGACCTTCACGGTGTATCCTCCGTCGGGCAGGAGGCTGGCGTCGAAAGAATAGAAGCGGTCGGTGATGTTCGACTTCAGCAGCAGCCAGCGCGACTCGCCGTCGCCGCGGTAATAGATGGAGTAGACGAGCTGGTCGTCGTTGTCGTCGTGGGCCGACCAGCGGATGCCGATCGCGTCGCGGTCGCGCGCGGGGGGCGGCGGAGTGTCGAAGTGTGACTGTCCCAGCCCCTGGACGGACAGATCGCTCCCGGTTACATGCGGGTTTGGCTGATAACGGTACCCAGGTAACACGGTAACATCGTCAATTTCGGGGGCGATATTCTTTGGCAGGTAGTTGAGGACAACGTCGTCGAGCTTGGGTGCGATGTTGCCGGCGTGGAGGACGGCTTTCCACTGCACGAAGCGCGCGGGAGGAATTTTGAGTTCGGAGTCGGCGGCGGAATCGGGTGCGGAATTGACGCGGGTCCACGGGCTCCAGTTGCGGTCGGGATTGTCTACGTTGCCGCTGCGCGCATAGAGCTCGATGTTGCCGGTGCTGCGCATGGTGGCACGTCCCCAGAGAGAAAAAATGTGAGCGTCGAAGACGTCACTCTCGTAAGTGCCTTCGGCTTCGGGCGCAGCGCCTAGAACAAAAATCTTTCCGAGGTTGCTGCTGGAGGCGTAAAGGCCTCCGGCGGGCGCGGGGGCGAAGGCGGTGATCTGCGTGGCGCTGGCCTTGATGAGATCGGTGAAATCGTCAACGCCGTTGATGGCGAAAATGTGGCCGCGATTGCCGGTGCCGGCCAGCAGGCGTCCGCGCTGATCGAAGGCGAGGGCGTAGACGAGATCTTCGCGCGAAGTCCAGAGGCGAGACGGAGCGCCATCGGGCGCGATGCGATAGATTTCGGAGCCGCCGCTGACTCCCGCTCCGGGAGCGGGGAAAGGCGACGCGGCAGTGGGCGGGGCAGCGGTGATGGTGATGTTGCCGCCACCGGCGGCTGGCGCGGTTTGCGGCGGCGGGGCGGAGAGTGCGATGGCCATCTGCGCAGCGCCGGGTTCGAGGCGCTTCTCTCCCGCCGCTGCGGCGTAGATGTTGCCGGCGCCATCGATGGCTAGCGCGGTAATTTCTTTTTTCGGAGCGCTGTAGAGAACGAACGCTTCGCCATTCGGCGCGATGCGATAGACGAGGCCGCTTCCATCGGAACCGGCGATGAGGTTTCCTTTGGGATCGAGGGCGAGAACACGGATGTGAACTTCGTCGCTCTTGAAAAAAAGCGAGTGCTGGCCGTTGGCGGTGACCTTGAAAATTTCTCCGTGATCGCCGGTGGCAATGAAGAGCGCGCCCGACTTGTCGATGACGATATCCCAGATGTATTTCGAGCCGGGGTCGAAGTAGGGGGTGGCGCTCCATGATGCTGTGGCAGACTTGGCTCCGGGCGCGGCTTTTGGAGGTTCGAGACGATAGACCTTGCCGTCGGGCGCGGTGGCGGCGTAGACGATTCCATTCTTAGCAACGACCAGAGATTGCACCTGCAATTCCTGCGGCTCGAAGATGGTCGCGATCTGGCCGTCGGGCGTGATGCGATAGACGCGCGCCGGAGAGCCGGCGGCGGCATAGATGTTGCCTGCGGAGTCGGAGGCGATCGACCAGATGTAGGTCGAAGGCGTGGTCGCGAGGGCTTTGAAGGCGGGAGCGAGTTCGAGTCCGCCTTCGCTGCGGAGGGCGACGCCCTTTGGCGTACCCTTGATCAGTTCGTCGAATTTGGATTGTTCCCAGGTGCGGGTGCCCTCGGCGAGGGCGAAGGTGGAGAGAAGAATTAGAGAGGATAATGCCGCGAGCGTCTTACTGACTAGATTCTTACGAGCCAAAATAGATACCTCAGGTCAAGTTTCCAACATAATGTTTGAATTGTCATCTGGGGCGGAGCGCTTCGCGGCACTAGTCAACAGGTTGCGGAAAAAGTGTTCCTCTCGCGGCAGCATGACCTCAGCGGCTGAAGCCGTCGTTGAAAACAAGCCACCCAAAAGCAAGAGCGGGATTTTCGCCGGGGCAGAGGTCCTTCGCTCCGCTCAGGATGACAACTTGGTTGGTTAGTGCGCTCCAGCTACTTGACGGTGATCGTCAGCATCTGCGCGCCGGCGACTACGTAGTCGAGGGGATCGGTTGAGGCTTCGCTTACTGATGATTCGCCTAGGACTACCATGTCTTGCGTGCCGCGCATGTTTTCCATGACGTTCATCACGGAGAGCGGGAGCGTGGGCATGACTTTGTCGGCGACCATGGCTTCGGGGTCGGACTGAATCAGCGAAACGTAGACGCGATCGTTGGCGTGTTCTTTGTTCAGCAAGGCGATTGTCGGAGCGAGGCTCAGGCCGCGGTTCATCATGGGCGTGCCGTGATGCAGGCGGTCGAGCGTGTCTCCGTCGCTGACGAGGACGCGCAAGGTTCCTTTTGATGTCGAGGTAGGAATACGAATCGGAATCTGGCGGACCAGGCGCTCGCCGCGATAGGGACGGATTACTGTCTCGACCATGATCTGGTCGCCGGGGCGGGCTTCGGTGACATCGGTGCGCGAGGCTTCGAGGTGAGCGGAGCGGCGTTCGCGAACGAGATCGAAATCGAGCTTCACGCCTTGCACGTCGGGGACGTCGAAGGCGTTGGTGTAGATGCGGCCAAAGTGATCGGCAATCGTGGCGGCAGCCATAGCGGCGGCGGGCTGGCCGTTATCCTGCGGCGCGAACATATTGCGCAGCGTGACGTCGGGATATCCCTTGACGCTGAGCACGCCATTCATGCGGTAGGTGATGTCCTCGCCATATTCGTTGATGCCATGCAGCGCGTTGAAAACGGTGGCCATCATGGCGAGCGGACTGAGGCGCGCGTTGTTGAGAATTTCGTAGTGGAATTCTTTGGTCGCCGCGTCGGTGTGCATGGAGACGGTGACGGGAATCATCTTCGACTCGCGGCCGGGGACACCCATGATGCCATTCTGGCGATCCTGCACGAAGGCGCCGATGGTCTCGGTGGTGTCGACGATCTTGAAAGCATTCATCGGGGACGGCAGAGTGGCGAGCACGGTGGCCTTGGTCATGGGAAGATCGACCTCGCCGAACTGCAAGAGGGGATGTCCGCAGGCGAGCAGGCGCTCGGGATCGACATAGGTAACGGTGCAGGTGGCGGCGATATCCATGTCGCCGCGGACTAGCACGGCGCTGACGGCAGAGCCGGCCACTATGGGCTCAGGCTGCTTGCGATCGCTGGATGAGCCGATGCCCATCACAGGGACAATGCCAGCGGCGGCAAACTGCGAGGCGTAGCGCTGCAAGGTTTCGGCGGAAAAGCCGTTGAAGACTAGAGGGGTTTCGATTGGCTTGAGATAGTTGTTGTAATTTACTGCGGGCAGAGATGAACTTTCGGCGGGGCTGGCGGTTTGAGTTGCTTCGTTCTTATTTGCGGCGCTGTTGTTCGACGAATCGTTTTGGTTGAGTTCGGCTCGCAGCGGCGCTGACGTTGGACGGCGATCGAGAGCATTGATCTCGAGCATTTCTTCGATCGGAGTTACTCCTGCGATTGGTTCTTTGGAAAACTCGCCGATGCGGAAGGCGAGCGCGCCGGCCAGCTTGCCGTCAAAATAGACGGGACTGCCGCTCATGCCGGCGACCACGCCGGTGTACTCGGGCTTCGTGCCGTGCAGGCGGACTAAAATAATGTCGCCCTTGGGGCCATTCACGTTGTGCATCACGCCTAGAACTTCGACGTCCATAGACTCTGGCTTGACGCCCTGGAAGACGGTGAGGGCGGTGCCTTTCATGCCTTCGTGAATTTGATTGAGCGGGATGATATTCGGCGAAGGGAGCGCGGGAAGAGTGGCTGCCGCGGGCACATCGGCCGCCGCAATCGTTTTTGGTGGCGCGGCTTGCGCAGCCAATTTTTGCGCGCTCATGTTTTGCGCGTTAAGGCAGACGAAGGACGAGAGACACAACAGGAGGGCGAGTGAGCGTACAACTTTCCCCATGAATACCCCGGAGGTCACAAAATGACCGTGATACCGACTCCGCATACTTTCAGAATGTTTTTGCCAGGAGAGGCAGCGCTTTTTAGGGCTCGCAAAATATCCCAACTGCGAAGTTCTTGCATCTATACTAGCACAGAAGTTTTCGAGGACTCCCCATGTTTTTCAGCGTATTTCACGGGCGGAAGCGACTGCTATGGGCTTCCCGCAAGCCTTTAATCCTGTTGACATTGGTTCTTTTCTGGATGGCGGTTGGGACGGCCGCCGAACGCGCGCAGGCTCAGGACACATCGCAGCAGGCTCCGGCGAATCCGAATCAGCAGGAGGCGCCGCCCGAAGCGGGAGGGCCGCAGAACGATGTGGGGCCGTATGTGATTCCGAAGAAGACCGACGTACCGCCGCCTCCGGCGCCGGAAAAGCCGAAGAAGATCGAGAACATGCCCGACTACTCGATCCGAGTGGATGTGCCGGTGGTGAACCTGGATGTGCTGGTGACGACGAAGGACGGGCAGACGATTCCGGGGCTGAGGAAAGAGAATTTCAAGATCATGGAAGATGGCGCGGCGCAGCAGATTGCGAGCTTCAATCAGACTGAGGCTCCGATCACGGCTGTGCTGCTGGTGGAATACGCATCGACGAACATTGGGTACATGATTGACGCGCTCAACGCGTCTTACACTTTTGCGAGCGGCTTGAAGAAGGATGACTGGGTCGCAGTGGTTTCCTACGACTTGAAGCCGCAGATCCTGGTCGACTTTACGCAAGATAAACGCGCCATCATGGGCGCGCTGAATATGCTGCGAATACCGGGATTTTCGGAGCGCAATCTTTTTGACGCGCTCTTCGACACCATCGACCGCTGCGATCGCATCGACGGCAAGAAATATATCATTCTCGTTTCAACCGGGCGCGATACTTTCAGCAAGCTGAATCTGGATCAGATCATGAAGAAGGTGAAATCGACCAAAGACGTGACTATCTACGGCGTCAGCATCGGATGGCAATGGCGCGAAATGATGGAGACGCAGCGGGCGATGCAGGGGCGAATGGGCGGGTTGCAGGAGATCACGCAGCTACAGGCCGACAATCAGATGAAGACGTTCGCCTCGATGACTGGAGGGCGCGCGTACTTTCCGCGCTTCCAGGGCGAACTGCCGGAGATTTTTCACGATGTCGCGTCCGACATTCGCAATCAGTACAGCATCAGCTATCATCCGACCAATACGAAGCTTGACGGCACCTATCGGAAGTTGAAAGTTGAGCTGCAGGCGCCGGACGGCGGTCCTTTGAAGGTGCGCGATCAGAAGGGGAAGGAAGTGAAGTACATCGTGTACGCGCGCGAAGGCTACGTCGCGAAGCACACGGTGGAATAGCGAGGCGGGAGACGGATCCGCTTCTCCGATTGGCGAGCGCGCAAAAGGGCTCGATTTTTGAGCAGCCGAACTTCTTAAGACGGCAAAGTTATCGGCACTGCGATGTCTTTCGGCAGGGTGGCGCGAATCACCTCTAACAATTCGGCGTTATCGGCTGGTTTTTGAAAGAAGGCGGTTGCGCCGGCCTTGAGGGCATGCTGCTCGCTGCTTTGCGCATCGCGCGCAGTCAACACAATAACCGGGATGGCGGAGAGCTTATCGTCTTTCTGAAGGCGATCGAGCACGACAAAGCCGTCGCCGGCGGGCAGGCCAAGATCGAGAATAATGAGATTCGGCTGTTCCTTATGGGCGAGCGCGATGGCCGAGTATCCATCGCCGGCGTGAACAGTTTCATAGTGGTTGGCTCGCAGGCGGAGTTTTAAGGCCTGCCTCAGGTCGGTGTCATCGTCTACGATCAGGATTTTTGCGTTTTGCATTGCACATCTCCGTTTCTTGAATTGCTGATGCTTCGAGAACTTGAATTTAGGTCTGCCCGGCAGCCATCGCTAATCGCGTCATCTCGGTTACTTTACTGGCAATTGCCTCGATCCGCTGCTCCAGAGTGCCGACGAGGGGATCAGGAAGCGGGACCGCGGTGGCGGATACCTTAAGTTGGCCAGCAGTTTTCAAGTCGCGCACGTTGCTTAACTGCTGGCGGATACGCGCCATCATTATTTCTGCGCTGGACAGATCGGTAGACGCCACGACAAAGAAGGATTGCTCGGCGCCCGCGGTCGGCATCGGAGGCAGGACGAGATCCTTGTCGAGATAGACGCAGCGCTGCAGGATCTCGAGGGAGGCGCGGCAGGTCTCCTTCCAATGTCCGCGAGGTGAACTGGAACGCATGCGCAGGTCAACTCTCAGCAAAACGACGGCGTCACGCAGCTTTCCGTCGTGGGTGATTACGGGCAGAAGAAGTTTCGCCATGGAGTAGAGCGGGAGGGCGAAAGAAAACGTGCTGCCGTGGCCGAGTTCGCTGGCTACCCAGATGCGGCCGCCGTGGAGGGCTACCAATTCTTTCGCAATATAGAGTCCGAGGCCCAACCCCTTGCGACTGCAATCGATGGAGTTCGGATCCTGATACATGCGTTCGAAGATCAAGGCTTTGGCTTGCGGATCGATGCCACAGCCGGTGTCGGCGACGGAGACGTAGACGACGTCGGGATCGGTCGGTGAAAGGCAGGCTTGCACCGTGACGGCTCCGTCGGCAGGAGTGAATTTGATGGCGTTGTCGATGAGATTGATCAGCACTTCGAGAATGCGATCGGGATCTCCGTTAACGAACGGGATTCTCGTGTCGACGACGATCTCCAACCCGACGTGCTTTTCGTGAGCAACCGATTGCATCATGGAAACAGCCAGCCGTATCAGATCGGCCATGGAGACGCAATGCGGCTCGATGCGAATTTTTCCGGCCTCGGCGCGGCTGGCCTCGAGCAAGTCCTGAACCATGGCTCCGAGCTGATTCACGCTTCTGAAGATCGTACGCAGATGGTCGCGCTGCTCAGGGTTGATCTCGCCCGCCAGGCCATCCATGAGAATGGTCGTGTATTGATGAATGCAGGTGAGCGGCGTGCGCAGTTCGTGGGAAACGTGGGAGAGAAATTGGTTCTTGAATTCCAGTTGCTGTTTGCGGCTCATTTCGAGCGTGCGGAGCATAGCCTGGCGTTCGATGGCGTAACGCATGGCGCGATTAAGAGCGCCGCTGGTAAAGGCGCCTTTCACCAGGTAGTCCTGCACCCCCTGATGGAGCGCCTTCATAGCCAAGCCCTCATCGTCCTGACCGGAGAGAATCACGATGGGCACATTCGGCGCGATCTCCAGTACTTTGCGGAAGGTATCAGCGCCGTGACTGTCGGGAAGATTAAGGTCTAATAACACGACTGAGGGCGCGTTTTTGGAGAGCGACGCCAGGCCGTCGGACAGTCTTTGGGCATGACTCACATCCATGGCCGAGTTGCCTTCCGCGAGACGAAGACGCACCAGGTCGGCGTCGCCGGGATTGTCTTCGATCAGTAAGACGTGGGTTAGTTGTTCGCTCATTAATTTCTATCTCTCCGGTGTTTCTCTGGCGCTCATCCTGTCGCGGCAGCCGGGCAAGGATCAGCCAGGAATTTGCGGGCGACGAAATGTGCGGGCGAACATCACGCCCTCTGAAACGCTGCCATATGTTGTTCCGTGGACAACCGCAAGCACTGCAGAAGCAAGACGATACTGCGGCCTATGAATCGCCTGCATTGGCCATCGGCTTCATTTCGCGCAACCTTCAGTGGAAATCGGGGTTTAAGTACCCAGACGGCCAGTCGTCTGGCCGATTTGTGAACACGATCGGCGCTGTCCTTTTGGTCATGTGCTGCTGAGAGCCAGGCAGAATGCAGTGAAAGGAAAGCGAAAATTGAAATTGCAGCCTAGATTGCGCGGATGGCATCTTAATAGGGTTAGAGGCTTCACGTAACGAAGCTGCAGAGGAGCTTCAAAAGATGAATACTTTGGAAAGCGATGCAGTATTTTCATGGCGCGGATTGGGCAAGCAGACTTTAGCTTGCGTTTTGTCATTGGCGCTGTTGATGGCGGCCGGCCCAGTTAGTCTTTTGGCGCGGGACTCGCCGCAGGACCAGGATGCGCAAGCCGCGCCGCCGCCCGATAATCAGGCGCCGCCGGCGGGTGCTCAGGCTCCGGCCTATGCGCAGCAGACACCAGAGCAATTGCAACGGTTAGTGGCGCCGATCGCGCTCTATCCAGATTCACTGGTGGCGCAGATTTTGGCGGCTTCTACATTTCCGGACGAAGTCGTCGAGGCCGACCGCTGGGTGCAGGCGCATCCTGATCTGAAGGGTCAGGCGCTAGGCGACGCGGTCAATCAGCAGCCGTGGGATCCGAGCGTAAAAGCGTTGGCGGCATTCCCGTCGGTGCTCGGAAATATGGATAAGAATCTCTCGTGGACGTCGACGCTCGGCGACGCCTATTACAACCAGCAGCAGGATGTGATGGACGCGGTGCAGGTGATGCGCCGCAAAGCGCGTGATGCCGGCGCTCTGAAGACCACGCAGCAGGAAGTTGTGAAAGACGATGGCCCGGATATTGAAGTTGAGCCGGCCGACCCCAATGTGGTTTACGTTCCGGCCTATAATCCGTGGCTGGTTTACGGCTATCCAATTGTGGCTTGGCCCGGTTGGTATCCGTACCCGGGGATCTGGTTTGGCGGTCCTTATCTGTCGTTCGGTCTCGGCTTCGGAATCGGCTGGTTTGGCGGATTTGGCTGGGGCTGGGGACACTGGGGGTTCAACTGGCATGGCGGATATGCCATGTATAACGGCGGCAGGTACTTCTCGCATAGCCGAACGTTCTACAACCGTGGCAATTTCGGCCGTGGCGGAATGGCGCGCGGCGGAGCTTACGGCGGACGCGGTGGGGCTAACGGAGCACGCGGAGGATTTGCCGCGAGGCCTTTCGGGGGGGACCGGCAGGCGGCCCGCGGATACGCTGCACCTCGCGGCCAGAGCGGCGTCCGCTCAGGCGCATTCAGCGGCTACGGGCATGGCGGAGAGACCCGGGGCTTTTCGTCTCGCGGCAGTTCTAGTATGCGTGGCGGGGGCGGCATGCGCGGTGGTGGCGGCGGACACGGCGGGGGCGGCGGCCGTCATTGATCGACCAGTCATCGATCGACCAATGGCGACTGGATAAATAATAAGTCTTGGGAAGGGCACGGTTTCCAGCCAGCCGCGTCCTTTGCCCTTAAGCAAGTCAGCCACTGAGGGAGCCAGCGTTACTTCTTCGGTTTGAAACACATTACGAGATGGAGAATGAGCGATATGCGGCGAGCAAATCTGGATTTCAATGAATTTCGTTGGGCCAATCTTCCTAAGTTGGCGGCGGCGGCGATTATCCTTGCGGCGTCGTTTTCCGCCATTTCGGTGGCGCAGCAAGCTGGCCAGAAGACATTTTCATCGGCGCAAGCGGCGGCCCAGGCGCTAGCCACGGCGGCGCAAAACAATGACGAGAAGGCGATGCTGGCGATTCTTGGGCCGTCCGGGAAAGAAGTCGTCTCTTCCGGGGATGAGGCCGAAGATGCCGACAGCCGCGCCACTTTCGCCAAGCGCTATCAGGAGATGCACCGTCTGGTGAAAGAACCGGACGGAACGACGATTTTATATATTGGCGCGCATAATTGGCCGTCGCCAATACCGCTCGTGCAAAAAGGTAACGCGTGGCACTTCGACACCGAAGCGGGCAAGAAAGAAATTTTGTATCGGCGCATTGGGCGGAATGAGTTGTCGGCAATCCGCATCTGCGAGGAACTGGTGGCCGCGCAAAAGGAATACGCGGATCAGCACGGCGGCGAACACGCGCAAAAAATCTTCAGCGACGATGGGCAGCATAATGGCCTGTATTGGAAGGCGGCCGACGGCGAACCGCAGAGTCCGATTGGTCCGCTAGTGGCGGGCGCAGTGGTGACGGGCTATGCCAAGAGCCAGAGCGGCGCGCCGACTCCGTATCGTGGATATTATTTCCACGTATTAGCGGGCGGAGATAAGAGCGGGTTTGCTTTTGTCGCCTATCCGGCGGAATACCGATCGTCGGGCGTGATGAGCTTCATTGTGAATCAGGATGGAGTCGTCTATGAAAAAGATCTCGGACGGAAGACCGAGACGGCTGCCCAGGGCATGAAGAAATACGAGAGTGCTGGCTGGCATAAGGCGGAAGAAGGCAAGACCGAGGAGACGGCCGAGGGAAGCGAGCCGGCGGCGAAATAAATATTTTTTGTCGTAATTATTTCTTGTCATTTCTTGTCTAGCGCGGCGGCCTGCGTTTCGATGCGCTTGGCGTCCGGCGCGCGGCCGAGTCCGCGATAAGCTTGCGCGAGCAGATGGAGAGCGGCTGCGTTTCGCGGGTCGGATTTGGTGAGTGCTTCGAGATCGGGCACAGCGGCGGCAAACTCGGACTGCTGAATTTGCGCTTCTGCCAATCCGAGGCGGCCATCGGTGTTGTCTGAATCGACCAGCAGCGCGGCTTCGAACTGGTCGGCGGCATTCTTTGCATCTTTTAATTGCAGGTAAACATGGCCTAGCAAGAGGCGCGCCGGCATTTGGCTGGGCGCGAGCTTGAGACTTGCTTCGAGCGCATCGCGCGCTCCTACAGAATCGCCAGACTTGTCCATCGCCTCGCCTGCTTCGTACGCGGCGTTTGGATCGTCGGCGCGCAGGTCGGATGCGCGCTTCAGGTGTGCGGCGGCCTTCGCGTAATCTCCGGCAGTTAATTCGATCTCGCCTAGTTGCATGACTGCGTTCGGCGAGGTGGGATCGAGCTGCGCTGCTTTCTCCAAAAACTGGCGGGCATCGCTCGATCGATTGTCATCGCTCGCGAGCATGGCGTTGTGCAGCAGATTTTGCACTTCGATTTTGTCTTTCGGGTCGGGCAGCTTTTCTGATTTCGCGAAATTGTTTGGCGTGGGAAGCTTCGCCTCCCACTTCGCCATCTCTGCACGCAAGGCTTGCAGCTTGGCGGCGTCGGCGGTGTAGAGATTTTTTGTCTCTTTGGGATCGGCTCGCAGGTCGTAGAGTTCGGGTCGCGGAGCTTCGATCAGCTTGGCATTCTCGGTGCGCAGGGCGCGCAGGGGAGCCCATCCCCAGCGCAGCGGGTAATCGGTTTCGCCGAGGAGTTCGCGTCCGCTTTTTTCGTCCGAATTTTTATCGAGCAGCGGAAACAGCGACTCGCCATTCAGTTCGGGCGGCGCTGGGATGCCGGTAGCCTCGAGGATGGTTGGCAGGATATCGGTGGTGCGGACCTGCGCATCGATCACGACGCCGTGCGGCGCCGCGCCGGCCGCGGTTTGTGGCGTTTTTAAGAGGAGAGGGATGTGGAGCGTTGCGTCGTAGAGAAAGAGGCCGTGAGTTTCTTCTCCATGCTCGCCGAGGCCCTCGCCGTGGTCGCCGGAGACGATGATGATGGCGTTGTCGTAGGCGCCGGCTTTTTTGAGGTAGGCGATCCAGTTGGCGACGGCGGAATCGGCGTAGGCGATCTCGCCATCGTAGAGATGATCTTTATATTTTTCTGAGTAAGGCGGAGGCGGCTCGTAGGGATCGTGCGGATCGAAGAGATGGACCCAGACGAAGTGAGGTCCAGTGCGATGCTGATCGAACCAGGCTTCGGCGTGCTGGACGACTTCCATGCCGCGACGCTCAACGCGATCCCAACGCTCTTTATTTTTTACATCGATATTCTTGCCGTCATTATTTTTGCCGTCGTTGGCTTTGCCGTCCGTCGCGGCGTCAGCCTTCGGAAAATTGTCGTAGAAGTCGAAGCCGCGATCGAGGCCGGGGGCGAGCGCGTTGCTGTCGAGAATTACGGCTCCGATGAAAGCGGCGGTCTGGTAGCCGCGCTTCTTCAGCAACTCGGCGGCGGTGACATGCTGCGGCGAGAGCGGGACGCCGAAATCGGTAACGCCATGCACGCTTGGCAAGAGGCCGGTCAGGATCGAGGTGTGCGAAGTGTTGGTGATCGGACTGTGGGTGAAGGCCTCGGAGAAGCGGACGCCGTCGGCGGCGAGCGCGTCGAGAGCGGGCGTCTCAACCTGCTTGTATCCGTAGCAGCCGACGTGGTCGGCGCGCAGGGTGTCGATGGTGATGAGGTAGACGTCGGGCGGGTTTTTGTCGGCGGCGGGCGCGAGGGCGGCGGGCGGGGCGGAGGCGGGCGCTCCGAGCGGGAGGATGCTGGAGAGGATGCAGAGGATGATTCTGGGAAAAAGCGCCAGCCGGGTCACTGGGGATCAGCGTATCACAGCGGGTTGGGGGACTGGGCCTCGAAGCCTCGCGATAGAAGTGAGTGTCTAATTCTGCGTCAAAGTCTCGCCAGCGGAGAACGGCGTTCTGTCTCCGCTGGCAAGCAGGTTCTAAAAGGTTAGCCGCCCCGCAAGTTGCACGATGCGCTCCGTGTACGTCGGAGGATTCACTATTGAGCTTCCGAACGTTGTGGTTGTGATCTGCCCAAAGGTTCCGTCAAAAAGGTTCGTGTCCGGGTTCGCGAATTCACCATGATTGAACACGTTGAATGCATCCATCCGGATTTCGACATTGACACGTTCAGTGATCGCCGTGTTCTTGGACAACGTCAAATCCAGATTGGTGCGGCCCGGCCCGCGAAAGAAGTCTCGCCCGGTGGTTCCGTAAGGGTCCGCTGGATTGTATGCATCGTTGATCGGCTGGAATGCGGCCGGGTTGAAATAGTAGTTGCCATTTTTTCGCGGATTCAAGATCGTAATTTTGTTAAACCCGGGCGCAAAATCGGCGAGAGCCAGATAGCCGTCGCCAGCGCCCGAGGGGCCAGGGTCAGATGCATTCGCCGGTAGGCCTGAGCTGATGCTAAGCGGAAACCCAGTTCGCCAGCTGAAAATGGGATAGAGGCTCCATCCTTTTACCAGACGCTTCGGAGCAGAGGCGAAGGCGCGGTCGAAAGGCAAATCCCATCCGCCGCTGAAAGTGATTCGCTCCTTAACGTCAAAGTCGGAAGAACCATAAAACTGGCTATGGTTGTAATAGGATACCGACGAATCCCGGTTGCGGAAGCCGGATGAGTTATCGAGACTGTGGCCGTAGGTAAAACCAAAGGTGAAGTAGGTATTACCCAGGTAACGGTTCTCGCTGTTCTGCTTCGTTATAGACGCTTCCAGGCTGTTGAAATTGGCGAAGCCGAGATTGGCGAACTGCGACGCGCTGGAAAACGGACAAGCTGAAAAAGTGCTTACTCCCGTGGAAGCAGAGTAGGCTGAGCAGAAGGTATTAAAAGTACTTTGCACGCTTGAGGTCTCATTCAAAATTCGAGCCGGGTTGGCGCCCGTCACGGTGCTCAGGTCAAAAGGGTTGATGTCTTCGAGGGCGGTTAGACCTTTTGAACTGCTGCCCACATAGCTAACCTCCGCGATCAGGTTCCTAGCCATTTCATGCTGGACGCTTAAGTTGTACTGGTAGGTGTAAGGCGTGTGCAAATGCGGATCCACGAAGTAGATACCGCCGCCGCCAAACGGCAGGAATTGTCCCGTTGCCGGATTGAACGCCGTGTTGGGGTCGGGAGTTGGAGAAGGGAAGGGATTGCCTGAAAGACCGGCGGAGGTCCAAGGCGAACTGTAAAACGGCAGCGGCCCGTTATAGGGCACATTGCCTGCGCTGGTCGGACAAAACGGATTTAGGCTGGTTGGAACACATGGGAAAGTGACGTAGGGCTCGCTATAGAACGGTGGCGCCCCATTAAATTGCAAATTGTCTTCGCCCTTCAGTACGTCGTAAAACAGCCCTATACCGCCGCGAATGCTGGTTTTGTTGCTCGTGCCCGGACTATAAGCAAAGCCAACTCGCGGAGCGAAGTTATCCTTGTCCGGGAAATTCGAACCGCGAGGCGCTCCCGGGTCTCCGGGGAAAACCAGGCCGAGCGGAGCATTGGGAAATCTTATTGATTGATCCCCAGGAATGATCGAGAAGGTTCTTCCTTCCGTGTCAATTTTGGGCGTGCTGTACTCATAGCGAAGGCCCAGAGTCAAAGTCAGGTTGGGCCTGACCCGCCACTCGTCTTGTCCGAATGCATACGTGTTTTTACTGCGGAAGTTGCTGATCGCATTTGGACCCTCAAACAGATCATTGGGGGCCCCGACAAGAAAGTCGGCTAGGCTATTGCCGGTGCCGTCTCCACCCGACGCGTATCCGTAAAATGCAAAGTTGCTATCGGTAAAGAAAGCATAGAGAGTATTTTGTTGATAGGCAGTAAATCCCGCACCGAACTTCCAAGTGCTGTTTCCCTTGACCCAGGTAAAGGTATCTGCAAATCCAAAGGTGTTGCCGATTTCAGTCGCTGGACCGGATTGGTCTTGCCCGAAATATAGGCCATTGTCGAAAGACATGAGCGGAGGACCATTGGAACCGCCCGGGTCGGACAATATCCCGAAGCCGGAAGGATCACCCGATCCGCCGTTGGAAAGGTTAGGCAGGCTGGAGACTGGCTTGTCGCTTAAGGTATTGTGCCGCTGTGCTGTCCCGCGAAGTTCGTTCAGCATCGAAGGGGAAAAGGTTCGCGTGTAGGCAAGATTGAGAAAGTAGTTGTTGATGACGAAGGTCGACGGAAAGCCAGCAACGTCGCCCGAGTAGCCAGAACGGCCGAAAGGCTCAAGGAGATTACGGCGGATGCCGCCGACGGTTCCCGTCAGCTTGTCCTTGGAGTCGATGTTGAAATCGATTTTGACGTCGACTTCGTTGTTATTGTCGGTGCTGCCCGCGGAGGGAAAAATCTCTCCTGTCGCATTCGACGGAATCAATCCCGTCGCGATGTAGGCTTGTGCGGCAGGATCGAACTTCGTAGGGTCGATGATCCCCTGGTTCTGAAGCGCCACATTGGCTTGGAAGTAGGGATTTGTCTGGAGAAAAGCAACCACATTTGGATCGGGGCCACCATTCGGGCCAGCCTGCGAAAAATCCCCGTTCAGTTCCGCCGTGGTGAAGATTTGCGTCTCCGGTTGCACTTCAGTGTGTACTTGACGCTGCCCCTGGTACGAAGTGAAGAAGAAGAGACGGTTCTTGATGATCGGACCACCCAACGTCCCGCCGAATTGATTCCGTTTGAGATTATTCCGGGGCAATGCTGGGACTTGTTCGTTGTTGAAATAAGAGTTGGCGTCGAAGTCAGTGTTACGGACGAAATCAAATGCGCTGCCGTGGAACCCGTTGGTGCCTGATTTGGTTACCACGCTGATGATGCCTGCGCCATTGCGGCCATATTCCGCGCCGTAGTTGCTGGTGAGGATGCGGAACTCGGCGATTGAATCGGGATTCGGATTGAGGACGACACCATTGCCCAATAGTTCGTTGTTGAGGCCGCCATCGAGCAGGTAGGTCACTGAGTCAGTGCGCCCGCCGCCGATGTTGAATCCTTGCCCGGAACTTGTGTCATCGGGGTTGTCTTCGGTGACTCCGGGTTGTAGAAGAGCCAGCGTCAGCACGTTGCGTCCGTTCAACGGCATGTCGACGATCGGGCGACTGGTGACCGACTCACCTAATGTTGGATTGACGGTTTCTACTCCCGCGGTTTGCGATTCGACCAAGACCTGCTCGCTCGTGGCGCCTACTTCGAGCTTCATGTCTACGCGAAACGACTGGTTGATCTCTAGCGGCGTGGTTACTACTTCAAGCGGACGGAAGCCTTGCTGGCGGGCGGTCACTCGATAGGTGCCGATGGGCAGGTTCAGGACTTGATAGAAGCCGCCTTTATCCGAGGTTGTGTTGGTAGAGACGTTGGTTGCCGTGTTGGTCACGGTGATATTGACGCCGGGAACTACCGCTCCTTGCTGGTCGGTGACTACGCCTACGATTTTGGCGGTGGCTTGTTGGGCGGTGGCTTTGGTGGCCGTCAACGTCGCTAGGGAGAGGGCGACGCACAGAAGCGCCACGGCTGCCAGCATATTTGCTAGGAATCTGCCTGAACGGGATCGCATTGGGAAGGAGCCTTTCTATTCATGATGACTCTGGTTGTGGATTGCCTGACTACCCACTGGCCAAAGTTTTTTTGACTGACGGCAAGGCATATTGCCTGCTGCGGAGTTCCGGCATTTTGTGCTTCGACCTGCATTGCTGTCAATCTTTGTCTTGTCATTTTGTGTAAAATTGCTTGCGTAAGTTGATGGCACCCGAGGCACCAAACGTGATTGCGCAATTTCAGAGAGTTACGGACGTATCGAAGAGAAGTATATGAATAACTGGACGACGCCGGGCGGTATTTCTACCAAATTGCATAGGCGGAGCCCTTGCAGGGCGATTTACCGCCGCTTTACCACGAGGCTTTCGCTGCTATCATTTCAGCGATGAGGTTGCTACCGAAGGTTTTTCGGCTTGCTTTCTTTGCGGCGCTATTCTGTCTTTTCATCCCTCCGATGCGGGCTGCCGTGGAAGCTAAGTTCGGCCCGCTGCCGGTGCCGCTCTCGAATAATGCGGTCGCTATTTCGCACGACTTTGGCGATTCGCGGATTTTTTCCTTCATGGGCATAGGGCCGAAGAAAACCTGGGATGCGGTGACGGGAAGCGCCTACGAGTTGGATCCGGGGACGGGGAAGTGGAAAGAGCTGCGGCCGGTTCCTGGCGTGGCGGGGCGACTGGGCGCGTCGGCGGTGGCTTTGCATGAGCAGGTTTTTATTTTTGGGGGCTACGTCATTGATGGGCAGGGCGGCGAGACTACCGTGCCGGACCTGAACGTGTTTGTGCCGGCGGAGAATCGCTATTATCGCGGGAAAGATATTCCGGTGGCGGTGGCGGATGCAGTGGTAGGAGTGTATCGAGATCGCTATATCTTTCTGATTGGCGGACGGTCGACGGCGGAGTTGGGTGCGGTTCCCAATGTGCAGATTTACGACACGGATAAAGATACGTGGATGCAGGGTACGCCGATTCCGGGGATGCCGGTGTTTGGTCATGCGGGCGCGATCGTTGGTGACACGATTGTTTTTGCCGATGGCGCACGAAAGAATACAGGCGGGGCGAATCCGAAGTATGTGGCTTCGAGCGACTGCTGGATGGGGAAGCTTCCGAGTTCGAAGAAGGGCGACATCACGAAAATTGAGTGGTCGCAGATTGTGGCGCATCCGGGGAGCGTGCGCTTTCGCATAGCGGCCGGTGCGGGAGCGGCGGATCGAAGAGGCGGGAAGATTTATTTTTCCGGCGGGAGCGATACGCCTTATGACTACAACGGAATTGGCTATAACGGGCGGCCAGCGGAACCTTCGGCGCTGACCTTCGCCTATGACGTTTACAGCCAGCAATGGGAGACGATTAACGATGACGTGTCCGAACCGACTATGGATCATCGCGGGCTGCTGGTTATGGGGCACAGCCTTGTCGTCGTCGGAGGCATGAGATTTAGCCAGCAGGTTACGGGCAATGTGACGGTGATCAACCTCGGCGGTCATAGGTAAATGTTGAAGGGCGCTTGCGCGAAATGAATCACCCGGTCTGGTGATGGCAATCACGGCACAGCTTGAGCGCGGGGTCTCCAATGGTTACTAGCCGCAATTCTGCGGTGTCCTTTGTTGTTTGACAATCCGTCCGGAGTACTAAAATAAAATACGGAGGCAAGCCTATGAGTCATGTCATGGAACCGCCCAAGCGCAGTGGAGCGGCGGATTACATCGATCAAGTTCTCAACCTTGTTAAAGCCAAAAACCCAGCCGAACCGGAATTCCACCAGGCCGTTCTGGAAGTGTTCGAATCTTTGAGGCCCGTGTTGGAGCGCCATCCTGAGTATCAAGAAGCCAAGATTCTGGAGCGAATCACGGAGCCGGAGCGCGTGTTGATGTTTCGCGTGCCGTGGTTTGACGACCGCGGAAAAGTGCAAGTCAATCGCGGCTTCCGCATCGAGATGAACAGCGCCATTGGTCCTTATAAAGGCGGACTGCGATTCCATCCTTCGGTGAATCTCGGCATTTTGAAATTCCTGGCGTTCGAACAAGTGTTCAAGAATTCGCTTACCACGCTGCCCATGGGCGGCGGGAAAGGTGGAAGCGATTTTGATCCCAAAGGAAAGAGCGACAACGAGGTGATGCGTTTCTGCCAGAGCTTTATGACCGAATTGCAACGGCATATTGGGCCGGACACGGACGTTCCCGCGGGCGACATCGGCGTGGGCGGTCGCGAGATTGGATATATGTTCGGGCAATATAAGCGGCTGCGGAATGAATTCACCGGCGTCCTCACGGGCAAGGGATTATCGTGGGGTGGTTCGCTGATTCGTCCGGAGGCCACTGGCTATGGCTGCGTGTATTTTGCGCAGGAGATGCTGAAGACTCGTCGCGACAAGCTGGAAGGTAAAGTGTGTCTGGTTTCTGGCAGCGGCAACGTCTCGCAATATACGGTCGAGAAGTTGCTTGATCTGGGCGCGAAACCAGTTACGCTGTCTGATTCCGACGGCGCGATCTACGACGCCGACGGCATCGACCGCGAGAAGCTCGCTTTTGTGATGGAGCTGAAGAATAATCGGCGCGGCCGCATCCAGGAGTACACCGACGAATTCAAGAGCGCCGTCTATAAAGCGACCGACAAGAAGCTCGACCACAACTGGCTCTGGAATATCAAAGCCGATTGCGCCTTCCCGAGCGCCACGCAGAATGAGATCAACGCAAAAGACGCGGCGAACCTCATTAAGAATGGCGTCAAGCTGGTGAGCGAGGGAGCGAACATGCCGAGCACGCTGGAGGCGACGAAGATGTTCCTCGACGCGAAAGTGCTGTATGGACCGGCCAAAGCGGCGAATGCGGGCGGCGTGGCGACGTCCGGTTTGGAAATGGCGCAGAACAGCGCGCGCATTTCGTGGACGCGAGAAGAGGTTGACGATCGTTTGCACAACATCATGATTGCCATCCACAAGAATTGCTTCGAGACGGCTGAGAAGTACGGCACTCCGGGCAATCTGGTGAATGGCGCGAATATAGGGGGATTCTTGAAGGTTGCGAATTCGATGCTGGATCAGGGGCTGGTTTAGCTCAAGCCTGATCTAGACATAAAGGCAGGCCATGCGGGAGGGAGCAATCCTTCCCGCATTTTTTGGTGGCTCGCTCTTGCAATACGCAAATTCAAGAAAAGTGGAATAAAGTAGTGAATCGGAGATCGCCGCGCGGAAGCAAGCCAAAATAACGAGCAAAGGGCCGGATCACCATACCGGTCGAAATTCGGCGGCTCTTGGGGTTTGGTACGGGAGACCGGTTGCTTTTCGAGAGTGACAAAGATGGTGTGCATATACGGCTTGTTCGCATCGAAAGCGCTTTTGCCAAATACGCGGGCATCGGGACTCCCGGCATCCCGTCGGGCAAAAAGGGCATCAATCGATGGCTGCGCGAGATGCGTGGCCACATTGACTGATCAATGATCGGCGTCGATCGGTTCACCGCGCGAATGAACACGCTGGGGTCAAACTATAAAACTCCAAGGGGAAGTAAATGAGAATGAATTCAAAAAGCCTGCCGCGATGCACCTGGTTCGTAACGGGATTACTGGCTGCCTGCCTCGCCCTCACCCCGTCGCTGCAGGCCGACGAGGGGATGTGGACTTTCGACAATTTCCCGTCGAAGACGGTGGCGGCGAAATATGGCTTCGCGCCTTCGCAATCCTGGCTTGATCATGTGCGGCTGTCTTCGCTGCGGATCGCTGGCGGCTGCTCGGCATCGTTCATCTCGGTGCAGGGGCTGGTGATGACGAATCACCATTGCGTGGTGGATTGCGTGGAGCAGCTTTCGACGCCGAAGCAAAACTTTGTCGAAACTGGTTTCGCCGCGAAGTCTATTGCGGAGGAGCGGAAATGTCCTGACTTCGAGCTCGATCAACTGGTCGAGATTCGCGATGTGACCAATGAAGTGCAGGGTGCAATCGCCGGCAAAACGGGAGACGAGGCGAACAAGGCGCTTCATGCCAAGCAGGCCCAGCTGCAGCAGGGTTGTGGATCAGATGCGGGCGTGCGCTGCGACGTGGTTTCTCTGTATCACGGCGGCATCTATGATTTGTATCGCTACAAGCGCTACACCGACGTGCGGCTGGTGTTTGCGCCGGAGTTCACGGTTGCGCAGTTCGGCGGCGATCCCGACAATTTTAATTTTCCGCGCTTCGACTTTGATATCGGGCTCGTGCGCGCCTATGAGGGGGACAAGCCTGTCATTAGCCATGATTATTTGCGCTGGAGCCGAAACGGTTCGAAGGATGGCGATCTTGTGTTCGTATCCGGAAACCCCGGCGGCACGAGCCGCGAATTGACGATTGCGCAGTTGGCATTTGAGCGCGACACGGGGTTTCCATCTGACATTCCGGAGACCGCCGAGTATCGCGGAGAACTGGAGGAGTTCATAACTCGCGGCTCAGAACAAATGCGAGAAGCACGTGAGCAGCTGTTTTTTGTGGAAAACGATTTCAAGGCGGACTTTGGAAGGCAGGGGGCTCTGCTCGACCCGCAGTTTTTTGCCGGTAAACAACAGGAGGAGCAACGCCTGCGCGCCGCGGTTGCGGCGGATCCAAAGCTGGCAGCGGATGCTTCGGCGTGGGACGATATCGCGCAAATTCAGCGAGTGCGCGCACAACTGTTTACTCACCACGTGGATGGTATTTTCAATTATTTTTCGGCGCCGCTTCATTACGCGATCACGCTGGTACGCGCCGCCGAGGAGCGCGCCAAGCCCAACACGGAGCGGTTGCCGGAATATACGGATCAATCGCTCGTACACGTGCAGCAGGCGCTGTCGGCGCCCGTGCCAGTCTATAAAGACCTAGAGGAACTTAATTTGAAGCTCATGTTTACCGAGTTACAACGGGACATGGGCGCGGACGATCCGTTTGTGCGCAAGATGCTGGGCAATGAATCTCCTGAGCAATTGGCGCATAGGCTGATAGTGGGCACGCATCTCGATGATCCCAAGGTGCGCGAGAATCTTTACAGTGGCGGCCAGAGTGCGATGGCGGCGTCGAACGATCCGCTGATTCGGTTTGCCGCTTCGATTGACGACGATCTTCTCGCCATGCGAAAAGATTATGAGGCACGGGTGGATGCTCCGACGCGGTCGGCGGCAGAGCGGATCGCTAGCGCACGCTTTGCGGTTTATGGCACCAGCGTCGATCCCGACGCGACGTTTACCGCGCGGCTAAGTTTTGGAAGCGTGAAGGGATTCGAAGACGCCGAGGGAAAATTCGTTCAGCCTTACACGACGATTGACGGACTGTTCCATCGAGCAACAGGCGCGGCTCCGTTCGTGCTGCCGGAAAGCTGGCTCAAGGCCAAGGCGACGATGAATCTGGCTTTGCCGATGAACCTGTCGACGACGAATGACATCATCGGAGGCAACTCAGGCAGTCCGTTGATTGACCGGGATGCCAATGTGGTTGGATTGATCTTTGACGGAAATATTTTTTCGCTGGGCGGGGACTACGGTTACGATGCGGCGAAGAATCGCGCGGTAGCGGTCGACAGCCGTGCGCTTCTTGAAGGCCTCAGGAAGGTCTACCACATGGATCATGTTGTCGATGAGATCGAGGCGGGGCGGCAGTAGACGGCGCAACTTGGGGAGACCGTATTTTCTGGCGAAACATCGGCAGCCAGATTCAGTGGAATGCTACTCCTTGTTGCTTCTCCGCCACATGGGCAGCGTCGGATTCCAGGTGTGCACCTCTTTTTCAAAGTTCCGCGGATCGCTCGATCCGGCGTTCGCTGCTCCGCTTGATTGCGGAAGCGGCACACCCTTCGCGTCGACAATACTTGCCGGCTTTCCCGTATTCTCCGTCATGATAGATCGACCTTCCGTTCCCAAGGATGAGTTTGTTGTTTGGTGTGATTAAACGCCGAGAAATGAAGATCAACAGTGATGTGCGCCACGGTAGCATGTGAGTTGCGTCACATGGACGTGCACAGAGTGCTGAATTCCGAGGGCTGACGGCTTCCCCTACCTTGCGCGCGCCAATACCAGCGTTACGTCGTCGGGTTGCTCGTTGTCGCCGATCCAGTCGGCGACGGCGGCGATAACGATTTCGGTGATGCGCTCGAGCGGAAGATGACGATTTTCGCGTACTAACTGGATCAATCGGCCCTCGCCGTATTCGCCATAATCGTTTTCCGGTTCCGTGACTCCGTCAGTGTAAGCCACGAGCAGATCGCCGGGGCGAAGTTGTACGGTTGCTTCCGGGAAACTCAAATTGTCGAACAAGCCGACTACAGTCCCGCCGCAGCTCAGCAACTGGGAGGAGCCATCTTTGCCAATCAGAATTGGCGGCAGGTGACCGCCATTGGCGTAGGTGAGGCTTCGCGTCGCCGCGTCATAGATCGCCAAAAACAACGTCGCGTATTTTGCCGCCGGAGTGCCTTCATAAAGTTGATGGTTCAAAAGCGCGAGCAGCGTTGCGGGCGATACTTCTGTCGTTCGCGATTCAGAATCAAGGAGCAGGCTGGAACCACCTCTCGACACGGCCATCGTGGCCGGTTGGCGCGGCATCAGTTCGCGGAGGATGGGCAGGTCTTCGCTGCTGTAGGCGCGGACGGCCGAATAGATTGTCGCCATGAGCAGCGCCGCTGAGATTCCTTTGCCGCTGATGTCGCCGACGGCCAGCATCAGCCTCTCGGAATTGAGCGCGAGAAAATCGTAGTAGTCTCCGCTGACGGTTCGCGCGGGCCGGCAGAAACCGTGGACCTCGAGTGTGTCGAGTTGCGTGATTAACTTCGGATAGAGTTGGGCCTGCACTTCCTGCGCAATCGCCAACTCGCCTTCCAGTCGCTGCTTTTCCTTCTGCTCTTGCACCAGCTTCTCGATGGAAGTGGTCATCGAGTTGAAGGAGTTGGCGAGCGTCGCCAGTTGGTCGCTCGACTGCACGGTGATGCGATGGCTGAAATCGGCGCGATTGATGTGTTTGGTGGCTTCGTAGAGTTGGGCGACGGCCGAGGTAATGCTGCGCGTCAGTTTGGCGCCCACGAAAAGCGCAAACAACTCGATGAGAGCGAAAATGATCGCGATCGACAACAAGATATATTCGACGCCGCGGGCATAATCGCCGAGCGCGGCAAAGAGTCTCGCATAGAGGACGGATGGGCGCGTCTCGACCTCCGCTAGCGCTCCCGCACGCTGGCGTTCTCCGGTGGCCCAATCGATGACTTGCAGCGGAATCGGGAAAGTGATCTCGTGATCGAAGGTGCCGCTCGCGGGCGGAATCGTTCCAGCGGAGAAGGTTTGTTCGCGCTGTGCGCCGTTTTCGAAGGTTAAGAATGGTTTGGGCTCGGCGGGATTTGGCGATGCAATCGAACTCGGTGCCGGGCCGGCCGCGCCGTAGACCGCGATGCGGCCGAGATCGCCGGCGATTATCTCCACGAAATTCTTATCGAGCGGCTCACTTGAGAGCACACGCAGAGTTGACGAGGAAGTTGACGAGGAGGCCGACGCCGAAGTTACCGGCGAAGATACTGGCTCCAGCGCAATCACAGTGGCTGTCCGAAGATAAAGTGTGCCGTGATCGCGCACAATGTCGTCGAAATCGCCCGCGATAAATGGAGGAAAAGCGGAGGCGGTTGCTTTCTCGGGCCCGACGCAATAAGTCTGCGGCTCATTGCCATAGCGCGCGCAGACTTGACGGCGCGACCATTCGGTGCGGCGCGGCCTGGTCCGACTTAGAACTTCTTCGTCAAGTTTGCCACCTGCAGAAATTTGCGTCGCCAGGTGATGCGCGATGGTTCGGTTGGCCGACTCCATGCTGCGGAGATGAGTGGCGATGTCAGAGGTTACAACGAAGCTGGCGAACTGGCCGGCGAGCAGATAGAGCGTGATGAGCGAGATCACAACCAGCAGAAAGACCGGAATCACGCCGATAAAAATATACGTCACAATCAACCGGTTGCGCAGCCGCCACAGGAGCTGCGAGCGCAGCCATCGCGAGGCTGCGATGGCGAGCAGCACAATCGCCAGAACGCTGAGAAAAATTACCCAGCCGGTGAGGCTGTCCGAAAACGACGGGCTTATATGCCGCGTCAACCACTGCGCGGCGAACAGCAGCAGGTCGAGTCCCAAGGCGTAGAGCGCCGCCCATGCGACCCAGCTCTGCGGCCAGAGGCCTCTATCGCGCAGCTTGCTCTCGAGTTCCAGAGAGATCAGTTTCATCGCCTGAGTGCCGTTTATATCTCTGGATAGATGTCGAAGAACGCGGAGAGACTCGTCTTAAGTTGCTTTTCGATCTCGTCTTTGCTGCCCTCGAGGATGTGCATGGTGACATGCGCATCCCGCCCATTTTTTAATTTGATGGTTGCCGCCTGCACCTCCGCGACTTCGTCGGCGGGCAGCAGGCGCAGGCCATACACCAGTGTGAGGTTTGCCATCCCACGATTGTAAGGCAGAGAAGTTGGGTGGGAAGGATTCTAGCCCGGCGGCCAGGACAACGCGCGCCCGCCGATCAGGTGCACGTGCAGATGGAAAACCGATTGTCCGGAGCGCGGACCGACGTTCAATACGGTGCGATAGCCGTCTTCGATCGACCTCTGGCGTGCGATGCGGGCAGCGGTTAGATGACAGCGGCCGACGATCTCGGCGTCTTCGTCGGTGGCGTCCTTTAAACCGGCTATATGTTTCTTTGGGACGATTAGCACGTGCGTCGGACCTTGTGGATTCAGGTCTTCAAAGGCAAAGGTGTGGTCGTCTTCATAAACTTTCTTGGATGGTACTTCGCCTTTGATGATGCGGCAGAATAGACAATCCGCCATGAGTTAGTCTCCTCTCGCCTGGGATTACGATCATCCGGCGAGTAACCTGAGATATAACTGCCTTGTATCTCCGGAAGAACAATAACACGCCAAGTAAGTAGGATTTGTAAAGAACTGTTTTCAATCGAGGCGCACCAGGAATACCGATCCCTCGGCGGTCTCGGTCTCGCGAACCAGAGCGATGGCGCGCTCGCGGTCGTCATCCAATACTCGCACCCGCACCCACCACACTCCTACGGGACTTACGAACTTCAGGACTTTGGCCGTCTGGTAACGCTTCTGGAGGTGGTCTGCGAGTTCGGCAGCTGCCTTTTGACCGGCGAAGGAGCCGATCTGAACGGCCCAGCGGCCACCGGTATCGATAGGCGCGGGCGATTGCATCACCTCCAAGCGCACTTTCGCGGTGCCGGGCAAGTAAACATCCAGTGCCTTCGCGGCGGCGAGCGAAAGATCGACGATGCGTCCCGGCACGAACGGCCCGCGATCGGTGATCCGCACCAGCGCTGAATGGTCAGTTTTTAGATTTGTAACTCGGACAATCGAGCCCAGCGGCAAAGTAAGATGAGCGGCCGTCATGGCGTGCATGTTATAAACCTCGCCATTCGATCCGCGCCGATTGTGATAGGGAGCGCCATACCAGCTGGCCACGCCGGTTTCCTCGAAGATGGGCTTGGCATCGGCGGGAAGTTGTATCTTCTCGTCTTCACCTGTATTGCGGTTAGGAGCTTGTGCGGGTCGAGCGGTGGTCGGTTGCTCTTGCGGAATTGGCGGAGGCGGGGGAACCTGCGCCTGCTGAGGTTTGTGCCCACAACCGGTCAGCAGGATATTGCCCAGAAGCAGAAGCAAGGCAAGACAAGAAAGCACCGCAGCGGATGCCGGCGCCGAATTCCGCCGCGAATTCGTTAGTCCGTACCTGGAGGCGAGTAAGTTCAAGAATGCTTGCGCTGTGTTTCCAGAAAGTCGGCGAACTGCGAGAGCTTTCCTGCCGCGGTTCGCAGCGCCTTTGAAGAATGGCCTCGCACCGCGGGCACGACCTCGTCGTTCAAATAGTTCACGAGATCCGCTGTCTCTTTTTCCAGCGTCTCGGCGATATTCGCTACCGAGCGGTTAAAGCGCGCGGAAGCCTCTTCCACCTTGCGATCGAATTCGGTCATATTTACCTTTGTCCTGCGGGAGCGGCAGGCTGATCAAGCGTCGGCGCAGGATCCACGTTAGATTAAGTATGGAGTCGTTTGCGCGCACGGTCAATGCCAGGATCATGCCAATTGAATGGTGGAAATGAGTCCCTTCCGCCGCCTTCGAACCGCAGCCTAAATCGCCCCGAATCACGGTACAATCTCGCCATGCCTCGAGGACTGGCCTTGCCGCTACTGATTTATTTGATGTTTGTTTCGGCTTGCACGTTTTATGGCGATCACCCTGCCCGCGCTTTTTCCGAAGCTACTGGCGGCGAGGGCATGGAGCGCGTTTTCTGGAAAGAAGTGCAAGCGGCGAACTGGGTCCAGGTGGAGCGCTCACTGGCTTCGAATTACTCGGGCGTCACTCCATCGGGCACGCTCGACCGCTCGGCTACGATGGAGCAGTATCGAAATTGGCAGTTGAAAGACTATGCACTCGGCGACATGCAGACCGAGTTGAATGGAACGACGATCGTCGTCACCTACACGATTACTCTTCGTGGCACTGCCAGTGGGCCCGGGGGCGCGCAACCACTTCCGACGACGCCGCAACACATGATGACCGTGTGGCAGCAGCAAAAGTCAGGATGGGTAGCCATCGCGCACAGCGTTACTCAATCACAATAATGCCGGCAGCTGGCTCCATCTCAGAAAAGCGCCGGATGGCGGCTACGTCCAATGGGAAAACTCCAGCTGCATTTCAGCGCGCGCTGCTGCGCTGGTACGATGCGCAACGCCGCGATCTTCCGTGGCGCAAGACTCGCGATCCCTACCGCATCTGGCTCAGCGAAATCATGCTGCAGCAGACGCGCGTGGCTGCCGTGCTCGAACACTACCGAATTTTCCTTGAGCGCTTTCCCAGCATCGAAGCGCTCGCCTCTGCTTCTGAAGCCGATGTGCTCGCCGCCTGGAGCGGCCTGGGCTACTATCGGCGAGCCCGCAGGTTGCGTCAATGCGCGCAGCAGATTGTCGAACAATATAAAGGTTCGTTCCCGCAAAATTCCGAAGCTTTGCTTCCGCTGCCCGGTATCGGACGTTATACAGCCGCAGCCATCGCCAGCATTGTCTTCGGCGAACCGGTGGCTGTGGTCGATGGCAACGTGGAGCGTGTGTTGCGGCGCTTGATTGGCGGCACTCTTACGACTCGGCAGGTCTGGGAGCACGCGCAAGCATTTCTTGACCGCTCACGGCCCGGCGATTTCAACCAAGCCATGATGGAATTGGGGGCGACGGTATGCGTGCCGCGCGAACCCCGTTGCCTTGCGTGCCCGGCAAGAAAATGGTGCGTGACTCGTGGAGTAGAAGTGCGACGCGCGAAGCCCGCCGTCCACCAGCAAAAAAAAGCAGTCTGGTGCGCTTTGGATTGGCGCGAAGGAAACGGCGGCGGCAACGGAAAAGTTCGTCTGGTGCAGCGGCCGCGAAAAGCCGCGCTCATGGCCGGCATGTGGGAACTGCCTCAATCGTCCGCGCCTCCGCGCACGTCGCGAACTGCCGCACCCTGGCGGAAGTTTCGACATACCATCACCGTCACCAGCTACACCGTGCACGTCCTGCGGAATAAGCAGATAGGGAATCTGCTTTTGCCAGACGATCGGTTCGCTGCAAAAGGTAAATGGATCGGATTGGATCGGATTCAGCAACTCCCGATCACCGGGCTAACCCGCAAAATTTTGAAGGCGAGCGGTATGATCTAGATTGGTTTGGGGCATGTTCCCGATGAGGTGGCTCGATCGTTTATTTGGAGGTCAGAAAGATATGACAGCACTGCAGGCGGGCACCAAGGCGCCTGATTTTTCTTTGCCCGGCCTCGATGGCAGCACGTTCTCACTTAAAGATGCGCTTGAGCGCGGGCCGGTGGTCGCGATGTTCTTCAAGATTTCCTGTCCTGTCTGCCAATACACGGTCCCCTTTTTCGAGCGCCTGCGCAAAGCGTACGGCGGGAAAGTCGCGATCGCAGGAATCTCTCAGGACGACAAGGCCAGCACCGGCGCTTTTTTAAAGGAGTATGGCGCAGCCTTCCCCGCGCTCCTCGACGATCCCGCAGGCTATGCCGTTTCAAATGCTTACGGCCTCACGAATGTGCCAACGTGGTTCTTTATAGCGCCGGACGCTGAGATCAAAATCTCCAGCGTGGGTTGGGTGAGAGCGAATATGGAAGAACTCAACCGGCGTCTCGCCGATGCCGGAAAGATCGCGGTCACGCCATTGTTTGCTCCGAAAGATGACGTCCGCGATTACCGGCCTGGTTGAAGTTCGAAAAACTGATCCCGCGGTCGCGGGACGACAATGAAGTCGGTCGAGGTTTGATGGCAGAGTGAATTTGTGGCTTTAATTCGCAGCTATTCGCGCCACCATTCCGCCCAACACCAGCGTAACTTTCGACCTGTCCCGAGCGCGTGCTAGCCTGCTTTGTACCTTATTTTCAGCCATTTTCCTGTAATTTCACGAGAAGAGAGGCGATGCCCAAGCTCCCGATTTTCCGGTTGCGAAGTTCTGAACCGCCCACTCTGCCCGATCTTCAATATCACGGGATCACGCTCGCGCTGAGCGATTTGCAACTGGGGGTCGACAATCTTCGTTACGATGTTTGTCTCAGCCCGCGCATCACCGCCGATCTAAGATTTCATCTGGCGCGCTACATCTGCCGCTTTGGCGAGGTGGAGGCGCTCTTCGAGATGGACGTCCCGACCGCTGGCCAAAACAAGTTTATTGCGGCTGCGCAAGGCCCCGCCAAACTGCGCCAACCCGGCCCGGCCGATCTGAAGACTTTGCTGGTCTCGATTCATCTGGCGATTTTGAATCGCGCGAAAGCCGAGGGGAACCCGTCGATCGATCTGCTTGGCCGCCTCGCTGTACTCAAGTTCATACGCACGGAAGTGCAGGCGCAGTTTGGAAGAATTCTCGAACAATGCCGCATGAAGTTGAAGTCGCTGGAGGGTGTGCGACAAGTAAAGATGATGCAGACGCAGGAACTCGTCTCTTCGTTCCAGGTGCGCAAGAAAATCATTTTGCGGCGGGCCGGGCAGGAGGTCTTCAGGCTGCTTCGCGAAATCGAAAAGGAAACGCTGGCGCGCACGCGCCGTTCGCTGCTCGGCGAGTTGCCCGCTGATTGCTATCGACTGTTTCTCAATCCGCTGATTCTCAGCGAAGACGGACGCGACGATTATCTCTGCGCCGAGCACTATTACATGTTCGGCAACTTCGACAAGGATGCCGACCGTTTTCCCAACCTGCGGCAGTTTGCTCTGCATTTCCTGCGCGAGCTTGGCTATGGTGAAGCGATTGACGACGAGCATCTGGAGCAGGCACTGAACGTGCCCGAAAATGCCGCAACGCTGGTGGGTGCGGGCAACGGCGAAGACCTGACGCAGGAAGATCGCAGTCGAAAAGACCGCCTCGACATCTGGAGCCACTTACTGCAGCGCGAAGGCATTCTGGCGCACGTCGTCGCCTCCTACGAAGCCGTGCCGCTGCTCGCGGAATATGCTCCGCGCGTTAATCCGCAGCAGATTAAAAATGCTTTGATCTCTCGCGAAGAAGCGGAGCGCGTGGAAAAAATAATAGCCGAGAGCAGGCTTCATCCCGACCGTCTCTTTGCTGCGGTTGGTCGCGTTGCTTCGTGTCGCGGATCGGAGCGCGGCCGTTTTGCGGCGCGCCTGCTGCACGATCTATTTTGTTATCACCGGGATCTGCGCGGACTGGAAGCGGTAAGCACCGGCTTTGACAGTATCAATCTCGTGACTGACGGGAAAGTTCGCGAGCTCTCGACGCTCAATGGCATGCTCTACGAATTTCTGCCGCCCGAAGAGCAGAAGGCTGCGGAGGACCGAGTCAACCACCACGTCATTCTCAAGGCCGATGTGCGCGACTCATCGCGGCTGACGCGTTCACTGATGGAAAAAGGCATGAACGCGGCTTCTTATTTCAGCCTTAACTTTTACGATCCGGTCAACAAGTTGCTGGCAAAGTACGGAGCAACGAAAGTCTTCCTCGAAGGCGATGCCATAATTGTTGCGCTGCTCGAGCGCGAAGGCGAGGCTATGCTGGGCGTGGGCCGCACCTGCGTGCTGGCTTGGGAGATTGTGAGCCTGCTGCGCGAGTATAACGAGTTGCTGGAACGCTCCGGTTTGCCTCCGATGGAAGTCGGGCTCGGCATCGCCTATCAGGATGCGCCGCCGCTTTATCTGATGGATGGCGAGCATCGCATCATGATTTCCGACGCCATCAATGAGAGCGACCGTCTCTCCTCGTGCAGCAAGCGCGTGCGTAAGAAACTCGCGCCCGACGCCGGCGTATTCCAGGTGTATTCGGTGCAGATCGGAGGCAGCGGCAACAACGCCAGCGAAAACGCGGGCGCTGACACTGCCGCGGAAGAGATGCGTCTGAACTATAACGTTGGCGGAATTTGCCTTAGCGAGGCGGCGTTTCACAAGCTGCAGCAGGAAATTTCACTCACGCCCTGGGCGGCCGATCCGACCGAGTCTGGCTTTAACGGCCCCTGGGTTGACGAGCAGGGAGAGTTTTTTGTGGGTACCGTTCCGATCGCTAACGGCGTGTTCCGCAAGATCGCCATCCGCAAAAATCGCATCGCGCAGGTCGATGTGCGCGACCTATCTATCTTGTATTGGAATGATCGCTACTACTATGAAGTGTGCGCCAACCCCGCCGTTTACGCCGCTCTGCCCGGAGAAAAGTCGGCGTCGGCGAAGAAATAGAATTCACCGCTGGCAAATCTCAAAAGCTAGTCTTTGCCCTGAACGGAATCTGAACTACCGCTTCGAGCGCGACGGCTTTCCCCGCTCTTTCCGCGGGCGCGAATTTCCAGCGGGCGAGCGCTTTGGCCGCGTATGGGTCGAGACGTTCATCAGGACTGCTCAGGACGCGAATGTCTCCCACTTTTCCGTCAGAATGAATGACCGCATAGAGCGTGACCATACCGTGGACGTTGGCGCGCATCAGTTCCAGCGGGTACCCCGGGTCTATCTTCTCCGTCAAAACCGGCGTCAGCAGCTCGCCTTCGTGTTTGCCACCGTCGAGTTCAGCGAACTTCATCACCCAGCTGCCGCTGGCGGAATTCAGATTCGGCATATTCAGCCGCATTTCGTATAAGCGCTTACCGCCAAAAACCTGGCGATCCGTGTCGGTGAGTTTATCGTCGGGCACCGCCGCGGCAGATCGAGAATCGGTCTTCCCTCCGGATGATGGCGTTCCGGATGATGACAGGCTTGCCATTTCGCGCGCGTGGTTGGCATCGCCCACGTAGAGGCCAGACGGCAGAGTGCCCCGCTTGCCCGTTTTGACTGCGCCGTTCTTTGCTTCCGCATTTGATGCCGGCAGATCCGGAGTACCTGCGGCGCCTTGTTTCCCTTGCGGACCCGCGGCGAATGTTCCCCGGCGATTGCCTTCGGGAACGGCAACCGGCCCGTTTGGCGCGACGGGATGAAGTCCCAATGCGATGAGCCGTCCTCCTGCGCGCGCACCTCCTGCTGACGCCACGCTCGGCGGAGGAGCGACTGGTTGCACGCTACCGGGCAAATGGCCGCCGCGTGCGAGCGAATGTTGTTTGGCCAAGGTGAGTTGCGGAGCCGGTGCGATCACGTCACTTGGACCAATGTTCACCAGGCTGGCTTGTCCTCTGGTCGATTGCTGCGTTAACTCCGGAGGAGCCGCGACCACATCGGACTTCATGGCCGTTTGCATAACGCGATCGTGCGCAAACTCCACTTCCGGCGCCGGCGCGACGACTTGGGCCTCGGGCGCAATTATTCGATTCAACCGCGCCTGGGTTGCGTCCAGCGGAACGGCCGGTGCGACCGCGCCAGTGGCAATGATGTTGGGCATTGGCACGTCGCGATCGAGTTTGAGATCGGGCGGCACGACGATGGTTTGCGAGCGGTTGTCCGCCTCAGGAGGAACCGACAGGATCGCCTGCTTTGCATAGATCGGGTTTCCCTTTTGCGCCCTTGGTGGTTGTGACGCGCCCGTGTTGAGGGGCGGCAGGTATTCTTCCGGCGTATACGTCACCAGTGAGGCGCGGTCGAAAGCTGCGCTAGTCAGAATCTTTTGCTGCCGAATCCACGCGATTGAGATCGCCCACAATATTACAACTGCCGTTGTGTGCAACAAAACGGATTGCAGGAACCTTCCCCAGGGCAATTGTTGCTCGACGAAAACATCGTGCCAGAGAGCCAGTTCGACGCCTTCAGCGCTGGATCCGTCGCCCGGAGAATCGGTGCCGGATGAACCTGCGGCTGGCGAATCCGCACTCTTACGGTCTGCCCAAACTCTGCGCCAGAATTTAGGGTTCGCCGGATCGCGTTCTTCAAGAAATTTTGACAGATTTTTTCCTGGGGATTCCATCTCACTCCAATAGGTTTACTTGAGCCAACTTGCACGACGGCGCCCCCGGAAGGCGGAATCCGGGGCTCTTGGCTGGCTCGCCACGGACGGCTACTCTGTAGGTAGATTATAACTGACAGTACCGGGGTTGTATTGGCAATCCGCGGCTCTCAAACATTGAAATCTTGGTGGGCGCGTGGTGTAGTTTAGACGTATGGCGAAGAAGGATTCGAGCCTGGGATGGATTGGAATTCCGGCCCGCGTGTTCGCGATGACGTTCTTGTTTACGCTGCTATCGTTTGCGATTGCGCTGCTGCTGAGCATCCTCGGCACGGTGGTTTATTCGCAGGTGAAGCACGTCGCACCCAACCTCAGTTTTGCGTACCGGCATATTGCGTTTCCGTTTGCGATCACTGCCGGTGCAATCGTGCTGGCGCTATCTCTCGGGATGGAGATTCGAAACTACCGGCAGCGCAAGGCACTGGACGGGATCGAGCGGGCGAGTTGAGTATGGGTGACGTAAAAACGAATGCGCCGCGGATTGCCATACCGGTGCCGCATTCCGCGGATCCGAGTTACGCTCAGCGTTCGCTGCCACAATACGAAGCGGCGGTGCGCGCAGCCGGTGGAGAGCCGATCCGCATCGAACTGGATCAGACTCCGGCGCAAGTGAGAGAGCAAATTGAGCGCTGCGACGCCGTTCTATTGCCGGGCAGCGGAGCGGATGTCGATCCAGCGAACTACGGCGCCCCTCGCCATGAGAAAACGGAGCCCGCCGATCCCAAGCGAGATGTGGTGGATGAGTTGTTGTTGAATGATGCCTACATGCAGCGCAAGCCCATCCTCGGCATCTGCTACGGATTGCAATCATTGAACGTTTATCACTCGGGAACGCTTGTGCAGCACATCGAATCGGCGATCAACCACAGTCCGGGACGGACAGTCTCGAAGGCGCATACGGTCATGATCGAGCCGGAATCGCGGCTGGCCGAGATTGTGGGCGCGGCCGAAGCAGTTGCGGTGAATTCTTCGCATCATCAATCGGCGGACGCGGTGGGCGATGGATTGCGCGTGGTGGCGAGGTCAGCGGAAGACGGCGTCATCGAGGCTCTGGAAGGAACTGCTCCCGAACATTTTGTGCTGGCGGTGCAGTGGCATCCGGAACGGAGCGTGAACGAGGCGCCGGAAGTAGCTGAGTCAGCGCGGGCGATCTTCCGCGCGTTTATTGAGGCGGCAAAGACGAAGCACGCGGAGATGGCGGAAGAGTCGGAGCAACACACCATTCATGATTCGTCATCCTGAGCGAAGCGAAGGACCTCTGGATTTCGCCCGCGCAGGCAGAATCCATAGGTCCTTCGCTTCGCTCAGGATGACAAACAACATAGATCATCTTGAGTATCAGTCCGCGCGCTTCAACAATACCGCCACATTCGCAATCGCAGCGTTGTCCGTGCCCATGCCTTCCGGCGTTTTTGCTTTAACACCCACGCAGTCCGAAGGGATCCCGCACAACTCGCCGACGCGTTTGCGAATCGCGTCCGCATGCGGACCGATCTTCGGAGACGCCAGGATCAGAGTCGAATCCAAATTCACCACGTCGTAGCCCGCCGCCTTGACGCGCTGCAACGCCTCGCGCAGAAACACGGCGGAGTCGGCGTTCTTCCATTGCGGGTCGGAGGGCGGAAACAACGCTCCAATATCTGGCCCGGCGATGGCGCCGAGGAGCGCGTCGGTGATCGCGTGCAGCAGAACGTCTCCGTCGGAATGGCCGCCGAGGCCTTTATCGTGAGGCAGCAACATGCCTCCGATTTTTAGCGGGATGCCGGGCCTGAATTCATGCGAGTCCCAGCCGTAGCCGATGCGCATTTCTGGCTTCCGCTTTTCTAGGCTCAAGATTTTTCCTTATTTTCGATATCGAGATAGAACTCAGCCAATTCCATGTCGGCCGGCGTGGTGATTTTTATATTGCGCGCCGACCCCATCACGACCATCACCGGCAGTCCGGCGCGTTCGATCAGCGAGGCCTCGTCGGTGCCGAGAAAGCCGTCGGCTGCAGCCTCATCGAAAGCTTTTTTCAGGATGCTGTAGCGAAAACCTTGCGGAGTCTGCGCCAGCACAATGCTCGCCCGCGGAATCGTCGCTTTGATCAGCGCGCCATCTGCGGTTCGCTCTACCTGTTTCACCGTGTCAACGGCAGGCCAGCCCGCGATAGCAGCGCCATGTTTGTGCGCGACCTCGATCACATAATTAATAATCTCGGGTGTTACAAATGGCCGAACCGCATCGTGAACCAGGACGATGTCATCCGCATCGGCTGCGGTGCGGGCCAACGCACTGGCTACAGAATCCTGGCGATGCTCGCCGCCTTCGACCATTTGCACGCGCTTATTCAGAATTTCCGGATATTCGTTTTCGATTTGGGTGCGAAAGCCGGCAATCTCGTCCTTGCGCAGAGCAACAATAATTTCGTAAACGGCGGACACGGCGGCAAACTTGCGCAGCGTGTGAACGAGAATGGGCACGCCGTCAATTTCTTTGAACTGTTTGGTCGGCGCCTTTTTCTTAGTCCGGTCCGCCGACTGCGCCGCCATGCGCGTGCCCAGTCCGGCCGCGGGAATAATGACAAAAACCTTCATAGGGGCGATCAGTATAGTACAGGACGTAGGACTTTTTCCCGCACGCGGCACAAGCGCGAGTTGCCACGAACCCGCGCCACTGCGTAACGCAAGGTAAAACCCAATCGGCAACTGAAGCGAAGCTAGTCGGCGGCGCGGTCGCCGACCGCCGAGATGGCTTTCTTTGCCGGATCGGAAGCCGGCCCACTGGTCGTAGTGGGGGTAGACGTTGTGGTGGGAGGCGTCGACACCGGCGGCACCGTTATCTTGGAATCGTGACGGCCGGTCGCGCGTTCATCCCACTTGCCAAAGATCATCTTGCCCGCCGTCGTTTGTAGGACTGACGTCACCGAAATGTCGATCGTCTTGCCAATCATCTTGCGCGCGTTATCGACGACCACCATGGTGCCATCATCGAGATAAGCAACGCCCTGGTTGTATTCTTTGCCTTCCTTGAGGATGAATACGCGCATGATTTCGCCGGGCAGAACGATGGGCTTGAGCGAGTTCGCGAGTTCGTTAATGTTGAGCACGGCGACGCCCTGTAACTGGGCGACTTTGTTGAGATTGAAGTCGTTGGTTAGAATCTTGCCCTCATAGAGCTTGGCGAGTTCGATGAGCTTCATATCAACTTCGCGAACGCTGGGAAAGTCGTCTTCCACAATCTGAATTTGAACTGACGCAGTTTTTTGCAGGCGTTGCAATATGTCAAGGCCGCGGCGGCCGCGATTGCGCTTGAGCGAGTCGGCGGAGTCGGCCACCAGTTGTAACTCGCGCAGCACAAACTGGGGAATCACAATCAGTCCATCGAGGAAGCCGGTCTCGGCGATGTCGGCGATACGGCCGTCGATGATGACACTGGTATCCAATATCTTGTAACTCTTCTTACCCGACTTTTCGCCGCCGAAGATTCCGCCGAGGGCCGCCAGATTGAGTAAGTCGCCCTTATTAGACCCGACCGCGAGGCCGACATAAGCCATGACCAGCATGACCATAATCTGGAGGAAGCTTTGCACCGGGCTCGGAGGCAAGCTATTGCGAATGACGAGAGCGAAGAGATAGGCGCCGATAATGCCAAGCACGCTGCCGATGGCGGCGCCGATCAGGCGCTTCAGACTCATCGCGCGCAACCTCCACTCGAACACGATGATGGCGGCGCCGATCACCAGACCGACGGCGGCGTCAAGATGCGAGGGCAGGTTAAAGGGACGAATCAGAGAGCAGATAACAGCGACAATTAAAATAAACAGAAGGCGTATAAGTAGGACGTCCACGAGTAAGACCTCTCTCGGAGAAGGTACCGCTTTAGCGATTCCCGCCCGCCGCCAGTCATCCGGGGAAATAATAGTAAGAGCCCGGCGCCAGCGTTCTATTCACGGAGCTATAAGAAAATTAGAATGCGCCCCGCGCCCGGTTATATCCGGGTTAGTGCAAAAAGTGACGCGAGCAGTATATACCCGGTTGGGAAGGTCGACCAGTGTTTCGCTCCGGCCTTTATCTACGGGCTTTTTGGGCTACATTCCGTCGTAATTTGGGCCGCCGCCTCCCTCGGGTGGCACCCAGGTAATGATCTGGTACGGGTCCTGAATATCGCAGGTCTTGCAGTGAACGCAGTTAGCCGGATTGAGACTGATGCGCTTCCCATTCGGAGCCGAGGCGTCCTCGATCATCTCGTAGACGTTCGCGGGGCAGAAGTTCTGGCAGGGGCTGCCAAACTCTTTCACGCAGCGATCGTTGCAAATGTTGGTGTCGTCGATAAGCAAATGCGCGGGCTGGTCCTCTTCATGCTTGGTGCCGGAATGATAGAGATCCGTGAGTTTGTCGAAGGTCAGCCTGCCATCGCCCTTTGCCGGACCGAGCATGTGGGCTTCCGGCCCTCCGTTAGCGGGCAGTTTGGCGATGGGTTGTAGGTTCTCGTAACCAGAATGCGAGGGCACACGATTGCGCAGGCCGCCGGGGAAAATATCCTGCAACACGGTGTTGAACAAGCCCGCAACCATGCCGTTCTTAAATCCCTGGTGGAAGTTGCGCACCGGCCAGAGTTCGTCGTAAATCCAACTGGTCTCGACTCGGCGCTGATATTTGCCGAGAATCTCCGCCGATGCGTCCGATTTCACGAGCGCTTCAAAAGCCGTCTCCGCCGCCAGCATGCCGCTCTTAATCGCGAGATGAATACCTTTGAGGCGCGCGGAATTCAGAAAGCCAGCGGAATCGCCGACGATCATCCAGCCGTCACCGCCGAGCGGCGGCAGTGACCACCATCCGCCATAGGGAAGGGATTTCGCACCGTAGCGGATCATCTTGCCTCCGCCGAGCAAGCGCGCCATAAAAGGATGCTCCTTGAAAGCCTGCAGCACATGCTGCGGATCGAGGCGCGGATCGCTATAATCGAGCCCTGTAACGAAGCCGAGCGAGACAGTATTGTCTTTCGAGCCGTATATCCACGCGCCGCCATACTCTTTTGCGGTCAGCGGATAACCCATCGTATAGATCACTTTACCGGCCTCGATGCGGCCGGACGGCACCTCCCACAGCTCTTTCACGCCCACACCGTAAGTCTGCGGATTGCGGTCTTTCATCAAATCGCACTTTTGAATAAGTTGCTTGGTGAGCGATCCGCGCGTGCCTTCGGCGAGGACGACTACCTTTGCTTTCACGTCGTAGCCTGGTTCGAAATTCGATTTCGGCTGATTCTGCTTGTCGACGCCTTTATCGTCGGTGCGCACGCCGATGACGCGACTGCCTTCCGAGCCGCGGTCAAAGAGCAATTCCGAGCCCGCGAAGCCCGTAAAAATCGTGATGCCCGCTTCTTCGACTTTGCTGGCCAGCCACTTCACGAAGCGGTTGATCGAGATGACGTAGTTGCCGTGATCCTGCAACGGCGGTGGCGTTAGAGGCAGCTCGTAGTGATCGTTGCGCGTCAGGAAGTGGACGGCTTCTTTGTGTACGACGGCGTCGAGCGGGGCTTCGTTCTCAAATCCCGGCAGCAATTCTTTCATCGAGCGCGGATCGAGGAGGGCGCCCGAAAGACAGTGCTGCCCGGCCTCGCGCGCTTTTTCAAGCACGTAAATATTTTCTTTGCTGAGCGGAGATTCCGGATGGCGCCCGTTGTGCTCGTCGATCAGCTGCGAAAGCCGCAGCGCACAGGCCATGCCGGCTGGGCCGCCGCCGACGATGACCACGTCGGCGGGCATTTCAGGATGCTCGACGTTGGGGAGGGGCTTGCGGAAGATCAGCATTTGGCGATTAGCCTTTAGCGCTTAGCCTTTAGCGCTTAGCTTTTAGTGCTAGCGCCAAAAACATGATACGGGAAACAGCCTCGGCAGCGCATTGTCATTCGCTGCCTGTCCGCCATCACCACTTCTTGAAGATCACCGCGACGGCGCATGCGATCAGCGCGAAGCCTGCATAGTAGTTCCATTTCAGCGGTTGATGAAAATAGAAAATAGAGGACCGAAAAGACGGAAAATACCGTCAAGGTAATCACTTCTTGAATGGTCTTGAGCTGCGCCACGCTAAATTCGTAGGAGCCGATGCGGTTGGCCGGCACCTGAAAACAGTATTCCGCAAAAGCGATGAGCCAGCTTATGACGATGACCTTAAACAGCGGCGCGTGGCGATACTTCAGATGCCCGTACCAGGCAAAGGTCATAAAGATGTTGGAGAGGGTCAGGAGCAGAATTGTCCACATGCGGATATATTTTGCTCGACTCCGGGATCAGGTTGTAGTCGGCACTAAGGTTCCCTGGCGCCGAACGTCGAGGCGCAGCTGCGAGCGATCAGGCGCGCAGCGATTCCGCCCATGATTCGCGAATGGCTGGCAGAACTTCATCCATCTGCTTCGGCATTCCTACCGTGATCCGCACACAACCCTCGCAGCATGGGCTTGCCGAGAAATCGCGGACCAAAACGCCACGGCGCTTCATTGCCTCCACGAATGTTTTCGCAGCGTGCCCGACGCGCACCAGAACGAAGTTCGTCTGGCTTGGCCAGAAGCGCAGGCCGAGATCGTTAAAGAGTTGCGCCAACTGTTCGCGGCCGCGCTTGATCTGTGCGACATGTTCGCTCACAAAGGAGCGATCGGCGAGTGCCTCTTCCAGGCAAGCCAGCACCACGGAATTCACGTTGAACGGCAAGCTCAGCCGCCGCAGATAATCGATGTGTTCGGCAGCGCCGGTCAGCACTCCCAGACGCAGGCCGGCGAGTCCGTATGCTTTCGAAAACGTGCGCGCCACGAATAAATTCGGATGGCGCGCCAGGTCTGGGATCAGAGTGCGCCAATTCAATGTGCCGCCGCAAAATTCGAAATAGGCTTCGTCGATTACCACTGCCGCATGGGGCGCTGACTCTACAATCTTCAAGAGATCGGCGCGCGTTGCCGCGAGGCCGGTGGGATTGTTAGGATTCGCAATCGCGATTACGCGCGTGCGTGGCGAGATCCGCGCCAACAAATCGTCGACCGGTAGAGTCAAATCTTCTTGCGACTGCACGCGCACGACTTTTGCTCCCACTGCCGCGCCCAGCATCGGATACATCACGAACGTCGGGTCGGCAAAGAGCAGTTCATCGTCTCGATCGAGATATGCCGTAAAGACGAGCGACAGCGCCTCATCCATGCCATTGGTGACGAGCACCTGTTCGGGCGCGATGCCGAGAAAATTCGCGAGCAACCGCTCACCAGCTTCGCGTTGCGGATAGAGCGAAACATGTTTCGCCGAGAGCGAATGTAAGCGCGCCAGCACGCGCGGCGAGCATCCGGCCATGCTCTCGTTCAGATCGAGGCTCAGCCCGTCGCGGCTCAGGATCGGCGAATGATATGGTTTCAATCCGGCAATGGTTTCGCGTGGCTTCAGCATGGGATGCGCGTCAGTATGTTGCGATTGAGTTTACGACAGTCGTCCGCCGATCCCGTCATTCCTCAGTTCGCTTCGCAAATTTCACAGCAGCGAAGATCGCGGTGCAGATTATGAAATCGACCAGCAGCCCCCAGTCTTCCTGAAAGAGCCTATGCCGCGCCACCGGCGGCAGATGCGGCATGAGCAGATAATAGATCGCATTGCCGGAGAGCACGGCTAGGAGTGCGTCGAGAAAATTCTTTGCCGTCCTGTGTTTGGTCGGGATCTTCGTCAAGCCTCGGTCCACTCCTGCTACCATCGCTTAAGATGCTGGAACCGTCCACTCCAGTGCAGTTTGTAAAAGGCATAGGCCCGCGCCTGGCCGAAGTGCTGGCCGCCAAGGGCCTTCGGACGGTCGACGACCTGCTCCATTACTTGCCATTTCGCTACGAAGACCGGCTCAATCCGCGCTCCGTCGCCGAACTGCGCGCCGGAGAAATGGCCACCGTCATCGCCGAAGTCCGCAACTCAGGATTATTTCGCACCCGCCGCATGCCCATCTTCCAACTGACGGTGGGCCAAGGCCGCAACCGCCTCAAATGTCTGTGGTTCAACGCGACCTATTTGCAGGACCGCTTCCAGCCTGGGCAGATGCTGGCACTCTACGGCAAAGTCGAAGAGGATCGCGACGGCGGATTGCAGATCGTCCAGCCGCAATTCGAGACTCTCGGCGACATCAATACCAATGACGAAGGCGGCGCCGAGACGGCGGAAAAAGAGGCCGAGAAAAAGGCCGCCGCATCGCTTGAGATTGGCCGCATCGTTCCCATCTACGAATCGACCGGACAGGGCAAGCTTACGCCGCGTTGGTTTCGCCGGATCATCCGGTGGGCGCTGGAGAATTTAGGCCCCGATCTTCCCGATCCAATTCCCGCGGCGGTGCGGGGGCACTTGAGCCTTGTATCTCCGCGTGGAGCATTGTGGAAGGTACATTGGCCCGACGCGGGCGAGAGTTTTGCCGACCTGCAATCGTCGCGCACCGCCGCCCACATCCGGCTTATCTTCGACGAACTATTTTTTATCGAACTTGGCCTCGAACTCAAACGTCGCGAGCAGAAGGCGCAGACTGGAATCGCCTTTCAGCTCAACGATGGCGTTCGCACCGCAATCAAGAAGATATTGCCGTTTCATCCAACGGCGGCGCAGAAACGTGTGCTGAAGGAAATCGCGACTGACATGCAGGCGCCGAGCCCTATGCGGCGTCTGTTGCAAGGCGACGTCGGATCGGGGAAGACAATCGTAGCTTTCCAGGCGGCGATTATCGCCATTGAAAACGGCTATCAGGTCGCACTGATGGCGCCGACGGAGATTCTGGCGCAACAACATTATTTTTCAGCCCGCCAGATTCTCGAGCGCGCCGGATACCGCATCGTGCTCCTGACCGGCTCGCTTGAGCAGGACCGCAAGCGCGACATTCGCCGCCACATCGCGCAGGGCCACGCGCAATTAGTCATCGGAACGCACGCGCTGATTCAGGATCGAGTCGAATTCGAGAATCTGGGCCTGGTGGTTGTCGACGAACAACATCGCTTCGGCGTAATGCAACGCCTGAAGCTGATGAAAAAATCAGAAGACGCACATGTGGTGACGGGGCTTCGCCCCGTCCTGCCGGGCGAAAATGTAAAGCAAGACGGGGCGAAGCCCCGTCACCACACAAACTCGAAGTCCGATCCCGAGCCCGACGTGCTGGTGATGACTGCGACTCCCATCCCGCGCACCTTGGCGCTCACTCTGTATGGCGATCTAGATCTATCGGTGCTTGATGAGCTCCCTCCCGGACGCACGCCCGTCATAACTCGCGCCGTACCCGACGAGCGCGCCCCCGAAGTATGGGATTTCGTCGGCAAGCAAATCGCCGCCGGCCATCAGGCCTACGTCGTTTATCCCGTGATTGAAGAGAATGAAGAACGCGAACTAAAGGCGGCGCAGCAGATGCACCGGCAGTTGCGCGAAAAAATCTTTCCCAACCTGCATGTTGGGTTGCTGCATGGCCGTCTCGATGCCGACGAAAAAGAGCGCGTCATGCGCGAGTTCCAGCAGGGCAAGATCGAAGTTCTAGTCGCGACGACCGTGATCGAAGTCGGAGTCGACGTTCCGAACGCGACCGTCATGGTCATCGAGCACGCCGACCGCTTTGGATTGGCGCAGCTCCATCAATTACGCGGACGCATCGGCCGTGGCGCGGCGAAATCCTATTGCGTGCTGATGCGCGGAGGGAAAGTTTCCGAAGAGGGCGAACGCCGCCTCGACGCCATGGTTCGCTCGAACGACGGGTTTCAGATCGCAGAACTCGACCTGGAACTGCGCGGCCCCGGCGAATTTTTCGGCACGAAGCAGGCGGGTATTCCGAGCTTTCGTGTAGCCAACATCATCCGCGATCGCGAACTGCTGGAGGCGGCCAAGCGTGAGGCTGCGTTCGTGATCTCCGGGCCGAATAGCGAAATATCGAAGGAAGAGATTGATCGCGCGCTGCGGGAGATGCGCTCGCGCTGGGCGCTTAGTTATGGGCTGGTTGAGGTGGGATAGAACCGTATTTCACCAACGTAGCTTGAGGCGTTATTCGCTATGCTCTCGAAACGATGCTTGGGGCGGGTAGGCTGCGCGCTTGCCTTTGTAAGAGTTGAACTTTCAGACTCCCGAGTCCGTATACACTGCTTCGAGTCAATATTTCGGGAGAAACAAACAAGATGCCGTTACAAACACGCCGATTGACCGCGCTCTGTTGTCTGGTTGTTTTCTGCACGGCTCTCTATGTAATTTTTGGCGCTAGCGCCGCGTTTGCTCAACCCCCAGCGGAAAACGAAATGCCGTCCGTGATTCAAGTTCCGCCGGAGGCCCAGCCCTCGGCACATTTCGATGCGGTGGCGGCGACCAATGCCTATCTCGCGCAGATTCCCGCTGACAAGACGGCGCGTTCCGACGCCTATTTCGAGGGCGGCTACTGGATGATTCTCTGGGACTTTCTCTATGCCGTCATCGTATGTTTGTTGTTGCTGAATCTGCGATGGTCAGCGCGCATGCGCGGTCTCGCCGAGCGCGTCACTCGTTTCAAGCCGGTGCAGACATTCTTGTATTGGCTGCAATACCTCGTGCTGACGTCGATCCTCGTTTTTCCTCTCACGGTTTACGAAGATTATTTCCGCGAGCACAAATACGGGCTGGCCACGCAAACTTTTGGTCCGTGGATGGGCGACCAGTTGAAGAATCTTGCGGTCAATCTGGTGTTGGGCGGATTGCTGGCGATGATGCTTTTTGGGATTGTGCGCCGCCGCCCGCGCAGTTGGTGGATCTGGGGTTCAGTGGCGACTCTCTTGTTCATGATCTTCGGGGTGCTGATCGCGCCGGTTTATATCGTGCCCATCTTTAATAAGGTTGCTCGTCTCGATGATCCGAAGATTGTCGACCCGGTCCTCAGCATGGCGAGAGCGAACGGAATCCCCGCCAAAGATGTGTATACGATCGATGCGTCGAAGCAGTCGACACGCATGAGCGCGAATGTCAGCGGCTTTGCCAATACGATGCGCATTACGCTCAATGACAACCTGCTGCGCCGCGGCTCGCCGGAGGAAATTGAGGCGGTGATGGGACACGAGATGGGGCACTATGTGCTGCATCACATTTACAAAGACATTCTGTTTTTCTCGATCGTTATCGTGCTCTTCTTCGCCTATTTGTATGGGGGACTCAATTGGGCGCTCCAGCGCTGGGGAGAGAAATGGCAGATTCGGGGAGTGGGAGACACGGCTGTGCTGCCGCTCGCCGTTCTGCTGTTGCTAATCGTGGCCTTCGTTCTCACTCCGATATTCAACACCTGGACTCGCACACAAGAGTACGAAGCCGACATGTATGGACTGAATACGAGCCGGCAGCCCGACGGCTTTGCCCAGGCTGCGATTCATCTCGGTGAATATCGGAAGATGAATCCTGGGCCGGTGGAAGAGTGGATCTTTTTTGACCATCCCAGCGGACGCAATCGCATTTATGCCGCGATGCGGTGGAAAGCTGAGAATTTGAAGTTGTTCGCCGCACAGTGAGCAGGATCGGACGGTGTTGTCCGCTCGCTTGCATTAGGATCACCATATACTTTTCGCGGACAGGAGTGTCCGCGCCACACAACATGGCGGATCGCTGTCTGCTCTATTACATTACCGACCGCAGCCAGTTTCGCGGCGGTGAACAGGATCGTCGCCGAGCTCTGCTCGACAAGATCGCTGAAGGTGCCCGCGATGGCGTCGATTACATACAGCTCCGCGAGAAAGATTTGAGTGGGCGGGAATTGGAAATGTTGGCGCGGGAAGTGGTTGGGATTGTGCGTCAGAATTCTCCATCGACGCGCTTGTTGATCAATTCCCGTGTCGACGTTGCGCTGGCCGCTGGCGCCGATGGAGTTCATTTGCGCGCGGGCGATGTCGCTCCTAGCGAAGTGGCGGGGATGTTGAGAGCTGTTGCGCCAGCACAGACCGCCGGCAACTTTATTATCGCTGCCTCTTGCCACTCACATGAGGACGTGACTTGCGCGGAGTCCGAAGCTATCGACTTCGCTGTCTTCGCGCCAGTGTTCGGAAAAAGCGGCACTCGCCAGGCCGTGCCCGCAGGAGTCGCTGCGTTGCGACAGGCATGCCAGGCTAAGATTCCGATACTTGCTCTCGGCGGCGTCACGATGAAGAATGCAGCATCTTGCCTGGATGTAGGAGCGGCTGGCGTCGCCGGCATACGCTTGTTTCAAGAGAATAAAATCGAAGATGTCGTTCGCGCGCTGCGGACGCCTTAACATTATGGGCTCGACCGACCCAATGGAACCGGCGTTACTGCTTTGCCGATCGCAGGAAGAATTCGTTCCCGCACTCGTGCGTATTCCAGCCGGCTGGTTCTTCATGGGCTGCGATAGTGGGCAGGACAACGAGAAGCCTGTGCACCGTGTCTGGGTTGACGAATTTCTACTGGCAGCGCGCCAGGTCACCAATACCGACTACGGATACTTTTTGAACGCCACCAAATCATCGCCGCCGCCATTCTGGAACGATCCCGCGTTCAATGATCCGGAGCAGCCGGTCATCGGAGTATCGTGGCATGATGCAATTCGCTATTGCGAATGGCTGAGTTCAAGAGGAGGTAAATTTCGCCTGCCGACCGAGGCGGAGTGGGAACGCGCTGCGCGCGGAGGCAATAGTTACGAGAAGGCAAATGCGCTGTTTCCGTGGGGAGACACGCCTCCGCCTTCTCTGCCGGGCTATGCCGATCGTTGCGCAGGCTGGTGGAGGACGGGTCCCGAGCCAGTAGGTCTTGCTGATCCGAATACATTTGGCCTCTACAATATGTGCGACAACGTGCATGAGTGGTGCAGCGATTGGTACGCGCCCGACTACTATGCGGTTTCTCCTGAGCACAATCCGCGTGGGCCTGAAGGGGGCGAGCGGCGGGCATCGCGGGGCGGTTCATGGCGGCATCATGTGAAGATTTCGCGTTGCGCGGCTCGGTCGAGCATTCCGCCAGAGTTCAAGTATGCGGATTACGGATTTCGCGTCGCTTGCGAAGTAGAATTACCGGTCGGAGGTTAGAGGTGCAACTGCAGAGGTTAAGTCATCGCGAGACCTAAAGTTCTTACCTTTGCAATCTCACCTCTAACCTCTGCAACAGAATTTTATGACTGATCTCGCAAACCAATACCTCGAAGAAATGAAGCGGCAGTTTCGCGGACACAAGCGCATGGGCGAAGCTGCCGTGGCTCAACTCGAAGAGAAGGATTTCTTAGTCGCGCTCGATCCCCAATCGAATTCGGTCGCCATGCTGGTCAAGCACATCGCCGGCAACGCTCGCTCGCGCTTTACCGACTTCCTCACCAGCGACGGCGAGAAGCCGGACCGCTTTCGCGATCAGGAATTTGAGGTGTCGGACAATACTACGCGCGATGAAGTGATGCGCTGGTGGGAACAGGGTTGGACGCATGTGTTTTCAACGCTCGATTCGCTGCAACCTGAGGATGTGCAGCGCACCGTGACCATTCGCGGAGAGCCTCACTGCGTAATGCAGGCGCTCAACCGCGCGCTTGCCCACTACGCCCAACACATCGGACAAATCGTCTTCCTCGCCAAACACCTGCGCTCGGACCACTGGCAGACGCTAAGCATTCCGAGGGGGAAATCGGAAGACTACAAAACTTCGAGCCCGAAGACGCATGCCCGTGGAAACTACAAGGCGTAAAGCGCATTATCTGAATCGAAATCGGGGACGCCTAGAGAAAACCGAAATCAAGTTTCGAACGGTGTAGAATAAACCGTTTGCGCTTCTAATCCCCGGACTCATTAAGGAGGCTTCTGATGGCTGACACCATGCTTGCGGTGGTCAAGCCGGAAGCCGCGCCGGGCGCGGAAATTCGCGAAGTCAAAATCCCTACTTTTGGCCGCAATGACGTCCTCGTTAAAGTCAAGGTTGCCTCCATCTGCGGCACCGATCTCCACATTTATGAATGGGATCATTGGGCTCAAGGGCGCATTCATCCGCCGCTGATTCCCGGCCATGAATTTTGCGGCGAGGTGGTCGCGTTCGGTGACGAGGTCACGAGCGTTAAGGAAGGCGATTTCGTATCGGCCGAGATGCACGTGGCTTGCGGCAAGTGCCTGCAATGCCGCACTGGTGATGCCCATATTTGCCAGAACGTGAAAATCATCGGTGTTGACAGCGACGGAGCTTTTGCCGAGTACGTCGTCATTCCTGAATCGAATATTTGGAAGCTTGATCCGGCGATTCCGCAGGAGTACGCATCTATTCTCGATCCGCTGGGCAATGCCGTGCACACGGTGCTGGCGGGAGAAATTGCTGCGAAAACCGTAGCCGTCACTGGCTGTGGACCGATTGGCCTGTTTTCGATTGCGGTAGCCCGAGCTGTCGGCGCGACTACCATTTTCGCGATCGAAGTCAACGAACATCGGCGTAAGCTCGCCACAAAGATGAACGCTGACTATGCGCTCGATCCATCCAAAGAAGATGTTCGCAGCGTTGTCGCAGAAAAAACGGGTGGACTCGGCGTCGACGTGGTTCTTGAGATGGCTGGGCATCCTGACGCCATACGCACCGCGTTCGACATTGTCCGGCGCGGTGGGCGTATTTCTCTCCTTGGCCTAACCTCGAAGCCCATTCCGCTTAATTTTTCCGAAGACATAATTTTCAAGGGCATCACGGTTCAAGGCATCAATGGGCGCCGCATGTATCAGACTTGGTATCAGATGACGGCTTTGCTCAAGAGCGGACGCCTCGATCTTCATCCCGTTATAACGGATCGCATTCCGATGAAGGATTTTTCGAAAGCCATGGCGCGGCTAAAGACAGGAGAAGCCAGCAAGATATTGGTATATCCAAATGGGGCGAAGTAGCCTTGAAACGTCGCTAAGGAACCTTTCGACACGGGAAACAAATCCGCGAGCCTCATTCCTACCGTAAAATAGTGAAACCTGAGCAAGCTCTACCAATGGAGAGGTGGCCGAGTGGTTGAAGGCGCCAGTCTTGAAAACTGGAGTACGGGAAACCGTACCGGGGGTTCGAATCCCTCCCTCTCCGCCAGTTCTATCTTGTTGTAAACAAGCCCTTTATTGCCATTAGCGATTCCCGTGTGTCGTTTTTGTGTCGTCCCCGTTGGTACACCGCCCGGTGTATGTTATCATTGTAGTAAATAGAAAGGGTCAAGGAATTCAATGGAAATCACGGTTTATAAACGTCACTCAAAAGACTGCGAACACAAGGCTGACAGGACATTTCGCCGTTGCTCATGCCGCATGATGCTGGAATGGAGCGAGAACGGGAAACGATTCCGCGTCTCAGCAAAAACGCGCTCTTGGACAGAAGCGGAGCAACGGGCTCGCGCCAGGATGCAAGACGCCCACGCTCGCACGATTGGCGAGCAGCCCAAAGCTGGTGAGCCGATCTCGCTTGAGCGAGCGGTTGAAATGTTCACCGCCAAAAAGAGCGGCAAGCATAAGCAGACCCAGCGGAAGTATCAATACACCCTCAACAACCTCAAGGCGTGGGCAGCCCGAAACGGACGCCATTATCTGGCGGACCTCACCGAGAGCGACCTTGAAAAGTATCAATCCTCATGGACGACTCTCAAGAGCAGCTACGCCAAGCGGAACGAACAGGAACGACTACGGTCATTTTTTCGCTATTGTTGTGCATCCGCCGAGATCAAACTCCCGTACAACCCCACGTCACAGCTAGAGCACTTCAACGTCACGAGCGACGAACCCGAAGATCCGTACACTGAAAAAGAATACAAGGCAATCGTTGCGGCGGCTGATCGTGTACCGACTTTCACGGGCGATGTTGCGGAGCGAGTCAAGGCGCTAATCGCCGTCATGCGGTATGGCGGCCTCGCAATCCAGGACGCAGCAATCCTTGAGCGGAGCGCCGTAACGCCCGCCACGGTTAACCGCAAGCCCTGCTATCGCGTGGAAATACGACGCAGCAAGACGCACACCGGCGTCAACAACGTAGTGCCGAAAGAGGTCGGTGACGCCCTGCTGAAAGTTGCCAACGCCGAACGGCTGGCGCTATTCCACAGAGACCATGCAGGGCCTTGATGACGAGGGCCTCATTTGGTATCCGCTCACAAAAGCGGGCGACTTCGACTTTTCCAAGCGCCCACGCCTGATTCGCTATCTTGACAAAATGGACGGAACCATTCTCGGGAATATTTGGACGGATATTTCCCCCATCAATTCGCAAGCGCAGGAACGACTTGGCTATCCGACACAAAAGCCCTTGGCACTTCTTGAACGCATCATCAGCGCATCCAGCAATAAGGGTGACACTTTGCTAGACCCGTTTTGCGGCTGTGGCACGGCGGTTCATGCTGCTCAAAAACTTCACCTCAACTGGATAGGAATTGATGTTACTCACCTTGCGATTTCGCTCATTGAGAAACGCTTGAAGGACGCATTCCCCTGAATGGGCGTCTCTAGCAGAACGGCTTATTGAATTTTCTCCTTTGAATTTCCGTTTTCGTCCAAACCTTGCCGTTTCCAAACTTCGGACTGCACTTCGTCCAACCGCTCCTCCCCTTCCTTGATCCAGTGCTCGTATGTTTTGCGAATTTCTCGGACTCGTTCCGAGCATCTTGCGGACATCCTCGACACTGACGCCAGCAGCGAGTTGTTCGCTGGCGAAATAGTGACGGAACTTGTGGGTGCGCATCTCTCGCCAGCCGATTTGAGGGCGGGACGAATTTGGATTTCCCAGCGGTGCGTGATGGTCTGCGGGCTTCGGAATCCTGACCCGATACCGCTCTTTGGTCTTGCTGCGGTTGCCCGCCAAATTCTACACCTAGCGGCTGCTGATAAAATCGGAAGCGATGAAAAGCGAGACCCACCGTCTCAACAAGCTCACTGGCGCAAGTAGGAGCGTAGCGAAGCGATACAAGCTCACAACCGCTGCTGCTGAGATAATTGACCGAGCAGGGCAAATCCATGGACAGAAATCTCGTGCCGTGCAAATCGCCGTTGAGATTCTCTGGCGAACTCCAGGACTAGCTAAAATCCCGTCCGCTATTCTCCAATCTCCCATCACAGCGAGAACCTATAAAATCCCGGACCGGACAGTCTCACTCATTGAGGCTCTCGCCCGTAAAGGTTTCAGGACACGAGGCGGAGTCCTCGCGGCTTGCGCTGGGTTGCTTGCCTCGGACGTGGAAGAGGCAAAAGAAGCATTGGCGGGGAAACTAGTTGCTTATCGGCGTCCTCGTGACCGTCCGGCCTCGGTGTCCGCCACGTCCGTCCGGCGATAGGAAGTGAGGCTCCACGTTCCGATCTATGGAGCCTCTGTGTGACTCATTTGCAGCACGCCAGTTTACCCTTGAAGTCCTTCGCAAATCAAAGTGGGGCTGTGGCGAGTTACATTCTTCTCTCCCAGTGAAGGGAATTGCAGGGCGTTCTCGTTCTTAAAGGCTAGGAGCACTGCGCCATGGCTCCGCCGCAAGACGCGGCAATGCCTGTTAACATCGATCAAATTAGCTTCTGATTGATTCAAAGTAAGGAATGTCTGAAGATAATCCTTTCGATGCGAAAGAAATTCGCCCGTTCATCGAAGCGGCGGATAGAAAGGGACTGCTGCTATCCTTCGATGCAGGCGAATCGAAGCACAGCCTCGCTCTTTGGCAAATCGAGATGGACCTGGTGCGCGTATCTTTGGAAAACGCGATCACGCGGGCGAGGGGGAGACAGATTGATGGGCTCGCGGAGCGGCTGGAACGCCTTCTTCGTCATGGCACCGGTCCTCAACAAGTCGACTTTGTTCTTGGATCGCAGCGAGTTTACTACTTTCCTGAAGACATTGAGAAGATGGTGAACTCCGGTCCGAATGCTGCTCACCATTTCGCGCTGCGACCGTTTTCTTGGTTGCGCTGCAAGCCCATGGACGATGGCTCACAGCATTGCGAGGAGCACCACAACGAAGTCTGTCTGGTCTTCTAGGACTGAACGCGATTTTAAGGAGGTTCCATGGAAAGACGCTCTGTGATAACCACGATGGCTTTTAGCCTGCTGGCGCAATTACCGATCATTCGCTCAGCAGAGGCTGAGTCCAAGTCGTTGGCGGCGCAACCAAAATCTGTACCCGCCAGCGAGTACGAACCGTTCAAGAAGATTGCGAAAGAAAAAGGAGTCAAGATTTTTATCAACCAACCCCCGCCCATGAAAGCATTGACGGCGTTGCATCTTGACATGAACATGGTGAAGGCTTCGCTTGAAAATGCGATTGAGAGAACGAAGGAAAAGACCGCGATCAATCAAAAGTTGCGCCAGCTCCTGACCACAGGCACGCCCGTTCAACAGGTGGAGTTCGTACTTGGATCAGGCACATATTATTTTCCAGAAGATGTGGAGCAGGCGATAGCCCAGTCCGAAAACGTGAGCGCCCAAGGTGCCCAGTGCTGGGTCTGCGAAAACGTGTGCTCCGTAGTCTGCAGCTGTCTGGGAAACGGCGATCAGTACTGTCGTGACAAGTGCAGGCAAGTTTGTCACAAATATTGCTGATCGTTCCGGCGTGTGTGCGGACCACGCTAGCCGGCAAGCATGACGCGGGTTTGTCTTTGAGGACGGACCGAAATAGGTCGGGTTGACCCCTCAGATTGTGCCCTTTTTGTGTCATGATATTGAGGGGTGAGCGGTGAGAGCGTCTCAAGCGGGTTCTGGAATCAATAAGTTACGTGTTATCAATACGGGCAGAGGGAACGAATCCCTCTCTCTCCGCCAGTTCTTTTGTTTGCCGCTAGATAGGACATGGTGATACCTCGCATGATACCATTTTTGAGAGGAATCACCTTATGAACCGTGAATGCAGCGTCACCAAGCGAG
>Ga0182024_10001437_pt1 | contig 61532 bp, 66 predicted proteins | sample P32metaG_FD_120480 | JGI IMG/M metagenome (GOLD analysis project Ga0182024, IMG submission 120480) | Permafrost microbial communities from Stordalen Mire, Sweden - P3-2 metaG (Illumina Assembly) | ecosystem: Environmental > Terrestrial > Soil > Wetlands > Permafrost | place: Sweden: Stordalen...
CGACACAGCTCCATCGACTACATGACTCCCAGCGAATTCAGAGACCTACACTTAGCCCAGAACCAAACCCAAACCCAGGCCCAACTTTCATAAGCGTGGTCCGGCAAACGGGGTCTAGGTCAGAACAGCCCTGCAGCGAATCTTCGTGACTCATTGAGAGCTCGAAAGTCTCTGTAGTGCCAACTGATTCAGTGAAATGTGCTGTTCAGCGGCCTCGCGAATCAAGCGACCGTGCAGTGACGGTGATGTGCGAATCAAAAACTTCCCGCTGAAATTGCGCTCAGAGAGTGGTTCAGGAATTAGTTCTTGGTTCCTTGTCATGTCCTCCACAACCTCAACTACCAAGGCGACAATGCCGTCTAGCGCTGCGCCACGTGATTTGTCTAGCCACGAAAGTGATGGGAATTCGACACAAGTGGCAACGAACTCGTCATCCTCGTCAGCCCAACTGACTCTATACGTGTAGTGCTCAACGACTTGGTGCTTACTCACTTTCCTCCTCCTTTTTCCTTTCAACAGCATTTTGGACTTGTCGTACTTGGTAGGGCTTCGCCATACCGTTTTTTCCCCTTTGGATGTTTACGCGGGGATCGCCTTGCCAAGGGGTTTTGAATACCGCATGACTTGTTCCTTCTTGGCGGGGCGCACCGAAATGTTCAATGCAAACCTTCCTCAGTTCGTCGTAGCGAATGTTGTTTGGGGAATCGGCCATTTGCTCCAGAATCTTGTCAACTTTCGCCACTCATTTATAGTATCACGGGCGATATCAAAAACGATCTGGAATCCGCTCAGATGATTTGATCAGGTTCCGAGTTGTCAAGGAAACTTTCACGGCGGCCGTCCCGCGAGCCTTCGACGCGCTCTAGGGATTCTGACCTCCATTGCTACTCTCTTGCTACTCCAATGCCTGGATGCAACGGACCTCCCCGCACGTTGGTGGAATCCTGGCGCGACAGGGGAGCACTCTTTGGACTGGTGAAGACACGAAAGACGAATTGCGCGCCCCTCATAATCCCTCGGTCGTGGGTTCGATCCCCACCGGCCTTACCAGGAGAAACACCAGAAAATGAAGCGCGGATTGCGAATCTCTTGCTACCCAAAATGAGTAGCAATCCTCTGCTCGACACTTGCGAATAGCGACTATTCTTTACAAGTATGGTGAAAGTAAAGAACACAAATCGGGGAGCGAAGATTAGCTCCAAGCATCAGGTCACCATTCCTCAAGAGGCCATGCGCAATGCCGGGCTCGAGGCAGGCGAGAGATTGATGGCCCGAGCCGATGGGCCTGGTCGCGTGGTGCTCGAACGCGAAGTGGACATTCTGGAGCTTTATGCGGGCTCCCTGACGGGTGTCTATAACGGCGAAACCCTTGAGCAACTTCGGGACGAATGGAACTGACCGTCATCGACGCGGGGGTGCTCATTGGTTTCTTAGACGAGAGCGATGTTCATCACGAAGCGGCGACGAAAGAACTCGAAAGTGCGCGTCGCCGAGGAGAGATTGCGATACCCGCGTCTGCCTTGGCGGAGTCAATGGTGGCTCCAGCTCGAAACAGCGATCCTTCTTTAGAGGCCGTACGAGAATTCATTGAACGACTTCCCGTCGGTGTCGCCAAATTGGATGCCGAAGTGGCAATCATCGCCGCACAGATTCGCGCCCGACACGGACAGCGGCTTAAGTTGCCCGACGCATTGGTCGTGGCTACCGCTATCAACTTGGAAGCCAATGTTCTGGTCACTACCGATCGAGGTTGGCCATCAAACGCGACTCTAGGATTCGACGGCATCATCGTCACAATCTGAGTAAGGCGAGCCAGAAGCTGCTACTCCCTTGCTACTCCAATACTTGGACGGAACGGACGTCCACACCATTCTGTGGACATTCTCGTGGACCTGAGCACACTGGGCGGACGTGAGGGATCTGATGAGCAATTTGCAGCCCCCTCATAATCCCTCGGTCGTGGGTTCGATCCCCACCGGCCCTACTACCCGAACAACATTTCCGCGATTTCTGTTGCGGCGACGTCAGGTTTGCCCACCAGCGTTTTCGAGCATCGCCTCAAGTTCGGGGTCGTCTCCGATCCCCCAAACCTCTTGCGCGCAGCGACACGCGACAGCGATCTTGGCCGCCCACTTCATCGCCTCCTCTCGTGATGACACTTCAATAATCGTGAGTCCGCTAATTGCCTCTGGTTGTGGACCATCGAGGACGGTGCCGTCGGTGGCCACGATGCTCGACCTCCGATTTTCCAGTCCGCCAGCGACCACATACACGCCGGCGTTCAGGATCTCCTGGACGACAGCGTGCGCGGCATCGGCCACCGCGGGACCGTCCTCGTCGGGAATGTGGTCCATGGCGCTCGCACCGAACGAGATTATGAATTTTGCCATTGATCTCCTTGTTCTAGCGGCCTCCTCCGGCCGTGTCACGAAACCTACCTCGTTCCGCTAATCAAACTTTTCATCCCACATACCAAACTGACACCACCGGACCGATCCGACGCATTGCTCCTACCTCATAATCCCTCGGTCGTGGGTTCGATCCCCACCGGCCCTACCAAATGGCCCGAATTCAATTGTGATCTCGTTGCTCATGTCTCTGAGTAGTCGACAACACTCGTCAAGCAAGTCGTTGTAACTGATCAACGACGTCGATCAAGGGTGCCGTCGCGTCGATTTCCATCGTTGCGGTAGCTCGAAGTTGCGGTTCAACCTCTGACAAGTAGCGAAGCATGTCGCGTCTCTCCTCTTCGCTCTTGCCGTACGGATTCGTCAAGCGATTGGTCACTCTTTCGAGAATGATCTCCGCGGGCGCAGAAAGCAGTACGACGTGGTCGAATCTTGGATAGAACTTGCCTTGATTGGTCTTGCAACCCGCGACGAAAAGTTGGCCATATTGGTATTCATCTAAAAGTGAGGAGATGGCGTCTTCTCTCCAAATCCAGTCGGGAGATCCATCTGACTGCTTCGACCAGATGCTCCATTCATCTGTATCGGTGTCAATAGTTTGGTATCCGCGCAAACTGAGGAGTTCCAAGCAAGCGGACTTTCCCGTTCCAGACATTCCGGTCACCAGCACCTTGGCCATTGAGCCACGTTACAGATGGTGTTGGTGCTCAATGGCATGTTCACTCGCCGTTCAGTTCGAACGTCCTAATCCCACGTTTCATCCCACAGACCAAAACGTCTCCACTGGACCAATCCGACGACACCGGACGAAAGGAACAGTCATTTTCGGATGAATCCGACGCTAGTAGACCAATCCGACCGACTGCTCCCGCCTCATAATCCCTCGGTCGTGGGTTCGATGCCCACCAGCCCTACTAAAACCTCTTTAACGGACATACTGAACTCGAATTAGAGTTGCCTTATCGTCTAACGAAGAGTACGGTTAGCACTATCGCTCTAGAACCTCGGTGAATTACTTCTGCCAAGGAGCATTGCCGTGAGTGACACAGGACTTCCCAGCGTCGGTTCAGATGACACCGATTTCGCTGAAAACGCGATTCAACGCCAGTGGGACCGATTTGCCATGAACGACCTTTCCGTCGACCCCGAGCCCCACGGCTCACCACCGGTCCCCACTTCGGGTAATTCGACCAACTCACCCATCTCTATAAGGGCGTTCGAGTCGCTCCCGGCCTATGACTTATCATTGGCTCGCGGCGACACGTACGCCAAGGCCGATTCGAACGACAACGCCACGGTATCCACCGACGACCCTGACGATCGCGGCGCGCCTAGATGATTTACATTGACACCAATAACAGGCCGACTCCACGGTTTGTCCAGTCGACGCCCACCCCAAAATTATTCGGCCGAGGGTTCGATCCTCACCGGCCCGCTGCTTGAAGAATTACTACGTCCGGTGGGCGACCTTCGTCAAGATCGATAGTGGAACCGGGCTTGAAGAATGACGACATCATCGCCTTCAACTACGTAAACGAGTCGGTGTTCTTCGTCGATTCTCCGAGACCAACATCCTTCCATGGCGTGTCGCAGCGATTCGGGTTTACCAATGCCTTCGGTCGGGTGGCGTAAGACGTCCTCGAGAAGTCGATTCACACGTTTCAATGTCGTTTTGTCGCTGGTCTGCCAGTGGCAATAGTCTTCCCAGCCAAGGGAAGTAAACACCAAGCGCATTAAGAGAGTTCGTGTTCTTCGAACTGACCCGATCGGGCTTGAGCCAAGCTCTCCAACAGTCGCCGAGCGTTGGCGGGAGTACGAAGGAGATGTGCTGTTTCATTTAGTGCGTCAAAGTCGGCACGAGAAATGAGCACAGCGTCGCCCCCCTTGGACGTGATCTCGACGGGCACTCGATCGTCGTTGACTTGCTGAATCAGAGGAAATAGGTTCTTTCGAGCCTCGCTTGCGGTGATCGACATTGGCTCTCCTGTCACTAATCTGATTGGTACCACTTATCGTACCATAGCGGAAGGGATGTCCATCTTCTACAACGGTCGCGGACCGTCACGTTTGCTGCTCCCTCGCTACTCCGTGGACAATTGAATGGACGCAAAGACACGGGCGGGGCGAGATCGAGATGAACCACTGCACACTATTTGCGTGCCTCTCACAATCCCTCGGTCGTGGATTCGATCCCCACTGGCCTAATAACTGAAGTTCACTTCCACACCGTCGCGTGGTTTATCCAGCAATCTTCAGCAGACCAATAATTCCGATGGCGTAAAAAATCAGTGCCAGGATCGAATCGGGTCCCAGTCGATGCGGACGCGATGGACGCACGATCACTCCGCCGACGTACATCACGGTCAACACCAAACTGAGCGAAGCGAGCCACGCGATTGCGGCACCGGTTGACGGTAGCACCGGCTTTGCCGCCACGAGGTCTGCCACCACGAAGAGGCACAACTGGAATGCATTTCCACCAAAAACGTCACCGATGGCGAGTTGATGATCGCCCAGGCGTACGGCCTCGATTCCCGAACTGATCTCTGGCAGCGCTGACGCTAGGGCGAGAACGGTCGCGCCAAAGACGACGCCGTTGATCCCGGCTCGGTTGGCCAGTTCGTTTCCGCTGATCTCGAGCGCGACACCGGCCAACAGTGTGACCAGCGCCGACACGCCGAAGAGTGTTGCCACCCGCAACGTTGAATGCTTGGCTCGCACGGGATCGGAGGTGTGATGACCCTTGCGACGGTGAGGACGCCCGGGGTGACTGCCCGCCATCTCCACCTTCCACTTTGGATGCTTTCGCGATTCGTTGAGTATCCAGATGCCGCCGATCCAGATGATCACGACCGCGATGGACGCCGGACTGAAGCGCCCCGCCATGACTATTGACTTCGGCAGTAACGCACCCATCAGCACGACCGAGACGGTAAGCACCACCAGCAGTCCCTCAAGCACCGGCACCAGGGATCCGACGAGGTAGGTGAGAGGTCTCGGGGCAAAGAGATCACACACGACGAGCACCATGGTGGCCGTTGCGATCCCGCCAACTAGGTTTCCCGCCGCCAGGCCGAGGTGGCCCGACTCCACCGCGGAGATCGTGATCGCGAGCTCGGGGAGGCTACCGGCGATGGCGAGAAGCACCATTCCACCGAGTGCGTCACCAATTCCCAGTCGCCGATCAAGTTCATCCGTTGTTTTTGAAAGCTCGACTCCAGCGACCCAAGTCACCCCAGATGCTGCGACGAACATGAGTAGCACCAGAAATATCGAAGCAGACGCCACGTTCAAATTATCGCCGAAGCGAGTCGCACGATGGTTGATGAGTGCGAAAGGCGTCTAGTCGTGGACCGCTGTCATCATTCGCCACGAGTACGGAATAAAGTGACCAGTGAGGTCAATATGGGTAACAGCGTGGATGACTTGATTCTGGAACTTCTCGAATGGTTGGGGGACGAACCGCGTCCCTATGTCGAGGTTCTCGACGCGTGGCGTACATCATGCCCCCGGTTACCCGTCTGGGAAGAAGCGAACGACCGGGGATTCATCCTGCGACAGAGCGCCCCGGGACACGGCTCGTTCATTACGGTGTCAACGCTCGGACGTGAGCACCTGGCGCGAAAACGCTCTGCAGTGCCGGTCCCGAATTGAGATTGCTGACGCTGCCTTGATTTTGGAATCTCGGTCGATGACGTTCGGGTGAGGTTTCGCTCGTACTGGTCTGATCCGAAGTGGAGGCGGCATCGCATCATGTCGTTCATCACTTCCGGCGTCACCTTGATATGCGGCGCCATTGTTCTAGCAGGCGAAGATTCGTGGCGCTATCCACTCGCCGTCGCATTGGTGGCGAACATTATCGTCATGTTTCTGATCGTCCGCACGAGCTACGAACTGCGTAACGAGTAGCACCACTCTCTTGTATCAGGGAGCAGTGGCGACGGAGCGTTGACACATTGGAATGCAGAGAGTTCGCCTGGATCGGGCCACGACCGGCGTTTATTTGCGGCTGGCGACGAAAACGGGGATCTCGCGTGACGTCTTTACTTGATACTCGGCGTAAGGGGGATACGCCTTCACCGCGCGCTCCCACCATCGGGCGCGCTCATCACCGCTGATTTGGCGAACGACGACGTCGAATGGTTCGGGACCGTCTTGGAGCGTCACGTCGTCTGGGTTCGCGATGAGATTGTTGTACCAGAGTGGATTCTCCGGCGCGCCACCCTTGGAGGCTACGAGCGCGTACTCACCCTCGTGCTCGACGCGCATAACGGGCGTCTTTCTCACCTTGCCACTGCGCTGGCCGAGCGTGGTGAAGATGACAATGGGCAGTCCCGTGTCGCGCAGCGTGTTGGCCCGTGCTCCACCAGAACTCTCGTACTCGGCCACTTGGTCTTGAACCCACTGCCAGGGGCTCGGTTCGTACTCGCCTTCAATGGGCATGGTACGACTCGTTGGTAACAATGAGAATGTTCATGTCAGTCCTTCTGTCTTTCACTGTGACGTCGATCCGTCCACGTGCGCCCAGCGTAAAACCTCCTTCGCCCGTTCGCAACTGAAGGACGAGGTCGGCCAGCGGGGGTGACAACTCGTCCGGCTACGCGACTTCAATATTTCATTGCGGGTTTGAGCACGCTCCGGCGTCAACGAAGTGCCAGAGGGTCGCGACGACCTGTGGAAAGACGGAAGAACACATTGGTACCGCGTTGAAGGGTTCGACCACCCACGAACCGCCCGGTGAACGGATAAAGATGCCGTAGTCGCCCCCGTCCTGGAAGGAAATGCCGAGTCGTGACGCCGGCTTACCCGTGAACGTGAAGAGGCCCAACGCGTAAAACTTGCGCGTGGTGGCGTCCCACGCTTCCACCGGGACGCTCTTGACGACGTAGGGATTGTACGTCGACCACATGATCGCGTCCTGGCTGGTCATGCCGCTGTAGGTCGTCTTGTAGGCGATGAACGCGGCGAGTAACTGTTGCTTAGTGCTGTGAGTGACGCCAATGACGTGCGACACGTCCGAGGTCGTCGTCGTGGATTCACCAATCGCCGAGTTGGCGCAGGCCGAGAAGACGAGCCCCGCCAGGACGAGAGCCGCGCCCAACATGACTTTTTTGATTTTCATTTTCTACCGTCCCGCTCCATCATCGCCCACAAGGTTTCCGAACTGGGGTCGGGAGTGCGGCGTTGCCGTTACGCGCTTTGTTTTCAGCGGCGCCGTCGGAGAAGTTGAGTGGTACCCATTGGGGATCATGCGGTACTGATGAAGTGTCTCAGCGAAATTTCCAACTATTTCGCCCACTCGCCGAGCGCTTCGAGCGCCTGTGCTTCACTCAACGTCTTTGCTTCGCTGATGCTGATCGGGTCAGCCCAAAGTGGGAATGGCGTCTCGTGATTGACGTGTCGACCCTGGTCCGTGTGCTCTTGTTCGATCTTTGCCAGTCGCTCCTCCGGAAAGCGACCGGCGGCACTGATGAGGGCGGGCCACAGACGACGATGAACGAAAGTGATCTTGCCATTCACGACGCGGCATACCAGCACATCGGGCGACTCCTCCAAGAAGCCCAGGATTGAATAGATCTCTCCGCCCTTTGGATGCCCCCACCAACTACCTCGAATCGATTCTCCGGCGATGACCTCGGACATTCGTGGGACGGGACCCTTTGCCGAGGCGAGCACGACACCATGGTTCTCAACGTAACGGAGCGCCTCTACAGCATCCATGTCCTTACTCCGTCCTCACTGGTCACCTGGAACTTGAACGATTCTCACTGGTTAGCGCTCGCCATAAACGCCGGCGGTGGGCACCGTTGTTACGGCTTGTTGACTCTCTTTCGAAAGAAGTTGAGCAGTGGTCGTGGGATGAACCGCTTCACCAGATCGTTCTGATGGCGTAGGTGCGCCAGATCAAGTTGGTCGGCGTCATGAAGTGCCTCAAGGGTTTGAAGTTTGACTACTTGGCTCTCGTAGGTGGCTCGAAGTGCCTCGTAGCGACGCGTTTCATCATGGAGTTGGTCGGTGAGTTCGACGAGTTGGCTCGAGAGTCCTTCGAGCGACCTCGTGCCGTCATCTCGAACTGCTTTGATGACGAACTGATACGTCTCGGATTCACGGTCCTGGAGGATTGCCGCCAAGACTTCATTGTTGACATCTTTAGGCTGAACGCCGATTTCGGTGCCAAAGACCGGTACGGTGACTCGACAGATCTCCGTCGTAATCAATCCGGCCTCCTTCACCAAATCCAACAGTCCTTCTTTAGTGAAGAAATAAATGTGCGTTCTATCGAGCAGTCCGGTCTCTCCGTAGGGGAACGTTCCTTGAATCAAGGCGAGCTTGACATCCGCGTGGGCGATGTTGGGAACCGAGATCACCACCATCCCGGAAGGACGAAGGTGTTTCGCGGATTCACGCAACGTGGTGAGCGGATCTTTCAGGTGCTCTAGTACGTCGCCAAAGAGTATGGCGTCGAAGAGTTCGCCCTTGAGTTCCTTCCATAGTTTCTGATCGTCAAAATTGCCGATGATCACTCGCTCGAGCCACTGTGTCGCTGGCTCGACAACCGCTGCGTCGATCTCGATCCCGACCACGCTGCATCCCTGGGCGCTAAGCATTTCACTCACGTGACCCGAGGCACATCCCGCCTCGAGTACGCGCTTGTTAAAGCCAATCATTCGGAGCATGACGACGTGTGAGTTGTTGTCATCATCTGGATTGATATCCGCGTGATAGTGCGAGAGCATGAAAAAAATCTAGTCCGCCTCATTTGCTTTGCCAAAGTCGGTGAGTACAAGCCCTGTTCAATTGAGTTGAACCCCAATCTGGCCTTGGTAGTACTCCTCGCAACTGGACCATCGCATCGAGCGCGCTGCGCTCTCGAATGGCGCATACAGGGGCTAATTGAGAGCGTCGTTCTCTCAAGAGCCAGGCACGACAGAATGGGCAAGTGGGTGCACGACCTGGTGACTTCAAATGGGAGTGATTATGCGCCGAGGTGGTTCACGTCGACTTCTCTCGTGGTCGCTGGCCGCGACCCTCGCGACGTCAGTGCTGATTGTCACGGCCGTTAACGGATCGAACGTCGCGAGTTCGGCCACGGCGAACAGCACGAGTTCTTGGACGGTGTACCACGCCAACGCGAGAGGAACCGGAGTCTCCACGGTGTTGAGGGCCGTCAACACGTCGAAGCCGGCGTGGACCTCACCCATTCTCCAGGGTCAGCTCTACGGCGAACCACTTGTGTACTCGGGTCACGTCTACGTGGCGACCGAGGACGACATCGTCTATGCGCTCTCTTCTTCGAGCGGCAAGGTCACGTGGTCTCGCCACGTGGGCAGTGCGGTACCGTCGTCGGCGCTTCCCTGCGGTGACATCGCACCGAGTGTGGGCATCACCGGCACGCCGGTCATCGATCCATCGAGACAGGAGATCTTCGTCGTGGCCGACGAAATGGTTAATGGCAAGCCAGAGCACGAGATGGTGGGCCTTAAGACCTCGTCGGGAGCGATCGCCCTTCGCGAGAAAGTGGACCCACCGGGCGCCGATCCGGCGGCTCTCTTACAGCGCACCGGACTGACCCTGGACGCCAGTCGAGTGGTCTTCGCCATGGGGGGCAACTACGGCGACTGTTCGAGTTACCGGGGCCGGGTGGTCTCGGTCGCCGAAGCCGGTTCGACGCCCACCTTTTTCACCGTGGACGCAAGCGCGAATGACAGTCAAGGCGCGATCTGGATGGGCGGGGCCGCGCCGGTCATCGACGCTTCAGGCAACGTCTGGGTCAGCGTCGGCAACGGCTCGGTTCGCTCCTCCGGTCAGGCGTACGATGACAGCGATTCGACCCTGGAGCTCTCGTCGACTCTTCGACTGAAGCAGTATTTCGCTCCGGCCAGTTGGGCTTCGGACAACGCAAGTGACGCGGACATGTCGGCCTCGCCGGCGTTGCTCGCCGATGGCCAAGTCGTTCAGGCCGGCAAGTCACCGAACGTCTATCTCTTGAACGGTGCGCACTTAGGCGGCATTGGCAAACAAGAGGCCAGTCTCTCGGGAGTCTGTTCGAACGACATTGACGGAGGTACTGCCGTAGTAGGAGCCACGGTCTACCTGCCGTGTTTGAGCGGTACGGTGGCCGTTCGTGTGATGGCGTCGCCGCCATCACTCAAGGTGCTGTGGAGTGCGAGCGAGGGCGGTGGTCCGGCGATCGTCGCCGCGGGTCTGGTGTGGACCATCGGCCAAAATGGTGTCTTGTATGGACTCAATGCCGCGACGGGAGCCGTTCACCAACAGGCCACCGTGGGCGCGCCGGCCAACCATTTTCCTACTCCGAGCGTCGGTGATGCCCTCATGCTGGCGACCTCTTCCGATCGTGTCGTCGCTTTTCATGCGAGTGTGACGTCGTAGGCGACGTCCGTTTTGAACTAAGGCCGACGCAGATTGACAGCGAGATTGCGTGGGCGAAGGAGCTCACGGCGATCAAGGTCAGTCCTTAGCGTCACGCCGCAACGTAATAGCCAGTGAACGTCGCCTTACGTTACGGAAACTCCTGGGCGTGGGGGAACTTGGCACGGCGTCGTTCTTCGCCGTTCACGATCGGCGGCATGAAGATTGTGTGACCTTTTTCGTGGGCCGTGCACGTCTCCGGTTTGACCATACGGCACCTTGGTTGTCGGTTGCTCAATCGATTCGACAAAACGACGTGGGCGAAGCCCTTAAAAACACGCGCCACGGTACCTTGACGTAACGGGCTTTTCCTCTAGTCGCGATCACGACACGGGGGCAATCTTCACTGAATAAGAAAGGATTGGCTGGGGGACATGGGAAGCAAACGGCGAAGCAGTGTCTGGGCCCGCGTCTTCAGCGCGACCATCTGCTTACTGAGTGTTGTGCCCCTCGCCGTCTACGGTGTCGTCAATGCGAGCGCGGCGGGAGCTGACGCGGCGACACCCGCCTTCTATCTCGATCTCGGAGGCTCAGGGTCAATTGGCGTGCAGCCCACGCTGTTGGCCCCCGGAGGCCAGGCGACTGCGGACGGATACGCCAACGATCTCGTGAGCTTCGAAGCCGCTCGCGGCACGACAATGCAGCTAACCCAGTTGGGTTGCGCGGGAGAGACCACGGCCACCATGGTCAGCGGGGGCGATCACTGCTACCTCGCACCCGACACGCAACTCTCCGAGGCCATGTCGTTCTTGTTGACGCACTACAGCCAACCGGGCATGGTGACGATTGACCTTGGCTTTAACGATCTTCGTGACTGTCTTGAGCATCAGACGCTGGATCAGCGTTGCGTGAACCGTCAACTGGCTCAGGTGCAACAGCAGCTGCCGACGATTATTGAGGGTCTCAAGAGTTCTGCTGGTCCCGATGTCAGTTTTGTCGGGCTCGGACACTACGATCCGTTCTTGGCGGACTCGCTCCAGGGCTCCGCGGGAAAGTCAATCTCGGCCAACAGCAATCACGACGTTGCTCGACTGAACGCAACGCTCCAGAGCACGTACGCGAGCGCCAGTATCCCCATGGCAATGGTCGGCACCGCCTTCGAGAGCCGAAACGTGGGGCTCGTGAACGTCTTGGGCGTCGGCAGAGTGCCCGAAAACGTGGCGAGCGCGTGCGCCCTGACCTGGATGTGTCAACCCGCACCCCTGGGGCCAAATATCCATCCCAACGACGCCGGCTATGCGGCGATCGCCGTGGCCATTGAGGGCGCTTTCAAAACTCCCTGGTAGATCGGCTCTCGGGTCTTGTGGGCTCCTCGTGCACACGCCCCATCAGGGACCGTTCTTATTATCATCCTCTGATCAGGGGTGACTCAGTGAGCAGAAAATCTTCAATCCTCACCCTTGCTAATACCCGACTAAATTGATAATAATTGTCGTGATTCCAGTAGACCGGAGCAGGGTGGTGCAGTGACGACCGAGACGAAGACTGAGTCCGCGGTTGAATCCGTCAAGCGCGCAAGTAACTATTTGCGCGGCGACCTTGCTAACGACCTGACCAACGAAAATCTCAGCGTCACCAACGACAGCGAACAACTGCTCAAGTTTCACGGTATCTACGCTCAAGATAATCGTGACGTACGTCGCGAGCGCACCTTGGCCGGTCAAGCAGTTGACTACATTTTCATGATTCGCGTCGTCGTTCCGGGTGGGCGACTCTCGTCGGAGCAGTGGCTCGCCCTGGACGACATTTCGTCCTCGATCGCCGACGGCTCGATACGACTGACCACCCGTCAAGCCGTGCAGTTCCATGGAGTGGTGAAGGGCGACCTTCGCGACTTGGCGCGTTCGCTGGATCGTCAGTTCCTCAGTTCCTTCGGCGGATGCGGCGACGTCGTGAGAAACGTGGTCACCTGCCCGACACTGCAGCTCGAGAACGGCCACGGTCCCCTTGAGGGCATCGCCGGTCAACTGCGCGAAACGTTCCGCTCGACTTCCGAGGCGCATTGGGAGATCTTCGTGAACGGAGAGAAGGCGGTCTCTCGAGAGCAGTTTGAAGAGCGGCCGTTCTACGGTGAGACCTATCTGCCTCGAAAGTTCAAGATTGCGGTCGCGCACCCGCGTGACAACTGCGTGGACGTCTTCGCCCAGGACGTCGGGTTGATCCCCGGCGAGCACCGCGACGTCGGGGTTGGATTTACGTTGCTCGTAGGCGGGGGCCTTGGTCGTTCCTACGCCAACGCCGACACCTTCGCGCACCTCGCCCAACCGTTGACCTTCGTCACCTACGACGAGACCGAAGAGGTGATCGCCGCGATCATCGCGACCTATCGAGACCTGGGTAATCGCACTGATCGCAAGCGCGCCCGCATGAAGTACCTGATCGCTGATCACGGTTTGGCGGCCTTTCAAGAAGAGGTGGAACAGCGTCTCGGCCGCCAGCTGCGCGCCCCTCTTAAGGTGCCCCGCGACTTCGATGCGGACGATCATCTGGGATGGCGCCAGTTGGCCGACGGGACCTGGCAAGTGGGCGTTCGCGTTGGCGCAGGACGAGTGAAGGACGTTGAAGGTGGCGCCACACTTCGCAGTGCGCTTCGACACATCGCCACGAACCACGCGGTCACGTTTTTCATTACTCCCCAGCAGGACCTCATCGTGAGCGGAGTGAGCGAGGTCGATCGTGACGTCATTGACGCACTCTTTCAAGAGCACCGAGTTCGCTTGGACGGCGAACTCGGCAACGTCGAACGACACGCGTTGGCCTGTCCGGCGCTGCCGACCTGTAGTCAGGCGCTCACTGAGGCGGAGCGACGTTTGCCCGAACTCGTGGCCGGCCTCGAAGATGCACTGCAGCGTCGCCAACTGGCGCGCCGCCCGCTGCAGCTGCGCATGACCGGATGCCCTAACGGCTGCGCGCGCCCGGCCATCGCCGAGATCGGCGTTGTCGGACGAACGAAGTCAACGTACGATCTCTACCTCGGGGGTCGCACGCGAGGAGATCGCTTGGCGTCGCTCTATCGAGAGAAAGTCACCCTCGAAGAGATCCCGGACATTCTCGGGCCACTCTTTGATCGTTGGAGCGCCGAGGGCGAGCTCGACGAGTCGTTCGGAGATTTCGTTAATCGGGTCGGGTTCTCGTGACCGTCTACCTCGTCGGCGCCGGTCCCGGCGACGCGGACCTGTTGACTGTTCGCGCCGCACGTCTGCTCGGCGACGCCGACGTGGTCGTGCGCGACCGGCTCATTGACGAGTCCGTGGTGGGTTTTGTTAATCCCGAAGCGGAGATCGTCTACGTCGGCAAGACTCCCGGCGGTTCTTCGACGCAAGAGGCCATTAACGAGTTACTGGTTGCGTACGGGCAACGCCATGACACGGTCGTTCGCCTCAAGGGCGGCGACCCCTTCGTCTTTGGTCGCGGAGGCGAGGAGCTGATTGCGCTGCACGAGGCGGGCGTGGCCTGTGACGTGGTGCCGGGCCTCAGCTCGGCCCTTTCGGGACCGCTCGCCGCAGGAATACCGGTGACGCATCGGGGACTGAGTCGAGGGGTCACCATCGTCAGTGCACGGGGCGCCCACGGCGACGTCACGAACTTTCGAATGCTGGCCAACGCCGAACTCTCTCTCGTCATCTTGATGGGGGTCGAGCAGCGCGGGGTCATATCCGATCAGTTGATAGAGGGCGGCCTGAGCGAAGAGACACCCGTCGCGGTCGTGGAACAGGCCTGGACCGGCCAACAACGAACGACGCGCGGGCGACTGAAGGATCTCGGTTCGTTCGATGTACGCCCTCCGGCGGTCATCGTGGTCGGAGCGGTCGCGTCGCTCGATCTCCGCTCCCTGAGCATCCTTGACGTCGCGATGATCTGAGATGTTGCCGCTCGCCTTTAAGTTCGACAACGTACCCGTCCTCGTCGTGGGCGCTGGCGTGATCGGCATTCGCAAAGCCACCCAACTCCTCGAGGTCGGCGCGAAGGTGACGGTGCTGAGCGAAGAGTTCAACTTCGCGTTGCCCGAGGGGACCGCCCAGGTGATTGAGCGCCGCTACCGGCGCGGTGATCTTCGAGGGTACTGGCTCGTGGTCTCGGCGACGGGCCAACCCGAGGTGAACGACGAGATTGTGAACGAGGCCCACGAAGGAGGAATATGGCTGAACGTGGTGGACGACCCCGAGCGTTCGAGCTTCTACTTCATGGCGTTGCACCGACAAGGTGAGGTCACCGTGGCAGTCGGCACCGACGGTGCCGCGCCCGCCCTCGCCCAAGAGATCCGTTCGCTCGCCGCCGCACGCCTGCCTAACAATCTGGCCGACGTCGCCGCGACGCTCCGCCAGGAGCGGTCCGCCGTTCACGATCGCGGCGCCAGTACCGAAAATGTCGATTGGCGGGCGCGGATTCACGAACTCCTGGGGCCCGATTCAACCCGCTCACTCGTCGAGGTCGAGAACCCGACAGCGCGCTAAGCGCGAAGGGCCTGGAACACCGGCGTGAGTCGAGCCAACTCATCGAGCAGCACCCCGGCGGCCTTCACTAACTGCTCGTCGCCTTTGAACACGCCCTCCACGACGGGCGTGATGGGCAGGCTGATGGTGACGTCGCCCGCGTAGGGCATCTTCAGCGCGACGAGTGAAGGTTTGAGCACTTGAGCCGCGCGCATTCCCCTCGAGGCCCCGCCGTAACTGACAAGGCCAAAGGGCTTATAACGCCATTCGACGTGCAGATAGTCAATGGCGTTTTTGATAGCGGCGTTGATGCTGTGGTTGTATTCGGGGATGACGAAGACCAACGCGTCGGCGCGACTGACGATCTCCGACCAGCGTTTGGTGTGCTCGTGGACGTACTGTTGGCGGCTGGGGTGTTGGGGCTCGTCAAACAGCGGAAGATTCACCTCGGCCAAGTCCACTAACTCTGATTCGAAACCTTCGTGCGCGCGAGCCAGCTCGTAGAACCACTGGGCGATGGCGCCGCCAACGCGCCCGGGTCGGGTGCTGCCGATAATCACTTCGAGTACTGGTTTCGACGTCGCCATAGGCGATGAGCCTAACGTTTGGGCCTTTTTTTGACGCCCGTGAGGAATTGCGTCCTTCCTCGCTCCGCGCGTTCATCGCGGCGTCAACCAAAAAAATTATTTCTTTCTCTCTCAATCCCTTTAATTGTTGACTGATTTGGTCATTTTGGCGTAGTAGCGAAGTAAATTGATTTCATGGCAAAACAGAGTCGCTCGGCGCCCGTGATGCAAGCGGTGCTGGACGCCGTGGCAGAACGCCTGATGGCGGGTGACGAGTTGTTGATTCGTATACCAGAAATATGTGAAGCGACGGGCGTCAACTACGGCTCGGTCTATCACCACTTTGGCTCTCGCGAAGGCGTCATCGACGCCGCGTACAACATGATTTTCTCGAAGTTGGTCGAAGAGGACATGACAATTATCCGCCAGGCCACCGACAACGTCGTGTCGCTCGAAGAGTACGTCTCGGTGATTCTGCCCATTGTGGCGACCATGAACTCGGGTCCCGATCGAAGGGCCCGACGGGCACTGCGAATCAGGATCGTGTCGGCGGCTACGACGCGTCCCGAGTTGCACGCGCTGATCGGCGAGACGCAATCTCGTCTCACCGACGAGTGGCGTCGAATGATTGAGATGGCCCAGCAGCGCCAGTGGCTTCGTGACGACGTCTCCGCAGGTTTTCTCGCCGTCATGCTCCAGATCATCGTCTTTGGACGGGCTCTTGACGATATCTCCGAGACACCTCTCGACGAAGCAGTGTGGGGAGCCTCGCTGACCGCACTCTTCGCAGATCTGTTGAAGCGCTAGGTCCCTTCGCGCCGCCCGGTGTGCTGAACTGCGAGTATGAAGTGGATACGCGTCGCGAGCATCGTGCTCGTCGTCGTGGCCCTCGTCTTCGGTGTCACTCGCGCGTCAGCCCAGTCACGCACGTTTCCAATTTCGACGCCGTGTAACGCCGTGGCACTGTCCAAGCCTTACAGCGGCCCCTTGAAGGTCGACAGCGTCGACAGCTTTGGTTGCGTCGGACGTTTTGCGTACCTCTGGGCCACGGTGGGCAAGGGCATTCACGAGATTGGCGTCACCGAAGTGCTGAAATACGACCCCACGACGATGGCGTGGCGCAACGCTTCACGCCTGACGTACTGTGACCATCACTTGTTGCCCGGTTACGTGGAGTTTTGGGGTTGTAATTCGAACTAGTCGGTCTCGCGCAGTAGCCGAGGAACCGCATGGTCAATCGCGCCGAAGTGAAAGAACGCTCGCGCGCGTGGCGCGTCGCACCATCACCTACGCTCTGAAGTCGTGCGGCCCCTAGGAATCGTCTCTTTAGCGCGAGCCTCCTCGCAGGATCTCTTCGACCAGTCGACGGCCTTTGGCCGTCTCGCCCTGGTGCACGTGTTCATGATGGCGGGCGACACCTTGGTAACGGTCTCGCTGGCCGGTTCGCTCTTCTTCTCGGTGTCGCCGGGCGAGGCGAAGGGCAAGGTCCTGTTGTACTTGCTCCTCACCATCGCGCCCTTCGCGATCGTCTCGCCCGTACTGGGCCCCTTAATCGACCGTTCGGCCAATGGACGTCGTATTCTCGTCGCCCTCTCGGCCGGCGTGCGAGTGGTGCTGTGTTGGATGATGGCCGAGCACCTCAACTCGTTATGGCTCTTTCCGCTGGCCTTTTTGCTCCTCGTCTCGTCCAAGCTCTACGTCGTCACGCGCGGCGCCCTGGTGCCCGAGATGGCGCGAACCGATCAGTTTCGCGAACACGCCGCGCACCTGGGCGACGCCGGTTGGCCGAATGACGAGCAAGACGAGGAGAAGGGCTTCGCCGGCTTTAACGCCCAACTCACGTTGCTCGGTACGATCGTCGGCCTGCTCGCAGGTTCGATTGGCGCGGGCCTGTTGAAGGGACTCGGCGGACCGAGCGTGTTGGTGACCGCGTCGATCGTGTACATCGCCGCGACGGTAGCGAGTGCGCGTCTGCAACGTCCGGCGAAGGTCATTCGTGATCAAGTCTCGGGACTCACGCAGACCCAGCGAGATTTGAACGCGCTGAACCCCCTCGGTGACGTCGAAGTCGCGTGGGGACTAGGTGCTGCGGCCTTGATGCGTTTTAGCGTGGGCTTCGCCACGTTCTTGTTGGCCTTCGTCCTTCGACGAGAGTCGGCCGCTCTGGGTTGGTACGCCTTCGCACTCGCCTTCAGCGCTCTGGGTTCGCTCGTGGGGTTGGCCTTTGTCACGCGCGCGCGCAACGTCTTCAAGGAGTCGACGCTGCTCGGAATGGCGCTGCTGGCCACCGGAGTGGGCGCCGTCGCCGCCTCCACCGATCCGGTGTTGTGGGCCCAGGTGGTGTTCGCCGGCTGGCTCGGGCTGTGCGCCGCGGTGGCCCAACCGAGTTTTGACGCGATCACGCAACGAAACGTGGCGCCCGGCGCGCAGGGGCGCACCTTCGCGCGATTCGCCGTGCGCCAACAACTCTTGTGGGTGGTGGGTGCGCTCATTCCCGTGGCGATCGCAATGAGTTTTTCGACGGGGGACCGAATCCTCGCCTTCTTAACGATCATCGGCAGCGTGGCGTACCCCATCGGGCGCCGGGTGGCGCGTCACTGACGCGAACCTCTCGCCCCATTCCTAAGGTGTAGGGACATATGGCGACGTCACCGCGCGTGGAGTTCTCCCTTGAAGAGCTGGCCGCGTTGCCCCACGTCGTCATCGTCGGCGGCGGTTTCGCGGGCTTGGCCGCGGCTCGAAAACTGGCCAACAAACCCGTTCGCGTCACGGTCATCGATCGCCACAACTTTCATACGTTTTTGCCGCTGCTCTACCAAGTCGCCACCGCCGGTCTCGAGCCGGCGGACGTGGCTTACCCGATTCGAACGATCTTCGGTCACGCCAAAAACATCCGCGTTCGTCACGCCCGCGTGAGCGGGGTGGACCAGCGTCGCGACGTCGTCGTGCTCGACGACGGCGACGAGATCGCCTACGACCACCTCGTGGTGGCAACGGGCGTGACGGCGTCGTTCTTTGATATCCCGGGCGCGTCGAGCTACTCGATGCCCCTCTATTCGTTGGCCGACGCGCGACGTCTACGCAATCGGCTGCTGCGCGCGATCGAAGACGCCGACGTCGCGCAGACTCATTCGCCGGTGGCGCTCAACTTCGTCGTCGTGGGCGGCGGACCGACGGGCGTCGAAACGGCCGGCGCGCTCTCGGAGCTCATCGACATCGCCATCAAGCGCGACGGACTTCGCCTCGACGCGTCCCAGGTGCGAATTCTCCTGGTGGACCTGGCGCCGCGACTGCTCACGGCCTTTCCGGAGTCGGCGAGTCGGTACGCCAAGAAGACGCTCGAGAAGATGGGGGTCGACGTGGCGTGCGGACGTTCCGTCGTGGAAGTCGAAGAGCACGCGATTCGCTTCGCCGACGGCGAGCGACTCGAGACAACTGCGGTGATTTGGGCGGGTGGCATCACGGCACGGGGCACGCTGAGCGACGAGCTCGTGGGGCCGAGGGGACCGGGCGGACGCGCGCTCGTTGGAGCGGACCTGCGCCTCGTCGACAGCGCCAACGTCTGGAGTATCGGAGACACGGCCGCGATCCCTGATGCCCACGACGCCTTCTACCCCCAACTCGCGCCCGTCGCGATTCAATCGGGCGCCCACTGCGCGGAGCAGATTCTGCGCGTGCTGAGCGGCCAGGCCACCACGGATTTTCACTACCGCGACCGGGGCATCATGGCCACGATCGGGCGAAGAGCCGCCGTGGCGAAGTTGGCACACGGGGGCGTCATTCGCGGCAGCGCCGGATGGTTGGCGTGGCTGGCGCTGCACCTGTGGTATCTCGTGGGCTTTCGAAATCGTCTGCGCGTGATGATCAACTGGACGTGGCGCTACTTCGACTGGCCCTCGGGACCACGACTGATCGTGGCCGACGCCGAGACGGCCGAGTGAGCCCTAGGCCAGTCGGGTCTCCAGGTCATCGACCATCGCGGCCAGTTTGGCCGGTAAACGCTCGTTGAACTGGGCGTAGTGCTCTCGCATGCGTGGCAGCTCAGTACGCCACTCCTCGGCGTGCACGCTCAAGAGCTGGGCCATGTCCTCTTCCGACACGTCGAGCCCCTCGATGTTGATGGCCCCTGGTGCCGGTACGAAGCCAATGGGCGTCTCTTTGGCTTCACCGCGTCCGGCGGTGCGCTCGAAGATCCACTCGAGCACGCGGCTGTTCTCGCCAAAGCCGGGCCAGAGCCAACGACCGTCCTTACTCTTTCGAAACCAGTTCACGTAGAAGATCTTGGGCAGTGTCGACTCGTCGAAGCGATTGGAGAAGGTCAGCCAGTGCGCGAAGTAGTCGGCCATGTTGTAGCCACAAAACGGCAACATGGCGAAGGGATCGCGCCGCAGGTTGCCGACCGCGCCCGTCGCGGCGGCCGTCGTCTCTGAGGTCATGATCGAGCCCAAGAAGACGCCGTGGTCCCAGTTACGCGACTGAAAGACGAGGGGTATCACGCTGGCGCGCCGTCCGCCAAAGAGTATCGCGTCGATCGGCACGCCGGCGGGGTCTTGCCATTCGGGCGCGATGGCGGGGTCTTGGTCGGCCGGTGCGGTGAAGCGCGAATTCGGGTGTGCCGCGGGTGTGCCGAGCTCTTTACTCCAGGGGCGACCCATCCAGTCAATGAGACCTTCGGGCGGCTCGCCCAGACCCTCCCACCACACGTCGCCGTCAGATGTGAGCGCGGTGTTGGTGAAGATCGAGTTCGCCGCGACGGAGTACATGGCGTTGGGATTGGTGTCCATGTTCGTGCCCGGCGCCACGCCAAAGAAGCCCGCCTCGGGATTGATCGCGTAGAGCCGCCCGTCGGGTCCGGGCTTCATCCAACAGATGTCGTCACCGACCGTTTCGACTTTCCAGCCCGGCAAAGAGGGCACGAGCATGGCGAGATTCGTCTTGCCGCAGGCGCTGGGAAAGGCTCCAGTGACGTAGCGCGACTCGCCGGAGGGATTGGTCAACTTCAAGATCAACATGTGTTCGGCGAGCCACCCGTCGTCGCGCGCCAGCACCGAGGCGATGCGCAACGCGAAGCACTTTTTGCCCAGCAGGGCGTTGCCGCCGTAGCCCGAGCCGAACGAGATGATCTCGCGGGTCTCGGGAAAGTGCACGATGTACTTGTTCTCCGCGTCACAGGGCCACGCCACGTCGGCCTGACCCGGGGCGAGGGGCATGCCCACCGAGTGCAGGCACGGCACGAACTCACCGGTCTCGCCGAGCACGTCGAGGGCCCCTTGGCCCATGCGCGTCATGATGCGCATGTTCACCGCTACGTAGGGCGAGTCCGTGATCTCGACGCCGATATGCGAGATCTTCGAGCCGAGCGGGCCCATCGAAAAGGGCACCACGAACATCGTTCGCCCCTTCATCGATCCCTGCAAGAGTGTGTGCAAGGTCGCGCGCATCTCATTTGGGGCTCGCCAGTTGTTGGTCGGGCCGGCGTCGATCTCTCGCTCGGAGCAGATGAACGTGCGATCCTCGACGCGCGCGACGTCACCGGGATCAGAGGTGGCGTAGTAACTGTGGGGCCGCTTAGCTTCGGAGAGCTTGGTGAAGGTCCCCTGGTCGACGAGTTGCTGGCATAACTGGTCGTACTCGTCGGCCGATCCGTCGCACCAGTGGATACGATCGGGAGTAGTGAGCTGCGCCACTTCTTCGACCCATTCGATCAACTTCTTATTCGTGGTTGGGTACGTCACGACGTCCTCTTTTGTGATCCACACGCCGTCTCGTTACGACGTGGAACAGGGTCCTGCTTCATGAGCGTGCCCACCGACCCAACCAAAGAACAGAGTCAGCACGAAGATGACGTATTGGAGCGTATAGCCAAAATCGTGGCCCCGGACGCCATTCCCGTCGGTGAACGGTACGGGGGCGACGACGCCGCGGTGCTCTCGCCCTTCGTGGGCGAGGCGATCGTGAGCACCGACGTCGCGGTCCTGGGCGTTCATTTGGACGCCGATCTTTTCCCACTGAGTGACTTGGGATACAAGGCGGTGGCGAGCGCGGTGTCGGACCTGGCGGCGATGGGCGCGCGTGCGCGAGGGTTGGTGGTCGCGGTGACCGCGCCGGCGGGTACCGACCTCGAGTCGTTACATCACGGCATCGCCGAAGCGGCTGCCCAAACGAACTGTCCCGTCGTGGGCGGTGATCTCTCTCGCGGAAACGACGTCACGGTAGCGGTGACGGTCTTTGGCGAATGTCCCGGTCGCGGGGCGGTGCTGCGCAGTGGCGCCAAAGATGGCGACGAGCTGTTGGTGACCGGGCCGCTCGGGCGTTCAGCGGCCGGACTTCGCCGACGGCGCGCGGGCGCGGAGTTGAGTGACGAGCTCGTGCGGGCTCACCGGCGCCCGTGGCCGTTACTAAGTGAAGGGATGGCGGCGCGTGGCGCGCACGTGCACGCGATGATGGACCTGAGCGACGGCCTGGGCCTCGACCTGCACCGCTTGGCCGACGCCTCGAACGTCGGATTCGAGTTGGGAGAGGTGCCCGTCGCCGAGGGCGCCACGTTCGAAGAGGCCGTGAGTGGGGGAGAAGACTACGAACTGCTGATCGCGACGAACGATCCGGGGCGACTGCGTCTGATGTTCGTTGACCGGGGCCTACGCGCGCCGATCACGCTGGGCGTCGTCGTGGCTGATCGTGCTGTAAGAACGCTGGCCGGTGAGCCGTTGGCTCGCCAGGGCTTCGAACACCAGTTCTAAGTCGCGCTAGGCCTCGGTGCGAGTGGGCTTGGTGACCTTGCCCGAGCGCAGACAGCCCGTGCACACGTTCAGGCGCTTGGGCGTGCCGCCCACGAGCGCACGCACGCGCTGGATGTTCGGATTCCAACGACGCTTGGTGCGACGGTGCGAGTGAGAGACGTTCATACCGAACGACGGCTTCTTGCCGCAGATTTCGCAGACTGATGCCATTTTGAACGCTCTCCTTTGATCCCCGCACTCAGCGGCGGGGAGTGGTTAAACCGAAGGACCATTGTAGCATCGCTAACGATGAGCTCTCCCTCGACGCTGTCGGCTGCGGACCTGCGCGCCGTCGTCGCCACGTACGCCGAGCTGCTTCGCTCCCATAAAGAGGTCATCAATCGCTTGAACGTATACCCGGTGCCCGACGGGGACACCGGCACCAATATGACGCTCACGATCGAATCGGTGTCGAGCGCCCTGGCGGCCTTAGAGGTCAACGCGACGATGGGGGCCGTCGCCAAGGCCATCGCGCACGGCTCGCTCATGGGTGCGCGAGGAAACTCTGGCGTCATACTCTCTCAACTCCTGCGCGGGCTCGTGGCGGAGTTTCCCGCTGACGGTGAGGTCGGAGCTGACCAGTTGACCGCCGGGTTGGTGCGAGCCGATGAACTGGCGCGCCAGGCGGTCGTTCGACCGGTCGAAGGGACGATTCTCTCGGTCGCTCGAGCCGGCGCGCAGGGAGCGGGCGCCTGCCCCGAGACTCTCGAGACCCTCGTGCGAGGTGCGCGCGACGCCGCGAAAGAAGCGCTCGCCAAAACGCCCGAGCAGCTCGAAGTTCTAAAGCAAGCGGGTGTCGTCGACTCTGGCGGCGCGGGGCTCTTGTTGTTCTTCGACGCGTTGTGTTACGTGGTGGCCCACGACGAGGTACCGGTCGCGCCCAACCTCGACTCCATTCACGTCACCTTGCACGAGGAGATGCGTTCTGACGCCGCGCTGGCCGAACTGCGCTACGAGGTGATGTACCTGCTGGACGCCGACGACGCCAAGATGCACGCCTTTCGTCAAGTGTGGGCCGGTATCGGCGACTCCATCGTCATTGTCGGCGGTGAGGGTCTCTACAACTGTCACATCCACACCGACGACGTCGGCGCCGCCATCGAAGCCTCGCTCGACGCCGGACGGCCGCGCGAGATCCGGGTCACCGACTTAGCCGATCAGGTCATCGAAGAGCGCTGGGTGCGAGAAGCGACAACGACGCCCGTCGAAGAAGACAGTTCACCGGCGCCGACCACCGCGGTGGTGGCCGTCGTGGTCGGCGAGGGAGTGGGGCGCATCTTTCACTCACTCGGCGTGCGCCAGTTGGTGCTCGGCGGCCAGACGATGAACCCCTCGACGGCCGAGCTCGTCGAGGCGGTGCGCGCCACCGGTTCCTCCCAGGTGATTGTGCTGCCGAACAACAAGAACATCCGTCCCGTCGCCGAACAGGTGGCCAGTCTCGTGGAGCAACAAGTGCGGGTGGTACCGACGAGTTCCATCGTCGAGGGCTTCGCCGCACTCTTGGCCTACGACCCGGACGCCTCAGTGGAACAGAACGCCGAAGCCATGAAAGTTTCGGCCTGCAACGTGGTGGCCGGTGAGGTGACCCAGGCGGTGCGTGATACCACGACTGACGCGGGCGACGTGCACGTGGGTGACTGGATCGGTCTGGCAGCGAGCGGCGTGGTGTCGGTCGCGGGCTCGATCGCGGCCGCGAGCAACCAGCTGCTCGCAGTGCTGGTGCGCCCGGAGCACGAACTGTTGACCATCATCGAAGGCGACGGCTCGTCACCGGCCAACACCCGTCGGGTGACCGAATTTCTCGCCGAGGAGTTCCCCCAGATCAACGTCGAGGTTCACCACGGGGGTCAACCTCTCTACCCCTATTACTTCGGCCTCGAGTGAGTGACGCGCCGGCCCGGCGACTTCGCGAGTTGGGCGACGTGTCGGTCAGTCAACTGCGCCACGTCGGCGAGAAGCGCCTCGCGGCGCTCGGCTCGCTCGGCATCGACAACGTCTTTGACTTATTGACGGTCTACCCGCGTCGCTACCTCGATCGGACCAAACGAGTCGATCTGTCCGATCTCAATGTGGGCGACGAGGCCGCGGTGTACGGCGAGGTGGAAAAAGTGAGCAGCCGTCGTACTCGCCAGGGTCGCGTCATGGTCGAGGTGACCGTGAGCGACGACGGCGACTCCTTTAAGGTCGTCTTCTTCAATCAGGCCTGGCGTGAACGTCAACTCACCCTCGGCGTGCAGGCGCTCTTCTTTGGCAAAGTGAGTGACTACAAGGGGAAGCGTCAGATGACCAATCCCGTCGTGGACGTCATCGTGGGCGCCTCGGGCGAAGAGCGCGACGCTTCCAAGGTGGGACGGGTGGTGGCCATCTATCCCGCGTCGGGTAAGGCCGGTCTCACCAGTTGGGAGATGGGCGGGTTCATCGAGGAGTCGCTGCGACGGGCCGGTCCACTGTTCGATCCACTTCCCAGTAATGAACTCGCCGCCCTCGAACTGGTCGATCGCACGCGGGCCTACTGGGGCATCCACCTACCGAGCGACGTTGATGAACCCCAGCGTGCTCGACGACGACTCGCTTTCGATGAGTTTTTGCGTCTGCAGGTGCTGCTCGCCCTTCGCCGTCAGCGCCTCGAGGCGTCCTCGGCCGGCATTCGCCACGCTTTTGACGTGAGCGACCTCGACGTCGCGCCGGGGGAACTGCTCGGGCCCACGGCCTCGTTGGTGCGTCGGTACCTGGCCGGGCACCGTTACACCTTGACCGGCGCGCAGCGTCGCGTCCTCGAAGAGATCGCCCACGACATGTCCTCGTCGTTGCCCATGCATCGACTCCTCCAAGGTGACGTCGGCTCGGGTAAGACCATGGTGGCGCTGGCGGCGATGTTGGCCTCGCTCGACGGCGGTCGCCAGAGTGTGTTGATGGCGCCCACCGAGGTCTTGGCCGAACAGCACGTCGCCTCGCTGCGCCGTGACTTAGAAGGGCTGAGCGTCTTGGACGAGGCGGTGTTGGGCGGAGAGCGGCCCTTATCGGTACAGCTGCTCACGGGTCGGGTGCGGGCCAAGGAGCGGCTCGGTGTGCTCGAGGGTCTCTTGAGCGGTTCGATCGACGTGCTCGTGGGCACGCACGCGTTGCTCAACGACGAGGTGCGATTTAAGTCTCTGGGTCTGGTCGTGATTGACGAGCAGCATCGCTTTGGCGTCGAGCAGCGTGCGGCACTGCGCGATGAGGGACGGGCGCGCTCGAACGAAGGGGCCGATCCCGATCTGTTGGTGATGACCGCGACCCCGATTCCTCGAACCGCGGCCATGGTGATCTTTGGCGACCTGGACGTCTCGGTCGTGGACGAGATGCCCGAAGGACGTCGGCCCATCGTGACGACGTGGGCGAGAAGTGACGGCGAGGTCGACGAGTGTTGGCGCCGCGTGCGCGAGGAGGTCGCCGCCAAGCGACGGGCCTACGTCATCTGTCCGCTGGTCGAAGACTCCGAGCGCGTCGAAGCGACCAGTGCGGTGGAAGAGCGTACGAGGTTGGCCCTTCATGAGTTGAGGGGCCTCTCGGTGGGACTCTTGCACGGACAGATGAAGAGTTCGGAAAAAGAAGAGGTGATGAACCAGTTTCGCGCGGGCGAACTCGACGTGCTCGTGGCGACGGTGGTGATTGAAGTAGGCGTGGACGTGCCCGAAGCGAGTGTCATCGTGATTGAAGACGCGTGGCGCTTTGGCTTGGCTCAGCTGCACCAGTTGCGAGGACGCGTGGGTCGATCGGCGCAGCAGAGTTACTGCTATTTACTGGGCACGCCCCCGAACGACGAGGGCGAGCAGAGACTGACGGCCCTCGTGGGATCGAACGACGGCTTCGAACTGGCCGAGATCGATCTCGAGATGCGAGGCGAGGGTACCTTGCTCGGATCTCGCCAAAAGGGCCGCAGCGATCTCAAACTGGCCAAACTCAAGAGCGACGAGGACTTGCTAGTGAGCGCCCAGCGTCTCGCGGTCTCGATCGTGCGCGACGACGACACGACGCTCGCCGATATGGTCGATGAACTTCGTATGTTCGTTGATGACGACGAAGCAACCTATCTCTTCAAGTCCTAGCACCTACCCTTAGGGGGTGCGAGTAATTGGCGGTACGGCCCGCGGGCGTCGGCTCAAGGCAAAACTGCCCGCGACGGTACGTCCCACGACCGACTACGCCCGAGAAGCGATCTTTTCGATGCTCGAGAGCCGCGGGGGTCTCAGCGATCTGGTGGTGGCCGATCTCTACTGCGGCTCGGGGGCCATGGGAATTGAAGCGTTATCGCGCGGTGCCGCGCGGGTCTACTTTGTCGACACTGATCCGCAGTGTCTCACCGCGTCCAAAGTCAACCTCGAGCCACTACAACTCTCGGGAGAGGCGATATTCGTGCGCGCCAATTTGCCCGTGTGGACCCCGCCGAGTGACCTCGACTTGTTGCTGGCCGATCCGCCCTACGGCCCGCTCGACCTGGCGAGCGTGCTCGACGGCGTCGTGGCCAAACGCGTCATCGTAGAAAACGACCGTCATATGGAGGCGCCCGAAGGTTGGAACGTAACCAAAACCAAGCGATACGGCACTACGCTCGTTACGATGTTAGAACCCAGCGAAGGGGACGGCGCGTGACGGTTGGTCTGATTCCGGGCTCTTTTGACCCCTTTCATAACGGACACTTAGAGATCGTCGAGCGCGCCGCCCAGATCTTCGACGAGGTGGTGGTGGCGGCTATTCGCAACCCACAAAAGTCCGAAGCGCTCTTCGACCTCGACGAGCGCCGCGACATGATCGCCGACTCCCTCGTGCACGTGAAGAACGTGCGGATCGTCTCGATTTCGACCCTGCTCGTCAACGTCGCGCGCGACGTCGAGGCGACGGCCATCGTGAAGGGCCTGCGCGCGGTGTCGGATTTCGAGAGCGAACTGCAGATGGCTCAGATGAACCGCTCGCTCTCGGGCGTGGAGACCTTGTTCCTCCCGTCGAGTTCTCATCACTCGTTCATCTCGTCGCGTCTGTTGAGAGAAGTGGCGCGCTACGGCGGCGACGTGACGACGTTCGTGCCCGCTCCGGTCGCTCAGCGACTGGCCCTGAAGTTCCCCGGAGGTAAATCGTGACGTCCTTTGACGGTTACGACGGCGACGACTTCGAAGACGGCTCGGCGCGACACGCCCGGCGTGACATCGAGGCTGATCTGCGCGACCTGATGGAACTGGTCTCGAACGCGAAGCAGATGCCGTTGTCGAACTCGGCGCTCGTCTCGCGCGACGACGTCATGGGTCTGTTGGAGCAGGCCCTGCGCAGCTTGCCCGACGAGATTCGCGAAGCTCGCTGGGCCCTGCGCGACCGTGAAGAGCTGATGGCGGGCGAGGTGCAAAAAGCGCAGCAGCTCATGGACCAGGTGCGCGCCGAGGCAGCTCGCATGGTCGATAAGACCGAAATCGTGCGCCAGTCCCGCCTCAAGTCCGAGCAGATCGTCGCCGACGCGCACGCCCAAGCCCGCCAGATGATCAACCAGTCCGAGGATTTCATCGACGGCAAACTCGGCGGATTTGAGATTGTGCTCGAGCGGCTCTTAAAGACCGCTCGCTCGGGCCGTGAGCGTCTCAGTGCACAAGGTCTGCCGACCTCGATGATCAACGACGAGAACCCGAGCGAGGACTTCTTGTCGGCGCCCGGGCCCTCGAACGACTACGACGAGCCGAGCCAGCCGGAGAGTTCCTTTTTCGATCAGGACTCTTTCTAAGAGCCGTGTCCTCGCCGTACCTCGTCCCGGTCGCGCGACTACTCCGCGACGTGCCGTCGTCCATCGAAGTCGCCTTCGACGCACCCTTTGACGAGCCCCACGAGTTTTTGCCGCGCGCGCCCGTGGAAACCGACGTCTTTCCCGAAGCTCTGGTCAACGTGCGGGTGCGCCTCGAGAGTTTCATCGGGGGACTGTTCGCTCGGGGTCGGGTAGAAGCGCCTTGGCACGGGGTGTGTCGACGTTGTTCGGCGCCGGTGCTCGGGCTCGCGAGCGTCACGGTGAACGAGCGCTTCATCGACGAACGCGGACCCGGTGACGAAGAGACCTACCTCATCGAGCACAACTTCGTCGACTTGGCGCCGCTCACCCACGACGCCATCTTGTTGGAACTGCCACTGGCGCCGCTGTGTCGCAGCGACTGTCAAGGGCTCTGTCTCTACTGCGGGATCGACCGCAACGAGGCGACGTGCGAGTGCCAGGCCCCGATTGATCGACGCTGGGCTACACTGGACGGACTCCAATTTGCGGACCCCGAGTCCGAGGAATCCAACGAAACGTGACGGTTTCAGCCGTTGCCCGTGAAAGAGAAGATCGATGGCCGTTCCCAAGCGCAATACCAGCAAAGCCAAGACCCGAAGCCGCCGTGCCGCCAACTGGCGCCTGGAGCGACCCGCGCGCAGCGTCTGTCCTCAGTGCGCGACCTCGAAGTTGCCCCACGTGGTGTGCCCGAACTGCGGTTGGTACAAGAATCGCGTCGCGGTAGAGGTCAACTGAGTTGAACCTGCCCATCGCCCTTGACGCGATGGGTGGCGACTTCGCTCCCGGTGAGATCATCGCGGGCGCCCGGCGCGCCGCGGACGAACTGGGACTGAGCGTTACCCTCGTCGGCGTACCCGAACTCATGGGTGACCCTCTGGGCTTGGAGGTGGTTGCCTGCAGCGAAGTCATCACCATGGATGACGATCCCGGCGCCAGCGTGCGCAAGAAGAAGGACTCCTCGCTCGTGCGCGCGGCCGAACTGGTTCGCGACGGCAAGGCCAGTGCGATGGTCTCGGCCGGCAACACCGGCGCGACGATGGCCTCGGCGCTGCTGCGCATGGGACGACTGCCGGGCGTGATCCGTCCCTGCATCGCCACGCCCATCCCCCAACCTGGTCGCACGCCCATGGTGTTGGTGGACGCCGGCGCCAACGCCGAGTGCACGCCCGAGATGCTGGTGCAGTTCGCCCAAATGGCCTCGACCCTCGTGCACGTGCACTACGGCGTGCAGAGCCCATCGATCGGTCTGTTGTCGATCGGCGAAGAGTCCTCCAAGGGCACGCCCCTGGTAAAGGAAACCCACCAATTACTCACTGAACTCACGTCGCTCAACTTCGTGGGCAACGTCGAAGGCCGTGACCTCGTCCCCTCACCGGTGGACGTCATCGTCGCGGACGGTTTCACGGGCAACGTGGCTCTGAAGACCTTGGAAGGGGCGTTGAAGTTTGTTTTTTCAGCGGTGCTGTCGGCCGTGGGCACGAACGACGAAACCCGTGCCGCCGGTGACGTACTTTTTGAGTACCTGTTGCCGATCGCGGCGGAGTTGGACCCGGAGAACCAAGGAGGAGCCCTGTTGCTCGGCGTGAAGGGGATCTGCGTGATTAGTCACGGCTCGTCCAGCGCCACGGCGATCATGAACGCACTGCGCGTGGCGTCCGAGATGGACAACGCGGGAGTCGTGGCAAAATTAGGGGCTACTATTCGACCTGATCACGCTGCCTAACTGGGAAGCTGACCGCCTTATCTCGGTAGTCTGGGTCCGTACGTCAAAGGAGGCGTCATGAGCGCTGAATCCCTTGCCCCGCTGGACCGGGCCGCCATATTGACCCTGGTCCAAAGTCAACTGGCCGAAATCCTGGAAAAGAGTCCCGGCGACATCATCGAGGACGAATCGTTCGAGGATCTCGGCGCCGACTCGCTCGCGCTCATCGAACTCGTCGAAGCCCTCGAAGAGAATCTCGCGAGCTACTCCGCCGGCTTTCACATCGACGACGAGGACTTAGAGGGCCTCGTCTCGGTACGCGACGCCGTGAACTACGTCGCGGTCAAGCTTCAGGTTGCCTAACGAGGCACGCGCGCCTCATGGTCACGTCTCTCGACACCGTCGCGGAGCATTTGGGTCTCGCGCCGACGAACCCGCGGCTGTTGACGGCTCTCACCCACTCGAGCTTCGCCGCGGAACACGAAGTCGACTCGAACGAGCGGCTTGAATTTCTGGGCGACGCGGTCGTCGATCTGGCGATCGCTGATCTCATCGTCACGCGCTACCCCGAACTCAATGAGGGATCGGGATCACTGGTGCGAAGTCGCGTCGTCAACGAGGCCGCCCTCGCCGACGCGGCCCGGCGCCTCGGTCTGGGCGACGTCCTTCGCGTGGGACGCGGCGTGGTGAAGGAGAATGGCCTAGAACGCCCCTCGCTCCTCGCCGACGCCTTTGAAGCGGTCGTGGCGGCGATCTACTTAGAGCGGGGATACGACGTGGCGAAGAACTTCGTGCACGACGCGCTCGCGCACGACGTCGAAGAGGCGTCGAAAGAGCCCGGTGACGCGGATCCAAAGACCCTGCTTCGCCAGTGGGCCGAGGCCTCGGGCCGCGGCACGCCGAGCTACGACGTCATCTCCGAGGGTCCCGGACACGACGCCACCTTCGTCGCGACGGTGCGCGTCGGCGAGGGAATCGTTGCTACTGGTGAGGGTCGTTCCAAGAAGAGCGCGGAGAGCCGCGCGGCTCAGGCCGCTTGGCGCGATCACGTCGATGCCTGAGCTCGCCGAAGTCGAAACGGTTCGCTCGTCGCTCGCGCGCGACCTCATTGGCAAGAAGATCAAGAGCGTCTCGGTCACCAACGGTCGAGCCGTTCGCCGCCACAAGACCGCCAAGGACTTTCGCGCCATGGTCGAGGGCCACTCCATCAAGTCGGTGCAGCGACTGGGCAAGAACCTCGTGGTGGGTCTGGACAACGGAACGCATTTGGTCATTCACTTAGGCATGAGTGGTCAGTTGCTACGCGCGAAGAACGCCAAGGATCCCAAGCCCAAGCACACCCACGTGGTCTTCTCCTTCGTCCAAGGTGGCGAGTTGCGCTACGTCGATCCACGGACCTTCGGCGAGATCTACGTCTCCAAGCCCCCGGGTGACGGGGACCCCCCGGCCGAGATCTCGAAGTTCGCCCGACTCTCGATTGGCGGGGACGGCCTCGGGCTGCGCCGGGCGGTGCCCGAGCTGGCCCATCTCGGTTTGGATCCCTTCGAAGATCAGATCGGCTGGGACCGATTCGCCGCGGTGTTGCGAAGCCGATCGACGCCGCTGAAGGCCGTACTGACTGACCAGGACATCATTTCGGGCATCGGAAACATCTACGCCGACGAGATCCTCTTTTCGTCGGGGCTGCGTTTCGACCGACCGGCCGAGTCGCTCTCCACGATCGAGATTCGTCGGCTCCACCGGGCCATCACCGAGGTCTTGACCGAAGCGATCAAACACGGTGGCTCGACGCTCGACGACCAGCAGTTCGTCGACCCCGACGGCCGGCCCGGCAACTACCAACTGCTCCACCAGGTGTACAACCGCGAGGGTCAGGCCTGTTACCAGTGCCGCCAGACAATACGTCGCGAGAGCGTGCGCGGACGCTCGACGTTTTACTGCGAAAAGTGCCAGGCCTAGGGCCCAGTTGACGACCAGAAGGTTGCTAGCGTCGTGGCGTGTTTCTTAAGCGATTGACCATGAAGGGCTTCAAGTCCTTCGCCGACAACACCGTTTTAGAGTTCGAGCCGGGGGTCACGGCGGTCGTAGGCCCCAACGGTTCTGGCAAATCCAACGTCGTCGACGCGGTGACCTGGGTGCTGGGCGCCCAGAGTACGCGCGCTCTTAGAAGTGCTCGCATGGACGACGTGATCTTCATGGGTACCGCGAACCGTCCGGCCTTAGGGCGCGCCGAAGTGGCGCTCACCATCGACAACTCGTCGGGTCGCCTGGCGATCGACGGGGCAGAAGTCACCATCTCGCGCACGCTGTTTCGAAACGGTGACTCGGAGTACGCGATTAACGGCACCACCTGTCGGCTCTTGGACGTCCAAGAGCTCTTAGGCGACTCCGGGGTCGGTCGCCAACAGCACATGATTATCGGACAGGGCCAACTCGACTCGATTCTCTCTCCGAACCCAGAAAATCGCCGCGCGGTGATTGAAGAGGCGGCCGGAGTCTTGAAACATCGACGCCGCAAGGAGCGCTCGGAGCGAAGACTCGCCACGACCCAGGAGAATCTTGAACGGCTCGGCGACTTGGTGCGAGAGGTCCGGCGCCAGATGCGTCCCCTCGAGCGTCAAGCCGCGTCCGCGCGCAGTCACTCCGACGTCGAGAGTGAACTACGCGACGCCCGTCATGCGCTCTTTTCAAGCCGACTCAACAACTTTGAACAGCGTCGGCGCGAACTCGATCGCTCGCTGGAAGAGACGTCGGTACGTGAGCGTGAGCTTCGTCACGAACTGGTTACTCTCGATGCCCAGGCCACGGCCGCCGCCGCCGAAATGGCCTCGCGGCGCGAAGAGATGCTCGCGTCCACCCTCGGGACGCTCCAGGGTTTGGCCGAACGCGCCCGCGGCACGGGGTCGATCATTCAAGAGCGTCAACGCTCGTTGCACCAAGCACTCATCGCCTCGGCCGACGAAAACGTGATCGCCACGCTCGAGGCGGATGCGGCCAAACTGGTCACCGATTTAGAGGGGCTCAGCGGTGATGAGCTCACACTCACCGGGTCGCGGATCGCTCTCGAAGAGTCTCGGCGCGTCTTCGCCGACGCCGAAGCGCTCTTCGACGAGACTTGGTCGACGTCCTCGACGGAGAGCGACGAAACGGCGCTCGAGAACGCTCGCCATCAGATCGCGCTCTTGGAGCGGTCCCTCGCCTCACTTGAAGAGAGCGAACGAAGAGCCCGCACGCGACTCGCCGACGCCCAGCGACGGCGCGCAGAACTCACCAGCGCGCACGAGCGGGCCATCAAAGAACAGGCCGACGCCGTCACGAGACTCGAGGCGGCGACGCTCGAGTACGCCGAGGCCGAGAAATCGGCCGAGCGTGCCCAAGGCGAGCGGCGCCAGGCCGACGCGTCGCTTGGCGCGGGTGTGGACGTCGCGTCGCGCCTCCTGGCGCGCGCGGAGACACTCTCACGCGCCCTCGATGAACTCTCGGGCGCGGGCGGGCGCGCGATTATTGGCAACTTGAAAGGCGTGCTCGGCTCGTTCCTCGATCTGATTGAGATCGACCCGGGAAGCGAACGCGCGGTGGAGTCGGCCGCCGGTGCGTCGGTGGCGGCGATGGTGGTTGACGGTCGTCGCTCAGCACGCGCCGCCCTGGCGGCACTGCGCCGAGAAGGCGGCGCGGGACTCATCTTGCCGGTCGTTGACGGCGACGTCACCACGCCCTCCACGCCCGAGGGTTGTCGCGCGCTGCGCGAGGTCGTTCGAACTCGTCGCGGTGCACCAGAGCACGTCACGCGCGTACTCGACGCGCTCTTCTCACGCGCCTTTGTGGCCAAGGATTGGGAGGCGGGCATCGACGTGGCGCTGGCCAATCCCGACCTGGTGATCGTCACCCTCGACGGAGATCGTTTCGCGTCATCGGGTTGGCGAGTGGCCTCGGGTCGCACGCTGGTGACGCGGTCCGCCGTGGACGAAGCACAGTCGGGCGCCGAAGACGCTTCGCGTGATCTAGTTGTCTTGCGCCAGCACCATTACGAGACGGATGCTCTCCTCGCCACGGCGCTACAGCGCTTTAATCTGGCCACGTCCACGCTGGCGGAGTCGCGCGCCGAGGCCGAGCGTCTACAAGGTGAGATCGAGCGATTCGTGCGTGAGGGTCAGGAGTTGGTTCCCGTCGCGGACACGTTGGGCGCCGACGCCGATGACGTCTCGACGCAGATTCTCACCGTCGACGCCGAACTCTTAGCGCTACGCGAAGAACTGCCGAAACTTGAGAAGGCGCGAAGCGACGGCACCGAACGCGAAGCCCGACGAAGTGAGGCCAAGGCCGCGCTGGAAGCGCACCGGTTCCGGGTCATTGACGAAGCGACGACGCGCTCTCGCCAAGAGGCCGAGTTCGCCGAGCGCCGGCGCCTGATCGAACAACGTCGACTCGAAATCGAGCAGCGTCTCGAGGGTCACTCGGGTGAGCGACTCGAGGCGGCGACCCGGCGTCAGTCACTCGAGTTCGATCGTCAGGTGCTCGATCGCTTGTCGGCGCTCGTGCAGCGAGCGGCCGACGAAATCCGTGTGGCCCAAGAGGCGCTTGATTCGAGCTACCGCGAACAACTCGAAGCCTCGCGCGCGAGTGCCGAGCTGCTCGAAGAAGTGCGTCAGGCCCGTCACGGTACCGACGCTCGTCTCAGTGAACTCGGCGACGTCATGCGCCGACACGAAATCGAACAGGCCGAACTGGTGGTCAAGGTCTCCAACGTGCACGAGATCGTTCGACGTGACCTTGGCGTGGAACCTCACGAGATGGGACCGGCCCCGATCATTAAGTTGCCCGAGGGGATCGCGCTCGAGAGCCGCGTCGTGGAACTCGAAGCGCGCATCACGTCGCTTGGACCGATCAACCCCTTGGCGCTCGAGGAGCTGGCCTCGCTCGAGGATCGATACAAGGATCTCGACGCTCAGGTCAGTGACGTGCGCCACGCTCGACGAGAGTTGCAAGAGGTCCTTCGCGCGCTCGACGAGGAGATCATGCAGACTTTCACCCGAGCCTTCGCCGACGTCAATGAGCACTTCTCGGCCCTCATTGCCCGGCTCTTTCCCGGAGGCCAGGGCCGGCTCAACATGAGCGAACCAGAAGACCCCTTGAATACGGGCGTCGAGATTGAGGTTCGTCCGATGGGGCGAAACATTCGACGCATTTCGCTTCTCTCGGGCGGCGAACGTTCCCTGGCGGCGTTGGCCTTTCTCTTTGCGGTCTTTCGCTCGCGGCCGTCGCCGTTTTACCTCATGGACGAGGTCGAAGCCGCCCTCGACGACGTCAACTTGCAACGGTTCCTCAGCCTCGTCGATGAGTTTCGCGTCGAGGCCCAACTGCTGATTGTCACGCACCAAAAGCGCACCATGGAAGCCGCGGACGTGCTCTACGGCGTCACGATGGTGCCGGGTGCCTCGTCCAAGGTGGTCAGCCAGCGCGTGAACCGCACCCTGGAAGTCGAAACGGCGTGATCGCCCTCATCATCGTTGTCGCGGTGCTGGTCGTGCTCGCGGCGGTCGTGTTGACGGTGCGACGGCGTCGCCAAACAACTCGACCGCCCCTCGCCAGATCGCGCGCGGCCATGCCCGAGATCCTGGTTCGTGACACGACGCTGATTCCTTCGTTGGCCGGCGAAGTGACGTTGAGTCAACGACTGGGTTCTTCGAGAAGCGTCTTTGATCGGGTGCGATCACTCTCGGGCACGGGCGATCTGACCAGTGACCAACTGGACGTCGTCGAAGAGGTCTTGCTCCGAAGTGACGTCGGCGTGGCTACGACGGCGTCGGTGCTCGCGGAATTACGGGCCAACGGCGCACCTGACGGCGTGGCCGTCGCGTTGCGTTCAATCCTGCTGGAAGGACTGCGCGCGGACCGCACGCTGAAAGTGACGGCCGACCCCGGACGGGTGCCGGTGTGGCTCTTCGTCGGCGTGAACGGCGTGGGCAAGACCACCACGATCGGGAAACTCGCCCAGCGTCACCACGACGAAGGCCGCTCGGTAATGCTGGCCGCCGGCGACACGTTTCGCGCAGCCGCGGCCGATCAACTCGAGCAGTGGGCGACGCGCACTGGCGCCGACATCGTTCGCGCGAACGAAGGGGCCGACCCCGGTTCAGTGGTGCACGACGCGATAGGTCGCGCCAGCGCGCGGGGCAGCGACCTCGTCCTCGCCGACACCGCGGGTCGACGTGCGAACAGCTCCAACCTGCTCGACGAACTGGCCAAAGTCCGTCGCGTGGCCGACCGCGCGCCGGGTCAGGTCGTTGAAACGCTGCTGGTCCTTGACGCCACGACCGGTCAAAACGCGCTCAGCCAGGCGCGCGAGTTCTTGGCGGCTTCGGGAGTGACCGGTATCGTGCTGACCAAACTTGACGGCACCGCGCGAGGGGGCATTGTGATCGCGATCGAACGTGATCTCGCGATTCCGGTGAAGTTCGTGGGTGTCGGCGAGAGCGTGGGCGACCTTGTGGTCTTTGAACCGGAACTCTTCGTGGACTCACTTCTCGGGGCCTGACGCTAGCCTTCGAGCATCATGTTTGACGCCCTGAGCGAACGCCTCGAACGGCTGAGCACGTCGTTGCGCTCGCGCGGGCGTCTCAGCGACGCCGACCTCGACGAGGCTCTCGGCGACGTGCGAGCGGCGCTACTCGAAGCGGACGTCGAACTCGGAGTGGTGCGCGCGTTCCTCGACGCGGTGCGCGAGCGACTAAGCGGCGAGGCGCTGAACCAGAGCCTCTCTCCGGGTCAACAGGTCATCAAAGCGGTACACGAACAGCTCGTCGAAGTACTTGGCGCGACGCCCCTGAAGGTCAACTACGCCTCTAAGCCCCCCACCGTGGTGCTTTTGGCCGGCCTCCAGGGGGCCGGAAAAACGACGGCCGCGGCGAAGCTCGCGGCCTGGTTCAAACAGCAAGGCCGTCAGCCCTACCTGATCGCCGCCGACCTTCAACGCCCCGCGGCCGTCGAGCAGTTACGCCTGCTCGCGCGACAGGTCGGTGTTGACGTCTACTCCGAAGCCACGACGCCCCTGGACGTCGCGCGCAAGGGTCTCGCCGAGGCAAAGCGACTGGGTCGCGACGTCGTCATCATCGACACCGCCGGACGTCTCGCGATCGACCAAGCGCTGATGGACGAGGTCCGTTCGATCGCCCAGGTCACTTCGCCCGACTACACCTTCTTGGTGATCGATGCCGTTACGGGTCAAGACGCCGTGCACACCGCGAGGAGTTTTCACGACGCACTCGAGCTCTCGGGACTGATCGTGACCAAGCTCGACTACGACGCGCGCGGCGGCGCAGTGCTCTCGGCGCGCGGCGTCGTCGGTCGCCCCGTTGTCTTCGCGTCGACCGGCGAGAGGATCGCCGACTTCGACCTCTTCTACCCCGAGCGCATGGCGTCACGGATCCTGGGTATGGGCGACGTTCTCTCGTTGATCGAGCAGGCCGAGCGCACGATGGATCCCGACGTCGTCGCCGAGTCCGCCGGACGAATGATGAGCGGCACGTTCACCCTGGACGACTTTCTCGCTCAACTTGGACAAGTGCGCAAGATGGGCTCACTGGGCGGGCTGATGAAGTTGATGCCGGGGGTCTCGAAAGAGATGCGCAACGCCGCCAACAACGTCGACGAGGGAGAACTGAATCGCGTCGAGGCGATCGTTCGCTCCATGACTCCGAAGGAACGCCGTACTCCTAACATCATCGACGGATCCCGGCGCACGCGTATCGCCAAGGGGTCGGCCACCAGCGTCAGTGCGGTGAACCACCTGCTCAAGCAGTTCGTCGAGATGCGAAAGATGATGCGCCAGATGGGAAGCGGATCATCGCCTTCAATGCCCGGGGGACTGGGACGAATGGCGGGCGCCGCATCGCGCGCCTCGATGGGCGGCGAGGCGCCGACCAAGGGATTCGAAGCGCTCAGCGCTGGCATGGCGAGCGCCGCGACGTCGTCGCGCGCCGGCGCGGGAAAGAGTAAGAAGAAAAAAGGCGGCAGGGTCACCCCTCCCAAACAACGCTAAACTTGGACGCTCGGGTATTTCGCCCCGTTCCGACTCGGAACAATAATGTTCGAAGGGAATTACGTCGTGGCTGTAAAACTACGTTTGGTACGCATGGGTAAGAAGAAGCAGCCCACCTATCGCGTCGTGGCCGCCGAGAGTCGCCGGGCCCGCTCCGGGGCCTTTCTCGAGATTGTGGGTACTTACCAGCCACGAGGCATCTCCACAGCGGAGCCCGAGATGGTCTTGAAGATCGACAACGACAAGGTGTTGCACTGGCTCCGTGAGGGCGCCCAGCCCACCGAGCGCGTGGCCAAACTTCTAAAGGTCAGTGGCGCGCTTGAGGCGTTCGAAGCCTCCAAGGTCGCTCGATGAGCGACGCGTCCGACGAATACGTTGCCGGGGACGTCAATACGATTGACGACGGCCCCGAGGATGATTTTGACGACATGGACGACGTCGGCAATGACGTTGACGACGTCAATGACGTCGACGACGCCGGTCACGCCGACAAGGCGGCCGCCGCGATAGCGGCACTGGAGTTCATCGCGAAGTCGCTCGCCGAAGACCCCGAGGCCGTCTCGGTCGAGGTTTCCGAGCGCCAGGGCAAGGTCATCTTGTCGCTGAGCGTGGGCCCGAGTGATATGGGCCGGGTCATCGGACGGCGCGGGCGCACCGCGCAAGCCATTCGTGCGTTGGTGGGCGCCGTGGGATCTCGCGACGGTGTCACCACCTCGGTCGACATCGTCGACTAGCCGTGACCGACGAGCGTCCCACGCTCGAGGTCGGGCGCATCGTCAAGGCCCACGGCCTTCGTGGTCAGGTGCAGGTGGATCTGTCGAGTGACCGCGTCGAACGGCTCGCGCCCGGCGTGACGCTGTTAAGCGAACGCGGACCATTGGTCGTGCTCGAAGCGGCGGCGCACCAGGCTCGCTTCATCGTGAGTTTTGATCGAATCCACTCTCGTGAAGAGGCCGAACGCTGGCGCGGCGTGGTCCTGTCGGCCCCTCGCATTCGGGACGAGAGCGTCATCTGGATCGATCAGCTCTTCGGCGCCGAGGTCGTCGACACCCAAGGCGTGTTGCGCGGCGTGGTGGTCGACGTCGAAGCGAACCCCGCGAGCGATCTCATGGTGCTCGACTCTGGCGCGCTGGTACCCCTGACCTTCGTCGTCACGCTCGAGGCCAACACCCGAGTCGAGATCGACGCGCCCGAGGGACTCTTCGAATGACGTTGCGCGTGGACGTGTTGACCCTCTTTCCCGAGGCGATCGCCAACTACAGCGCGACGTCCGTGCTCGGTCGAGCGGCGGAGCGAGGAGTGTGGGCGTTGCACCTTCACGACTTTCGCGACGCCACCTCTGACGTACATCGCAGCGTCGACGACACGCCCTTTGGCGGCGGGGCGGGCATGGTGCTGCGCGTTGAGCCGATACTGGTGAGCATCGAGTCGACTCCGGATCTCGCGAGGCCCGTGATCGCTCTCACCCCCTCGGGTCGGGTGTTCACGCACGCCGTGGCGCGTGAACTGAGCGAACTCTCGGGCTTTACCTTGCTCTGTGGTCGTTACGAGGGGTTTGACCAACGGGTGCTCGATCTGGTCGTCGACGACGAGATCTCATTGGGCGATTTCGTCCTCTCGGGGGGCGAGTTGGCCGCGTTGTGCGTCATCGAAGCCGTGGTGCGCCTTCTTCCGGGCGCGCTGGGCAACGACGAATCCAGTGTGGATGAGTCCTTTGGTCACGGGCTCCTCGAGTACCCCCAGTACACCAAGCCCGCCGAAGTACGAGGGCGGCGCGTGCCCGAGATCTTGCTGTCGGGCGACCACGCGAGGATCGAACGCTGGCGCCGAGCCGAGGCGCTGCGTCGAACGCTGTCGCGACGTCCCGATCTGATGGAGCGTCGTGGGGGACTGAGCGAGTCCGACGTGGCGATATTGGCCGAATTCCCTTCGGAGCAGGGTGACGAGCGAAGCGGCTAAACTTTTAAAGCCTGTGATCCGAAAGGGACCGCTCTCATGAACCCGACCGACCTCGTCGACCGCGACTCACTTCGCGACGACATCCCCGCCTTTCGACCCGGCGACACCCTCAAGGTGCACGTACGCGTCGTCGAAGGCACCCGTCAGCGCGTCCAGGTCTTCCAGGGCATCGTCATTCGCCGTCAGGGCTCGGGCCTGCAAGAGACGTTCACCGTGCGCAAGATCAGTTTTGGCGTCGGCGTCGAGCGTACCTTTCCGGTGCACACCCCCACCATTGCCAAAATTGAAGTCGAGTCCTACGGCGACGTACGTCGCGCCAAGCTCTACTACCTGCGTGATCTGCGTGGCAAAGCCGCCAAGATCAAGGAACTGCGCGTCACCGAGCGCGCGTAGTCGCTGGTGAGTGAGGAAGAACTCGACGACTACGAGTCGACCCTCGAACTCGCGTTAGTCCAGGAGTACAAGGCGGTCGTAGGAATGTTCGACTTCGCCGTCGAGACCGACCGGCGCTTCTATCTCGCCAACGACGTGGCCGTCGACGTTCGATCGAACGCGACTCCGACCCTGCTCGAAGTGACGTTGCACGACGCCTGGGTCTGGGACATGTACCGGTCGGCTCGCTTCGTGCCCTCGGTGCGCATTCTCACGTTTCGCGACGTCAATATCGAGCGACTTCCCAAAGAAGATCTCCAGCCCTAACGATGGAGTTGGCCCGCCTCGTCGCTGCTGTTGCTCAGCGTGATGCTCTGCTCGAACTTACCAACGAGCGCGTCGTGCTCTTTCGTTGTCTGGACGCCGATACCGTAATCGTCGCGGCGTCGCTGAGTGGCCGTCTCTCTCATCCGTTGGGCGTGTGGCTCGTGGTCGACCAGGCGTATCCGGCCCAACTCGCGGCCCGCGACGTAGCGACCTTGGCCGCGCTGATTCCTCTGAGTCACGTGGTCATCGAAGCGGGTTCCCTGGCCACCGAGCACGCCGACGTCGTTCGAGCTCTGCTCACCAACGACGAGGTGAACTTCTCTAACGACGTCGTCTCGCTGGTGGGTGCCTACAACCGACCGGCGCCGCCGTCACCAGTCACCGTGTGGAGCTACGACGGGCGCAGCCTCGTCAGCGGCGAACACGTTCTTTCTCCCGGTCGCGTCGACACCGACGAGGTCGGGGAGTTGACTCTCTTCGAGTGATCTAGGCCGGTTGGGTGGAGATGCGGTCGGGGCGAATCTTCACGGTCACTCGAATCTCGCCTTCGCGACGCATCGGGTAGGAATCGACGCCCATGTACTTTTTCGCGAAACGGTCGATCACCTCGTCGGCGCCTTCGGTGGTGAAACCCACGACCGTTCCGCGCACGGCGATGCAGACGTAGGGGTCGTCGGGATCGGTCAAGGAGACCGCGACGCGCGAGTCGGCGGCGAGGTTGCGAGCCTTGGCCCGCCCGAGTGCGGTGTTGATGACGATGTCGTCACCGTCGAGCTCGACCCATACCGGCGTGACGTTCGGTGCGCCGTCCGCGTCGAGACTCGCGACGTGGGCCAGCACCTTCTTGGCGAAGATGGCCCTCGAGGTGGGGGTGAAGGTATCAGTCACGGCACTCCTGTCGTTGGATCGAGATGGGGCAACTAGTTTTACTGTAATGAACGTTGGTGCACACGTCCGCGGCGGCGGCAAGCTCATTCCCTCACTCGAGGCCGGCGTGGAGATCGGGGCCACCTCGATTCAGATCTTCACCCAGAGTCCACGAATGTGGAAGCCCTCGCAGTACGCGCCCGAGGTCTTAGCCGCTTACCGAGAGGCGCAAGCGACGCACCCAACGATTACCGACACTTTTTGTCACGCGACGTATCTGATCAATCTCGCATCGGCCAACCTCGAACTTTATGAGAAGTCCGTTGAATGTCTCACCCACAATCTCTCGGTGGCCCGGGGGATGGGCTCGTCGGGACTCGTGTTGCACGTGGGATCGCATATGGGGGCCGGCTTTGATGAGGTCGTTCGCCAAATCGCCGACGCCTTCGAGCGCGCGCTCGAAGAGGCCGACTCGGCGCCTGAAGGAACTCCCGACTGTCCGATTCTCATTGAAAACGCCGCAGGTTCTGGCGGCACCGTCGGCCGATCATTAGAAGAGATCGAGTTCTTGATTGACGCCTGCAGCGGTGACGATCGACTGGGGCTGTGTATCGATACTCAACATCTCTGGGCGAGTGGTGTTGATTACTCAACGGTCGAAGGCACCGAGAAACTCATCAAAGACATTGACAAGACCGTGGGCATGGATCGACTTCGCTGTTTTCACTTCAATGACTCAAAGATTGAGTTAGGTGGGAACCGGGACCGACACGCCAATATCGGCGAAGGGACTATCGGTGTCAAGGGACTGGCTCCGCTGGTCGGACATCCCAAGATCCGCAATCTCCCGTTGTTGCTCGAGGTTCCGGGCTCGGGCGAAGGTCCACGGGCCGAGGACATCGTGACCGCGCAGAAAGTGGTGACGGCTGGGATAAGACTTTATGACGGGGCAAAGAAATGGCCCCCGGCGATGAAGACTACGTTACCGAAAATGGCCGCGTTGAGCAAAAAGGTCACCGCACCAAGGAAGTCTGCGCCGAAGAAGTCTGCGCCGAAGAAGGCCGCACCAAAGAAGTTTGCTCCGAAGAAGGCCGCACCAAAGAAGTCCGCGCCAAAGAAGGCCGCGCCAAAGAAGTCTGCACCAAAGAAGGTCGCCAAGAAAAAAGCGAAGAGGTAGGTATTCGATGACGAGCAAGCGCGAAGAGTCCGACAGCATGGGCTCCATTGACGTTGCCGCTGATCATTACTGGGGAGCTCAGACTGAGCGCAGCCTGCACCACTTCGCGATCGGCCATGAGACCATGCCGTTAGCAGTGATCCAAGCCTTTGGTGTCCTGAAGCTCGCGTCAGCGAGGGTTAATAACGCACTGGGCAAACTCGACGATGATCGAGCGTCGTTGATCTACCGCGCCGCGAGTGAGGTCATCGACGGCGCGTTGGCCAATGAGTTTCCTCTTCGAATCTGGCAGACCGGCTCGGGTACCCAGACCAACATGAACGTGAACGAAGTGATCTCGAATCGTGCGATCGAGCTCGCGGGCGGTACCCTCGGCTCGAAGGATCCCGTACATCCCAACGACCACGTGAACATGTCCCAGTCCTCGAACGACACGTTCCCGACCGCCATGCATATCGCCGCGGTCATGGAGATCACTGGGCGTCTCGTGCCTTCGGTGGCTCGACTTCGCGACGCGCTCAATACGAAGGCGACGGCGTTCGCCCACGTCACCAAGATCGGGCGCACGCATCTGATGGACGCGGTGCCGCTCACGTTGGGTCAAGAGTTTTCGGGCTACGTCGCGCAGCTCGACGCTGACCTTGGTCGACTCCAGGTCATTCTTCCCGGACTCTACGAACTCGCCGCCGGAGGGACCGCGGTGGGGACCGGTCTCAATACCCACCCGGAGTTCGGCGTGCGCGTCGCCGCCGAGATCGCCAGTCTGACTGGTCAACCCTTCGTAACGGCGCCCAACTACTTTGCCGCGCTCGCCGCGCACGACGCGCTGGTCTTTGCGCACGGGGCGATCAAGACGCTGGCGACGAGCTTGACCAAGATCGCCGATGACCTTCGCTGGCTCGGCTCTGGTCCGCGCGCGGGACTCGGCGAACTGAAGTTGCCCGAGAACGAGCCGGGCAGTTCGATCATGCCGGGCAAGGTCAATCCCACCCAGTGCGAAGCCATGATTATGGTCGGCATTCAGGTCTTTGCGAACGACACCGCGGTGGCGATCGGAGGCTCGCGAGGCAACCTGGAGCTCAATGTCTGCAAGCCCGTCATTATTTACAACGTCTGCAACTCAATCGATCTTCTCAGTGACGCGTGCGACTCATTCCGCGAGTTCTGTGTCGAGGGTATCGAGCCCGACTATGAGCAGATCCAAAATCACCTCAACAGCTCATTGATGCTGGTGACGGCGCTCACGCCGATCATTGGCTATGACAAGGGTGCTCAGGTCGCCAAGAAAGCGCACCACGAGCGCACCACACTACGAGAGGCGGCGCTCTCGCTGGGCTTTCTCAGCGCGGAAGAGTTCGACGCGGCCGTGGTACCCGACGAGATGACGCACCCGTAATCCTAGGCCAGGGTGAGAAAGCCTGACGTGACGCACAGGCCCATCGCGCAGATGACGAGCAGCGTGGTGACCACCGAGATGACGACCATTCGGTTGCCGCGCCCGCGTTGCGTGGCGATCGGTCGGGGCATGTACCACTCCGGCAGCAAGTTCGCCGAGTCCGCCGAGCCGTACCAGGGGACCGCGTCGGGATCGAGGGGCGCCGAAGGATCGGCGGCCAAAGCCAGCGCCGTGAGCTCTTCGTCGCTCAGCGGCTCGGGCACGGACGTATCAGCGGACCCGAGCGACCACGACGGCTCCATGTTGACCTCCGGGCGCTGACGTCTAGCCATCTTCGCTCAACTGACCGGAAGATTCCATAGCGCCATCCAGCGCGAGAGGTCTTTTTCGACGGGCAGGTCGGTATCGAGAAACGACTTTACGCGCAGTTCGAGTTCGTTGTCGCGTTGTGAGGGTCCCGTCGGCGCGAAAGGGTAGAACGTGCCTTGCTTCATGAGATAGACCATGCGCACCGACCCTTCGCCCGGCGGGGTCTTCGCGACGAAACCAAAGACGGCGCACAACAGTCGTGGACCAAGACCATGTTCAACCATGGAGGTATCGGCGGCGTGAACTCGCGTCACGAGCGCCTCGAAGTCCGGGTCGGTTACGACGAGCCACTTAAAGCCCAAGTCGTCGGTCGTGAGGGTGACTTTGTTGTTGGTTTCGTCAAAGTCGAGGAGCTGCTTGATGTCGTCGTCAGTCGTGATCGTGCTCTCGCCGCTCCCGGACTTAAAGCAGAGCCCCGCCTGACCGGAACTGACCAAATCGAGTTCGCTCTGCAGGGTAAGGGCCGCGGTCGGCAGGGCGAAGAGGTTGTCGAGGTTGGGCGCGACCTGCTTCGTTCGACCAAAGAGTGTGTCGCGTAGACCCACTAGCCGTTGAGTTCCTTTTCGAGCTTGTTCAACGCGTCCAGTCGCTTTTCGAGCGACGGGTGCGAGGAGAAGAGATTCGCCGCGGTGCCCCCGGCGAGCGCCGGGGCGAAGAAGAAGGCGTTCTTGCCCTCGGTCTTGCGCAGGTCCGTGCGCGGAATCTTTCCCATGTCGCCGGTGACGTGCACCAACGCACTGGCGAGCACGCTCGGCTTGCCGATGAGAATCGCACCCGAGCGGTCGGCGGCGAGTTCGCGGTAGCGCGAAAGGGCCATGGTCAAGAGAAAGGCGATCACGTAGATGACGATCGAGACCAGCATGGTGATCATCTCTAAGATCACGATGTTCTGACCGCCGCGACCGCCGCCGCGGCCGCCGCCAAACATCGCGCCGAACATGGCGATGCGACTGACCAGGCCGGCCAACATGCCCACACCGGAGGCGATGGTCATCACGGCTACGTCGCGGTGCGCGACGTGGCTCAGTTCGTGGGCGAGGACCGCTTCGAGCTCTTCGTCGTTGAGTCGACTCATCAGACCGCGCGTCGCACAGATCACCGCGTGGTTGGGATTGCGTCCGGTTGCAAAGGCGTTGGGCATGTCCATCTCTGACACGCCGACGCGGGGCTTGGCCATATCGGCGAGCAGGCACAGTCGGTCCACGATCTCGTGCAATTTTGGCTCTTGTTGGGGTGTCACTTCGTGGGCGTGCATCGCGAACATCGCGATCTTGTCCGAGAAGTAGTACTGAGAAAAAATCAACGCCCCGGCGATCACGATCACCAGCACAGTTGAGACGCCCAGGCTCAGCATGACCGAGACGATGATGGCGTAGAGCGCCACCAGGGCGAGGCCGGTAATGAACATTCGAACGTTCAAGCCGTGATCAGATTCAATCTTGGTCTTCGCCACGTTTAGTTGCCTCCCGGAGCGGGTGCGCTCGCGGCGCCGTCGCCGGGACCTGCGGGCAACGCCGACACCGAGCCACTGTTCTTGAGTGCGGCGAGCTGGGCGTCGATGTCCGAGGTCGACGAGGCTTTGTCGAGTTGGGCTTGAATGTCGTCGTTAGTGCTCGTGAGGTCGGTCAGCGCGCCCGAGGCCAGCAGTTCGTCGAGGGCGCCACTGCGCGCTTGCATCTCGGCGACCTTGTCCTGGGCCCGCTGCATCGCTGCGCCCGCGTCGCCCATCGACGTCGAGATGCCCGCGACGGCTTCGTTGACGTGGGCGGAGGCCTCCGCGGCGGTGTAGGTCGCCTTGATGGTCTCTTTCTTCGTGCGAAAGGCCTCCACCTGAGTCTGGAGCTTGGTTGCGGTGTCTTCGAGCTTGCTCTGCTGCTCTTGAATCGAGGCGTGCTGGGTCTCGAGGTCATTTAACTGGTTGGCGATGGCCTCGCGCCGCGTGAGGGCCTCTCGGGCCAGTGGCTCGTTGCCTTGGGCGAGAGCGGTCTTGGCCTGGTCGGCCAGTTTGTCGCCCTGGCTCTTGAGCTGTTCCGCCTGAATCTCTACCCGCTTGCGCGCGGTCGCGACGTCGGCGACGGCCCGCTTGACCTTGGTGAGGTTCTCCAACTGCTGCTCGTACGAGAGGTCGAGCGTCTGGCGAGGGTCCTCGGCCTTGTTGAGGGCGTCGTTGGCCTTCGCCTGAAAGAGCGTCTGGACTCGCTTCAAAATGCCCACGTGGGCCTCCTTTTGGTACTTGTCCAGACTAGAGCCCGCGCACGAGACTCGCGTCCTCGACGAAGCGCGAAGTTCGTGCGTTTTCCCTAATTTTTTGGTAAATCTGTGTCCTGGGCCTGGGACTCGGTCGCCAGTTCTTGGCGGAACGATTCAAGACCTTTCGCGATCGACTCATCGGACGATCCGAGTATTCGCAGCGCCAACAGTCCGGCGTTGGCGGCGCCGTTGATCGCCACGGTGGCGACCGGTATCCCGCGGGGCATCTGAACAATGGAGAGCAATGAATCGAGTCCGTCGAGTCGCGCGAGAGCGACCGGCACGCCGATCACCGGCAACGTCGTGACGGCCGCGAGTACTCCGGGCAGGTGCGCGGCGCCCCCGGCTCCGGCGATGAGAACTCTCAGGCCGCGTTCGCGCGCGGTCTTGCCGTAGGCGAGCGTCTCGTCGGGCCGGCGGTGTGCCGACAACACGCGGATCTCGTAATCGACGTTGAATCGGGCCAAGACCTTCGCGGCCTCACTCATGACCTCGAGGTCGGACGACGAGCCCATCACGATTCCCACTACTTCGCCCACTACGCCTCCTCGGTCCTCTTCGCGCCCGCGCGGGCACCCGCCCATGTTCTCACAACTGCAAAGACAGTAGTTTGGGGGCGATCGGCACGAACGAATCGCTCGTGTCCGCGAAGGGACGTCGAAGATGCGTATTGCTATTGGATTAGATACGGACGGACCATTGGAGAAGACCCTCGAGCGAGCGACCAAGCTGCGTGAGAGCGGCTTTAGGAGTCTGTGGGCGTCGCAGATCTTTGGACCCGACACGTTGACCGTGCTGGCGTTGGTGGGTCGCGAGTTGGGTGATCTCGATCTGGGCACCGCGGTGGTGCCGATACAGCCCCGCCACCCTTCGATGCTCGCGGCCCAGGCGCGCACCGTGCAAGACGCCATTGGTGGTCACCTCTCACTCGGCGTAGGTCTCTCACACCAGGTCGTCGTCGAAGGTATGTGGGGCATCTCCTTTGATCGGCCAGGGACGTACATGCAGGAGTATCTCGCCGCGCTCGCGCCGATGTTGCGCGGCGAAAAGGTGAACGTACAAGGTGAGCGCGTCAAGGCGGTCACCGTCGGCGCGATCGGACCGAGGGACGTCGCGGCCCCGAGTTTGCTGGTGGCGGCGCTGGGCCCCAAGATGCTCGAGCTCGCCGGCACCGTGGCGGACGGCACCCTCTTGTGGATGACCGGGCGACAGACGATTAGCTCGCACATCGCCCCCACGATTCGTGCCGCGGCGGCCAAGGCCGGTCGTAACGATCCGCGCGTCGTGTGCTCGCTGCCGATGGCCGTGACCTCGGACCCCGAAGGCGCCCGCGAACGCCTGAACACCACGTACGCGCTCTACGCCACGTTGCCGAGTTACGCCGCGATGTTGGAGCGTGAAGGTGCGAAGACGCCTGCCGACGTCAGCCTCATTGGATCAAAGGAACAGGTCCTCGAACAGTTGCACGAACTCTCCGAAGCTGGCGTGACTGAATTTTCTGGCGCGCCCTCGGGCACGAGTGAAGAACGTGAAGGTTCGATTGACGCACTGCTGGCGTATCAGGCTCAACACTCGTCCTAAGTATCCAAGAAGTTTCTAAGAGCGCTACTAAAGTGGCTTCGAACGAGGTGTGAAAATCTATGACAGTTGTCGCGGCCCTACTTTCTATTGCGCTGTTCCTGGCCTTTGGTTCCTCGGGCGCGCAAAAACTGGTCTTTAACCCCGCAATGTCCCGGGTCGCTGATCACCTGGGCTTTACCAAGCGCAGTTACCAACGAATTGGCGGGATCGAAGTGTTGGCCGCGATCGGGTTGCTGATCGGACTCGCGGCCAAGGGATCGTCCGTACTGGCCATCATCAATGAAGTCTCGGCCGGGGGACTCTTCCTCTTGATGGTCGCCGCGGTGACCTTGCATGTAAAAAAGGGTGACGCGCTGAAGTACATCGCGCCGGCATTGGTGCTCGCGGTCTTGTTGGTACTGGAGCTGATCTTCCGTCTGGCCTAAGGCCTAAAACGGCACCCGGGTGTGCTTGAACTCGTTGATGGCCTTCTGGTCGCTCATCAAGGTGACCAGCGACTCGATTAAGGCAATGGACGCGCTGGGTTGGTCGTTGGGCGCGTTCATGTAGCGAACAAACGTGGCGTCGTTGCCCACCACGAAGGTCGGCACGCCAAAGGCCTCGTAGCGCTCGAACTCTCGAAAGCTTTCACCAATGACCTTGTGGGGACGTCGCGATTCCACGTCCGCGTGCACTTCATCGAGGTCGACGCCGCTCGACGCGATGACCCCATCGATCTCTTCCATCGAGACGAGGCGGATCGCTCGTTCGTGACGGGCGCGAAAGAGGGCCTCGTGTATGTCCAAGAAGTATTGGGGCTGTAGGTCGCGTACCGAGGTACTTACCGCGAGAGCCAACAGGTCGTCGTCTCGATTCGGGTCGTCCCACACGTCGGGCGCGCCGTCGGCCTGGAAACCCTGACTCATGGTCCACGGCACGAAGGTCACCTCAAAGTCCGCCTTCGCGCGTAACGCGCTGATGACGTGCAGGTGCAGGTTCTTCGCGAAGGGACAGCGATAGTCGTAGGAGAGTTGAAAGGCGATCACGAATCCAGCCTAGGAACTAGCGACCGGGAACCGGCACGCCCTGGCTGCGACAGAGGTCCTTGAAGGAACAGAATCGGCACGCGTTCACCGAGGGCGTCGCGGGAAAGTCGCCGTCGTCGTAGTAGCGATTGATCTTCACCCACGCCCCGGCGGCGGCGTTGGCGCGGGCCTTTACCACCACTTCGCTGACGGACCGGTCAATCGACTGACCGTGCGCGACGTACATCAATCGAATGGTTGTTGGTCGCTCGCCCAACTCGGCCTCGCAGAGCGCGGCGTAGAGTTCGGTGTTCGCGAACGTGTGACTGTCGTAGTTCCTATTCGGCAGAGCTCCGGTCTTGTAGTCGACAATGGTGAGCGAGCCGTCGTCGGCACGATCGAGGCGATCGAGAATGCCCAACAGAGGTGTTTCGTTCACGTCCACGCCCAGGCGCAACTCGACGCCTTCGCTCTTCACTGACGTCGGATCCTCCATGGCGAAATAGCGCACGATGATGGCCTCGGTCTCGGCCAAAAGTTTCGACATCATCGTCTCGTCGAGACCAATGTCGACACGGACCTCGTCGGTCAGTATCTGGGCCTTCGCGGGCTCGATGAACTCACGGGCACGTTCGATGGTCCGATGGGAGTTCTCTAAGAGAAAGAGCTGCTCTAGGACGTAGTGAACGAACCGTCCCTTCGCCGTGGCGTACGTCGCGGGCTGGGGGATCCGTTCAACCGACGCGTGCTGGTAGCGACGGGGACACGTTTGAAAGTCGGACAGGCGTGAGGGTGAGAGTGACTTGGGCAGTGGTTGGTCGAACGCCATGGGGCCACGTTAGGTCCGTGGTGTGACGTCATTGCCGAGCACGCAAGGTAACAATGGAGAGATGGCCCGCGACTCTTCCGTCACTCGTTTCGGCGAGATCGTGCGTGAGAACGCGTGGCACGGCGTTCGATTCGGTGACCTCGTGGTCGTGAACTCGCCAAAAGAACGCCGTCAACGATGGACCTTCGTCGCGCACGTGGTGAACGAGGCGACGGGTGACGAGTGGGTGGAAGTGCGCGGAGGCCGAGTGGGTGAGTCCAAAGGCCGATCGTTTCTTCCAGAACTCATCTATCCGAGTGGTGCGCGAAAGGGATCGCGCGTCATGGGGCTTTCGCTCGCTACGGCACCACAACTGGCACTGGAGTGACGCGTTCGGCATCGATGGCATTGATCCGCTTCGATTTGAGAATATAGAGGCCTGGTATCACACAGATCAGGCTTAGTACGGCGAAGTACGTCCGCACGCCAACGTAGTTTGCAATCTCGCCGGCAAACACGAGCCCGAGGGGACTGATACCGAGCGAAACAAACCAGTCAACAGAGCTGGCCCGGCCCAAAAGTTCGCGAGGGACTTCGCTTTGCATCATCGATTCCCAGATCACGTTGCCAAAGATCATCATCGGAGAGGCGACGAGGGGAAAAATAATGACCACCCAGAAGTTCGTCGCGATGCCCATGACGAGGGCCGACAGCGTTCCGATGGTCCAATAGATCCACATCACGCGCACGCGACGCTTTGGTGAGGGAAGGTTGGCGCTGATTAACGCTCCAATGGCTCCCGCCACGCCCGACGCCGCGACCGCAAAGCCGACGTAGTCCTTGGCGAGGTGCAGATTGTGGCGCAAAAAGAAGGGGATCAGGACGAACATCGGGCTGAAGAGGAACGCGTTGACCAAGGCAACTCCGAGCAGCGTTGTCCAGAGCCAACGAGTTTGGCGCACGTACTGCACACCCTCTTTGATGTCGTCCAACATCGAGTTGGCCACGTTTCTCACTGGCTTGGGCGTCGCCTTCATTAACAACAAGGCGGTGGCGCTGACGACGAAGGTTGCGCAGTCCACGCCAATTGCCAAGCTCGTACTAAACGCGGCGAGGATTCCGCCGACGGCAGGTCCCACCATCGAACCCATCAAGTTATTGGCCAGCGGGCGCACCGCGTTCATGGCCGGTAGGAGTTCTTCAGGCACGATCTCGGGCGTGATGGCGGAGATGGCCGGATAGAAGACCGAGTCAAATGACCCAAAGAGAACGGCGAAGATGAGAAGTTCCCAGAATCGCAGCTCGCCCGCGACAATCATCATGACGAGCGCGCCGGTTAAGACGGCTCGAGCCACGTCGGAGATAATCAGGAGCACTCGGCGCGAGAATCGGTCGACGATCGCTCCAACAACGAGTAGGAAGATAACCAGAGGTGTCATTCGTGCGGCGGCGAACCACGCCAGCTTGGAGACACTGTGCGTCGTGTCCAAGACGAGCAGAGTCAGCGCGACGAGTGCGACTCCGTCACCAAAACTCGAAATCGTCTGACCCGAGACTAGGAGTGTCGGTTCGCGATGTTTCGCCAGTTGCACCATGGCGAGCTTCTTTTTCACCGCTCCACAGTAGGCGAAGTGTCAGCGCGGATCGGTGCATGATGCGTGGGAGCGGGCGGCGAGGATCGGCCCATACGTATAGTGTCGAACAATTCGAGTAGTCGCATTGACTACTCGAGGTCGAGAGGAGTATCCATGGCACTGGAGAAAGGGGCCGCGGCGCCAGACTTCACTCTGTTCGCGGCACCCGGTGAGGAAGTCACCTTGTCGGGGATTGACGGTCCGGTTGTCTTGATCTTCTATCCCGCCGACTGGAGCCCCGTCTGCAGCGACGAACTCTCGGTGTTCACCGCGGCTAACAAACTTTTTCAAGCTCGAGGGGCACAGTTGCTCGGTATCTCGGTGGACAGTCTGTGGAGCCATCAGGCGTTCAAGGCGGATCGGAAACTTGAGTTCCCCCTGCTCGCGGACTTTCACCCCAAGGGCGAGATCGCCCAGTCCTACGGCGTCTATCGGCCGAACGACGGCATATCCGAACGAGCGCTGTTCGTGATCGACCGTGATCGTCACATTGCCTGGAGTGAGGTCTCGCCGATTGGTGTGAGTCCGGGAGCCGACGGCGCCCTGCGCGCGGTGGAAGCGCTGACGTGAGTAATGTCGCGAGTCTCTCGGTACCCGTCGGACCCGAGGACCACTCACGCGGACCCGAGGACGCGAAACACACTCTCGTGGAGTACGGCGACTACCAGTGTCCCTACTGCGGCCAGGCCCATTTCATCGTTGAACGGCTTCTAGAAACCTTTAGTGACTCGCTGCGCCTCGTGTTTCGAAATCTACCTTTGGCCGAAGTGCACCCCCACGCCGAAGCAGCGGCCGAGATGGCCGAGGCCTTGGGCTTGCAGGGAAAGTTCTGGGAGATGCACGACACCTTGTTTGAAAACCAGCGCGACCTCAGTGAGGCGGCGCTCTTGCGCTACGCCGAAAATGTTGACGCTGACGTCACCCAAGTACACAAAGACCTGGCCGATGGTGGTCCGCGCCGTCGGGTCGAAGCAGACTTTGAGGGCGCTATTCGAAGCGGCGCCAATGGTACGCCGACCTTTTTTGTAAACGGCGTGCGCTACGACGGCTCGTGGCAGTACGAGTCGTTCGCGGAATTTCTTCAAGCGGCTTTGAATCCCTGACGGCGCTGAATTCCCCCGCAAGGATTTACGATGCGGTGGTTGCTACATTGCCGAAGTCTCTTCGTTAATGGCGAGCATGTCGCCGTCAGCAGCAACTTAGAGTCAGGCCGACTCACCGTGACCAGGCAAGTTTGACATTAAGGCGACAACCCCGACGACGTGCACGGCTTATTGATACGTTGCACTGGTATCGCATGATCGTGCTGCTTTGGAAGATCACGAAACTGACGGATCAAGAAGAGGGTGCCGCACGAAAAACCACTTTCGGATATCTGTTGCAACAGACATGGTGCGGGCCTTCACTGCTGCGATCACCTCTCCCGGTCGCCTCTTCGCGCACATTGGGGGCGGTAGTCATCACGTAGCCTCACGAACTGCGCTCTACCGGTTCCGACGTTTAAGCGCAGTTGCCACCTCCGTTGCTCTCCTTGTCGCCGGTTTCACGTTCGTGATTGCTCAGCCGGCGAGCGCCGGCGCCGGTCTCACCTTTTACGTGAACTCGGCCACCGATACCGCCGCCTCCGACTGCACGACACCGTCCAACACTGACTGTGGCATCGACGACGCCATCACAGCATTTAACGCCGACGTAACCACGCTCGACGCCGACACCATCGTGTTCAAATCTTCGATTTCCACGTTCACCGTGGGCACGCCGACGCCCATCAACAACGCCACCTCGGGTATCAACTTGGCTATCGTGGGCAACGGCCAGAGCCATACGGCAGTGAGTGGAGGCAACACCCACACGGTCTTCGTTCTATCCACCGGTTCCGTCAACATCTCTGGGCTCACCGTCGAAGACGGACATGCCACCAGCGCTACTGGCAGTTTCGGTGGCGGGATCTACAGCAACGGCACGACCACCGTCACCAACAGCACCATCTCGGGCAGCTCCGGCACCGAAGGCGGCGGGATCTACGTTTCCACAGGTACCGTTAACGTCACCGACAGCACCATCTCGGGCAACACCGCAACCAGCGGCGGCGGGATTTACGTCTCCACAGGTACCGTTCCCGTCACTGACAGCACCATCTCGGGCAACTCCGGCAACGGGATTTTCAACAACAACGGCACCGTTACCGTCACCGACAGCACGATATCGGGCAACTCATACACTGGCGGCTGGGGCGGCGGGATCCGCAACAACAACGACGCCACTGTCACCCAGAGCACCATTTCGGGCAACTCCGCTCTTCTCGGTGCCGGGATCTTCAACAACAACGACACCATCGTCTCCGACAGCACCATTTCGGGTAATACTGCTGTCGACAACGGCGGCGGTTTCTACAACCAAGGTGGGGCCACCATTACCCACAGCACCATTTCGGGCAACTCCGCGCCCAGCACTAGTGGCGGCGGGATCTACAACCCCGACCCTCTCGACCTCGTCGCCACCATCGTGGCCAATAATGGAACGGGGAAAGACTGCAAGACATTTAGTACTGACCTCACCGACGGCGGCTACAACCTCGACGACGACGGGTCCTGCGGGTTCCTTAGCGCCAATCACTCGATGTCCAACACTTCCGCCGGCCTCAATACCGCCGGTCTGGAGAACAACGGCGGCCCCACTCAGTCCATCGCCCTGGAATCGGGCAGCGCGGCCATCGACGAGGTCACCTTGGCAGCGGACTGCACCGGCAGTGACCAGACCGGCGCTCCCTGGCCTACTCCTTGTGACATCGGGGCGGTACAGACCTTCGACTGGAGCGCTTCTTTGGCGTGGTCATCGCCAGCGCTCATCGACGAAAGTGTTCTCAACTCCGTGTCGTGCGTGAGCAGCACCTTCTGCATGGCCGTGGACGACTTCGGCCGTGCGCTGATCTACAACGGGACGGCGTGGTCGTCGCCAATGAGCATTGGCGACGGCACTGCCATTGTCTCCTCCGTGTCGTGCGTGAGCACCACCTTCTGCATGGCTGTGGACCACAACGGCTACGCGCTGAGCTACAACGGGGCGACCTGGTCATCGCCAACGCTCATCGACCCCACTAGTCTCACCTCCGTCTCGTGCGTGAGCAGCACCTTCTGCATGGCCGTGGACGTCGATGGTTATGTGGAGAACTTCGACGGGGTGACCTGGTCAACCGCGTTGAACATCGACACGGGTCTCACCTCCGTGTCGTGCGTGAGCACCACCTTCTGCATGGCCGTGGACAGCGGCGGCGACGTGCTGACCTACAGCGGGACGGCGTGGTCACTTCCTGGGCCAGCGCTCGTCGCCGACGAATCCTCCATCAACTCCGTGTCGTGCGTGAGCAGCACCTTCTGCATGGCCGTGGACCTGGCCGGCGACGCACTGAACTACGTTGGGACGTCGTGGTCAGCGCCACCGACTATCGACACTCACGGTCTCTCCTCCGTGTCGTGCCTGAGCAACACCTTCTGCATCGCCGTGGGCGGCGATACCGCGGGCGACGCGCTGAGCTACAACGGGACGGCGTGGTCATCGCTGAGGAGCATCGACAGCTCCACTTATCTCACCTCCGTGTCGTGCGTGAGCGGCGGCTTCTGCATGGCCGTGGACAGCGACGGCGACGCGCTGAACTACGCCCCCCAGGCGACCGCGACCAAGCTCGTAATCACCGGCAACACCTGCGGCTCGGATCTCGCCTCGGGCACCGACTGCACCTTGATCGCCACCCTCGAAGACGCCAGTAGTAACCCCGTCGTTGACGGCTCAGCCGTCACCTTCGCCCATGGTGTCAGCAACACCGGCGCGGTCACCGGCCTCTCCAGCGTGACTAATAACCTAACGGCACCTACACCGTCACGCTTACTGGCATCGTCGTCGGCGCGGTCACAATTACCGCGGCTGACTCGACCGACACCATCGCGGCTTCGAACAACACGGCCGCCTTTACGGTGCAGGCTGTGGCCAGCACGCCGAGCATCAGCAACCCTCCCGCAGCGGGCCAAACGGTCGGTGGTGGCTTCACGGCCACCGTCGCCACGACCGGCGACGGCGTCACGTCGGTCACTTCGAACAACACCTCAGTCTGCACCGCGAGCGCTCTAGCGGTGATTTACGTCGGCCTGGGCACTTGTTCGCTCACCGCGCATGTTGCCACCGGCACCGACTACACCAGCGCAGACGGCGCCGCCCAGACCTTTTCCGTGACGGTGCAGGGCGTGGCCAGTGCGCCGAGCATCAGCAACCCTCCCGCGAGCGGCCGCACGGTCGGCGGCGGTTTCACGGCTTCCGTCACCACGACCGGCGACGGCGTCACGTCAGTCACCTCGAACAACACCTCAGTCTGCACCGCGAGCGGCCTGGCGGTGATCTACGTCGGCCTGGGCACCTGTTCGCTCACCGCACACGTCGCTACCGGCACTAACTACACCAGCAACGACGGCGCAGCCCAGACCTTTACCGTGACGGTGCAGGGCGTGGCCAGTGCGCCGAGCATCAGCAACCCTCCCGCGAGCGGCCGAACGGTCGGTGGTGGCTTCACGGCCACGGTCTCCACGACCGGCGACGGCGTCACGTCAGTCACTTCGAACAACACCGCGGTCTGCACCGCGAGCGGCCTGGCGGTGATTTACGTCGGCCTGGGCACCTGTTCGCTCACGGCACACGTCGCGACCGGCACCAACTACACCAGCAACGACGGCGCCGCCCAGACCTTTACCGTGACGGTGCAGGGCGTGGCCAGCGCGCCGAGCATCAGCAACCTTCCCGCGAGCGGCCAAACGATCGGTGGCGGCTTCATGGCCACGGTCAGCACAACCGGCGACGGCATCACGTCAGTCACCTCGAACAACGCCTTTTGCACGGTCGCCGGGGACGGCCTGACGGTGACCTACGCGGGCCTCGGAACCTGTTCGCTCACCGCGCACGTGGCGAGCGGCACCAACTACACCAGCAACGACGGCACCGCTCAGACCTTCACCGTCACCATGGTCTTCGTGGCTCCTCCGACAGGCCCCACGAACGCACCGGCGCCCGCGGCGCCAGTCGGGGTGACGATCGACTTTGGCACGCCGAGTTCGGGCACGGCGTCGGACACGGCGACCACGACCGTCACGAGTGGTACGACCGGTGCGGGTGCGGTAAACGAGTCCGTCTCGGTACCCGAGGGCGCACTGCCCGCTGGCACGACCGTGTCGGTCTACCCGATCACCGACACCGCGCCGTTGGCGAACATCGTGCCGCCTGGCAACACGTACGTGTTGTCCTTCGCGGTCTCGTGGGAGACGCCGACGAACACCTCGCCCGCCGCGACGGAGCCGATTACCTTGACGGTCAACGACCCCAGTATCAAGGCCGGTGACCAGATCTACATGCTGACCTCGGGTGGCACGTTGACGCTCGTGGGCACGGCCACGGTGGACGGAACGGTGACCCTGACGTTCACTAACGACCCGACGTTCCTCGTGACGTCGCCGCACCTGGTCGCCCAGGCGGCTCTCTCGATTACCTCGCTCAGTGGCGTCCAGGGAACTGCGCTGACGCTCACGACGAGCGGCGGCTCGGGGACTGGGGCGCTCAGCTTCTCGGTGGTCGACGGCACCGCGAGTGGTTGCACCATCACCGGCGACGCCCTCACGGCGTCGGATGCGGGGACGTGTGTCGTGACCGCGACGATGGCCGCGGACGACACCTACACCTCAGTCAGCTCGGCGGCGACGACGGTCACCCTGGCGAAGGCCTCCAACGGCAATCCCTCGGTGGCCAAGCCCGGGCCGGTCGTTCTGACCTTTGGCTACTACCAGAGCTCGCTTAGTAACGCCACCAAGGACGCCTTGATCAACCTCTCGAGGAAGCTCGCGAAGGGGGCTTCGGTGACCATCACGGGCTACGGACTGAAGGATCTGGCCGTTGCCAAGGCTCGGGCCAAGGCCGTGGAGGTGTACCTAGTTGCACTGAAGAAAGTCCACGTGACCTTTAAGTACGTGACCAACCAGCCGATTCGCAATGTGAAGGTCGTCACCGCGGCATAGGACGGCTCATAAGGGTTAGTCGTTCGAGGTCGTTCCCACTTCACTGGTGGCGACCTCGTCATTGGTGGACCGGTCCACCGCTTGGGGTCAAGGTCACTTAGAGCGGGTGACGGGGATCGAACCCGCATGGCCAGCTTGGAAGGGTGGATGACGCAACATCATTGTTCGAGCAACGGCGCTGATCAAGCCACACTTCTAGTGGCCTTTTTTTCGTTTTCGATTCGTATGGGCACTCCACGGGCACTAAGTCAACGCAGCCAATTTGAAATGTACCGTGTAGGTTCCCGTCGGAGACCTGACGTGAAGGATCTGCAACCTCGCAATGGCGGCTTCCGAGATGAGACAATCTGGTGTCGGGGACGCGACGGATTTGATGCTGCTACCAAGCATTGGCGCTTTGTCACACTGGCCAATCTGGTGTGGGAGACGGGAACGCCGATCTATCAAGCTCTTGCATCCGATGTGGATAAGTAGAGCTATGAAAGGAGTTCTCTTCGGACGAGGGGTGGGAACGATGAGCCATAGTCAGCGATCGCGATTGGCAATTTATAAGTGGAAGGTCGCCTCGGCTTTAGCTCTCGCAGTTGTTGGATTCATCGTGGCGCCCGTTGGCGCTTCAACTGCGCCGACATGTACAGGAGGAACGAATCCGTATGGCGACACGCCTGAAGTATTGGCTGCGTGCGGGCTTACAACGTATCCCTTGAGTTCTAGTGGGACTTTGCCCGATGGCGGGTCCAGTTATACATATGAAATAAATGGCACTTCCGTAACCTTCAACGTACCGCCCGCACATTTCAATCCAGTATCGGCAACAGAAGAACAGTTGAAAGCCTATGGAATACCAGCTCGCCCGTCTCCGTCGAGCGGGGTGGCATTTGCCCAGTGGGTGTTGAAGTATCGACATGCTCACATCCAGACTCCGCCACCGTCTTTGATATCTGCACCCCTAGTGAATACCCCTCTCATAACGTCTAATTGGTCTGGCTATATCGCCACGAATTCTTCTTCGACTTACTATGACTTCGTCAACACTCAGTTCGTGCAGCCTTCAAACACAGTTTCGACCTGCACCGGCGGAACTGGAATCTCACTGGGCTCAATATGGGCAGGATTAGGGGGCCATAACACAAATTATTTGGCGCAAGATGGCACCTATTTCGGCTCGAGCGACAGCAGTGTAGCTGCAAATGGCCAATTCTGGTTCGAGTTCTATCCGAGTAATCCGGATATTGATTCGGCAGGGGACCAAACGTCGACACTGCTTCCCGATGTTGCGGCAGCGGGCGATGTTGTTGAAGCTTCCGTCACCTATAACAGTGGCACAAACTACTCACTTGAACTGTATGACACAACCAATACCGACTTGTATACATTGACGGCGAACGCGCCGTCCGGCTTCACTCCGGATGGATCAACCGCTGAGTTCATCATTGAAACTCCACAACTATCGTCAAATGGCGTTGTCATAGGCTATGCAAATCTGCCTGACTTTGTTAGCGACAACTTCGACTACGCCTCGGTTGGACATTTGATGTCGATCGCATACTTGAGTACGTACACTCATCAATCCGTGACAATGGAGCCAGGTTCGACGCCTTACGCGACCGCTGGTTCACTGGGTACTGACAGTTCGTTTACTGATACGTACGGCGGATGTTCGGGATAATCCGAGACTTGCGCGACGAAGTCAGCCTTTGAGATTAAATACGGTTTGGCGCTACTCACCGCAGGTGTTCAGCGATTGAGGCGACATAAATTATTGGTCCTCTAGTGAGAGAATTTGGGAATGAAGGGCCGTCAAGAGGAGGTAGGGATGAAAAAGAGAACAAGAGCTTCCAGTGCGAGATTATTCGCAGGCACTCTAGTGTTTGTTGGTGGCTTATGGACGAGTTCATTCGTCGGAACGGCGCTGGTCCAATCTGCGTTCACGTCGCCAGCTGGCGCATCAGTAACTTCCGTGAAGATATGCGGCGTCGAAGGTCGAGTGACGGCGTTTGGAATTCTCAGAGGAAGTGTACGTAACCCAACGACATTCTCATTCCCGAAATCGGTATACGTCAACAACGCCACTTCGTCTCGATCGGTAGCGCGCGCACTATGCGCTCTTCCAGAGCCCAGCGCAGGCGTACTCAACTGTCCCTCTGATCAAGGCCCTAATTACACACTTACTTTTGTTGCTCCGGGATACCAAATGACGAAGGTAGTCGTTGATCCCACAGGATGTGGCACGGTCACCGGAATGACGACTGACCGTACCGTCTCTCGATCACCCGGATTTTGGCCAATTCTCGGTGCAGCGATGAAGATCAAAGGCGCTACCAACGAAACGTTTAGGGGGCGCGAGAAAAGTTAGAGATTCTGAACGATAGCGGCTGGTCAGGTGAGACTTCTCGGGTCGTAACAATTCTGGTGACGCTCGATGAGGTTGGGTTGCGCCCTGGTTTCAAAACTGCGGTGTCGAAGCCCCGCCACCACAAATCTGAAACCTCGACGACCGACTCCGCGTGGGACAGCGTGTCGGGCGGGGGTATTCCCCTCAACATCAATGACGCCACGACAACCACGTCAGGAACGACGGACACCAGTTATCTCTACGGCAATCTCCTCTTTGGCGGAACCGCACCGCTCGAACAGATCACGACCACGTCCGCGGGTACCTCGGTCTCCTTCCTGGTCTCGAACCAGACCGGGGTCCAGGGCGTCTATAGCGGGAACAGCGGCTCGCTCGGCGCGGTCCAGGAGATGGCGATCTACTCGGTGTACGGAGTGCCGACCATCTCCTCGGGCACGAACGTGACCCCCTTTGGGTTTCAGGGTTCGTACACCGACCCGACGGGGCTTATTTACCTGATCAACCGGTACTACGATCCCGCGACCGATCAGTTCTTGAGTATTGACCCCGATGTCGCGACGACGGACCAGCCGTATGTATTCGTAAATGATGACTCATTGAACGCTACGGACCCGTTGGGCCTGGCATTACCCGGCTTCCTTCGCGACCTAATCGACATACCGCAGGATATGTCATACGTCATTTATTGGGGAAGCTACGAAACAATAAAGGGCGCGGAAAAGCTTGCCAATAAGTGCGGAGTGCTCAAGGACGCCTGCAAGGCCGCGAGCGAGGTCCTGACCGATCCGTTGGTAGCGTCTGAGGCTGCTGGCTTGGGTGGTAACGCTGTGGCAGACCTTGCAAAGGGTGAGACAATTTGGCAGAACGACGTCAAGAAACAACCTCTCTTCGGCAATCAAACTGGAGGAGTTGCGTTAAGCAAGGCGTTTGACAAACTTTTTGGAACCAAGGTTGGTGTGAACATGACTTTCCCGGGGTTTAACGCGAGAACGCACAAGATCGATTTCAAATGGTAGAGGTGCATCAATGATGGCGCGCACACGAACACTGACTGGACTTATTTGATGAAGATGAGTACTACCGTCGTCGCTGCGGTCACCTTTTCTTTATTGCTTGCAGCGTGTGGCGTTCCAGATATAGGTAGTAATGACGACCTATTCAATGTAACCGTGCTCAATAATACCAAACAGACTGTCGTGGACCAGTCATGCTCCAATAGTTCATGCAGTTCGCACAACGAA
>Ga0182024_10001438_pt1 | contig 61515 bp, 61 predicted proteins | sample P32metaG_FD_120480 | JGI IMG/M metagenome (GOLD analysis project Ga0182024, IMG submission 120480) | Permafrost microbial communities from Stordalen Mire, Sweden - P3-2 metaG (Illumina Assembly) | ecosystem: Environmental > Terrestrial > Soil > Wetlands > Permafrost | place: Sweden: Stordalen...
TACAACGCCCTGCGTCGGCACTCCACGCTCGGCAATGTCTCGCCGATCGAGTGGGAGCTACGCTGCGCTCGCCGTCACCTGCAAGCTGCATAACCACGTGTCCAGTCGACGGGGGGAAGGCCACAGTTCGCCGTGTGGAGTCGCATGACGGTGAACATCGACTACCACGTCGACGCCGACCATCACTACTACTCCGTTCCCTACCAACTGGTGGGCCAGAAGGTCGACGTCCGTCTGGCCGCTGTGACCGTCGAGATCTTCTACTCGTCCAAGAGGGTGGCCTCCCATGTGCGCAGCTTCGTGCACTTCGGGCACACCACCGACCCGGCCCACATGCCCGAGTCCCATCGCCGCCACGCCCAGTGGACGCCGTCGCGCATCGTGGCCTGGGGCCCGAAAGACGGGACCTCACGCCGCGTCGTTGGTGGAAGAGATCCTGGCCAGCCGACCCCATCCCGAGCAGGGCTTCCGTTCGGCCCTCGGCATCATCCGCCTGGCCGACCGCTATGGCACCGACCGCACCGAGGCGGCGTGTGAGCGGGCTCTGGCCCTGCGGTCGTTCTCCTATCGCTCGGTGGAATCGATCCTGAAGCACTCGCTTGACCGCCAGCCTCTGCCCGAGGTTCAGACCTCTCGCCCCCATCCCCGTCACCGCAATGTGCGCGGGGCCCACTACTACCGCTGAAAAGGAGACAGCCATGCTGCAGAACCCCACTGTCGAGGGACTTCGGACCTTGAAGCTCGACGTCATGGCCCAGGGCCTGATCGAACAACGCGAACAGCCCGACTACCACGGGCTCGGCTTCGAGGAGCGCCTGGGGCTCCTCGTCGACCGGGAGGTGGCGGAACGGGAGAACCGACGACTGCAGCGCTATCTCAAGTCGGCCAAGCTGCGAGCGGCGGCCACCGTCGAGGACATCGACTTCCGGCGCCGGCGGGGACTGGACAAGTCCCAGGTGATCTCGTTGGCCGAGGGCCACTGGGTCACTGCCAACCACGCCGTGGTCATCGTGGGCCCCACCGGGGTGGGCAAAACCTATCTGGCTTGTGCGCTCGCCCACTCCGCCATCCGTCACGGGCACACCGCCCTCTACTTGCGCGCTCCCCGCATGTTCGACGACCTCAGCATCGCCCGGGCCGACGGCCGGCTGGCCCGGCTCATGGCCAGTTGGGCCCGGGTGGGGATCCTTGTGGTCGACGACTTCCTGCTGCGTCCGCTCAATCCCGATCAGGCCGCCGACCTGCTCGAGGTCATCGAAGATCGGGCTCACCTCCGGTCCACCATCATCACGTCCCAGTTGCCGGTGTCGATGTGGCACGAGGCTCTGGGCGACGCCACCATCGCCGATGCCGTGCTCGACCGCGTCCTGCAGAACGCCCACCGGATCGAGCTCTCGGGAGAGTCGATGCGCCGGCCCTCGGACCCACTGGACAAGTCCAAGGCCGCCAAGTGACAGACTTTCGATCTGACGTGGAGGAGGTGATCGTCAGGGGATAACCGAAACCCCAACGTCGGCCGCTATGCGGCCTCCGACCACATGTCCGAAAACTCCGGACTGGGTGTACGGAATCGCCGGATTACGCAATGTCGATACTGTGTTGCTCCGCCGATGCTACATGCTGTTCGTCATCGAACTGGAACGACGCATCGTCCACGTCCTCGGGGTCACCTCCAACCCAAACGGCCCATGGGTGACCCAGGTCGCACGCAACTTCGCCGCTGACCTCGATGGCACGGGCAAGCGCTTCCGGTTCCTTATCCGCGACCGGGACACCAAGTTCACCGCCGGCTTTGACGCCGTGTTCTCCTCGATCGGTATCGAGACCATCCGCACCCCGATGCGTTCGCCTCGTGCGAATGCCTACGCGGAGCGATTTGTACGCACCATCCGCCAAGAATGCCTCGACCATCTCCTCGTCGTCTCACGACGACATCTCCGATCGGTACTCGACCAGTACGTCCGTCATTACAACCAGGCGAGACCACACCGTGGCCTTGATCTCGCCGAGCCCTTCCACCACCCGGTCATCGCTCCCGACCGCGGCGCGATCATTCGCCGTGACGTCCTCGGCGGCATCGTTCACGAGTACGATCGCGCGGCCTGACCCCAAAGCGCGGGCGGGCAATCTTGATAGCAACGCCCCGCGTCTTGAGCCGAGCGCTCAGTGCTCGACTGATGACCGGGCAGGGATGACCAGGCGCTTTCCGGTTGTCAGCCCTTGACCCTCACCGCCAGCCGTCCCTCCTACGAAGCTCTACAGGACTCACCTTGCCGCGTTCTTGAACCCTTCAGGACTTCACGTGTCACCCGCTGATATCTCTCACCATACTTAGCGTCAGAATACAGACATCCCGACCAGCGAACCGCGAGAGGTGTGTGGCCGATATTACCAGACACCGATAAACTTATGACCCTATGATATTCGTAATCATCCACTGGATGATTCGTCCGAATGAAGAACACAGGCGGGCTTTCCTTGCTAAGTGGACGAAGGATTTCGAGCCACCGAGAAATGCCCTCGTCGGGGAATTCCTGTCTCGTCCAGTGAACGCCGAAGAAACAGGATTCCCATGCGACCTCCTTGGCATACCGTCAACTAACGAGTACTGGTCATACTTCAACGTCGGAGCATGGGAAAGCGTAGCGGCCTTCAAGCGTGATATTTATGACGTATTCGGCGATTCTCCTCAGGCAGACTTCGAAGCTAAGCGCCGGGAGAGATTGGTTCTGGATCCTCAACACTGGCGCATCGGCGACCTACAGCTGCCTGGCGATGACAAGCTTGACCGTGGATCAGGCTGATTACCCGATCTTGCGCTCCACGTCGCGGAACCGTTGGCTCTCTCGGATGATGGCCATGTCCCCTTCAGGCTCGTTGTTCACCGTCATCATAGCGATCCTCGACGCCACCACATTGGGCTTCGACAATTCCAAATGCACCCACCCGTCGTCGGACACTCACTCGTGACGAAGATCGCCCTTAGCTCGAGCGACGGTGTCGCCGAGGCAGATCTAGGTTACGTAAGAAGTCTTTGGGGTCCGTCGTACAGTGCCGGCGGCCAAATAGGATCGTCATCGTGACATGCATAACTGAGCACACCGTTGACGATCTAATGCGTGTTTCTCTCGGCATGCTCATCGAGTCGGGCGAACCGATTGCACCAAGACGTGGCCCGGCGCTCGAATTGCGGGGTGTCCGGCTCGAATTGACCAATCCGATGGCGCGCTTGAGTCGATCGAGGGGGCGGGGGAAGGTCTTCAGCTGCCTCGGCGAATTCGTGTGGTACTTGTCAGGATCGGCCGACGTCGAACACGTCGCCCACTACATCCGTCGGTACACCGACGAGGCGGAACCAGACGGAACGGTGCACGCCGCCTACGGCACGAGACTCTTTGGCGAGGGTCAGCGACTCGAGTCGCTTATTCAGGCCCTGGCTGATCGAACCGATTCCCGGCAAGCAGTGATCCAATTACTGGAGCCTGGAGATCAGTCCGGGTATCGACATGTACCGTGCACCTGCACGCTCCAGTTTCTCAAACGCGAGGGAACGGTGGATATGGTCGTTTTCATGCGATCAAACGATGCCTATCTCGGACTGCCGCACGACGTGTTCGCATTCACGATGTTGCAGGAGATCGCGGCTCGGAGTGTCGGAGCGGAACTAGGTACCTACGTCCATATGATTGGCAGCCTCCATCTGTACGACAGGGACCGTGAGAAGGCGGCAGAATTTCTCGACGAGGGTTGGAGTTCGGTGACGGCTATGCCCGCAATGCCACCCGGCGACCCGAGACCCGCGTTGGCCAGGCTCGTCAAGCTAGAGGCCGAGATTCGGGCCGGTGTGCCGGTCGACGTTTCCACGTTCGATGACCCATATTGGGCGGACCTCACCCGTCTCCTGGCCGTTCATGCCCTCGCCCGCCGTAATGCTGACCCAGAGACGATCGCCACTCTTCGACGAGAAATGCACAGTCGAGTGTACGACGTATTCCTCAACGATCGATTCGACATTCTCGAGGACTGACCGATGATTCCCGTTTTTGCCGACCATATTGATCGACTCGACCGGCGACCGCCGCCTGGGGTAATCCAGTGGGCATGCCCGGTGCCGTACTTCGGTGACGCCCGTTTGGCGACCGTTGCAACGGTCGGCATCAACCCCAGCAACCGGGAGTTTACGGACGTGGGGGGTGGTGAACTTGCCGGTGAAGAGCGCAGATTGCCAACTTTGAGGTCACTCGGGTTGAGCCGATGGGCGGACGCGGACTCACGACACCTACGTACCGTCATCGCGGCATGTGACAGCTATTTTCGGAAGCGTCCCTACGATCGGTGGTTCGGCGTTCTCGAACGGATCCTTGAACCGTCGGGTCATACATTCTATGGGTTATCGCCGTCGGCGTGTCATGTCGACCTAGTCCCTTTCGCCACTCATCATAAGTGGGGTGGACTTCCGTCGGGCGATCGAATCCGACTCCTGGATGTCAACGATGAACCATTCAGTCTGCTCGTGAGGTCGACTTCCATCCGACTCTTGATCCTGAACGGCCGCTCAGTCGTCGATGCGTTTCAAGACACCTTCGATGTCGGGCTTAATCCCGTGAAAATGCCCAGATGGGACCTACGCCGTGTCAGCGGTCATGTTAAGGGCTTCGGTTATGTGGGGACGGTCTCCACGCTCGCCGGAGTACCCCTCGACCGACAACTCCTGATTGCAGGATTCAACCACAATCTTCAATCAAGTTTTGGGGTAACGGGCGAAGCGATCGACGCCATTGGAGAATGGCTCGCCGAGCTGAAGCCGAACATCCAGTGAACGAGGCTGATCAGGCGTTCACTCTCCATGTCGCCAATCAGATTGCGGAATGGGAAAACGCCCACGGGGCGCTCCCAGGGCTCCGAGATCCCGCGGCGAGGGACTCTTTCGTCCGACAGCTAGTGGAGTCTGATCGTCGGCGGCGCTACGTGGAGCTTCTCGCCGCCCGTGCTCGTGCCCGACCTGGCCGAGACGAGATCGACAGTGCTTTCAATCCGCTCGTCACTGCAGCTCGACACGCCCAGGCCGGAAATACCGATGAAGGGTTGTGGCTCGTCTTTCTCGCTGTACATTTCGGTCGGCATCGTGTTGCCGGATGGCGATATACGGGGGCAGTGTATGGCAAACTTGGCGACGGCCGTTGGGACTGGCCGGCCGTCTCCACCGATCCTACCGAATTCCGTGCGTGGCTGTCCGCCAACCGAAACCAAGTCGAAGGAACTGGACGGCATGGCTTTGGAAACCACCGCAAGCGGGAGAGCCTCGGAGACGACGGTACCGGAAGGGTCGTTCAAAGCTATGTGGACTGGATCGGCCCCACGCGCAGCCCTGTGACCGCGTTCGAAGCCATCACGGCTGATGCCTCTGACGACAGGGCCATCGCTTTTGATTTACTGTACGAATCTATGGGGGCGGTATATCGGTTTGGGCGCCTCGGGCGGTTCGATTATCTCACGACAGCAGGTCGGCTAGGACTGATTAACTCACTGCCGGGTCGTCCATACCTGCCCTCGTCGTCAGGTCCGCTCAAGGGCGCCCGACTATTGTTCGGCGCGGCTCACCCGCGCGATCTGGAAGCAACGACGACAAGATTCGGAGCCGCGGTCGGGATCTCATTCCCCGTCCTTGAGGATGCGCTCTGCAACTGGCAGAAGAGCCCGACGAGCTTTAGACGGTGGACGGGATGAGAGTGGTGCCAGCCCACGAGTAGCGGCCTTTCAGCCTATTCATCTTCGACCGGAAGCTGATCAATCCTTCGTGTTGGAGCTGCCCGACCACAACACCCAGCGAAACCCCGGCTTCACGCGCGAGACTCCGAACTGTCAGTCCAGTGATCCTGCCGGGGATCGTCGACCGGAGGCCTGCCGGAAGCAAAATCTCCGAGGCAAACCGGTTCGCTTCTGCTTCGATCGGGTCACCGTCGTCTCGTATGTCTTTTTCGATGTCGTCGATGAAAACAACATCGGGGTCGTGCTCGACGAGATGCCCGGCCTCGTGGAAGAACGTGAACCATAAGTGGTCGTCCGTCCGAAAGCGAGCAGATAGCCCGATCAAACGTGTACCGGTCGACAAACGGCGGGACACACCGGACACAGGGCAATTGCGGGGCGCTCGTACGATAACGACGGACACTCCCACCTCGGCGCATAGACCTTGAAGTTCCGGAATGAACTTGCGAGGGTCGCGGGTCCTTGACAGACGCGTCAGATCAGGAAGGAGTGAACGGAAACGTTGCTGATCCCATGGCTCGCAGGAAACCGAGCCGGCCTCAATCTCGACCCGTCGTAGCCAGCCAGTCACGGCGGCCTCCTGTTCGGGCGTGCGGGGCTTCGCCCGGAAGCGCGCGGTAGCGGTCAAAGCAGCGCGGCCGGTTGCGAGCTCCCCGGGTTCACCCGCTCCGAAGAACGTCATACACGCGGCGACCCGATCTCGCCAGTCACCGGACCAGTCCATCCATCCAAGTTCGGCCATGTCGCGTCCAGGCAGCAGCCGCACCCATCGGTCCGCTTCGACCCAGTTGATCGACTCTCGGTACTGAGCCTCCCGGTTCGACCAGAAGCGGGGAGTCCCGCCGAGCGCCTCGGCAAGCCGTCGGGCAAGATCCAGGCTCAGCTGGGTCGAGCCATCCAAGAGCCCGGCTGCGACAACAGGGTTCACTCCTAGAACCTCTGGAAGTAGGTCCGTCCCCCAACCCCGCTCGTACATAGATTCACGGATTGTCTCTCCTGGGGGGGACGCCCACCTTGGCCGGAATTCCGTCATTTTCATTCGCGCTCCTCAATCCCGAGCACTCGCAACCTATAAACACGCCGCCAATCTGGTGAGTCACCGGCGTGTGATCCGTGAGCCTCGCACATCAAATCTCGATCCGCCGTCACCGACACCCGGAGCACTCGGCCGGTGCAGCGCGGAGATCCAGCCGGTAGATCAGCGACCGTCACCGCAGCGTCGAGGTCGGCGAGGCGTATCCGCAGCCCAGCGGCGACCACCGGGCCGTAGGCGGCTTCCCCGAAATCGGGGTCGTCGCATTCGGAGCGGAAACGCCTTGACGTGAACGATAGTTCCATAGGGTGCGTGCCACCATGTCAGGACGCAAGTCCATTGGACAGTGTACGTCCCATCAGCCCGGCGGACCGGGATACACCGGGCTCACCCCACGCGCTGATGGGCTCAACGGCGTCGATACTGATATTCTGGAGTTTGTTTATGGTCGCAAAGTGGAAACTGTATCAAGAAGAGGTAGCACGGTTTTTCACGGACTTGGGCCTAGAGGCCGCGACTGATGTATCGCTTGAGGGTGTACGGACAAGTCACGATATCGATGTCGTTGTCCGGACCGATTTCATGGGCCTACCCATTACGTGGCTCGTCGAGTGCAAGAGTTGGAAGAGCCGCATTCCAAAAGAGAAGGTGTTGACCTTGCGACAGATCGTCACCGATCTGGGGGCAGATCGCGGCTTCCTAATGAACGAGAGGGGCCATCAGAGCGGCGCGCTTCAGGCCGCTCGTCAAGCCAATGTTCACCTGACCTCGCTGGCCGACCTGACGGAGACATGTCGATACGATATTGCGATCGCTAAGTTGCGGTGTATTTATGACCGCGTCCAGGATTGTCGCGAGCGCTATTGGGCCCTTTCAAAGGCTGTGCGAATCAATTACGGCTTGCGAGGGGATATGGATCCGCATGCATATAGCGGGGACCATGTCATCAAGACAGTGGAGACATGTGCGATCAATGCTCTTCTGAATGGTTTTCCTGTCATCTACGACGAGGTCGCGATTCCGCTCTCTTTGTACGCTAGTCGTTCTGTTGACCTGGGACCAGAATCGCTTGTGTACAACAGCCCGGACGAACTTGTAACGTACTTGAGAGATAAACTCTCGGATCTGGAGTTAAGACTCCGTGTAGCGGAAGAGGACGGCCAGCGGTCCGGCGATTAGTGCCCATCATAGTGGCCAACGTCCAATTTCCGGTCATGGATCGTTGTAGTCATTGGAGCGCGACATTAACGACTTAGCCTGTGAATCTCGTGTCCTCCTTGCAACCACGTCGCAGCGGGCTCTCCGCAGCGCGCCAGTCGCGGGTTAGGAGTGTTCGGACGCCGATCGGACGGCCGCTGAGACCCGCACGCCTGCCGCCGCGACGCTCCCAGGGTGGACCGCTGCTGACCTGGCACGGGCCTCGGGGATCAGCGGCCCGACGATCACGGCTGCCCAGGCCCAGGGTCCGGTCGCCGCTCACTTGGTCCGCCGCATGGCCGAAGCCTGGAGCAATTCCGGTCGTGCCTGGTAACGACGCTCTCCTTGGGCTGGACTCACCTGTGACCGAGCTGGGATAGCCGGGATACCCGTTAGTGAGGACCGGGATACCGTTTGGTCAGCAAAGGTGTCCTGGAGCGGAAGGGGCAGGGCGGTGAGCCTGGAGCAAGAGATTGTCTCCTGGGCGGCGAGCCGCCCGAGGTGGCAGCAGAGGGCGCTGCATCAGATCGCCTCGGGCGGGCCCGAGCCGACGTCGTCCACAATCGCTGCGGAGCTGGCCGCCGGAACCGAGCCACCAGCCGAACCGCTGGCGGCGGCCGACCTTCCTGGCGGCGGGGCGTCGGGGTCGTGCGTACGGCTGCGGTCAGTGACGCCCGTGGCGCACGTGAACGCCCTCCTCGACGGTCAGTGCCTCACGATGTCACCAACAGGGATCACCGTGGTCTACGGGGACAACGCCAGCGGCAAGTCGGGGTACGCCCGAATGCTCAAGCAGGTGGTCCATGCCCGGGTCCGGGAGGAGGTCCTGACCGACGTATTCGAGGACCGGACAAGCGATCAGCCATCGGCCCTGATCGCCTACGAGGCCGATGACATCCCGCAGGAGGACACGTGGCCCGATGACGCAAACCCTGTCCTACGACATGTCGGCTTCTACGACGATGCCTGCGGGGAGGCCTACATCACCCACCATACGGTGGTGTCCTACCGCCCGTCGATGCTGGTGCTCTTTGACCGGTTGATCGACCTCTGCGACGCAGTGAAGGCCGAGTTGGAAATCCGCCTAACCGAGAACGCTCAGGCAAAGGTCGCGCTGCCGTCAGTGCCCGAAGACACCCCAATCCACGCGTTCCTGGCCGGGCTGTCGGGCAAGACCAAGCCAGAAGTGCTCGACAAGGCACTCGAAGTGCCGGCCAATGTCGACCGTCAGATCACAGCGCTCGCCGACGAGGAGGCCCGCCTCCGGGCGACTGATCCGTTCCGGGAGCGAGCCCGGCTCACTGATCTTGCCGCCAGGCTAACTACCGTTCGGACGCATCTAGTCTTGACCGGAACGAAACTCGGCGCTGAGGTCACCGAACGGCTCCGGACGGCACAACAGAAGGCGACCGATCACAGGGCCGCAGCCACACTTGCGTCATCCAGGTCGTTCGATGACGAGCCTTTGCCAGGGGTCGGGTCCGAGACATGGCGATCCATGTGGGACTCAGCCCGCCGATACTCGGAGGCGATGGCATACGGCGATCGCGACTTTCCCGCTACCGGACTGGGGGACCGGTGCGTCCTTTGCCAGCAAACGTTGTCGGGCGAGGCCGTTGACCGGCTGCACCGCTTCCATCAGTTTATGACGGACGCCACCGAGCGGGTGGCGACGGAATCGCAGCGGGCCCTCGAGTCGTTGGTCGAAGAGGTGCGAGGGGTCCAAGCGGAGCCGTCAAATGTGGCCGTGGCGCTCGCCACAGTCGAGGCGAGCGATCAGCTCCTCGCCGAACAATGTCGGGAAGCCATCGAAGCGTTCACGCTCCGGCGGGAGGCGCTCCTCCGCCTCCATAGCGGGGAAGAGGTCGAAGTGCCCGCTGTCCCAGATGTACCGATCGACGCACTCCAGACGGCGGGCGAGGCCGCGACCACGCTGGCCACGAGAATCAATGACGACGATTTTGAGAAGAACGTCAGAAAGCTAGCGGCGCAGCGTGGAGAGCTGGAAGGACGACGGGTTGCTGGCGCGGTTCGCGTCGACATAGTGAGGGAGGTTGCCCGTCTCGCCGAGCGCCTGAAGATCGAGGAAGCCCGGAAGCAGACGGACACGAGCGGGATTACCCGTAAGTCAACGGAGCTGGCGCGCGACCACGTGACCGCCGTGATCCTCGATCGGTTCACCAGGGAGTCTCATGACCTCAAGCTGGAGCGCGTGACGCTCGATCATCCTGGTGGCCGGAAGGGTCAATTGATGCAACGGCCCGCTCTACTGGCGGCCAAACAGGAAGCCGAACTTCCAGCCGTGCTGAGTGAAGGCGAACAGACGGCCCTCGGCCTTGCCGGGTTCCTAACCGAGGCGCACTTTGACGGCACCAAGTCGGCAATCGTCCTCGATGATCCGGTCACGTCGCTGGACCACATCCGGCGGTCGCGCGTCGCCGCTCGGCTTTGCGAGTTCGCCAAAGACCGCCAGGTTGTTGTATTCACCCACGACCTCACTTTCGTTGGTGACATCCGGAAGGCCGCGGACGAGGCAGGAGTTCTCTTCACGGAACGGGCGGTCGAGCGGCACGGCGACGGCTCCATCGGCATGTGTCGTGATCAGCATCCGTGGAAGGCGAAGGACGCCAAAGCGAGGCTTGCTCAACTTGGGGTCGATCTGAACCGCATCAAGAAGGACAAGCCGGATTGGGACGCGGCCACTTACGAGCGGGAGGTGGCCGATTGGGCAGGCAGCCTCTCCGAGACGTGGGAGCTGATTGTCGACATGGACATCGTCAATCAGGTCGTGGACAAAGGCACATCCGAGGTGCGGCCAAGGATGTTCCGAGTGCTGGCGCAGATCACAGAGAACGACGACAAGGAGTTCCAGGCAAGCTACGGCCGGTGCTCCACGTGGGCACGACGTCACCGCAAGAGCACAGATACGAACTATGTCGCGCCGGATGTCGACGAGATGGAGAGGGAGCTAGCGCTGGTCCGGGCATGGCACGACCGGGTCCGCAAGTACGCCAACACATAATTGTCGGGCACCAAAACCACGACAGGAGCCTTCGGAGTCACTGATCATCCGACCGCTGCCTCCGCCGCCCAGGTGGCGCGTAACCCTTTCGATAGCCTTCCTCTCGGTGCAATCGGGCTGATGACCCTCACACACAAAATAAAAGGGTCAAGGGCCCGCCGGCCGAAAACGGGCAGAAAATGTGGTGCAAATGTGGTGCAGGGCGATCTCAATGGGGCCACGAACGGCGGATTTCGACCCTGCACACCACCCTGACCTGGACTTTTCTTGGAGCGGACGACGGGATTCGAACCCGCGACCCTCACCTTGGCAAGGTGATGCTCTACCAGCTGAGCCACGTCCGCCTGTTCAAACGGGATTCTACCAAACGTCCCGGAACGGTCCGGGCGGTGACCACAACGTTCCGGCCGAAACCCATTGGATTACGAAGAAACCTCAGGTCCGGGCGCTCTAGCGGTCCGCACCGCCACCTTCACGAGCTCACCGAGGGCATCGGCGATGTGATGGGCCAGGTGGTCCACCTCGGGGACGAGGCTCCGGCACCCGAGGACCCCGACGTACAGCGTGCCCGAGTAGCTGATCACCGTGATGTTGAGGCCCACCCCGTCAGCGAGGGGGCCCACCGGGTAAAGGGCGACCAGTCGGGCCCCGGCACACCAGAGCGGGACTTCGGGTCCCGGTATGTTCGACACGAGGACGTTGAAAAGCGGCGGCACGTGATCGAAGAGGCGAAGATTGCCGGCCAGGCGGGCCACCCGTGACGAGAGCGCCGGCACAGCCAGCTGCGCCCACTCCCGCAGGAGGTCTTCCGACAACACTCGGGACTGCTCCTTGGCCAGCGTGGCACCAGAAGAGATCGTACGCAGGCGCTCAACCGGGTCGGCCACGGTGGTGGCGAGCGAGACCAGCATGGCATGCACCTTGTTACCAAGGACGCCTGCGTCAGCAGGAGAGCGGGTGGACATGGGGACCATGGCCACAAGCGGATCGTCGAGAACCTCTCCCCTCTCCATCAAAAGTCGCCGCAAAGCTCCGGCCACGCAGGCCAACACCACATCGTTCACGGTGCTGGTAAACGCATTCCTCACCGTTTGCACGTCGTCGAGCGGTGCCTGGAGGAAGGCGAATCGCCGATGCGCCGAGATGGCGCCGTTGAGCGATGTCCGTGGTGCGCTGAAGGGAGCAGGCGGCGGATCGATGCCCTCCTCTTCCCGCAGTCGTCGGTTGCGCTCGGACAGTCCCCGTACCGCCCCCACGGTGCGGCGCAGGGCGGAGGCGGCTCGCTCAGGTTGGCGCGTCAGCGACGACAGAGCGCCTGTCACCAGGTCGCGTTCGTTCGGGAGCTGGTCCGGTTGCCACGGATGATCCGAGGGTGGGACCACCCGTGGTTCGGGACCGAGGTCGAAGAAGGTGGCCAGTACTTCCGCCCCCGACGCCCCGTCGATGGTGGCGTGGTGGAGCTTGGTGACGATGGCGAAGTGACCGGATTCGAGCCCCTCGACCACGTGCATCTCCCACAATGGGCGGTCGAGGTCGAGTGGGCGGCCCGCCACCTCGCCCACGAAGGCCGACAGCTCGTTCGGGCCGCCCGGAGAGGGCACGCTCGACCGGCGCAGGTGGTAGTCGAGGTCGAAGTCGGGGTCCTCCACCCAGACCGGATGATGGAGGCCAAAGGGCACGCGCACGGCGCGTCGGCGCAATGGCGGCACCAGGTGCAGGCGCTCGACGACGATCTGGCGGACGCGCTCGAAGGGCAACACGGATTCGTCGGCCGTGGGCGATTGCGGTTCGAACACCATCACGGCGCACACGTGCAGCCGCATGGTCGGGGTCTCCATGGCCAGGAAGCTGGCATCGAGACCGTTCAGACGTTCCACCAACGATTGCTCCGTGGGCGCCGGTGCCTACCGGCCCGTATGCCCGAAACCGCCGAGTCCCCGGGTGCTCTCGGGGAGATCGCCTTGATCGGCCTCGGAGAATTTGGCCGCCTCGACAGCCTGGATGACGAGCTGAGCGATGCGGTCGCCCCGCTTGACCTCGTAGGCCAGCGACGGATCGGTGTTTACTAGGAGGACGCGCAGTTCGTCTCGGTATCCGGCATCGATCAACCCCGGCGTGTTGAGGCAGGTGACGCCGTGGCGCAGGGCGAGCCCGCTACGGGGAAGGACGAAGCCGGCGTACCCCGGCGGCAGGGCCACGGCGACGCCCGTGGGCACGAGGGACCGGCCACCGGCCGGGGCGAGCGTGACGTCTTCGCGCGCGTAGAGGTCGGCCCCGGCGTCACCCTGGTGTGCGTAGGAAGGGACGGGCAGGTCGGGATCGAGCCGGACGAGCGGTACCTCGAGCACGGCTGCGACCCTAATCCGCCGGGACCAGGCCTCGCGTGGGTGGCCCCGGGTGTGGTGCCTGGCAACCGTTAGCATCGCCTGGTGCTCGTGTGGATGGCCCTCGAAATGACCGGTCTCGACCCGGCCCGCCACACCATCGTGGAGATTGCCACCCTGGTCACCGACGACAACCTGACCGTCCTGGCCGAGGGTCCCGACCTGGTGGTCCACGCCGACGCCGAGGCCCTGGCCGCCATGGACGACTTCGTACGGAAGATGCACACGAAATCGGGGCTGCTGGACGCCATAGAGGCGTCCACGCTCAACTTGGCCGACGCCGGCCGGCAGACGCTCGAGTTCATCCGGGCCCATGTGCCCGACAAGGGCACGGTGCCGCTGTGCGGCAACTCGATCGGTACCGACCGTCGATTTCTCGATGCCCAGCTCCCTGACATCGAGAACTGGCTGCATTACCGGTCGGTGGATGTCTCCACGGTCAAGGAGCTCTGTCGGCGCTGGTATCCCGAGGTGGCGGCCCAGGCACCGGAGAAGGGGACGATGCACCGGGCCCTGGAGGACATTCGCGAGTCACTGGCCGAGCTCGCCTACTACCGCGGCGCCATCTTCGTCCCCGGTGAGACCGAGCAATGAGACAACCGTGAACAAAGGAAGGTCATGAAACTTCGTACGCTGGGCCGCACCGGAATGCATGTGTCTCCCCTGTGCCTGGGAGCCATGATGTTCGGTGCCTGGGGGAACACCGATCACGACGACTGCGTCCGGATCATCCATGGCGCCCTCGACGCCGGTATCAATTTCGTCGACACGGCCGACGTCTACTCCGCCGGCGAGTCCGAGCAGATCGTGGCCAAGGCCCTGGCCGGAGGTCGGCGTGACAACGTCGTGCTGGCCACCAAGTTCCACGCGCCGATGGGAACCGACGCCAACATGACTGGGAACTCGCGCCGGTGGATCATCAGCGAGGTCGAGAACAGCCTGCGCCGGCTGCAGACGGACTGGATCGACCTGTATCAGGTCCACCGGCCCGATCCCACGTGCGACATCGACGAGACCCTCGGTGCTCTGTCGGACCTCGTGCGTCAGGGCAAGGTCAGGGCCATTGGCTCCTCCACGTTTCCCGGTGACCTCATCGTCGAGGCCCAGTGGACGGCCGAGCGTCGGTGCCGGGAGAGGTTCGTCTGCGAGCAGCCCCCCTATTCGATCCTGGCCCGGGGCATCGAGGCCGAGGTGCTGCCCGCCTGCGGGCGCTACGGGATGGGCGTCATCGTCTGGAGTCCTCTGAACGGGGGCTGGCTCACGGGCCGGTACCGCAAGGACTCCCCCCTGCCCGAGGGCGGACGAGCGAGCCGGATGCCGTCGCGCTACGACCCGAAGCGGCCCCAGGTGGCGGCCAAGCTCGAGGCCATCGAGGCCCTTGTGCCTGTGGCCGAAGACGCCGGCGTATCCCTCGGGCACCTGGCCCTCTCGTTCGTCTTGACCCACCCCACGGTGACGTCCGCCATCATCGGCCCCCGGACGATGGAGCAGATGACCGACGCCCTCGGGGCCGTCGACGTCGCTCTGTCCGACGAGACCCTCGACCGCATCGACACCGTGGTGGGCCCCGGCGTCACTCTCGACCCCGAAGACGCAGGGTGGAAGCCCCCGTCGGTGGCCGACGCCTGGCGTCGTCGGCGTCCGCCCGCCACCCGGAGCTCGGGCGGCTGAACCTCGAAGGATCCGAGGCCAGAAAACCCCTCACCGAGACAAGGAAGGAATCCGCACCATGCCGAGTTCGGCACCGATGACGATGGAGGAGGCCAACCGCACCCTCACCGCCGCCGGTCAGATGTTCGAGATGGAGGAGGTGGAGATACGGGGCGTCGTCACTCGGGTGTGGAGGAACGCACCTGCCGGCCTGCGGGCCATCCTCGAGCTCTCGCGCTCTCACGGCGAGCAGGACTATCTCGTCTACGAGGATGAGCGGACGACCTTCGAAGAGAGCTACGGCATCGCCGCCGGACTGGCGCGGTCGCTCCAGGAGCGTTTCGGCGTGGAGAAGGGCGACCGGCTGTCGATCGTGATGCGCAACCTTCCCGAGTGGGTCATGGCCTTCTGGGCCACCACCGCCGCCGGCGCAGTGGCGGTGCCCCTGAACGCCTGGTGGACAGGGCCGGAGCTGCAGTACGGGCTCCACGACTCGGAGACCGCCGTCGCCTTCGTGGACGCCGAGCGTCTGGTCCGCCTGCGCCCGCATTTCGACGAGCTCCCCCACCTGCGGGCCGTGGTGGTCACGAACGAAGATCGAAGCGCCCCCCGAGACCTCCCTCCGTCGTCGGTGCCGGTGATCACCTTCGCCGAGCTGGTGGCCGACGGCCGGACCGGTTCGGCAACGGGGGATGTCACCCTTCCCGATGTCGAGGTGACGCCCGAGGACGACGCCACGATCTTCTACACCTCGGGGACCACGGGGAAGCCGAAAGGCGCCATAGGGACCCACCGCAACATGGCCACCAACCTGATGAGCCTGTTCTTCCTGAACGCGCGGGCGACGCTACGCGGCGCCAACGGACCGGCCGACAGCGCTAATGTGGATCGCAACGCCTACCTCCTGTCGGTGCCGCTCTTCCACGCCACCGGATGCCACTCGATCCTGGTGGCCAACACGGCGGCGGGGAACAAGCTGGTGATGATGCACCACTGGAACCCCGAGCGCGCTCTGGAGCTCATCGAGCGCGAACGCATCACAACCTTCGGGGGCGTCCCGGCCATGGCCATGCAGGTGATCGACTCTGCGGACTTTGCCACACGCGATACGTCCTCGGTGCGCTCGGTGGCCTACGGCGGGGCCCCGGCCCCTCCCGATCTCGTGCGGCGGATCAAGGAGCACTTCCCCGTGGGCGCACCCTCCAACGGCTACGGGCTCACCGAGACCTCCTCGGTCACCACCATGAACGTGGGGGACGACTACGTCCGTAAGCCCGACAGCGTGGGGCCGGCCGTCCCGGTGTGCGACGTCGCCGTCGTGCCCGACAACTACGAGGGGGCCGAGCCCACCACCGACCTGGCGGCGGGGCCGGAGGTGGTGGGCGAGCTGTGGATCAAGGGACCGAACGTCGTACGCGGCTACTGGAACAAGCCCGAGGCCACGGCCGCCTCGTTCACCCGGGGATGGCTCCATTCCGGTGACATCGCCCGTATCGACGAGGAGGGCTTCATCCACATCGTCGACCGGGCCAAGGACATGCTGATCCGGGGGGGCGAGAACGTCTACTCGGTCGAGGTCGAAGCCGCACTGTTCGAACATCCGTCGGTGGCCGACTGCGCCGTGATCGGCGTCCCCCACCCCGTCTTGGGCGAGGAGGTGGGCGCCGCTGTGGTGCTGCGCCCGGGGACCACGGTGACGGCCGAAGAGCTCGGCCGCTTCGCCCGAGAAAGGCTGGCCTCATTCATGGTTCCCAACCACTTCTGGTTCCTGTCTCAACCCCTCCCCCGCAATCCACAGGGCAAGGTGCTCAAACGCGAGCTGCGCACGTCCCTCGTAGGCGAGACACCGGTGATCCCATGACCACGTCGACCGGTGAAGCACCGGCCTCCGGCGCCGCCCTCGTGGCTGGTCAGCGCGCCGTCATCACCGGTGGTGGATCCGGCATCGGCCGGGCCGTCTGCCAGCGGCTGGCGGCCCACGGGGCGAGCGTCGCCGTTCTCGACATCGACTTCGGCTCAGCCAAAGAGACGGCCGAGACCATCGGCGGCTTCGCCGTCGAGGTGGACGTGACCGATGCCGAAGCCATGCGCGTTGCCGTCGATGCCGCTGCCGCCGAGCTCGGCGGGGTCTCGATCCTGATGAACAACGCCGGGAACAGCACCATGGCGCCGCTGGCCGGATGGGACCCCGACGAATGGGACCGGATCGTCCGGCTCAACCTGACCGGAGTCTTCAACGGGATGCGGGCCGGGGTGCCCCACCTGCTGGCCGGCGGCGATGGCGCCGTCGTCAACACATCGTCGATCAGCGCCACCCGCCCGGCCGCCGGTGAAGCCCCCTACTCGGCGGCCAAGGCCGGGGTCATGGCCCTCACGGCGTCGGCCGCCCTCGAATACGGGCCGGCCATCAGGGTCAACGCCGTGGCCCCGGGGATGATCCGTACCAACCTCACGAAGCCCCTGCTCGACGGGCTTCCCGACGAGGTCGAGCGGTACAAGCGGACCACGCCGATGGGCCGCATCGGCGACCCCGAGGACATCGCCGACGTCGTGCTGTTCCTGTGCTCGGACCTCGCCCGCTTCATCACCGGTCAGACCGTCGTGGTGGACGGCGGGATGACATTGCACGGTGCCGGGGTGGACGGCTTGTTCGCCCGCTTTTTCACCCGCTGACCTTCTCGGGGCTGCCTTAGAGACGCGGGTCGACGGGTTCGCTCTCGAGGGCGAGGACGTCGAAGAGCACGGGTGCTCTTGGGCCGGACCGGTCCAGGCTACAGAGGGCTGACCAGCGCTCTCACCAGTCCCTGGAGGGCTCCCGACGCCAGGCCGGCGACCGGGCACCGACGACCGCCTCTGCGGGGGTGATGCCGTCGGTTTACGGACCTGAGGGTGGGGGTAGTTCCCCCCATGCCTCAAATCGTGGAGCCGCACAGGTGACCCGCCCCTACGTGCGCCGACACCGCCGTCCAGAACGGTCCGAGCTTCTCGCCCACCTCGTCACCTGGTGTCCCGGCTGCGGGTGGGAGGTCACCCTGGCCGACTGCGTGTCCGTGTCCGTCGTCGCAACGGGGTCGCCGGCCCACACGACATGGCGATGCGCTCGGTGCGCCCGGTGACCCGGTCAGCGCCGCGTCCGGCCGGCGCTCGGCCCTAGAGCAGCCGTCGATCGGAGGCCCAGCGGGTGAGCTGGTGCCGGCTCGACAGCTGGAGCTTGCGCAGAACGGCCGACACGTGGCTCTCCACCGTCTTGACCGAAATGGACAGCTCCCTCGCTACTTCCTTGTAGGCGTACCCACGGGCGATGAGGCGGAGCACCTCTCGCTCGCGCGGGGTGAGTTGATCGAGCTCCGGGTCGAAGGTCACGGTGCCACCCCCGGCGGCCCCGGGATCGGCGGCGAAGGCGTCGAGAACGAAGCCGGCCAGCCGGGGTGAGAACACCGCGTCCCCGTCGGCCACGCGCACGATCGCCTCGGTGAGCTCGGGTCCTGAGATGGTCTTCGTCACGTAGCCGCGGGCGCCGGCCCGGATCACGCCGATGACGTCCTCGGCCGCGTCGGACACCGACAGGGCCAGGAACCTGACGTCGGGCTGGATACGGCCCACGGCTTCGATGACCGCTTGTCCACCACCGTCGGGCATGTGCACGTCGACCAGGACGACGTCGGGCACGCGCTCAACGATCATCTCGATCGCCGCCGCCACCTCGTCGGCTTCGCCCACGACCTCGACCTCGGGACCGAGCTCGGCCCGCACCCCGGCACGGAAGAGCCGGTGGTCGTCGGCCAGGAAGACCCGAAGAGGGTCCCGGGTACTCATCCTTCGCTGTCCGACCTGGGCATGACGAGCTCCACCTCCGTGCCTTCGCCCGGAGTACTGCGGATATCGGCCGTCCCCCCGTGCCGGGAGATCCTGGCTCGGATCGACTCCGAGATGCCTCGTCGGTCCTCGCCCACATCGGCCGGATCGAACCCCTTGCCGCGGTCCCGCACGAACATCGATACCCGGTTCGGCTCCACCTCCACGAACATCGACACCGTGGGCGCCCCCGACCATGCGGCGGCGTTGGCCGTGGCCTCCCGACCCGCCGCCAGCAGAGCCCGCATCGATTCGGTCAGAGCGCAGTCCCCCACCACCACGGTCACCACGGCGACGCGGTGGCTCTCCTCCACCTCACTCTCGATGACGGAGACCCCCTCGGCCAACGTGGTCACCAGGGCAGGGTCGAACGATCCCGGAGGCCGGGCGTCGAACAACCAGGCCCGCAGTTCGCGCTCCTGGGCCCGGGCCAGGCGGGTCACCTCACGGGGGTCACCCGACGACCGCTGGATGAGCGCCAGGGTCTGCAGGACCGAGTCGTGGATGGCGGCGGCCATGTCGCCGCGCTCCTGAGTACGGACGCGTTCGCGGCGTTCCACCGACAGGTCGCGGGCGACGGCCAGCCACCAGGGACCGAACATCACCAGGAACCCCAGGATGACGACGGCCGCTGAACCGACGGCGTCGAGGGTGGCCCCCGTCGGGTGTCTGGTGGCCACCAAGCCGCCGAGCCCGGCCGCAATCAAGACGACACCCACGACCACCCGGACGATGAGGGCCCGGGGCGTCCGGCGGTCGGGGATACCGACGACAGGTGCCTGCTCGACGACCTGGCGGAGAAAGGTCTTCTCTTCGTCGGAGGCGGCGCGCCACACGACCACCAACCCGGTCGTGCCGAGCGAGACCGGCCAGATGAGATTGGCGGCGAAGGTCAGCCCCAGGGCCGCTAGGGCGAGCAGGATGGATCCGAGAACAGTGGCAATGGCCAGCCCGAGAGCGACCGTGCGCCGGTCGCCCAGGGCTCGGCGCCCGATCGAGATCGTCTCCCCCTGGCGGGGTATGACCAACCAGGCCAGGACGTAGAGCGCGAATCCCGAGCCGTCGCCGATCGACAACACGGCGAAGATCAGACGCAGCAGGTTGGCATCGATGCCGAAACGGGCCGACAGACCGCCGGCCACGCCACCCACCATCCGGTCCGTCGTGCTGCGACGCAAGGGGCCGGCCTGCCGGGGGACCTGCCACCGGGGCCGTCGGTGGTGCGTCGACGGCGGGCGCTCGCCGCTGGCGGGATCATCGGGGATGAACCGATGATCGCATGACGGGACCACGCCGACCACCGGGAGGGTCACCCAGACCGGGAGGCACCCGTCGGGGTTGTCTCCGGGTGATACCCGATACCGGGTTGGGGGCCGGACGCTCAAGATGACCCCATGGACGACGAACGCACACTCGACCCAGTCCCCACCGGCCCCGACCCCACCGCACCGCATCCGGGGGCCATCCTGCTCTACGGCGCCGAACCCGGAGCTGGTGCACCGGGAGAACCGGGAGACGGTGGATCCGGAGACGGTGGATCCGGAGACGGTGGATCCGGAGACGGTGGATCCGGAGACGGTGGATCCGGAGTGGGTGGATCGGGAGTGGGTGGATCGGGAGTGGGTGGATCGGGAATGGGTGGATCCGGAGATGGTCCTCCCGCAGACAGCACCCATGGCGGTGAGACGCCGCCGGGCGCGGCGCCACCGCGTCGGCTGCGCCGGGAGACGCAACATCGGATGCTCGGGGGCGTGGCCGCCGGGGTGGCGCGCTACCTGGACATCGACGTCGTCATCGTCCGTGTCGCCTTTGCCGTTCTGACCGTCTTCGGAGGGTCGGGGGTCCTCATCTATCTGGCCGCCTGGTTGCTCATCCCGGCCGACGATGAGGAACACCCCCTGGCTCAGCAATGGGCCGGACGCCGCTCACCGCGGCGCAACCTGATCTTGATCGGGCTGGGGGTCGTGATCGGCCTGATCGCCCTCTCCGACCTGTGGTCGAGCGGCCCCTGGTGGCCCCACCGGGACGGAAACGTCGGCCTCGGATTCGGCGCCGTAGCCCTCGTCCTGGCCGTGGCGCTGGTAGCGGTCAGCGCAGGCGACCGGACAGCCGGGTCCCGCCTGCGCTGGTTGCTCATGATGCTGGTCCTGGCCGTCGTCGCCGTGTCGGTCGTGGTAGCCGCCACCGTCTTCTCCATCGAGGCCGCCAGTGGTGTGCCGCTGCGGGGCGGCATCGGCGACACGCAGTTTCACCCGACAACGGCCGGTCAGCTGCAGCCGAACTACCGGCTGGCCATGGGCAATCTCACTGTCGACCTGAGTGCCGTGCCCTTCGGAGTGGGGACGACCCATGTCACCGCCAGTGTCGGCATCGGGCGGCTCACCGTCGACGTCCCCCCCGGCCCGACCGTCAGCGTCGTCGCCCACAGTGGACTCGGCGATGTCCAGGTCTTCGGTCAGGGCAACGGCGGTCTGAGCACCGTACAGACCGTGCAGTCGGGCGGTGCCGGTTCGCAGTCGCGCCGACACGTCGTGATCGACGCCGACGTCGGCGTCGGCCAGGTGCGGGTGGTGAGGACCGCCGGGGCCCCGGCGTTCTCGTAACCGGGTCGTCAGCTCCCCACGGTGTGGGCGAACTGGGCAAAGCCTTCGTCGAGTTCGGCCGGCACCACACAGAAGAGGAGCCCTCCCGGGTCGCGCAGCACGATCCAGTCGTCGATCCGCTCGACCTCCACGGCCCCGGCGGCCACCAGACGGTCGACCTCGGCGTCGGTGTCGTCCGCCTCGATGTCGAGATGGATGCGGCTCGCCCCGTCGTTCAGGTTCTGGACCAAAATCGACCCGAGAGCGGCGGGATGTTCGAGCGAGTGGTACTCGGGGTTCTTGACTCCACGTCGGAGACCGGCGTTTAGGGCGATACGCCAGAAGTCGCGCCCGGCATCATGCACATCGCCCGGGTAGTCGAAGATGACGGTGCGCAAGAGGATGCGGTGCACGGCGAGATGTTACGAGCCCACGACCGCGGCACAGACCAGCTGGCGCATCCACCAGCCGATGACGCCGGTGGACCTGTCGTTGACACGTCGCTCCAACCGCTCGGCCAGCTCGGCCGTCTCATCGGGACCGGCGACAGCGGCGACCGACGGGTCGTCGCTCCACGTGGCCAGGTTGAGCGAGAAGATCGTGGCCGCCATGCCGGCGGGGACGTCGAGCGGCACGCACCGCCGCAGGACCATCTCGGTGGACGCTGGTGCCGGGGCGTCGGCCAGGAGGCGTCCGGCGTAGAGGTCACCGCCGCGGGCGCCGACCACGACCGATGCCAACTCGAGATAGCGCCGGAAGTCGGCGTCGACGGTGTCGATGCGCTCAGGCTCCTCCACCACGAGGACGCCACCGGGAGCGAGCTGACGGGCCCACCCGTCCATCGCCGCCTGCGGATCCGGGAGATGCACAACGAGAAAGCGCGCGTAGATCAGGTCGGCGGGGGCCCCGGGCAACGGCGTCTCGGTGACATCGGCCACCTGGTACCGACAGCGCGCCGTGGCCGATGTCGTCGCTTCCGACACGAAGGCGTCCGAGGCGTCGATGCCGATGACATCGGCCTCGGGACAGGCGGCGGCCAGCATGGCCGTCGTGTGACCGGGCCCGCAGCCGAGGTCGAGCACCACCCGGCGCCGCGCCGACGGCAGGTCGCCCAGAAGCGTTCGGCTGGTGGGACCGAAGACCGATGCCAGCACGTCCAGACGCCTCGACGCCACCGCCGTGTCACCGAAGGCGTAGGACCCCCGGTGCCGCTCGCCGGAACTGTTCGAAAGGTCGGCCACCGAGGCCCAATGCTACGGCGCCGGCTGCCCGCCCGGGCCCGCTCCGTCAGGCGCTCAGTTGACGACGATCACTTGTTGGGTTGCTTGGTCACCCGCAGATACGGCTTCAGGGCCTTCCAGCCCTTGGGGAACTTGGCCTTGGCGTCTTCGTCGGACACGGCCGGGACGATGATGACGTCCTGTCCGTCCTGCCAGTTGACCGGCGTGGCCACCTGGTAGTCGGCCGTCAGCTGCAGGGAGTCGAGGACCCGCAGGACCTCGTCGACGTTGCGGCCGGTGGACGCCGGGTACGTGATGGACAGCTTGACCTTCTTGTCCGGACCGATGATGAAGACCGAGCGGACCGTGAGGGTGTCGTTGGCGTTCGGGTGGATCATGTCGTAGAGGTCGGCCACCTTCTTGTCGGGGTCGCCGATGAGGGGGAAATTGAGGGCCTGGCCCTGGGTCTCCTCGATGTCCTTCTTCCACCCGTTGTGCGACTCCACCGAGTCGACCGACAGGCCGATGATCTTGGTGTTGCGCTTGTCGAACTCGCCCTTGGCCTTGGCGAAGGCGCCGAGCTCGGTGGTGCACACCGGCGTGAAGTCCTTCGGATGGGAGAACAGGACCCCCCACGAGTTGCCCAGCCATTCGTGGAAATTGATGGTGCCCTCGGTCGTGTCGGCCGTGAAGTCGGGGGCGATGTCACCCAGACGGACTGGCATGTTTCCTCCTGCTGTCGTTTTGGTCCTGTGTCGATCCGCTGCCGGTTCGGCGCTTCTGGCTCGACTGTAGCGGGCGGCCCCGCAATTGTCGACCCCCGGAGTCACCTTTCTCGGCCCCACCGTGTCATCGGCACCACTATGGCGGTGTCCGCCGGGGCCTCTGGGAGAATGCCCCGGTGGAGACCATCGAAATCACTGCCGACGGCCCCGTGACGGTCGTGACCATCTGCCGACCGCAGCGCCGCAACGCCGTCGACGCCGCCACCGCCGACGCCCTGCTGGAAGCCTTCCGGGCCTTCGACGCCGACGCCGCGGCCTCGGTGGCCATCCTCACCGGCGCCGACGGCAGCTTCTGCGCCGGGGCCGACCTGACGGCACTGTCGGAGGGCGATCCCCGGCCCGTCCTCGAGGACGGGCCCGGTCCCATGGGGCCCACCCGCCTCGAGCTCTCGAAGCCCGTGATAGCCGCCATCGAGGGCCACGCCGTGGCCGGGGGCCTGGAGCTGGCCCTGTGGTGCGACCTGCGGGTGGCCGCCACCGACGCCGTCCTCGGCGTCTACTGCCGGCGTTTCGGTGTCCCCCTGGTCGACGGCGGCACCGTGAGGCTGCCCCGTCTGGTGGGCCAGAGCCACGCCCTCGACCTGGTCCTCACCGGCCGTGGCGTCGGTGGGCCCGAGGCTCTGCACATGGGCCTCGTGAACCGCCTCGTCGCTCCGGGCACGGCCCTGTCGGAGGCGCTCATCCTCGCCCATGAGCTGGCCGCCTTCCCCCAGACCTGTCTACGCAACGACCGTCGCTCACTGCTCTGGCAATGGGGCATGGACGAGGAGGACGCCCTGGCCGCTGAAGCCCGGCTGGGCCGCCAGACCATCGGCAGCGGCGAAACGGCCGCCGGCGCCAAGCTCTTCGCCTCCGGGGTCGGCCGTCACGGTGGCGGCCTGCCTCCCCGGTGACCACCGAGCCCGATGACCACGGAGCCCCGGTGACCACGCCAAAGCCGGTCGGCCACCGGGCCGGGGCCGGCCTGGTGGTGGCCGCCTTCGACTTCGACGGCACCCTCACCCACGGGGGCAGCGTCTGGCAGTTCCTGGTGGCCGTGCAGGGGCGACGCCGGGTCGTGGCCGCCGGATTGGCCCTCCTCGGCAAGCTGGCCGCCGCCGCCCTCTTCGGCGGTCGCTACGCCGATGAGGCCAAGGAAGCGCTCTTCCGGCGCACCCTGGCCGGACTCCCGGCCGACGAGACGGCGACGAGGGCCGCCGCCTTCGGACTCGACCACTACCGCCGGCGGGCCCGCACCGATGTCCGGCAACAGATGGAGTGGCACCGCGCCCGGGGCCATCACCTCGTTATCGTCTCCGCTTCCCTCGAGACCTACCTGGTCCCGGTGGGCCAGGAGCTCGGTGTCGACACCGTCGTGGCCACCCGCCTGGCCGTGGGCGCCGACGGTCGCCTGACCGGCGGCTACGACGGCGCCAACTGTCGCGGCGCCGAGAAGATCGCCCGCGTCCGCCAGTGGATGGAGGCCCAGATCGAGACGTCCACCGACCACACCACCGGCGCCCCTGCCATCACAGCCGTCCTCTGGGCCTACGGCAACAGCAAAGGCGACCGCCAACTGCTCAGGGGTGCCGACGTCGGTGTCGATGTGGGTCGGCTGGGCCGCCTCGGCGCCCTGCGCGGGTTCCGGCGCCTGTCGGATCTTCCCGATCTCCGTGACGACGACCTCGGCGACGACGGAGCCGCCCTCACCAGGTCCGGCGGAAGTAGTGGTAGGTCCTCGGCATCGCCACCCGGAAGACAGCGGCGACGTCGATGAGCCGCGAAGCGCTGATGTCGACCGTACGCCCACCCATGCGCTCGAGCACGAGCCGCGCCACTTCCTGCTCCGTCCGACGGGTGAGTCGCGGCGGGGCCCGCAGTCCGCGCCCGATGGCCCCCCGGCCCATGTCCGTCGGCATCCACGCCGGGTACACCACGTGCATGGCGACGCCCCGGCGCCCCACCCGGAAGCTCACGCTCTCGGTGAAGGCCGACAGCGCCGCCTTCGACGCCGGGTAGATCCCCGGTCCCGGCGAGGGCAGCCGCCCCCCGTCCGACGACACGTTGACCACGATCCCCGACCCCCGGTCGATCATGCCCGGCACCACCGCCAGCGTCCCGGCCACGGCGGCGAAGAAGTTGACCTCGAAGGTCCGCCGCACCTCCCCCATGGTCATCTCCGACAGCCGGATCCCGGGGTCCGTGGCCGCGTTGTTCACGAGCACGTCGATCCGGCCCCGGGTCTTCTCCACCTCGGCCAACAGCGCCGTCCACGCCCCCGTGGCCGACACGTCGCACACCACGGCGGCCGATTCCTCGGACCGCATCTTCAGATCCCTGTCCATCTCGGCCACGAGATCGCCTCGCCGGGCCACCGCTGTCACCACCGCCCCGGCCTCGGCCAGATCGAGAGCGACCCGACGCCCGAGACCCGACGACGCCCCCGAGACGACGACCACCTTGCCCTGGTACCGGTCACCGCCGGCCGACCGTCGCTTCTTCTTCACCAGCCTCTCGTCACCGGTTCGCCATCACCGGGGTCACTGGGGCACGAGGGCACCGCCGACCAGGCGGCCGCTGTAGCCCGGCACCACCCCGGCAACGTCACCGAACTGCGGTGCGTCGCCGAATCCAACCGCCTCACCGGCCGCCGTGACGACGACGTAACCGAGACCGGTGGCCGTCGGGAGCACGGCCACGGCCGTGGCCCGCAAGCCGATCCCCGGCAGAGATCCTTCGTAGGGCGCGTCCCCGAACGAGAAGATGCCCCCGTCCGCCCCCACCAGCCAGTAGCCACCGCCGTCGGGCGTGGCCGCCATCCCCACGATGGGCTGGTCGAGGTGCTTACCGCCCATCGAACCGTGGAAGACGGCGTCACCGAAGGAGAAGACCCCGCCGTCGGCCGCCACCGTCCAGTAGCCACCGCCGTCGGGCGAGGCGGCCATACCCACCATGGGGGCGTCCAGGAACTTGCCACCCATCGACCCCTGGAATCCGGCTGTCCCGAAGGAGAAGATCCCGCCGTCGGCCGCCACCGTCCAGTAGCCACCGCCGGCCGAGGCCGCCATGCCCACCATGGGGGCGTCGAGGTGCTTCCCGCCCATCGACCCCCGGAAGGCGGCGTCGCCGAAGGAGAAGATCCCGCCGTCGGCCGCCACCGTCCAGTAGCCGCCGTGGTCGCTGGTGGCGGCCATGCCCACCATCGGCGCGTCCAGGAACTTGCCACCCATCGACCCCTGGAATCCGGCTGTCCCGAAGGAGAAGATCCCGCCGTCCTTGGCCACCAGCCAGTAGCCGGCGATCCCCCCGCTCGGCTGGCCGCTGACCGAGAACCAGTTCGACAGCGCCCCCCCGCCCAGGCCGAAAGCGGCGAAGTCAGAGGCGAAGGTGTTGCCCGAGAGCATCACCGTCGCCGCCGAACCCTCGAGCGACATGGCGAGCACCCGGCCGCCATAGTCACCGAGCCCGTTTCTCTGCGACACCACCACCGACACCAGACTGCCGATCTGGGGGAACTTGGCCGTGATGGCCGACACCGGGATGTTCACCGTGTAGGCGTGGTACGGATTGCAGGCCCCGCTGATGCACACCGAGTCCCCGGCGTCGACCACCGCGGCGAACGTCCCGCCGGCCGTGTACCCGCCGGTGGAGGATGAGTACTGGGTCAGTGCCGGCGCCCCGCCCGGTAGCTGGACGGCCAGGGCGCTTGTAGCACCACCGGTGTCCGTGGTGGCTGTGTCGGTCATGCCGGTCTCGTTACGAATGCCGGGGTACTCCTGACACGCTGTCGTGTCACAGATGTCGGCATAACCGAAGTACCCGTTGGCACCCCGACTGGCCATGAGGTAGGAACGCGCCGCCACCGCCTGGGCTTCGAGCTCTTGGAACCCAGCCCCACCCGCCAGTGATCCCCAAGAAGCCGGCGACTCGGACGGGGTGACGTCGGCAACGTACTGACCGAGCGGCAGCACGTTTATGGCGCGCGGTTGCGGTGGGGTGCCCGTGTTCAGAGTGCCGTTGATGTCACCCCGAACGAAGATGTTCCCGGGGCCCTCACACATTTGGAGGACTTCATTGGCCAGGTTGCCATCGCTCGGGAAAGGCTCTGCCACTCCCGGCGCAGCCGTCGGCGTCACCCCCGTGTGGACAACCTCGGAAGCCCATCCGTTACCTCCCCCGGCGCAGCCCTGAGTCGAGACGATGTCGACGGACCACTGGGCGCCACTCCACTGGAAGCGCGCTCCCCCGCCCGCGGGGACGGGGAAGCCGGCCGCCGTGAAGGCCGAACCTGACGTGACGATGACATCGCCCACGTTCTCGGTCAGCGCCACGGTCACCGACGTGTTGTCGCTCCAACCCGCCGGAGTACCGATCGACGTGCTCTGCCCGTTGCCCAACGTGCCGTAGTAGTGCATGAGGATCTGTTGGTAGCTGAGTCCCGACACGGCGTAGCCGAGTGCTCCCCACTGGCCCATGCCGGCCCCGCCGCCGAATCCGTGGACCTGGAGGGTCACGTCGGCATAGGGGTAGGCACCGGCTGACGGACCGGGCAGGGCCACCAGGGACGCTGAGGCGACCACCACGACGCCGGTGACGACGGACGCGCGGCGACAGACGGAACGGAACAGCGGAAAGCGGGGCAACCTGATGGGGCGATGTTACCGGCGCCCCGGCCCCGGTCCAGGGACACCCGAAACTTGTGCCACCACCTGGAACGGCCCGCTGGTAGCGTGCCGTGGAGCGGGCGGGGGCCCTGACAGCGCACCGGCCACCGACCTCGTCTGGCACCTGTCGGAGGAGCTGCCGGTGAACACCGAAACGCTCGGCCGCGAGAACCTGAGACAGGTCTCCCACCTGCATCGCACCTCGGTGCGGGGCTGGTCCAGCGGCGAACCCTCGTGGCTGCGCTCACCCACCCTGGCCGCCTCGGTCCTCATCGGCATCGGCACCTTTGTGCTGCGTCTGTCCTATGCGGCGTCACGACCGACCGACATCGCCGGCGCCCGCTATGTCGCCGGCGCCGGCCGTTTCGATGTCACCCACAGCTCTCCCCCGGCCCCGGGGTCCTGGCTCTACGTGGCCGCCGGCCACGCCATCGGTGTCGTGTCCGGTCTGAGCACCGTCCGCAGCCTCGTCCTGCTGGCCGCGGTGGCGTCGGCCGGTGCGGCCGCCCTCACCTGTGTGGCCGGCACCGCCCTGGGTGGACGCTGGGTGGGGATCGCCTCGGGTGCTCTCGTGGCCACGGCGCCGGTGTCGTGGTTCGCCGGCTCCACCGTGTCGACCTTCAGCTTCGACGCCTTTCTCGGCGCGCTGCTCATGGTGCTGGCCCGTCGGGCCCGTCCGTATCGTGCCCACGGGGTCTTGGCCGTGGTGGCCCTCGGGCTCGGCGCCGGCGTGCGGCTGTCGGTCGTCCCCGCCTTCGCCCTCCTCGTCCTCATCGCCGTGGTGGCGAGCGTCCGCACCGTCGGGCAACTGCTCACCATGGTCGTGGCCGGCGTGGCCTCGGTGGCGGCTTGGTTCGTCCCCATGATCGTCATCCAGCCCGGAGGACTGCACGCCTGGCTCCACGCCGTGCATGTCCAGGTCTCGCACACCGCGCACATCTCCTCGGTCTTCGTGGCACCGACATCGGGCGCTCTCACCAACATCGGCACCTTCGGGGCGTGGTCGCTCGTCACCCTCGGACCCGTCCTCGTGGTGGCCGTCCTCGCTGTCCTCGTCACCGCCGGCGCCCGACTGGCCACCCGTCGGCCCGGTGGGAACGTGGCGCTGCGCATCTGGAGCACCGGGACCGAGACCGACGACCGGGTCGGGCGGCCCTGGTACCAGGGCACCGTCGCCGTCCTCACCGCCGCCGTGATCCCCCCGGTGGCCGTCGTCACCCTCGACCAGTTCTCCGGCGGCGGCTCCGTGCTCGCCTACCTGGTCCCGGCGACGGTGCTCCTGCTGCTGCCCGTGGCCCGGCTCCTGCACCACCGGACCCCGGGCCTGCGCCGCGCCGCCGCCATCGTGGCCACCCTGCTCGTGGCCGGCGCCGTCACCGTCAACATCCAGAGGTTCGTGGCCGCTCCCGGCATCCTGCCGGCCAGCGTGGCCCGCCATTACCCGAAGCTCTGGATCTCCCAGACCCGCTACCAGGCGCCTTATGCCGACACGGCCGACACCATCCGCGCCGCCGACCGCCGGGGCGGGCCCGGGCACCGCTAACGCGTGGGCGCCGTCAACTCCGTCCGCCGGTAACCGGGTGCGCCGTCAGCTGAGGCTGGCGGTGCGGATCTCGGCCCGCATCTCCAGGGCCACGGTGCCTCTCGAGCGGCCGGGGTTCATGACCTCGAAGGGCACCATCTCGCGCCGGTCGATGACGAGTCCGGGACGGTTCCGCAACTCGACGGCCACGTAGTAGCCGCCGTCGAGAAAGGGGATGTGGTCGAAGGTCAGATCGGCACGACCGCCGCCGGCGGGGACGTCGAAGTGCTGGTCGATGATCTCGGTGTCCGAGGCGTAGGCCAACTCGTTGAACCGGTCGTGGATCTCCACGCCGATGACCATGTCGGGCACCGGCTCCATGGCCTCGAAACTGATGTGCACGGTCAGGGGCTCGCCGGGCAGAAGGTAGTTCCGCGTCCCCGTGCCGGGGTGCTCGAGATCGACGGAGGTGATGGTGACAGGCCGGTAGACCGGCACCTCCGACACCGGTTCCGATGCCGTGATGGCCGACTCCGGGGCCAGGGTGAGCAGGTGATCGTGGTAGAGCTTGACGGCTTCGGCTGCCGATGCGTAGCCGATCATCGTCCCCGAGCTCAGCACCGCCGCCTTGTCACAGATGACCCGCACCAGGTCGGCCGAGTGGGTGACGAACAATATGGTGCGGCCGTCGTTCTGGAAGTCCTTGATACGGCCCATGCACTTGCGCTGGAAGTTCTCGTCCCCCACGGCCAGCACCTCGTCCACCACCAGGATGTCGGGGTCCACGTTCACGGCCACGGCGAAGCCCAGCCGGACGTACATCCCCGACGAGTAGTACTTGACCTGGTTGTCGATGAAGTTCTCCAGCTCGGCGAAGGCCACGATCTCGTCGAAGCGACTCTCCACTTCCTTGGTCGACAACCCGAGCAGCGAGGCGTTGAGGAAGATGTTCTCCCGACCGGAGAGCTCGGGCTGGAAGCCCGCCCCCAGCTCCAAGAGAGCGGCCAGGGCGCCGCGCACGACGATCTTCCCTTTGGTCGGTTGCAAGATCCCCGACATGCATTTGAGCAGCGTCGACTTCCCCGACCCGTTGCGCCCGAGGATGCCCACGGTCTCACCCTCGGCCACCTCGAAGCTGATGTCCCGCAAGGCCCAGAAGTCCTCGTAGGAGTTGTTCCCCAGATGGAGAACGCGCTCCTTCAAGGAGTAGTACTTCTCGTGGTAGAGGCGGAACCTCTTGGAGACGTCGTCGACCTCGACGGCGATGTTGGCGGTCATCTCCCGATCACAGCTCTTCGGCGAAGTTGCCCTCGAGGTGCCCGAAGACGACGAGGGCACCGAGGAAGAGAAGGAGCGACACACCGAGAACGGCGAGGTCGGCCCCCACGTACCAGTGGATCGGGTAGTGGGACATGACCGGAATGAGGGCGTGGAAGGCCTTGTGTGTCGCTGTGGCGGGCGTCACCTTCGTGGAGTGGGCATTCCAGATGTTGTAGAAGACGCGCTGGAAGGTCATGACCACCGGCGTGACGGGGTTGGAGAAGTAGAGCCAGATGAGCTTGGTGTGGGGGATGAACAAGATCGTGTGGCGCTGTAGCGACTGCTGCACGCGACCGGAGAAGGCGTACACGGTGGGGATGGCCCAGAACCAGGCCACCAGGAGAACCTCCACCAGGTGCTGGGTATCGCGCAGGTAGACGTTCACGGCCGACAGGAAGACCGACAGGGCGGCGGCGAAGACGACGATGGCGGCCAGCGCGGGGATGAGCAGCCAGATGTCCCCCCAGGCCGGGGCGTGGTGGAAGGCGATCATGAAGCCGATCATGACGAGCGACTGGTAGAAGAAGTACACGAAGGCCGAGCCCACCGAGGCCAGCACCAGGATCTCGCGTGGGAAGGCCACCTTCTTCACGATGCCGGCGTTCACCACCACCGAGACGGTGCCCGAGAGCAAGGCCGTCTGGAAGAGGTTCCAGACGAGCATGGCCGAGAACATGTAGATGACGAAGGTAGGGATGCCGTTGGGGAGGAAGTAGGTGAACAGGACATAGAAGACGGCCAGCGTGAGAGCGGGGTTGAGCATCGACCACAGAAAGCCGAGGACCGAGTTCTTGTACTTGACCTTGATCTCTTTGCGGACGAGGAAGACGAAGAGCTCCCGGGCCCGCCACATCTCGAGGAGCCGGAGCCGCACGCTGACCCGGGCCGAGACGGTCCGGGTGGGTTTGCTCCCCCGCGCCGCTACCCGGGTGGCGCGGTCGACCAACTCCTGATCGCGTCTTTCCACCCGGCTCAAAGTGGCCGACTCGGCCGCCAAGATCTCGCCGTCGGGTGACCGCTCCCCCGTGTCGGCGCGTACTTCTGTCACTGAAGCTCCGATCCGTCGGGCGACGTTCAGAGTGCGGCCGGCTGGGCGGCCGAGTGCTCGATCACGCGGTCGATGAAGCCGTAGTCCTTTGCCTCTTCGGCCGTGAACCACCGGTCGCGGTCCGAGTCGGCTTCGATCCTCTCGATGGGCTGACCGGTGTGGAAGGAGATCCGTTCGGCCATCATCCGCTTGAGGTAGACGATCTGCTCGGCCTGGATGGCGATATCGGTGGCCTGGCCCTGCATCTGTCCCGAAGGCTGGTGCATCAGGATGCGGCTGTGGGGAAGGGCGAAGCGCTTGCCCACAGCCCCGGCGCACAGCAGGAACTGGCCCATGGAGGCGGCCAGGCCCACGCAGATCGTGCTCACGTCACAGCTCACGTACTGCATGGTGTCGTAGATGGCGAGACCGTCGGTGACAGATCCGCCGGGCGAGTTCACGTAGAGATTGATGTCCTTGTCGGCGTCCTCGGCGGCGAGGAGGAGCAGCTGGGCGCACACCTGGTTGGCCACGGTCTCGTCGATGGCACTGCCCAGGAAGATGATCCTCTCCTTCAGGAGGCGCTGGAAGACGTCGGCCGAGGCGAGGTCGGATAGGTTGTTGCTCCGCATGGATGGACCGGGGCCTGCGACCAGGGCAGACGAGGGGCGCGTGGAGTGGGATGCCATGCCATGAGGCTACCCCGGATGGCGGCCGTAATCGGCCAGCCCCGGGCCTGCTGCGGCCCGCTTCGATGACGTCGAGACGCCGTTTCGGCCGGGGGTCTCGCCGCGGGCTCGCCGGACTTTCCTCCGAGCAGGCCCTCACCGTCATCTACGAGCTTCTTCTGCACCGCCCGCCCGATGACCACGGCATGGCGGCCTACCTCCCGGCCCTCGAAGCGGGCACCCTGTCGCCGACGGTACTGGCCGAGCAGATCCTGTCGTCGGCCGAATGGTGGACCGTCGTCTCTTTCACCGAGCTCAGCCACTCGCTGCACTTCAGCCGGAGCCTGTTCGTCCGGTCGTTGCCGCGCGCCCGGCGCATCCTCGACCTGGGGGGCACGTCGCTCGGGTCGGCGCAGGGGGCCATGGTGCTCATGGGCTATCCGTATCCCTTCGAGGAGCTCGTGGTGGTGGACCTGCCCCAGGACGACCGGAACGTTCTCTACCAAGAGGATGCGGAGCTCCACGTGGTGGACACCGGTCTCGGCCCGGTGCACTACCACTACCATTCCATGACCGACCTCTCGGCCTATCCCGATGCGTCGTTCGATCTCGTCTACAGCGGCCAGAGCATCGAGCACGTACCGGTGGCCGACGCCGACAAGGTACTGGCCGAGGTGGCCCGAGTCCTACGGCCCGGCGGATACCTGGGCCTCGACACGCCGAACGCCAGAGTCTGCCGGTTGCAACAGGCCGAGTTCATCGACCCGGACCACGACTACGAGTACACCCACGGCGAAATGGTCGCCAAGCTCAGGGCGGGCGGCTTCGACATCTTGGAAGCCAAAGGTCTCAACCACGCCGGGGGCAGTCTGGCGGCGGGAGAGTTCTCGACACAGGAAGTGGCCACCAAACGTGGGCTCTTCGCCGACATCGAAAGCTGTTACCTGCTGAGCTACGTCTGCCGGACGCCGTTCGACGACGCCGGTGGTGGCGGATCGGCCGGGGCTGTCCGAGAGGAGGATCCGTGACGAACGAAGTCCCCGGGACAGCCGGAGCCGTGACCGGTGTCGACGACGCCGACCGGGCCTATCTGGCGCGGGTCCGGGGCGAGATCGACGAGGAGGTGCGTCGCCGCCGCGCCTCGGGCGACCTGCCGCCGCAGCTCGAGAGCGAGCTCGAGCAGCTCTTCTTGAAGCACGCCCCCCTCGGGAGCACGCGCCAGGAGCTGCACGAGGTTCTGCGTCTGGTCGACCGCGCCGCTTTCATCGATCCGGTGGTCCCCGTCGAGTCCAGCCGACCGGCCGGGGCCGTGGTCAAGAAGGGCATCCGCTCGATGAACTTCTGGTACCTCCGCTTCATCACCCACCAGGTGAGCCAGTTCGCCACCGCCGTGAGCCGCTCGCTGCACATCCTGGACCAGCAGATGTCGGAGCTGGCCGGCAAGGTCGAAGCGGTGGAGGTGCCCCCGTCGGTGGTGGTCGACATCGAATGGGCCCACCGCCGCGATGCGTGGTGGTTCCCGACGCTCACGACGCAGCTCGAGGGGTGCGATCGCCGCGTCCTGCACGCCGCCTGTGGGGGCGGATGGCTCGTGGCTGTCCTCGCCGCCATGAACATCGACGCCTACGGGGTCGATCCCCGGCCCGGTCGCGTGGCCGACCAGGAGCTCGGGGACCTGGACCTGCGCGAGGAGCCGGTCCTCGATCACCTGGAGGCCGTCCAGGCCGACGCCCTCGGGGGCGTGGTCATGACCGGGCTCTTCGAAGGATCGGGTCACGGCGAACGCCGCCGGTTGATCGAGGGCGCCGTGACGGCGCTCGCCCCCGGTGGCGTCCTCGTCGTCCACTCACTGGCCCCGTCGAGCTGGGACGACGCCGACGCGCCACCCGAGGCCGACATCGTGCAGGCCCGGCCCTACCGTCCGGGCACCTGGCCCCATCTCCTGAGCGAGCTGGGCCTCGAGGTGAAGGTGACGCCCGGTCCCGACGGACGCGACTACCTGGTGGTGGGGCGTCGACCCCGGGCCGTGCCCCGATCCCGGTGACGCCGAAGGTCGCCTTCGTCACCCCCCGCTACGGGCCCGAGGTGATGGGCGGGGCGGAAACCGCAGCCCGGCAGCTGGCCGAACATCTGGTGGCCGAGTGCGGCTGGACGGTGGAGGTCTTCTCCACCTGCGCCGTCGACCACATCACATGGGATGACGTGCTGCCCCCCGGCGACAGCGTCCTGAACGGGGTGACCGTGCACCGCTTCCGCTCGGCGTCGGGTCGGGTACGGGAGTTCTACGACCTCGACGGCCGGTTGCGTTCGGCACCGGCCCAGGCGAGCATGGCCGAGGCGCGCCGCTGGCTCCAGTGCAACGGGCCGGTGACACTCGATCTGATCGACGCCCTGCGAGAAGGCGACGCCGATGTGGTGGCGTTCTATCCGTACCTCTACTACCCGACGGTCGTCGGGATCGAGGCCGTGTCGGTGCCGAGCGTGCTCCATCCGGCCGCCCACGACGAACCCGCTCTGTACCTCCCGGTGTTCGGACCGACCTACTGCGCCGCCGACGCCATTTGCTACCACACGGCGGCCGAACGTCGACTCGTGCAACGGATCCACCCGGTGGCCCAGATCCCGCAGATCGTCCTCGGTCTCGGGGTGGGGACGGTCGTCGAGGGAGGCCGGTCGGGGTCGGACATCCTCGGGATCGGGGACCGGCCCTACATCGTGAGCGTCGGCCGCGTCGACGAGCACAAGGGATCGGCCATGCTGGCCCGCTTCTTCGCTCTCTACAAACAGAGACACCCGGGACCGCTGGCTCTGGCCCTCGTGGGCCCGGTGGCGGTGTCGATCCCGCCGCACGAAGACATCGTCGTCACCGGTGTGGTCGACGAGCCGGACAAGTGGGATCTCGTACGCGATGCGATGGTGGCGGTGTCGCCGTCGGCCCTCGAATCGTTCTCGCTCGTCGTCCTCGAAGCGTGGGAGCAGTCCGTACCGGTGATCGTGAATGCGACCTGCGATCCCACCCGCGAGCACTGTGAACGGTCCGGCGGCGGCCTGTGGTTCGACTCGTTCGCCGCATTCGAAGCCGTCCTCGATCGCCTGTGCGCCGATGACGCGCTGCGCTCTCTCCTCGGCGCCCGGGGCCATGCCTACGTGGAGAAGTACTACCAGTGGCCGGCCCTGATCGGTCGCTATGCCCGTTTCCTGACGACGGTGTGCGAACGCGGCCCCCGGAGGGCGCGCTCGCACACCGAACCGACAGGTCCGCTGGTCGAACAGCCGCTCGCTTAGAACCCGCTCATTCCCACCACCGGCTTCACCAGGCGGTCGTTCCCGGTCGAGCCGTAGAAAGTGGCGCCGTAGGCGAAGATGCCACCGTCGGAGGCGACGAAGCGGTACCCCCGGCCGTTGGCCGTCGACTCCATGCCCACCACCGGCTTGTTCAGGGGCTTGCCGCCCATGGAGCCGAGGAAAGGAGCATTGAAGGAGAAGACACCCCCGTCGGAGGCCACCTCCCAGTAACCCCCGGTGGCATCGTCGGCCGCCATGCCCACGATCGGTTTGTCCAGGAAGTGATTACCCATGGAGCCGCAGAAATGGGCGTCACCAAAGGCGAAGATGCCGCCGTCGGAAGCCACTTCCCAGTAGCCTCCGCCGTCGGGGGTGACGGCCATGCCCACGATCGGTTTGTCGAGCGGTTTGCCGCCCATGGAGCCGTGGAAGCCGGCATTGCCGAAGGCGAAGATGCCGCCGTCGGAGGCCACCTCCCAGTAACCACCGCCGTTGGGCGTGGACGCCATGGCCACCACCGGTTTGTCCAACGGTCTGCCGCCCATGGAGCCGAAGTACCCGGCGTCGTCGAAGGCGAAGAGGCCGCCGTCGGAAGCCACCAGCCAGTACCCCCCACCGTCGTGGGTGGTGGTGATGCCCACCACCGGGGCGGCGAGAACGAGGTTGCCGGTGGAGCCGCAGAAGGGCAGGTTCCCGTAGTTGAAGACGCCGCCGTCACTGGCGGCCAGGTCGTAGCCCACGGGGCCACCGCTCGGGGCGTTGCAGGGCACCTGCACCACGGGCCCGGGGGTACCGGCGTTGCCCGTCAACTGGGCGTCGTGATGGAACATGGGCCAGGCCCCCGTCTCGTTCACGAGGGACCCACGCGTGCCGGCCACCTCGAAGTGCTCGACCACTCCCTGGTTGGAACGGTTGTATCCGGCGATGGTGATGCCGATGCTGCCGTTGGCATCGTCGGTGACGAGAGGAGAGTTCTGGAACCCGAAGATGGCCCCGCCCGGGGGCGAGAGGTTGGCCACGATCTGGCCCGTCTTACCGTCGAGGATCTGGACACCGGCGATGGTGGGCACGATGACGTCCTGATACCCGCCCCCGAGGTCGGCGGTCACCACCGATCCCATGACCTGGCCGGCCACCGAGGTCTTCCAGGCCGTCGAGCCGTTCGACCCGTTGAGGGCCCACACCGAGCCCGCCGTCGTGCCTTCGATGACCTGGAGCTGGCCATTGCCCAACACGTCGGCTAGGGCGGGACTGCTGGTGGTAACGCCGTCGAGCTTGTCGACCCAGGCCGCTCCGCAGTGCGAGTTGACGGCGATGAGGTCATTGGAGGTGGACGCTCCCCCGTAGGTGGCACCGGTACCGAAAGCGATGCCGACGCCGCCACCGGCGAGGAACTGGCCGACGGCCGGGGAGGACTCCACCGTCTGGTCGGTGTTGTACTGACAGACGACGCCACCACCCGGGTTGCCCTGGAAGAAGTTGCCGGTGGGGAGAATGACCCGGAGATGCCCGCCGTTGGAGTAGGTCTGCCCGTAGGCCACGCCGGCGGAGGAGTCGCCCCCCTCGACGACGTCGTTCTGGCCGTTGGCATAGAGATCGGCGATGGCCGGCGTGGTGAAGTCACTGTCGGCCTGGAACCACGGATAGCCCGGAAGGATGCCACCGCTGGTGGCGTTCATGGCCTGAGCCACCTCGCCGAGAGATCCGCTCACGACGTCGGTTCCGCCCTCGAGGTTGCCGACGGCCAACGATCCCTGGACGGCATGGGCCGGGGCGCCATCGGTCGAAGGGTTGTCCACGTTGGTGAACCACTGCTCCCCACCCGACGGAGCGATGGCCATGTAGCCACCCTCGGTCGGGGTCGCGGCGTTGCCGACTCCGACGAAGACGGAATCGAGTGATCCGGAGGTGACGGCCACCGAGGGAGTCGAGTCCACCGGGACGCCGCCGGTGGACACCGGCCAGCCCGGTACCTCGTTCCCGGTGGCCAGGTTCAAGGCGTACACGTGCCCGGCGCGGTCGCCGACGACGACGGCCGGGCCACCGGCGAGGTTGGCGATATTGGGCGAGGACAACGCAATGGGGCTGCCGGCGTCGTTCAACACGACCGGTCCCCAGACGGCACCGGCGGAGACGGCGTGGGCCACGTCGACGTTCTGCAAAGCAGAGCCGGACGGAAGTGCCAATGCCGTCATGCCCACACCGATGAGGGAGAAGGCGGCGAGCGACCTCCAGGGACGGCCCTGGCCTATCCATCGACCGACCTGCCGGAGCCGGGGATGGCGAGGGGTCGTCACGGTGAAGCGGTCGTGCGTGCCTGCGATCTTGGTCATCTACCGTCCTTGTCGCGCGTCGAAATGCAACATTCCCTGACGTGTACCTCTCAGTTATCGACTCGCCGGTGCCCGAGCTTGACCACAACGGCGGCGTCACTGGCCACGGGCGGCGTTCATGGGGGACCCATGGGTCAGACGTACCCTCCGGGCTGGTCCGGAACCATCAGGCGTCGGCATCCTTGACGCTTGTCAACATCACGACAATCCTTACGGGCCGTGAAGGACTTCCTGAAACGGACGCTGGGCCGGATCGAGCTGCGGATGTTCGCCCGGCTCCACGCCCGTCTCGACGAGGTCGACAACCGACTCGACGGCGTCAGCGCGCGCCTCGACGAGCTGCAGCGCCGGGTGACCGACGCCCAGGCCGTCGTCGAAGCGACAGCGGCGCGGGCGGCGGCGTCGACCGAACAGACCCTCGGGGTCGTCGAGTCCGACGCCCGCACGGCCAGACGATTCGAGGAGATCGAGCGGATGCTCGGGGCGGCACCGCCCGGCATTCATTGACCCCGACCGTCCGCCTGGCCGTCGACCTGCAGGCGTTGCAGATCGACGGATTCGCAGACAGGGGCATCGGGCGGTACATCGCCGGCTCCACCGCGGCACTGGCCCGCGCCGGGCGCGTGGCCGCCGGCCTTCTCGCTCCCGAGCTCCCGCCGCCGTCGGGGCTGCCCGTCGACGTGGCCGCCGCCGGCCTGGCCCGGTGGGACTCCATCGAGGAACTGCGTCGGCTCCTGGCCGACGGCGGGCCCATCGCCCACCATGTCCCGGCGCCCTTCCTGCACACCGGTCCCACCGATCCTTCGGTCCTCGTCACCGTCCCCCATTGGGCCGATGCCGGGGTGGCCCGTGTCGTCACCCTGCACGACCTGATCCCGCTGCGCCATCCGGAGCACTACCTACCGACGGCGGCGCATCAGATCCGCTACCGGGCCCGGGCGCAGTGGGTGGCCACTGCTGACCTGATCCTCGCCAACTCCGACTACACGCGCGGCGAGGCGATCGAGCTGCTCGACTGCGATCCGGCTCGGGTGGTGACGGTGGGGGCCGGCGTGTCGTCGTTCTTTACGCCGGCCGACGGCACCGACAACGAGCTCTTCCGCTACTGGCTCCCGGCCGTCGAGGACCGGCCGTTCGTCCTCACCATCGGCGGGAGCGACGCCCGCAAGGGAACGGAACGGCTCGTGGCGGCCGTGGCGCAGATCGTGAAGGACGGCGTGGACCTCCACCTGGTCGTCATCGGCGATCTGACCGACTTTTGGCGCGCACGGTTGTCCGAGGCGGCCGAGAGAGGAGGACTCGGGGACCGACTCATCATGACCGGCCCGGTGGGAGACGACCTGCTCCGGGCCTGTTACCGCCGCGCCGTTCTGACGGTGACACCGTCGATGGCCGAAGGCTTCGGTCTCCCCGTCCTCGAGTCCGCCGCCTGCGGCACACCGGCACTGGCGTCGGCCACCACGGCCCTGGTGGAGGCGGCGGCCACGCCGCTGGCCACCTTCGACCCCGCCGACACCGCCGCGGTGGCGAACGCCATCGTCGAGTGTCTCTCGGACGAGAGGCGCCGTGCCACCATCGTCAACGCCCAGCGGGATCTGGCCTCGCGCTCGACATGGGACGCCGTGGCCCGGCGGACGGCGGAGGCCCTCGACGAGCTCGGCCGGACACTCCCGGAGTCGACGTGGCTTGCGCCGTCGTTGCCACAACGCCTCGCCCTCGTCGGCCCCCTCCCTCCCGGCGGGGGTGGGATCGGTCTCTACAACGCGCGTGTCCTGCACGCCTCACCCACCACGGTGGCCATCGACGTCGTGACACCCATGGTGGCGTCGCCCGATCTTCCTCCCGGCATCGGCCACGTCCCCGCCGACGCTTTCGGGATCGATTCCCGTCCGGCGTCGTACGACGCCATCGTCTACACCCTCGGCAACTCCCACGGTCACCTTCCCACCATCGAGCTGGCCCTGCGGTACCCCGGATGGCTGTGGCTCCACGAGGTCCGCCTGCCCGCCGTGGCCGTCACGGCACTGGCCGGGGACGACGACGAGGCCTTCGCCCGCCAATTGACGTGGTGGGTGGAGAGGTCGTATCCGGGAAGGGCCCCGGTCGCCGCGGCGCGCCGAGCCGGCCGTTCCGTCCTCGATCTCGTCACCGCCGGCGTCGGCTTCGTGCCCCTTGTGGCCGAGCGCTGTCGGGGACTCCTCGTCAACTCCGAGGTGGCGAGACGGCTCCTGGAGCTCGATCTCGCTCCCCTTGCCCATCACCCTCCCGTCCACGTGCTGCCGCCCGCCTGCCCACCGGTCTCCCCCGTCACCCGATCGGCCGGCAACGGATCGGGTGCCGTCCCGGGCCGGGGCGGACACGAACCGGTCGTCGTGGCTTTCGGCGTCGTGTCGATGGCCAAGCGACCGGACCTCCTGGTCGATGCCGCCGCCCAGGCCGGGTGCCCTGTCGCCTTCGTCGGCCCCTGTCCGCCGATCCTGGCCCAGGTCATCGGCGACCGGGCCCGGGCCAAGGGCGTCTCCGATCTGGTCACCGTCACGGGCGCCGTCGACGGACCGGGCTGGCGGGAGTGGCTCGAACGGGCGGCACTGGCGGTCCAACTGCGCGAGTCGGCCAGCGGCGAGACGTCGGCGTCGGTGCTCGAATGTCTGGCCGCCGGTGTGCCGGTGGTCACCAACCTGGCCACGGCGGCCGAATACGGCCCCGGGACCGTGGCCCTCGTGCCGTCGGCCGATCCCGCCGTCGTGGCCGAACGGCTCCGCTCCCTGCTCGACAGCCCGGGCGAACGTCATGCGCTGGCCGAGGCAGGCATGGCCTTCGCCCGGGACCATCCCTTCGATCGTCTGGCCGACACCCTGTTGTCCATCGTCACCTCCTCGTAAGTCGTCTCTATCCTTGGCTCCATGAAGCTGGGCCTGGTCGTCCCCCGCTACGGGGTCGAGGTGGTGGGTGGCACCGAGCATTGGCTGCGGATGCTCTGCGAGCACCTCGTGGCCATGAAGCAGTGGGACGTCGAGGTGTTCACCACCTGCGCCACGTCGGCCGCCACGTGGAGCGATGAGTTGGCACCGGGAGAATCCGAGCTCGCCGGTGTCACGGTCCACCGCCATCGTTCGGTCTCGGGTCGAGACCCTCGTTATCTGGAGCTGAACGCCGTGATCCGTGACGACCCGGCCGGCGTCCCCGATGACGTCGCCCGTCGCTTCGTGGCGCTGGTGGGGCCGGTGTGTCCCGCCGTACTCGACGAGGCGGCGTCGTCTGATTGCGAGCTCATCGCCCTCACTCCCTATCTTTTCTGGCCGGCGGTGGTGGGCGCACCCCGCCTCGGACGTCGGGTGATCTTTCACGGCGCCGCCCACGACGAGCCCGAGCTCCACCTGCCGATCATGCGGGAGGTCTTTCAGTCCGTCGGCGGCTTCGCCTTCAACTCCTACGCCGAGCGGGCTCTCGTCGAGCGCACCTTCCCGATCGCCCAGCTCCCGGCCAGCGTCATCGGCAACAGCGTGGCCGAAGGCGACGGTGACCCGGCCATGGCCCGCTCCGAGCTCGGTCTCGCTGCCGACGAACCCTTCGTCCTCTGTGTCGGACGTGTCGAGCGCGACAAGGGAGCCCACGCGCTGGCCGAGTTGTGGCGCCACTACCGTCGAGGCCGGCCGCAGGCGCCGCGTCTCGTCCTTCTCGGCCCTGTCCACGAAGAGCTCATCGGCGACGACGACGTCCTGGTCGCCGGTCGGCGGTCCGAGGAGGTCAAGTGGGGCGCCCTGCGCGGTTGTGAGTTCCTGATCGCTCCGTCGCCGTGGGAGTCGTTCAGCCTCGTCGTCCTCGAGGCCTGGCTCGCCGGCAGCCCGGTGATCGTGAACGGACGGTGCGAGGCCACCGTCGAGCACTGTCGACGCAGCGGTGGCGGCCTCTGGTTCTCCGACGTGGTGGAGTTCGACGTGATGGTCGACCGTCTGCTGTCCGATGACGCCCTCCGGGACCATCTGGCTTGGCGCGGCGACGCCTACGCTCGTCGGCAGTTCAGCTGGCCGGCGGTCGTCGATCGTTACGCGGCGCTGGCCGACCACATCCGGTCGGGGGCCGACATGCCCCGGCCCGAAGGCGCGCGACGCGTCCCACTATGATCGGCCTATGCGCCACCCGTACCTGTCTCGGGCGGCCGCCCGGGTGCGCCGTTCCCTCGGGCTCGACGACCTGGACCGACGGCTGGGCGACATCGAGGCGCGACTGTCGGGCATCAGCACCGACCGGTATCCCTACGGACCGGTCTACCTAGGCGATCACACGGCGTTGGTGGCCACCCGGTGGGGGGCCAAGATGCTCGTCGACACCCGCGACGCCATGGTCACCCCATGGCTCGTCCTCGACGGCCTGTGGGAGTCGCACGTGACCGGGTGGCTGCAGCAGATCCTCCGGCCCGGGCAGGTATTCGTCGACGTCGGTGCCAACGTCGGCTACTTCACGCTCCTGGCCGGCAGCTTGGTCGGTCCCGGGGGCCGAGTGGTCGCCGTCGAAGCACACCCACGGCTGGCGGAACTGCTGCAACGCAATGTCATCATCAACGGGCTCCACGGTTACGTCACCACGTGGCAACGCGCCGCGTGGTCGGAGTCGACGGATCTGAAGCTTCACATGCGTGCGAATTTCGCCAGCAATTCGAGTGTCGGGTCCATCGGAGCCGACGCCCTGGCCCGGCTGGGCGACACCGAGGAGATCGTCGAGGTGCACGCCGTCCGGCTCGACGACCTCCTGGCCGATGTCGCTCACATCGATGTCCTCAAGGTCGACGTGGAGGGGGCCGAGGTCCAGGTCTTCACCGGGCTGGCCCGCACCCTGACCGCCAATCCGCAGATCACCATCATGTTCGAATGGTCGCCGGCACAGATCGAGGACGTCGGTGACGACCCCGGCGCACTCGTCGACCTCCTCACGACGCACGGTTTCACGTTCCGGCTGCTCGAGCGCGACCTTTGCGCCATCGACCGCGCCGCCATCGTCGACCTCCCCTACGGCAACATCGTGGCCAAACGCTGAGGTGGCGGTGTCCTCATCGGTCATCGTCGTCTCTCATCGTCCCGGCTCGTGGTTGGCTGACTGTCTGGCTTCGGCGCTGCCCCAGGCATCCGAGGTCGTCGTCGTCGACAACGGATCACCGGCAGAGGAAGCCTCTGTCATTGCCCGGCGGTCGGGCGCCACCGTCGTCCGCTCTTCTCGCAATCTCGGGTTCGCCGGTGGCGTCAACCTCGGGCTCCGTCACGCACACGGCGAGCTGGTGGCCTTGTTGAACGACGACGCCGTGGCCGGACCGCTATGGCTCGCCGCCGCCGCCGCCGTCCTGGCCGACCCGACGGTGGCGGCGGTGACGCCGAAAGTCCTCCTGGACGGAGTGTTCGCCGAGGTCGTGCTGGAGGACGACGCCTGGTTCGCCCCCGGCGACCACCGACCGCTCGGTCGCCTGCTTCGGTCCGTGACCATCGGCGGCGATGAAGTCCTGGAAAGAGTCGTGGGCGCCGGCGTCTACGACTGTGAACGGGCCGTCGTCGACGGCCGGACGAGCGTGTGGCGTTGGACATCGGGACCGGAGCCTTTCTATATACCGCTCGATGACCCGAACCTCGCCGATACCGTCCAGGTCAACGGAGAGGCGGTCGGCGTCCGGACCCAGTGCACGCTGCTCAACCACGCCGGCAACTTCCTCGAACGTCACGGCATCGCCGGTGACTACGGGTTCGCCGCGCCTGACGACGGCCGATTCGACGAGCCCGCTGAGCGCTTCGGCTTCAGCGGCACGGCACCGGTGTTCCGTTCCGAGACCCTGGCCAAGCTGGGCGATCTGGCCGGGCCCTTCTTCGCCTACAACGAGGACACGGACTGGTGCCTGCGGGCCCGGCTGGCCGGACTACGCGTCGTCTATGACCCGCAGGCCACGGTGCGCCACCGTCTCTCGGCCACGAGCGGAGGAGCGGCGTCCTCCTTCGTCCGCTTCCTGGCCCAGCGCAACGCCCTTCTGTGCCTGGCCCGCAATGCTCCGGCCGACGTCGCCCGCAGCTTCCTGTGGCGCAGAATGCGCGATGGCCCTGGCCTCGGTGTGCGGCGCGCCGTTATCCGGAAACTGCCGTGGGCGGTGGCGTCGAGGGTGCGGATGAAGAGGCTATGGGTCATGGACCCCCACGACGTCTGGAACCGATGGGCCGGCGCCGACACCACATGGGACACCCGGCCCGCACGCACTCGTCCGCCGGCGTCAGGATCCGACCGCCCCGACCACGAGCTCGACGAAACGGGTCCGCGCCCGGGCCAGTGAGAACATCTCGACCCGGCCGGCAGCCGCCCGCGAGAACAGACGCCTCAATTGTTCGTCGTCCATGACGCGGTGCACGGCCGCCGCGAATTCCAGCGGGTCCTTCGACGCCAGCAGGAGTCCTGCCTCCCCCACCGTTTCGGGAACGGCCGCCGCCGCATAGGCGACCACGGGGAGATCGTGGGCCATGGCCTCCACGATGGGAACGCAGAAGCCCTCATGATCGGAGGCGCAGACGAAGACGTCGGCGGCGCGGTAGTAGGCCTCGAGCTCCTCGGGTCGGACCGAGCCCACCACCGACACGGCATCGGTGAGGCCCAGGTCGGCGACAAAAGCATCGAGAGCGGGTCCGTAGCGACGGCCGAGCGCCGACCCAACGAGATGGAGCCGCGCTTGCGGATGATAAAGACGCCGGTAGACGGCCAGCATCTTCACGAGGTCGTGGGGAGCCTTGTGGGGTGAGACCTTGCCCACGAACAGAAAGTCCGGGCCCCCGTCGGCTTTGGCGCCACGGAGGCGGCGGAGCCGGGCCGGATCGGCGTCGGTACGTACCGTCATGTCGATCAGCAACGAGGCCACGGCGGTGGACTTGAAGCCGGCGTCGATGAGCTCGCCCTCATTGAAGGCCGAGTCGGCGATGCCCAGGTGGCACTGGGAGGCGATGCGTCCCAACTGCTCCCGTCCGAGGCCCACCTCGTAGCCCACTCCCGGCTCCCACGACTGCAAGAGATCGGCGGGGGTGATGTTGTGGTAATTCACCAGCTTCGGTTCGGGTCGGGCCGCAAAAGCATCGAACACCGGGCTGCCGATCGACGACTGGTACAACAACCAGCGGTCCTTCGATGCCCGGCCGAGCGCTCCGATAGGCCGGGCGACCTTCAAGAGGTCGGGCGAGCAGTCGCCGTAGTAGATCTCCGACATGAGCCCAGCGCCACGCAGGGCATCGGCGATAGCGAGCGTGTGCACCCCAATGGCATCTCGGCTGGCCAGCGAGGGTATCACCTGGTCGACGCGCACGGGCGGCAGTGTAGTGGCGCGTCCGATCCTGTCGAGCTATCGAGGCCTCCTCGCTGGTCTCACCGATAGGCTTCGGGGAGTCACGCGGGCGTGGCGGAATTGGCAGACGCGCCGGGTTTAGGTCCCGGTCCCCTTGGGGATGGAGGTTCGAATCCTCTCGCCCGCACGGCGTTGTCGACCTCACAACGATCTGCCCGACGGACAATTCGATTCGTCGTCCGATCGTTCGGGCCCATCGACTGCGCCGCGCCTAACCCCTGTGGTCCCGAACGACGAGCGACTGCTGAATCAAAATCCGATCGCGCAATCAGGCACATTGCGCGCTGTCCTCACAACAACCATTGTAGTCAAGCCGGCGCTTGGCAGCCGCCGAGTCACCGCAGCGAGCGGAGCAGGACCCGCGGTTCATCGTAATGATCAAATCGCGCTGTCTCGACGGGGTGTTTGCGGCCTTGGCCTCGATGCAGCTTCCGGGTGCTGTGTTGCCGTCGCCGGAGACGGCCATGCGTTTGTCGGGCGCTGTTCAACCGCCAGGGAGGCGTCCATTTGCCGGAAGCAGATTTCAACTGGCGCAATCCACTGCGACCTCGAGGGCAGCGCACACTTCGCGCATCCGTGCCTCGCTGAGCCGCCCGAGGCGTTCGACGATTACGGCGACCGAGACGCCCTCAACGGAGTCGAGATTGATCGCGCATCGTCGTGGGATTGGATCGTCCTCTGGTTGCAATACGACCTCGCTGAGCAGATCGCGGATCGTCGTCGTGCACGGAGCAATGAGGGCTCGGCGAAGCCTTGGAATGGCAGCATCACGCGACAGGACGACAACTGGTCGACGACCGATGTCTGGAAGCTCGCACCACCACACTTCCCCTCGGGATGGAAGGGCCGTCACGACGCAGCGGCAGAGTCACGAAATGAAGCCAGATCACCCCATTCGTCGGGTTCGTCGAGTGGATGCTGTTCGTAGACGCTGTAGGTGGCGTCGATCTCAGTGGCCCGGTGCCGAGCCACGAGTGCCTGGAGCGCTTCGTCCAGAAGTGCGGCGTCCGTGAGTTCCGAACGAAGCCGCCTCGCAATCCCCAGGAGGTCCCCGTCCACGGTCGTACTCACTCTTACCCTAGGCATGCTACTATTATGCCATAACAATGCCATCAGCAGACTGGGCCCTGCCGGCAGTCTGCGATACCCGCACTCTCCTCCCCAAGACGACGGCTCCGAACAGACCCACATCGCCTGGAAACAGACGTGGTGCCTTTGCCGCGCACGGATCGTGATCGGCGTTAGGGGAAATGTCATGGTTGCCGCAGTACACACCGTCTGGTTGCCTCGTGGCTGCTGTGGGACGAGGTCGGTGGATTGCCATGGGAACGCACGCCGCGTTTCCAGAGGCCCACAAGCGTCTCCAGGGTTGGATTATGCGCCGTGGCAGCTGACGGCGCCAAGACGTGGGTTCAGTTTGAAAGGCGAACCAGCGACGGTTTGGCAACATTGCCGTGGCCCACGTCGCGCCGGTGGCGGCGTCGGAGGCGACGGAGAACAGACCCGCCCGATCAGTCGGGAGGGTTACGGGTGTGTTCTCGCCGGAGGTGGGATCGACCCCGGAACGCTGCGGGTTTGGGTTGTCGGTTGTGACCCAAAGGGAGCGGCCGTCGGAGGCCAAGGTCTCCCAGGGCCCTGCCCTCGTCAATCACCTCGAGATTCGGTATCTTCATCCTTCTGTGAGGAGGGGTGAAGATTGGCCGACTTCGATATCGACGCCTTCCTGAACGAACCTCTGACCGCCCGAGTGGCAACACACGGTCCCACCGTTCGACCTACCTGGTATTTATGGGAGGACCAGACTTTCTGGATCTTGTCAGGCCCATGGAGCAAGCTGCCCGGCCGAGTAGTGACAGACCCCGTCCTGGCCGTAACCGTAGATACCTGTGACATCTCTACGGGGTTGGTAAGGCAAGTGATCGTCCGGGGGCGCGCCGACATCCTGCCCTTCGACGTGCCACGAGGACACCGCATGCTCGGGCGCTACCTTGGTGCCGACGAAGCCCAATGGGACGCCCGCTTCCGTCACTACCTCCACGATGATCCGACCGCAAGCGGCACGGTGTGGATCCGGTTGCATCCCGCCACACTCGAAGCGATAGATCTGAGCTACCAGGTCTCACGCAGCGCTTCATGATCGGGTTTCTGCGATTCGCCGAACATTTCGCCGATCCCTCCGAGGCCTGCGGGACGGCAATGCGTTTGGCGGGCCGAACTAGCCGTTGCCCCCTTGGACGAACACCGCGCAGCGTCCTGGGTCAACGGCATATTGACATCCTCGGTGGCACTGTGCTCAATGGTACTTCCCCGGATCCATCCTCGCCGGTTCCGCCGGCTCCCATTCGATGTCAGTCACACCGGCGCCTGCGGGCGACAACGGCCGCTCACTGAAAATCCCTGGCACGCTCAAACCGACGTTCCGAGCGCAGGAACTCTTCGCGCAATACGTGTGGCAACTGGAGGCGGATCGAGAAGATCAGTGAGATCACACAGGTCGAGGAGGCGCCGCGCAAACCTCGAGCAGGATCGGAGCGTCAAGGACCGGAACTGAAGGCGGAGGTCATTGCGGGTCCGGATGAAGACGCCGATCGTCGCCGCGTCCATGAACTGGACACCGCTCAAGTCGACCACGAGGTCGCGCTCATCGAGCGCCATCGCCTGAGCCATCGTGTGCGACAGCGCCGTCTCGGTGGAGATGTCGTATTCGCCTCGTAGCCAGACGACGTTACGATTCGCGTTTGGCCCCGCGGCCTCCGCTAGATCTTCAAGCGGAGCGATCACGGACGAAGACTCGGTAAGAGTCATTGCACTCTCCTGGCGTTGGAACTGCGCAAAGGCGCTACCAGGGTCTGGAGCATCGCTCCCGGGCCAGCCCACGCTGGCTCGACACGTGAGGGCGGTTGTCGTGCCGTTGCTACCGTACACCCGCCCGGGGCGTCTCTTTTCGGCTGACACTCTCCCAAGGACAGTCTCTGAGCTTTGTCGGGGGGTCCAAGGTATGTCCTGCAGGGCATGAAGTTCGTGCCTACGAACCCCAAGATTCTTACTGGGAAGGAAGCACATGGGTCACAGTCGCCACAAGGAACCGCCGCTAGGCGCCCGACAAGTCGCGAACTTCGATGAACACCCCATCGGCCTGCTGGCCGTAATGGGTGTTGCAGGTGGGGCACCACATGACCGGCATCGGATGTTGTCTGCCGGCCTGAAGTGGGTCATTGATCAGTCGATGGCCCTTAGGGCATCGAGGCTCAGCGTCGGTGAAGGGTGCCATGAGCGACTCTCCTGGCATAAGGCTAGACACAGCATCAGCGTCCGTGCTCAGACGCCACGGCAGTCACGCTTGTCACCCACGAAACAGACTCAGGCGCTCTTCAAATGGGCTCCCAGTGGCTAGAACGTGTTTCAGCCAGCCGGATTCAAGAGGTCGGCGGGTTGGCGTCGCGAGCCACTGGCAGCGACAGTCCAGTTCAGGTCAGAACGCCGCGCGTTGTCCTGTGGACTGGCCGTACGTCACGTTCTCCCCTCGACGCCAGGGCCGAGCTTTGCGCGAGATCAAGGATGCCGCCGGGATCACCGACCCCGGGCAGACCATCGAGTTCGCTCAAGACATGGCCAATCCTGACGTCGCCGAGCAGAGGACGAAATGCTCAAGCGGGGCGCCAACCAGCAGGGTGAGCGCGACCTTCCATTGCGCAGCTGTTCGTCATCGCGCTTAAGCCGGTACAGAGGCGCTCTCAGGATTTCCGGTAAGAGCCCGGCGAGTCGAATGCTTCGGGCTTCAGAGTGCCGTCAATGACAGCGTGAGCGGCGTCGACGAGACGCTGATTGTGGTTGCGAGCGTGATGGCGAAGCCGCGCGAAGGCTTGCTCCATGTCGAGCCCGGTCCGCTCCGCTACGACACCTTTGGCCTGCTCTATGACGATGCGACTGTTGAGGGCATGATTGAGCTGCTCGTTCACGAGTTGGGCCTCGCTGGCGGCCCGGTGGTGAAGGATGGCCACGGTGGCCACGTCGGCCAAAGCTTGGGCAGCTGCGACGTCGCCCTCTTCCATGGCACCCTCGTGGACTCGGAACAGGCTCAAGGCACCGATGGTGACGCCGCGCAGACGCATGGGTAGGGCGTGAACGGACCGGAAGTCGCATTCGATTGCCTTGGCAGCGAAGCGGGGCCAGCGACCGTTGACACTCTCCAGGTCCTGATTCACCACGGGTGCGCCGGTGCGGAACGTGTCCAGGGAGGGCCCTTCCTCGGACTGCAACTCGAACAGCTCGACGGCGTGCACTGCTTCGCTCGAATGAGCGACCACCCGCAGGTCGCCCTCGGGGGACACCAGCATCAGCCCCGCAGCGGAGACCTCCAGGACTTCGACGCATCGTTCGGCCACCATCGTCAGGAGATCGACGACGTCGAAATCGTCGACGAGAGTGTCGACGATGTCCACGAAGGTCCGGGCCAGTAGGACTTCTCTTTCAGATCCCCACATGAAGGGCCTCCCCGCAACCAAAGGCCTCCGACCTGCCCAAGGTTCGAAGCCGCTCTTCTGGGTCGATTCTACCCCCGATGTTCGCTACAACGGTGGCCAGGGCGACCGCTCCGCCGGCGAGCTACGACAAATCGAAGCGCAGCTGTCTGGCCACGACCGCTTCAGCCACCTCATTGAGCCCCAGACCATGGCTGAAGGCATAGGCCCGGAGTCGAACGAGGGCTTCTCCGACCCTGACACGGAGCTGAGTGGCCACCATGCCTGAGGCCTGGTGCTCGACGAAGTGAAAGTTGGCACCGGCTTCGAGCTCGGTGGCCACGGTGTCCAAGGGTGCGTTGGCCTGCATGGCGAGGACGGTCTGGGCAGCCACACCGGCCATGACCAGCGCATCGGCGTGCTGGTCGTCGCTGAGGCGGCCCGGGCGGTCGCGGTACAGGTTCATCGCTCCGAGACGTGCCGCTCCCACCTGAAGGGGAAAGCCGAACACGGCCCGGGTGCCCGCCGCCAACGCCGGGGGCGAAAAGGCCAACCAACGGGGCGTGGCAGGGTCGGCCAGGTCGGGTTCGAGCACGGGCCGGCCCTCCTGGTGGGCGTCGATACACGGGCCCTCACCGAGCGTGTATTGCAATTCCTCGATCAGGTCGCTGACCTCGTTGGTGGTGCACACCGAACCCACCGGCGCGTCATCGGACATGAGCATGATCCCGGCACCGCTCATCTCCGAGACTTCGGCGCACACATCGCACAGGCGGGCGGTTCCCGGTTCGGTCTCGCCCCCTGCGGACAACAGAGAAAGGATGCGCATCAGTCGCTCTCCGGCCACGGTTCAGCCCCGTCCGCAACGAGTTCTGTCGGCGCAGCTTCGCTGTAGGTCATCGTGAGCACCCATCGACCGCCTCCTTGGACCAAGGCGCTGCCAACAGGGACTGGATCGCACGCGCACCGCAGGCTCATCCGAAGACTGAGCCCTTCTGTCGCCATTGTACATGAGGAACGGGAATCGCCCGAGGACATACCCCACATTGCGTCTCGACGAGTGGCGCGGTCCCGAGAAGACATGGGGCCCGGCACCTCAACTTCGAGTTTGACTTTGGGCTCAATGGCCCTCGAGCGGCCAGCGCGGTGTCGGTCTACGACTGGCGCCCTCCTACGGGAGGCGACTGAACCATTCAGCGGCGCGTGCGCTATGGTGGTTGGAGAGCTGAAGGGGTCTGGACCCCGCTTCCTTCGCACCTGGCTGATGGCCAGGGCAACGTGATGGAGGCAAAGGAAATGGGTCTGACAGGCATGGTCTTTAGCACTATCTCAATCGCGGTGGGTGCCGTCATGTACTGGGCGGTGACCAACGCTCAAGGTCACGGGTTCCGGCTTTCCACCGTGGGGGTCATTCTGATGATCGTCGGAGCAATCGGCCTCGCTGTGTCGGGGACCATCTTCGCCACGTCCCGTCGTACGACAGGTGGCCGTGGGCATACGTACGACCGCCAGGTAACCGACTCACAGGGTGGCGTGGCGGCGGTGCATGAAGAAGTGCACTAGCCGGCTTGGGGTCACGAGCCTCACATCTTGTCACGAGACGTGATCCCCTACTGAACGGAGTCGAACAATGGGCCTAATTCTGTTGGTACTTCTCGTCGCCCTCATCTTCGGCGGACTCGGATTCGCCACGCACGTTTTTTGGATCGTGGCTGTCGTTGTGTTCATCGCCTGGCTTGTCGGATTTGGCGTCGCCCGAGGTGCAGGAGCCGGTGGCAAAGCCCGCTGGTATCGCTGGTAACTGGAAATGCGCCGCTCGCCGTTGTAGGTGCTGAGGAACGAATCCAGAAGCGAAACCAGAGGCAAGGAGGCGACACATGCAAAACGTATGGAAAGGGCTCGTCGTGGGTGGCTTGACGGGGGTGATGGCTGGCGTCGTCCTTGACACGCTTGCCGGAGCGTCGAAGAAAGCACTGGCCGTGGGAGATGAGGTCCGGGAGCATGCTCCTGACGCCGGACAGTGGTTGCAGTCGGTCAGTGACAAGGCAGGCGAGTGGATCCATGACGCCGATGTCCCAGACCACGTCCGAAGCGTGGCCGAGCGGGTCAAAGAGTCAGATGCAACAGACAAGGTGAAGAAGGCCAGCAGCAATGCCGTGTCGAGCGCCAAAGAAGCCCTCGCCGCCCATCACGGCTGACAATTGACAATCCAAGAGACGATCATTTTGGCTTGATCGTGCCCACATCATCCGCTCCATTCGATTCTGACCACAGGAGGCTTGCGCCTCTTTCCATCCCAAAGCGAGGACCCAGCCATGGCGACAACTGATAAGGCAAAGAACAGCGCCCAACGGGCGAAGGGCAAGGTTAAGGAAGCGGCCGGCAAGGCCACCGGCAACGACAAGCTCCAGGCCAAGGGCAAGTCGGACCAAATGAAGGGCAACCTCAAGCAGGCCGGCGAGAAGCTCAAGGACGCCTTCAAGAAGTGAGCAAAAGGCGACACTCGATTGGGCCATGTCGTCTCGGCACACGGGCCCTGTCCGATCGGTAACGCGATGGCGTTCTGGGTGCGTGGGGAGTGTTCCGTTACGCGCTCGAACAACGGAGACTGTGCTCACGTCTCGGGGCCGAGAACAGAGGCGAAGATGTAATCGACAAGGCCAAGGACGCGCTTCACCGGAAGTAGTCGGCTAAGTCCCTCTTCATCGGGAAGCCAGAGTGAGTGGGAGCGCGGTCAGCCAATGAGCGAGATCTGGGATCTGTGGTTTCCCGATGCGGGAGCCACCGGAGTGTCCTTCGCCCGGAGCCGGGTGGCTGCCAAGGTCGCAGGTGATCGACTGCTGGTACATGCCGCGCCCCCGCGCCTAGACGTGACCGTCAGGGGCGAAGACGGCCAGATTCTCGCCGTCGGCGAAAACCTGGAGCGGCACGAGGGGGGTCCCATGTCCTTCCTTGTGCGCAAGGATCGAGAGATCACCCTGGAGGATGGATGGCCGACGGAGGCAGATCTCGGACGGCTCGTCATCCTTCCCGGCGGCGAGGCGGGCATTCTCCAGACATGGTGGAACGCCGATGACAAGAGTGAGTGGCGCTGGTGTGTGGAGTTCTACAACCACATTTGACTCCATCCCTGAGGCGTTCGGTTACAGCAACTTGTAGTGGCTTCCTTTACGGATCTCCCGGCAGGTTCGGTGATCTGACCCTGAACACCAGAGACCGGGGCCGGGCTCTGCCGGATCGTCGAGACCACCGGTAGCGCCGCCAACGCCAGAGGGGCATGATCTTGGAAGGTGCGGGGTAAAAGGCGCACGGAGCCCTATATACGGAATGACGTAATTGTTGGAGAGACGGGGAGGACGAGATGACTGAAGACCAGGACCAGGCCAAGTGGAATGTCGCAGAATGGCACGGCAAGACGTTGATTGATCGCAACGGGGAGAAGATTGGCAAGCTCCAGGATGTCTATGTCGACGTCGAGACGGACGAGCCGCAGTTTGGCACCGTCAAGGAAGGCTTTATAGATCTTCACTTGACCTTCGTCCCCCTGGACGATATCCAGATCGGTCCCGATGACCTGCGGGTCGCGGTGACCAAGGAACAGGTCCGGTCTGCACCCGACATCGAAATGCATGGCGAGGAGCTATCGCAGGCCGACGAGTCCACCCTGTATCACCACTTCGAGATGAACTACACGCCGATCGACACGGAGAGCGGCCGCCGACTGGCCCGCCGTTGATGATGGTCACAGTCGCCGATCCGGACGCCAGCTGATCTTCTCTCGTGGCACCAGCCTGGCCCTGCTTGTCCGTCTTGCACGATGAACGCCAGTGAGTCGATAACGGAGTCCGGCCGCCGTCTCATAACCGGTGGTCTGGGACACTTCTGAGTGACTTCAGACAGAGAATTGGTGGGATCCACCGGTATGGAGAATGGAGATCGTGCCATCGCCAGTGCTTCGATGACCGAGAGCGATGCATTGCCAGCAGGCGACACGGCCGTCCAACCGCAGGAGGAACGCTCCGCCGGTCCGAGTCCCGCGTTGATGGGCACGGCTAACTGGCGAGCGACGACTAAGCGCACGGCCGAGCAGCTTGTCCGCCACCGCGTCTCGATGTCAGCTGGAAGTCTCGCCTATCACTGGTTCTTGGCGATTTTCCCTGCGATCATCGCCATCCTCGGCTCCCTCTCCCTCGTGCGTATTGATGCCCACGGAGTGACAACCCTTACTCACGCTATCGAGAAGGCGCTCCCGTTGGGACTTGCGGGAGTCTTCCGCGGCGCCGTGACGGCGGCGACGACTAAGGAATCAGGCTCGGTGGGTGCTGTCGTCATCGGGCTTGTAGTGGCGATTTGGAGTGCTTCGGGTGGAATGTCTGCCCTTCAACAGGCCCTCGACGTTGCCTATGATGTGCCTGTCGATCGCAAGTTCCTCGCTCGCCGGGTGCGCGCCATCCCGCTCATGGCCGCCACCCTCGTTCTCGGCGGCGCCGGGGCTGCACTAGCCGTGCTCGGTGCGCCGATAGGTGCCGGCATTGAGGGCCATGTGCCTATACACGGGACCACATTCCTCGTGATATGGACGATAGTGAGGTGGGCGGCAACCTTCGTCGCCATTTCTGGACTCTTCTCTATCTTCTACTACGCGGGCCCGAACAGACAGACGCCCAGAATTCAATGGGTGAGCATCGGCGGAGTCCTTGCGACCGTGGTATTTCTCTTGGCCTCACTCGCCTTCTCGTTCTATGTGACAAGGTTTGGTTCATACGGGAAGACCTACGGCGCCTTTGCCGGAGTCGCCATCCTCATCTTCTGGTTATATCTGACTGGTTTGGCGGTGCTCGCCGGCGGCGAGCTCAATGCGGAGGTTGAGCGCCAAACAGCCGCAGCGTGTGGACAATTCGATGCAGTGGAGACCGCCGAGAATATCGAGTGAAGACGCCCAGATCGGTCCTCAGGGCGCTCGCGAGCATGTATGGAAATATGAGCCACCTGGCGGTCGTGTATATCTGTATGGCCCGGCCGCTCCCGCGTGTCGGGCGCTTCCACTTCAATGGGATGACCGAACTGGACGCCCTCGTTAGGCGACGCGGTCAGGGAATGCGCGGACGACGGCGGCCGTGCGGTTGGAAACCTGCAGCCGGCTGTAAATGTTCTCCAGATGCGTCCGCACGGTCCCCTCGGACAGCCCAAGCTGGCGGGCGATCTGGATGTTGGTGCGGCCGCGAGCGATCAGGTACAACAGGTCCCACTGCCGGGGCGTGAGTTCGGGCACAGGGCTGCGCCGACGCTCAGCATCGTGATACGCCTGCTGGAGATGGGGGCGCAACAACGTGAGGAGCGCTCGGTCGCGCTCGGAGAAGTCAGGGCCGGGTTCGCGGAGAAAGAAAAGCCGAACGCTCCGCCCTGGCCCGGCATCGGGCCCTGGCGGCTCGGACAAACACAGCTGAAGCCAATTCTCGAGTCCCTGCGGCCGCGCCAGGTCACGATATATGCCCGTGGAATGCCACTGTCGGACTGAGTAGAAGTCAGAGACCTTCACGACGCTGCGAAGATCCTTGGTGCGATCGGGGTAGCTGCAGAACTGGCAGTTCCAGTAGTGCTCCCACGCCACCTGGTCGTACTCGCCCTCGCCCGACCCCCCCTCGTCGTCGTCCCGGGGGATCTCCTGATGGAACCAGTATCGCTTCAGGGGGGTGTCGTAGCCCTCGCACAGCAAGAAATCACAAGGGATCTGCTCCTTCAGCTCGCTCAATAGCGAGAACGGCAATCCCTGGGCGGGGAGGTCGGATCGCTCGTCAGAAACGATCCCCGCCAGAGTGCGCAGGTCCTGATCACTTGCCGTCAGCGGAGCCCTCATCGGTGGTCCTTCTCCCGTTACGAGCCCACGTTACGCCTGGTGGGGCAACCTGGCTATCCGTAAAACGTCGGATACCGGATCCGACGCGGACCTGCTCATACTGGCGATTGAAGGGACACCACACGAGCAAGGGAGACCGTTATGAACCACATTCGCCGCATCCCCCATCTGGCCCGCTTCCTGGCTGCCTTCGCCTGCGCCATGCTGGGACTTGCTGTTTCGGCGCCGGCGGCGTTCGCCATGAGGGTCCCAACCCCCGGCGGATCGCCGGGCGTCACTCCGACGGGTCCGGGTCTCACCCTCACCCACACGGTCGTCGCGAACGGCATGCCCGGATGGCAGCTCACCGTGATCGTCGCCGTTGTGGCTGCACTCGCCGCCACGATCGCCATCGTCGCGGAGCGTGCGAGGGCTGCACACCGGACTGGGATCGCGCCAGCCACCTGATCACAACCTAGCCAGAGAAGGCGAACGGTAGGATCATGCGTCGACCCGAGCAGTATCGATCCCGATGAGAGATCCTGCTCGGGTCCGAACATCTGGGCGCCCGCCGAGGCCAGCGAGAATCAACGCGGCTATTCTCCCGGCACATCTCACCAACGGAGGCCGTGATGCCTGAGTTTCCTGCGATCACCCACGTGGCGCTGACTGTCAGCGATCTCGACCGCAGCCGACCTTGGTACCAGCAGCTGTTCGGCTCCGATCCGGTCATCGACGAAGACACCGGTCTCTTCCACCACGTAGTCTGGCTCATGGGGGGGACGCTCGTCGGTCTCCACCAATTCCCCGACCTCAAGAGCACTGAGCCGTTCGACGAGCGTCGCCTAGGCTTGGACCATCTGGCCTTCGCGTGCGCCAACCGGTCTGAGATTGAAGAATGGGAGAGCCACCTGAACAAGCTTGGTGTCGCTAACGGCGGAATCGTCGATGCGCCTTATGGATCTGGCTTGTCGTTCCGTGACCCAGACAACATCGCTCTTGAGTTCTTCGCTCCCCCAGGGTAATGAGTCGGCACTGATTTCCACAGCGCATAAGTGCCGTGTTGCTCGGCCCTGCCCGGCGGCCGGCCGCCCATATCATCCGGCCGGAGGATTTCCGGATGGCTGCGTCGGCCGGGTCCTCTGGTCGCGCCGCCCGACTCCCGGCAATCCCGCACTGGGGTCGTGGCGACATTGCGCCCGGTCACCGTGGCGTCGGATGGCCTGAGGTCGCCTTGGACAGTCTGTCGGGGGGCGAGGAAGTGATCGTTTGTCACCTTTCGTTGCCCATACCAACACGGGTGATACCGACTGCCGTACCAACCCGGTGGAGCGCTCAGTCAGGGCATCCTGGTCCCGGCAATCCCGCCTGGATCGACCACTCGTCCTAGCCACCGCCGATGGGGGACAATCTGGACTGTGCGAAAACTCGTAGCGATAGGCACCGGGTGGCTGGCCCTTGCCGTCCTAATGACAGGCTGCGGCGGGAGTTCTCCCGCCGCTCGCCGGTCGTCGGCGACGACGCAAACATCGACGACGACCATACATCCGGCGTCCAGCACTACAAGTCCAGGGACGTCTACAACGCCTCCTTCCCAGACCGAAATCCAGACATACAATCCGTGGACCGCCGCAGGAACTTTGTCTTCTGGCGTTGAGGTCAAGGAGCATCTGGCTGGCACTGGTTGCGATGGCGCATCAGTGTTCGACGGCGAAAATCGGTATGCCTGGGAATGCCAGCTGCCTAGTGGAGGTGCGTTTTACTACCCATGTTTCGCCCCTCCCGGAGAGACCAACGTCACGCAGGTCGCTTGTGCGTCAAGCCCGTGGTCTGGTGTAACTGTCATCGATCTTGTGCAACCACTTGCCCAAAGTTCCTGGGGAACGCCGACGCCCAAGCCAAGCTTTCCTTGGGCGATGGTGCTGGCCAACGGCCAAGACTGTGGCCTCATCTACGGGACTGGATCGGAAGTCGATGGGGTGGAATTCAACTATGGGTGCACGGCGGGCTATACGGCCTACCCGAGTACGAGTATGAATCAGTTCACTGCCCAGTATGTTCCAAGCAGCTCCGGCCCCGTAATCTCTGTTGCCGTAACAACGGAATGGGCGTAACTAAGAATCGGCCAACCTCAAATGGGATTCAGGACCCACGACCGACTGTCCGGACGTGCCGATACCGAGCTTCCGGACCGTTGTTCTGGGCACAGCCCGAGGCGCACTCGAGGTTACCGTACGCACCGGAATCGGTGTCATACCGTTCCCATCGAACGGTCGCCACTTTCTCGTTAATACCCCAACTGCCCTAGCGTTCTTCTGTGCGAAGTGGCTTTCATGGGGCGATCGTGACGCTCGTAGCAGTCAGCATCTTGAGCGGATGCGGAAACACGAACACACCGCCAGGCGTTCTGACGAAGGTGGACCTCCCGACGAATCTCAATCTCTTACCGGTCCAGGGTGATAAGGGGAGGATGCTGTCTGAGGTACTCACGGCCGGTTTCCCGGGATGCAGCACACATTCCAGCAGCTTTTCTGAGAATGGGAAGTTTCCGTTCATTATCGGCAAGAAAGGTGAGGCAGCAGTTGAGTCGGTCGGTTCGCAGTCTCCAAGCGAGACCAAAGCAAGCCATCTGTTCGATTCTCTTAGACGCCCCTTCCTGCAAGCAGGTGATTCGTACGTTCCGGGTATTGGAAACGCTGCGATCGAGAATCAACGCCACACTGGCATCGGTAACGTATACAGCATCTTCTGGAGGCAGGATCAGTATTTAGGGTATCTCGTGCTCATTGCACCGCAAGACAATCACGCAATCGATATGGCAGAGGCGGAGTCCCTCGCCCGTGATCAGATCGCCCAGACCTGACCCACTCATATTCGGGGATCCCGAGCCGTCTGTGTATCCATCTGCGCCACGCGGGTTGCGCCGGAGTCGTGGCCCGGCCTGAGGCCGACCCGCTCGGGATCGCCGTCGTCGCGTGGTTTGCGCGTGGGTTATGTCAGGCGGCGAGTCCGTTAGCCCTCATGCAACTCGGCCGTGACGGGTGATGTGTCCCTCTTCTCCGCCCACCCTGGACCGGGTGATATCGACCACCCATCCTCAGCTCTGCCCGGACCCCGCTTGGACACCCTGGACCCGGCAATAGTCTTGGTCCGATCACGTCCATGTCACGTAGTGACGTACGACCTGAAGATGCGGAACCGAACAGTCGCTTTTTGCGGAAATGGGCGCCCAGGAGGCCGAAGACACTAAAATTGCTCTTCGTTCACACTGCGGATCGTTCCTGTCAGACCAAGTGCAGGGTCGGGCGTGAAGACGGCGACACTCGGTGCCAACTGAGTGGGTTGACCGCTGCTTTCCAATCCCAGGGTGATTGTCAGAGTGTTTTGACCGTTCCAGTGGATTCGGCTGCACGCGGCGGTCTGCCCAGGGTTGCAGTGAGGTCCACCGCCGGTGATGAGGCCACCGAAAGTCGCAGTACCGGCGAAGTAGCCCCTTTGCCCCAGGTCGATAGTCCCAAAGTGGAACCCTCCGCTGCAGTCAGCCGAGTCGGTCACGTTGACGGTATCGTCCCCCGACGACGGCTGGGTTCCTTGCACGACCACGCTGGGGTCGATGAGATCGGGAGATGACGTTGAACTCCAGGCGCCGCACAAGGCGCTCGGAGATGGAGCTGGAGAGAAGGTCACGATGATCTGGTCGCCCTGATCGGACCGTCCCGCTTGGCCACTGCCGTTGCGGATCATCAGAGATCCTGTCAGTTGCGCCGGCCTCGTTGTTGTCGTCGTCGGCTGGGGCGAGCCGGCGTTGGTCGTGGTCGTCGAACCGCCAGAGACAGGATGCGTGGTGGCCGGAACGCCAGAGACAGGATGGGTGGTGGCCGGAACGCCGGAGTCAGGACTGCCAGCTCCGGGCGATCCCGGACCCTTGGCACCTGGCCGCGTCGAGGTCGTAGAGCTGGGTGATCCTGTCTTCTGAATCGAACTTCCAACCGGCGATCCGGCCCTCCCCGGTTGGGATCTCCGCCCAGCGGGTGAACCGATGCCCCCTGTGTCTGACCCCGATCCGACGGCCAACCGGTTGGGTTGGTGTCCGTTGGTTCCGGCAGCCGCGTGCAGCGCTCCCGCCGTGACCGCGCCCGCCACGGTGACGGTCGCTGCCGCGGCCCGTCCGATCGTCGCCACCGCCTGTCCAATCTGGGGGAAGTTGCCCACGAAGGGGAGAGAACCGAGCCACGCCAACGGCCCGGCTACCGGCCGGATACGCCCGATGGAGACATCAAGAAAGGCGCGTACGACTTTGGGATCGAATTGTGAGCCGGCGCAGGCGGCGAGTTCGACCCGGGCCGCCTCAGCGCTCACCGGCCGCTGATAGGTGCGGATCGCCGTCATGACGTCGTAGCTGTCGGCCACAGCCACGATCCGACCGCCGAGCGAGATCTCCTCGCCCTTTAGCCCATAGGGATAACCGGTGCCGTCGTACTTCTCATGGTGTTCGGCGATGGTGTTGGCCCACGGCCCGAGCCAGCCCGCTAATGGCGCCGTCAGCTTGGCCCCTTCGAGAGGGTGCTTCTTGATGACCGCCCACTCCTCGTCGTTGAGCTTGCCGGGCTTATTCAATATGTCGGGGTGCACGGCCAGCTTGCCGATGTCATGGAGGAGGGCGGACCAACGCAGGCGGTCTCGGTCCTCGCCGGGCAGGTCAAGCTCGTCGGCGATGAGATCGGTGAACGCCCGCACCCGTTCGCCGTGACCCCGGGTGAGACGATCGTGGGCATTGAGGGCCCCCGCCAGGGCCAGGATCTTCTGAGCGGCCAGGACCGGTTCATCTTCGATCCCATGTGTGCGGGCCTCTTCCACACGCCTCGCCAGATTCCGGGTGCTCCCCGATTTGCGAGCCACGGCCATGCGCTTGGGTGCTCGGTCGGGGAAGACCATGGTCATCTTGAGCAACGCGGCCAGTGGCAGCGCCCTCCGGGTAACCCGGTCGGTCGCCACGAGCACCAGAGTGGGAACCCCGAGGACCATCACCCACCACCCCACCCACTCGACCGTTTGGTGGGGCCGGGGCAGGATATGGGCGGTGATCGTCGCCGCGAAGATGGACAGAGCGATGGGTGTGGCGAAGATCGCCACCCCGAGCAACGCGGACAGGGCAGGACGACCGTGCCACCTGTCGTCCGCTGTGTCTCCGACGCGTTTGTCGCTGTTCGTCATTATCGCCGTCCCAACCTGATGGTTCTGGCCGCGTGCCAGCCACCCAGCAGGTAGCGCCGCTAAGGGAGTATCGGCTTCTTGTGACCGACAGTTGAATCCCGTTCGGATCGGCCAGAGCGACGCCTGTATCGATGTCGTCGGCAACCCCCCGACCTCGTCACCCACGCCCATTGGGTAAGGCCGGGACTGCGAAAGTTCGGCGTTCGGTCGGGGCCAGTGCGGCCGCTCCGGGCACGCATCTAAACAGAGCTGAACACTCTGAGCTCGACCTCTGAGCCGTAGGGTGCATCGAGTTGATCCCTGTCCTGCTTCGCCTTGGCTAGCACGCCGGAGCGGCAAAGCCGACTCCTTAA
>Ga0182024_10001439_pt1 | contig 61495 bp, 52 predicted proteins | sample P32metaG_FD_120480 | JGI IMG/M metagenome (GOLD analysis project Ga0182024, IMG submission 120480) | Permafrost microbial communities from Stordalen Mire, Sweden - P3-2 metaG (Illumina Assembly) | ecosystem: Environmental > Terrestrial > Soil > Wetlands > Permafrost | place: Sweden: Stordalen...
AACGGATTCGTCGAACCCGGAACGTCCGCGTCCCGCTTGGTCGACCAGATAAGTGGAAATGCCCTTACGTACGAAGTACGGATACCAGCCTTCCCGGCCGTCCGGCGTGGACTCGAGGCACGCTGCGGTATGGCTCGACCCGTGCACCATGATGACCGGCGCTGCGTTGCGTTTCTTAGTCAACGGTATCTCGAACTGAACGTACATTTGACCGATCATGATCTGATTGGGAGTTGGCGCCTGATTGGGGGCGTTCGGCGGAGGCACCGTCGCGTAATTGGTTACCTTTGGTACGCCACCGACAAAGAAGCTGCCCTGGTCTTCGATTACGAGCGGTTTGGTCAGGAACTTTTTCATTTTCGGCGTGTCCTGCGCGGCGGCGCAGAAGGCCATCAGAAGGATTGCACAAATGGCTTGTTTCATGGAACTCTCCTTTCGAGTTGCAGTTGGAAATAACCGCTCCCTATGGTCACGGCTCAGTAAGCCAGCGGGTTTAGCAACAAGTGTTCGGTAACAACGTAACCGACAGAGTCGCGACCATAGGGAGTGGTTTGCTAATCCAGAGAGAAGACTACCAGCGTTCCGCCGAGGTTTGTATAGTCATTCAGAGATGCAGTAAGCCCGACGGCACCCAGCCCTTCACTGCCTTTGGTAAGCCCTTCGGCGAGACCAATAGCGGCCCATCCGCCAACACCCGTCAGTACGGCGACGTACTGCTTACCTTTATGCATGTAAGTGATGGGGTTGCCGATAATGCCCGAGGGCGTGTGGAATTGATAGAGCACCTTCCCCGAAGCCGTATCGACCGCTTTAAACCATCCGCCCAGCGTCCCGTAGAACAGCACGCCGCTGTCGGTGGTCAGTGGTCCGCTGTAATCCTGAAACAGGTCGTTGATCGTCCATTTTGTCTCGCCGGTGACTTGGTTGAAAGCGATCAGCCTGCCGCGCACGTCGCCATGGTCCGCCGGGTACATGCTGAGAAGAGCGCCGACATACGGAAATCCGCCCTTGTACTTAACGCTGAACGCCTGGTAGTCCATGCAGATGTGGTTAGTTGCCACATAGAAGAGTTTCGTTGCGGGGTCGTAGGAGGCGGGCTGGTGATTCTTGGCGCCCTGCGCGGCCGGGCAAATCTCTTTGACGTTGACATCGGCCTTCGTCATCTTATCCGGGTTGAGCACCGGCCGGCCCGTCTTCAGATCGATCGACGAAGCCCAGTTTGTGGATGGATCGAACTTGTTGGCTTTGATGAGCTTGCCATTGCGCCGGTCCAGCACATAAGCAAATCCATTCCGGTCGAAATGAGTGAGTGTCGGGATGGTCGTGCCATCGACGACGCTGTCGGTGAGCACGCTCTCGTTGATGCCGTCGTAATCCCATGCGTCGTGAGGAGTCATTTGATACGCCCACGCGGCGACTCCCGTGTCCGGATTGCGCGCGAAGAGCGTGGTCGACCACTTGTTGTCACCCGGCCGCTCGGTGGGATTCCAAGTCCCCGGATTACCGCTTCCGTAGTAAACCAGATTGAGTTGAGGATCGTAGGTATACCAGCCCCAGGTGGTGCCGCCGCCCAGTTTCCATTGGTCTCCCTGCCAGGTCTTCAGGCTGGAGTCCTTACTCACGGGGCTTTGAGTAGCGCCATCGATCGTTTTATCCGGATCGAACAACATGTCTTTATCCGCGCCAACGCTGTAAGCACGCCAGGCGAGCTTGCCTGAATTCAGGTCGTACGCGCTGATATAGCCGCGGACCCCGTACTCTCCCCCCGCTATGCCCACGATTACCTTGTCATGCACAACCAGCGGAGCTGACGTCATGGTTTGGCCCAATTGCGGATCTCCGTTTTTAGCGGTCCAGAGGGTTTTGCCGGTCTTCGCGTCGAGGGCGTAAAGGCGCGTGTCCAGAGTGGCGACAAGAATTTTTCCATCGGCATAAGCAACGCCGCGGTTCACGACATCGCAGCAGGCCACGGAGGGCGCGAACTTATCCTGCTCCGGGCTGAATTTCCAGACAATGTGTCCGATGTCATCGAGGTTAACGGCATAAACATAGTTCGGGTAGGAGCTTTCGAAGTACATCATGTCGCCAACGACCAGCGGCTGACCCTCCTGCCCCCGAAGTGTGCCGGTCGACATCATCCAGGCAACTTTGAGCTTCCATGCGTTATCCGGCTTGATCTGGTTCAGCTTGCTGTGGCGGATCGCGCTGTAGCTGCCCAGAGGCAATACCCACTGATTGGGGTCCTGTGATTCCGTATCGAGTGGTCCGGCGGCAATGGCGGCAAACCCGCAAAGCCCGATCGACAGGCAGATCAGTTGTTTCCTTAAATGCATCTCGAATCTCCTTTTGACAACATTATTCCGGCGGTCTGCCTGGAGCCACCAGGTCGAGACTTCGCCCTTTCGTGTACTGATAAGTCTGAGTTACTTCCTGTTTGCTGAGAAACCCTGCCCAGGACGGCATGCCCTTATCTTTCCTGCCCGCCATGGCTATCGCCAGAAATTGTTGCTGCGTCATACCCGCCGCCAATGAATGCCGCAGATCCGGCCCGAGTTCACTGCCTGTCGCATCTGTTCCGTGACAGCGATAGCAGTAAGAGTTGAACAGCTCATAGCCACGGAAAACGTCCTTTGTGACTTTCCCGCCCGCTGCCCCTGCGAAAAGAGGGAAGTCCAGCTGAACAGCCGGGCCGTTTCTGGGTTTATAAGTGTATTTTTTCGACGGAGCCTCTATCGCGGAAGGCGCAGCGTCCTTCAATGAAAGAATCCAGCCGACCATTTGCCTGCACTGCGCATCCGTCAGGTCGGAATGTGGCGTCATGGCGACATCGCCCCACGTGCCCGAGCCTCCTGCTCGAATTTTCGCCGCGAGTTTTGCCGAGACGGTTGTTTGACCCGCATAGCGTTTGGCGATGGCCTTCCAGGAAGGTCCTGCACCCTGGCTGTCCAGAGCGTGACACGACAGGCAGTCGCTTCCGTTTATCAGCTTCTCCCCATTCTGTTCGGCGGAGTTCTGCGCCGCCGCGGCGATAGCCACCGCCGAGATGACGGCCGTTTTCAGGATGCTTTTTCCCGCGCTCAACCTTTGCCTCTACTGTGGCGTAAACAACTTCACGCCGCTCCCGGTCAGGATGGACGTAAGTTCCGCCTGATGTTTTTCGATTACGTCGTCCAGACGTTTTTTGAGCGCGTCATCGCCGGTGCGGACTGCCATGGACATTGGGAAAGAATACTGTTCCGGCGGACCCAACGCCCGCTCGTTGGGGACCACCACTACTTCGAAGTTGGGATACGCGCGCAAAAAGGCTCCGATAGCCGGCTGCCATGTGATGAGGACGTCGATTTCGCCCTTCTTAAGCGCATCGAGCATTGTGGCGGGCGACTTTCCATCTTCCTCCCCTACATCAAAGGCAACGGACCGCGGGAGCATGCCGCGAAGCTTCACACCCTGTTCGGCCGGAGTGTCCCGTTCAAAGCCAACCTTAACCTGCTTGAGAACCGTTGAATCCATGCTCGCAATCTGGTACTTTTTGTTCCTGCTGAAGACAAACACGTAGGAAGAAATGTAATAGGGCCGCGTGCTGAGCTCTTCGCGGCTTCCATACGGGATGTCCATGATCACAGCGCATTTTTTCGCATCGAGGGTTGCCGAGAGGAATTGCGGAAACCCACCGTGGCCGCGGGAGCTCGCCCAGGTGTACTCCACCTTTTCACCAAGGGCCTTTGCCACGGCCGCGGCAATCTTGTTTTCAAACCCTTCGCCCGCGCGATTCGAGTAAGGGAGATAATCGGGGTCGGCACAGACACCCAGGGCTGCGGCCTGCGATGGAAAAAGAGACCACAAGCCTGCGATCGCCAGAGGGACGCCGATGGATCTGAGTCTCATAGTGTTATGTGCCGCAGTTTGCGCGTGCGACTGGTAATTAACCCCAACGAAGTATATTACGGGGAGATGCCGCCTGCAATGCTTGTTTCCCTTTTGAGACTTGGAGAAGAACACCGGCGACGAGATCGCCAGCGGTACGGTCCTGGTAACCTGATGGTTGGGAGTTCCAGTCATTGTTATTTCGCATGAGGGCCGTGCTTGCCATTTCAGTCTGCGTTGCGCAGCTCGCCTGCAACACCACTTCTCCTTCGGGCAAGGGAGCTGGCGGCCGAGGCGGCTTTCCGGCCAATCCCGTGACCGCGGCGAAGGTCGAGCTGAGAGACGTGCCTGTTCAGGTGCGCCAGATCGGATCGGTCGAGCCGGTCGCGGTTATCGCCGTTAAAGCGCAGATCGGCGGAGAGCTCACAAAGGTTTTCTTCCGGGAAGGCGACGACGTCCGCAAGGGCCAGCAACTCTTTGAGATCGACCCGCGGCCGTATCAGCAGGCGATCGATCAGGCGCAGGCGGCCGTTGAAAAGGACAACGCGCTCATCTCTCAGGCTGAGGCGAATCTGGCGCGCGACCGCGTGCAGACCGCCAACGCCAAAGAGCAGGCCCTGCGTTACGACGCCCTCGCGAAGGACGGCCTTATCTCTAAGGATCAGAATTCCACATATCAGACCACGTTCAACTCGCAGAACGAAGCGCTGCGCGCCGACGAGGCTGCCATCAACAGCGCCAAAGCCTCGCTCAATGTAGATAAGGCCGCGCTCGAAACGGCGAAGCTCAATCTTTCGTATTGCTCCATCTCCTCGCCGATCGACGGACGCGCCGGAAGTCTTCTCGTGCAGGCCGGCAACCTGGTGAAGGCTAATGACACCGGAGCGCTGGTCAACATCAACCAACTTCAGCCCGTCTACGTGACCTTCAGCGTGCCGGAGCAGCTTCTCGCCGAGATTCGCGCCTACAGCAAGGGCAACCCCCTGGCCGTTACCGCTATCGTTTCTCCCGAAAGTAAAGCCGTGGGACAGATGTCATTCATCGATAACCTGGTCGACAATACCACAGGGACCATCAAGCTCAAGGCGGTTTTCCCTAATGCGGACCGATCGCTCTGGCCGGGGCAGTTTGTCAACGTCGTTATGACGCTGCGCACCCTGCACGGCGTGACAGTGATCCCGTCTGAGGCGATTCAATCCGGACAGCAGGGCCAGTTCGTGTTCGTTCTGAAGCCGGATCAGACGGTGGAAAACCGTCCCGTCAAACCGGGTCAAACCATTGAGAACCAGATCGTCGTCGAAAGCGGACTTGAGCCGGGCGAGACCGTGGTCACCGACGGCCAGATGCGGCTCATTCCGGGGGCGCGCGTCCGAGTGGTTCAACCGGTCGCCCCAAAGGGAGCCTCCTGATGAACATTTCCGAGTTCTTCATCAGCCGTCCTATTTTCACTACTCTCACGGCTCTCGGCATTCTTCTGTTCGGCATCGTCGCCTATCGGGCTCTGCCCGTTGCGGCGCTGCCAAGCGTGGACTACCCCACCATTCAGGTGAATGCCAGCCTTCCCGGCGCGAGCCCGGACACCATGGCTGCTTCGGTGGCGACGCCGCTCGAAAAGCAGTTCTCGACCATCGCGGGCATCGACTCGATGAACTCCTCGAGCTCACTGGGCAGCACCTCGATCACGATTCAGTTCACTCTCGACCGCAACATCGATGCGGCGGCGCAGGACGTCGAATCCGCTATTTCGAAAGCCGGCGGTCTGCTGCCGCCGAACATGCCGCGCCCGCCCTCGTTCAACAAGGTAAATCCGGCGGACCAGCCCATTTTCTTCCTCGGCATCAGCTCCGATACGCTGCCTGTCTACACCGTCGACGAATACGCCGAGACGGTGATGGCGCAACGCATCTCAACCGTCAGTGGCGTATCACAGGTGAATGTATTTGGCGGACGGAAATACGCGGTCCGCATTCAACTCGATCCCGACGCGCTCGCCAGCCGCGGCATCGGCGTGGACGAGGTGCAGGCGGCGATCGGGCAGAACAACAGCAACATACCCACGGGCAAGCTCTACGGTTCCAAACAGGCCTTCACGATTCAGTCCTCTGGCCAGCTCACGAGCGCCGCTCAGTTCAGGCGCATGATAGTGACTTACAAGAACGGCAATCCGGTTCGTCTGGAGGAACTCGGCAAGGTCCTCGACGACGTGGAGAATAACAAGATCGATGCATGGTTGAACGACTCGCATACGATCATCCTGGCGATCAACCGGCAGCCCGGCACCAACACCGTCGAGGTGGTGGACAACGTCAGGCGGCTTTTACCGGCCTTTCGCGCTGCCATCCCACCATCGATCAAGCTGGGAATTATTTACGACCGATCCACCGATATCCGCAATTCGATTAATGACGTGAAGTTTACTCTTCTGCTCACGGTCTGCCTTGTCGTGATGGTTATCTTTCTCTTCCTGCGGAATATCTCCGCCACGCTGATTCCGGGCGTCGCAGTCCCGCTGTCGATCATCGGTACGTTCGCGATCATGTACCTGCTCGGCTACAGTCTGAACAATCTCTCGCTCATGGCGCTCACTTTGTCAGTGGGCTTCGTGGTGGATGACGCCATCGTGATGCTGGAGAATATCGTGCGACACATGGAGTTGGGCGAGCCGAGGATGGAAGCGGCGCGGCGCGGTTCGCGCGAAATCGGGTTCACCATCGTTTCAATGACCATCTCGCTGGTCAGCGTCTTTATTCCCGTTCTTTTCATGGGCGGGATCGTAGGCCGTCTGCTGCATGAGTTTTCCGTTACCATCGCGGTTGCGATTCTGGTTTCGGGCTTCGTGTCCCTGACCCTGACCCCGATGTTGGGGAGCCGCTTCCTGCGGTACGACCACTCCCAGCGCCACAGCATTTTCTATAACGCAATCGAGCGCTGTTTCCAGGCACTGAACCATGGCTACGAGCGTTCTCTGCTTTTCGTTTTGCGCTACCGGTTCGCCACTTTGATCCTCGCATTCGGACTCCTCGGCGCCAGCGTCTGGCTCTTCTTCGATATGCCGAAGGGCTTCCTCCCGAGCACCGATGCGGGGATTGTCCAGGGCATCGTTCTTGGCGGCCAGGACATTTCGTACGACTCCATGGTGGAACACATCACCGCCGTCAGGAAGATCATGCAGAACGACCCCAACACCGATGGCGTGTTCGGGATCATACAGGGCGGAAACAACGGTCTGGTTTTCACAATGCTGAAGGACCGCAAGGATCGCAAGCTTTCCGCCGACCAGGTGATCCAGGAGCTGCAGCCGAAGCTTCTGGCAGTCCCGGGTATTATGGCGTTTCTGCAGAATCCACCGCCCATCACAATCGGGGGTAACAACACCCAAAGCCCGTATCAGCTCACCCTGCAGGACGCGGATCAAACCGAGATCTATCACTGGACCCCGATTCTCGCCGAGAGGATGCGAACGCTGCCGGGCTTTATGAATGTCACGAGCGACCTTCAGATCGCCAGCCCGCAGATCAACGTGGATATCGATCGCGATCGGGCGCAAACGTTTGGCGTGACGCCCGACCAGATTCAGAACGCGCTGTATACCGCTTATGGCACACGGCAGGCCTCCACCATCTACACTCCCTCGAACGAATATCAGGTGATTCTCGAAGTCGAGCCGAAATATCAGCTCAATCCGGATGCACTCTCCAAGCTCTACGTCCGCTCGGCTAAGGGCTCTCTGGTCCCGCTCGATTCGGTTGTGAAACTGGAACGCACGGTGGGCCCGCTCAGCGTCAACCATTTTGGCCAGTTGCCCGCCGCCACCATCTCATTCAATCTGGCGCCGGGAGTCGCGCTGGGCGATGCCGCATCGAGCATCGACGAAGTGATTCGCGATTTGCGAATGCCACCGACCTTGACGCCTCTTTACCAGGGAACGGTGCAGGCGTTCCAGCAATCCTTCAAAGGGCTTTCCGTTTTGCTGATCGTGGCAATCGTCGTGATCTACATGGTGCTGGGGATGCTGTACGAGAGCTTCATTCACCCGATCACGATTTTGTCCGGGCTGCCGTCGGCGGTCTTCGGGGCGCTGCTCACCCTGAAGATCTTCCACAAGGATCTCGACCTCTACGCATTCGTCGGGCTGATCATGCTGTTCGGCGTCGTGAAGAAGAATGCGATCATGATGATCGATTTCGCTATCGACGCCCAGCGCAACGAAGGCAGGAGCGCGTTCGATGCCATTCACGCGGGCTGCATTCTGCGTTTCCGCCCGATCATGATGACCACCGTCGCCGCGCTCTTCGGCACGTTGCCGATCGCGCTCGGTTCCGGCGCGGGAGCCGATGCGCGCCAACCCCTTGGTCTCGCGGTGGTGGGCGGCCTGCTTTTCTCGCAGTTCATCACGCTCTACATCACGCCGGTAATTTACCTTTATCTGGAAGGCGCGGCGCAGCGTATGGGCCGGATTCGAATCTGGCGGCATCGTCTGCCGTCCGCACAGGTGGCGGAACCGGTTGCGCGCTAGGGATATGCGGCTGCCGGCCGCATTCCTGTGTTTAATGCTCTCCACCTGCGGTCTCGCACCCGCGCCACCTCCGGCAGCACATCGAGACGAAACCAAAGAGCCCTGGTACAACCAAACCGTGGAACAACTGGCGGCGCAGAATCGTCAGGCGAAGAGCCTGATGGCAAGCGGCAAGGCGGACGACGCGGCGGCTCTCATTCAAAGCGGAGAACAGCTCGCGAGCCGGCTGCTCTCCGTGCCGAGACCCACCCTCGCCGCGATGCAGGGCGCATCCGACCTCGACGAGCTCTACGGCCGGATGCTTCTTTCAAATCGTAACTATGGATGGGCTCGGCTGTCCTTCCAGAAGAATCTGGTGCGCTGGAAAAACTGGACTCCGCAAACTCCGGATACCGCCGTGCGCCTGAAAGAGGCACAATCCGACATCGCGGAATGCGACCGGCGTATGTTGGAGCCATAGCATGCCGCTTACTGAGTCGCGTGTTCCGCCTCGGGTTCCAGCGTCTTTCTGCCCTGCAGCCACTTAGCCACGAGCCAGCAGAGCAGCGCCCATACCGCGCCCGCTGTCCAACCCGCCAGGACGTCGGTGGGCCAGTGTACACCGAGATATATGCGGCTTACACCAACTATGAATGTGAGCAGCGCGGCAAGCAACAGAAAGTATGCCTTCAGCCGTTTGCGTTCCTGAGAGCGCGCCAACAGTGCGGCCAGAGTCAGATAAGTAACCGCGGACATCATGGAATGTCCGCTGGGAAAACTCGTGTTCGCGGCGTAGGCAATGTGCGGGACGATCTCGGGCCGGGGGCGCTGAAAAACATCCTTAAGCAGAGTGGACACGATCATCCCTCCCGCCACCGATCCGGCGGCGAAGTAAGCCATATGACTCTTTCCGTCCAGTACCAGAAAGCCAGAGGCGATCACCGTGATCAGCCCCAGAAGGCTGACTCCGCCCAATGCGCTGACATCGCGCACGGCTTCCTGAACCGCCGGAGAACCAATCGGCGCAAGGTCGCCGGGCAGACGCATCGCCAGAAGGATTCGGCGGTCGAAACCAGAGGTTTCGCCTTCCTTCACTTCACTTGCTAACGTCGCAAACGCCCACACGCCGGCGGCTATGGCAAGGAGCAATACCAGGATGCCCAGTTCGTGGCTGCCCAGCCAGCCGAGCGATCGGAACAGAGCATTTTGCCGGGATCGCGTCACTGCATCTATTCTGACGCAGAGCTCCGAAACAACCGGTCCCTTGGGTCACGGCTCGGCAGAAACGGTCGCCAAGCTCTCCGGGCGCCGATCACTCATCTATTCTGGAATAACCTGTCCTGAAATAGCGATGCCCGAAACTCCAGAGCAACTCGACACCATGTTTCCCCGGTTGGACGATGCCCAGATCGCTCGTCTCGCCGCATTCGGTGAGCGGCGGAAGGCGGCCCCGGGCGAAATCCTGTACGACCAAGGCGACGTGACCCACGGCATATTTGTCGTACTCGAGGGCAGCATCGAGGTCGTCGGTGTTTCGGCTGCCGGCGAAGCCGTGCTCCGGGTCCTCGATCGGGGCACCTTCACCGGCGAAGTGAACCAGCTTTCGGGGCGGCGCAGCCTGGTCCGCTGCCGGGCCAGAGAGGCAACCGAAGTACTTGAGATCGGCCGGGCCAATCTGCAGCACGTCATGCAGACCGACGCCGCGCTGGGCGAGCTGTTCCTGGGTGCGTTCCTGCTTCGACGCGGCTACTTGATTGCCCACTCGGCCGGCGATGCGCTGCTGGTCGGGTCCAGTCATTCGAGCGACACGTTGCGGCTGCGCGAGTTTCTAACCCGCAATGGCCATCCGCACACCTATATCGATTTGGACCGGGATTCCGATGTACAGGCGGTGCTCGATCAGTTCGCGATCCGGATGACGGATATCCCGGTGCTGATCTGCCGCGGCGAGTTGGTGCTGCGAAATCCCAGCAACTCCGAAGCGGCCGAATGCTTCGGGCTCAATGAGGGAATCGACGAAAAGGCGGCATACGACCTGATCGTGGTTGGGGCCGGACCGAGCGGGCTGGCCGCCGCGGTTTACGGCGCATCGGAAGGGCTGAAGGTCCTGGTGATCGAGAGCAACGCTCCGGGAGGGCAAGCCGGGTCGAGCTCCAGGATCGAAAACTATCTTGGTTTCCCCCTTGGCATCAGCGGGCAGGACTTGGCGCGCCGTGCGTTCGTTCAGGCGGAGAAGTTCGGGGCTCACATCGCGGTCGCCCGGTCGGCGCGCGTGCTCAAGTGTGAGCGTTCGCCGTATACCGTCGAACTGGACGACGGGGCATCGGTGCAGGGGCGCAGCGTCATCGTTGCCGCGGGCGCTCGGTATCGCAAGCTCGGCGTGCCGAACCTGGCCGAATTTGAAGGAGTGGGTGTCTACTACGGCGCCACGCAGATTGAAGCCCAGCTCTGCCGCAACGAGGAAGTTGTGATCGTTGGAGGAGGAAACTCGGCGGGCCAGGCTTCCCTGTTTCTTTCGACGCAGGCCAGCCACGTCCATGTTCTGGTGCGCGGGCCGGGGCTGGCCGAAACCATGTCGCGCTACCTGATTTCGAGGATCGAAGCGTGCCGGGAGATCACGGTCAGGCCGCGTACGGAGGTCGAGGGGCTCGAGGGCAACGGGCATCTGGAGCGCATTCGCTGGCGTGATACCACGACGGGGACGAGCGCTCTCCATGAGATCCGGCATTTGTTTCTGATGACCGGCGCCGAACCAAACACGGCGTGGCTCCAGGGGTGCATGGCGCTCGACGGAAAGCAATTCGTCAAGACCGGCTCGGACTTGGGGCCGGGCGAGTGGCCGCTGCCCCGCGCCCCACATTTGCTTGAAACCAGCCTTCCCGGCGTCTTTGCGGTGGGAGATATCAGGGCCGGGAGCGTCAAGCGAGTGGCCTCGGCTGTCGGCGAGGGATCGATGGCAGTTCAATATGTTCATAGAGTCCTTGCCGAGTGATTTCCTAACCGCTTTTCCCGGCTAACCACGGGCGTCCGAAACAGTCTAATCTGACAGCCGGGTGGATATCCCAACAGGTCAAGGCGATGCGATCGCCATCGACAAAGCAAAGCGCGGCGATCGTGACGCGTTCCGGGTGCTCGTGGAGCGCCACGCCCGTCCCGTTTTTCGGCTGGCTTTTCGGATGACCGGGAGTGAAACCGACGCTGAGGATATGGTGCAGGAGACGTTCCTTAAAGCGTGGAAGCAGATCGGCAGTTTCGACGGCCGCGCGACGTTTGGCACGTGGGTGCACAGGATTTGCGCGAACTGCGCGCTCGATCATATTCGGGCGCGCAGGCGGAAGCAGGAAGCGCAGGCTGGAGACGATCCTCTGGCCCAAGTGGCAACGGGAGCGCCATCGCCCGAACGCCTGGCTCTGAGTTCGCAGGTGACGGCGATTCTCGGTCTCGCGCTCGACGAGTTGAGCGAGATGGAGCGCGCCGCTTTCGTGCTGCGGCATTACGAGGGACTGAGCATTGACGAGATTTCGGAAGCGCTCGGCGTTCAGCCTGGCGCAGCCAAACACAGCGTATTTCGGGCGGTGCAGAAACTGCGGCGGGCACTGGAGCCGGTCATGAGTCCAAGATGAAACATCTATCCGAAGAAGATCTGATCCTGATTTATTACGGTGAGCCGGGAGTCTCCAAAGAGGCCCACGCGCATCTCGCCGAGTGCGGGCAGTGCAAGACCGCGGCAGATTCGCTCGCGCAGACGCTGGATCTCTGCGATGAGTGGAGCGTTCCAACGCCGGATGCCGGATTCGAACGAAGGGTGTGGCAATCCCGGCGAAGCTGGTCTATGCCGCGCGCGTGGATTGGTTTGGCGGCAGCGGCGGTACTGCTGATTGCGGCCTTCCTTCTTGGGAGAGGATCCAGGACGCCGCAGCCGGCTTCTGAATCGAAGTCGTTCATCGCCGGGCTTTCCAATCAGGCCCGCGAGCGCATTCTGGAAATCTCCCTGGCCGACCATCTCGACCGCGCCGGAATGTTGCTGACTGAGATTTCCAATGCAGGCGACTCCGGCCCACTGGATTTCGCTACAGAACGTGGCCGCGCGCAGGACCTGGTGGAAGAAGGCCGGCTGATGCGGCAGACTTTGGCCCGCCAGGGAGCCGGCCCGACACTGACATTTCTGGATGAGGTAGAGCGCTTCCTGCTCGAGGTCGCGAATGCGCCCGATTCCGTGAGCGTGCGGGAGGTGCGGGAATTACAAGAGCGGATCGGCTCCAGCTCTTTGCTCTTCAAGGTGCGAGTTATTGAATCGAATTTACGAACACAAGGACAAAAGTTATGAGTGGATGGAAACAGTTCCTTATGGTTGCAGCCGTGCTGTCGGCTACTCCGGCTTTCGCGCAGCCCGCGCCAAATTTCTTCCCCCAAATTCCTCAGGCGCCCCAGGTTCCTCAGGTACCCCAGATCCCGCAAATCCCTTTTGCACCGCAGGATCTCGACACGATCATGGCAAATGCCAACGCGGGGCTGGCCAGAGCTGAAATGGCATTGGCGCAGTCGGAGAAGAATTTCTCCACGTGGCCCGATTTGGCGGAACTGCCGTCCAAAATGTCGGCATTATTCAATCAATCCGGCATGCTCTTTCAAAGCAGGAGCAAGATCGGCAAACTCGATATCGATTACGACAACGGCACACGTGCGCTCGACGACCACAAATACGACGAAGCGGTACGAAGATTCGATGCGGTGATCGACAGCAAATCGCCCCGGGCCGATGGAGCGCTTTACTGGAAGGCTTATGCTCTCAATCGCCTCGGGCGGCGCGACGATGCGCTCGCGGCACTGGCGGTTTTGCGTCGCGACTTTGCCGGCAGCCACTGGCTTAACGACGCGCAGGCTCTGGAAGCGGAAGTAAAGCAGGGCTCCGGCCAGGCGGTGTCGCCGGCGGAGGAGACTAACGAGGATTTGAAGCTCATGGCGATCAATAGCCTCATGGGCGCCGATCCCGCTCGCGCCATACCGCTTCTCGAAGGGCTCCTCAAAGGCAACAGCGCGCCGAAGGTGAGGGACCGCGCGATGTTTGTCCTGACACAAAACCAGTCGCCGCAGGCGCAGCAGATTCTCTCCCAATACGCCAAAGGTGCGGGAAATCCGGATCTTCAGGTGCGGGCCATCCGGTATATCGGGATGTCGGGCACCGAGGATGCGCGGCAGCAGTTGGCCAGTATCTACAGTGCATCGAACGACGCGAGTGTGAAGAGGCAGATCATTCAGTCGCTAATGGTCTCAAACGGAAGGGACGCGCTCTTTACCCTGGCGAGGAATGAGAAGGATGAAGAATTGCGCGCCGAAGCCATCCGGCAGCTTGGCGTTATGCGCGCAACCATTCAACTGGGACAGCTCTATGGATCCGAAACATCCGCCGATGTCAAGGTACAGATTATCCGCAGCCTGTTCGTCGCCGGCGACTCGGACAGGCTGGTGGCACTGGCCAGAAATGAGAAAGACTCCAGAATTCTCGGCGAAGCGATCCGCAATCTGGTGATGTTGCGTTCCACCTCAGCGGAGACCGTGGCGAGCCTCTATGTGTCCGCGGCCGATCCGAAGGCGAAGAAGGCGGTGATTGACGGGTTGTTTGCGCGCGGCGATGCGAAGCCGCTGATCGACCTCGCACGAAAGGAGAACGACCCTGCGATGAAGAAATACATCGTGGAACGGCTGGCGCTTATGCATAGCAAGGAGGCTACGGATTACATGATGGAGCTTTTGAAATGAAGATCCTTGTCATAACTGTTTTTTCGGTTGTTTGTATCCAGGCTCAACAACCGCAGATCGAAAATGCCGAGCTCGAAACCCGGACTTTCGGCGGGTCGCTGGCATCGCAGCTCTCGTCGCCAGGCGCGGGTCCGTTTTGGGCGGCGTGGTCGGAATCGATGATTCCCGGCCGGCATGGCGATATGTGCTGGTCGAAGGGCGACAACTGGAACGAGCACGCAGCGGGTGCGCCCGTGCGGCTGGAGGGACAGACGTCACTGGTGGTTCTGGTTCGGATGGAGAATGCCCAGGTGGACCAGATTCGTATCGCGTCGCTCGACTGCCGTTTCGATGGCGGCGGTCTGCCGTTCTATTGGTTCAACGCCGTACCGCCCGCCGAGAGTGTGAATTGGCTGAAGGCGCAGGTTGGGGGAAGGCATCTGGACACCGCGATACTCGCTATCAGCCTGCAGTCGGGCCCCGCCGCCGATCGGGCACTTGACGATTTTGTCTCGGCAAGCCAACCGGAGCGAGTTCGCGAAAAGACTGCCTTCTGGTTGGGGAACTCACGCGGAGCGCACGGCGTGGACGTGTTGAAGCGCATGATGGCGAACGATCCCAGCCAGAAGGTCCGGGAGCAGGTGATCTTCGCGTTATCGCAGAGTAAAGAGCCGGCAGGGATGGCGGCAGTGATCGCTGCGGCGAAGAACGACAAGGATGGGCAAGTGCGCAGCAAGGCGTTATTCTGGCTGGCCCAGAAGGCCGCAAGCAAACAGGCGCTCGACAATGCGGTTCTGAACGATCCCGATCGCGCAGTGAAGGAGCAGGCGGTGTTCGCGCTGCAACAGTTGCCAGCGGATCAGGGCGTCCCGCTGCTCATCGGTGTGGCGAAGAACAACCCCGATCCGGTGGTGCGGAAGAAGGCGATGTTCTGGCTGGGGCAGTCGAGAGACCCGCGCGCATTGGACTTCTTTGCGCAGGTCTTGAAACCGTAGCGGCTAAATCTCACGGCCAGGCGCCGGGGCTACCGCAAACTCGCGAGCAGTTCGCGGATCTTAATCTGGTCCGCGGCGTCCGGCCTGTTGGCAAGCGCTGCCTGCAACTCCGTCCGCGCATTTTCCTTTCGGCCTTTGGCTGCGAGAGCGGCGCCCAAGTGGTAATGGTATGCGGGGTTCGTGGGGTCCTTTGAAGACAGGTTGGCGAAAATCTGCAGCGCGGAAGCGACCATGTTCTTCTTCAGGTAAATCCATCCCATGGTGTCGACGAAGTGGGGCTCCCCTTTGGACTTTTTGAGCGCACGATCAGCCAGTTCCAGCGCTTCGTCCAGATTCCCGCCGCCTTCGGCGAGCAGATAGGCCATGTTGTTCAGTACGAACGGGTCTTCCGGAGCCAGTTGGCCGGCGCGTTTCAAGTGCGATTTCATCTCCCCGGAGCGCCCAGCCTGGCGACTGGCTACCGCCAGCAGGATTTCAGGCCTTGCGTCTCCGGGCGCCAGTTGCCGCCACTGCTCGGCGGTTGCAATGGCGTCCGTGCTATTTCCGGTTGATGAATACAACTCGCTCAGGGATTTATAGAGCTCGACCGACCTTGGGAAACGCTGCAATTGTTTGCGATAAGCCGCGACGGCCACGTCCGGCCGGCCCGCCTGCAGGGCCGTCATGGCCAGCAGATCTACAATCACTATGGAGTCCGGAGACTTCTTCCACTGTGCATCCAACAACTGCATGGCGCGGTCGAACTGTTTACCGGAACTGTAAACCTCGGCGAGCCCGATGGCGCCGCTCAACTCAGATTGCGCGCTGCGCTGCAGTTTGCTGAAGATCTCGTCCGCGTCGTCGAGGCGCTTCTGGGTGATGGCCAGGATTCCGAGTTGCAATTGAACGTCCGTCCATTGCGGGAACTCTTTGGCCAGGTCCGACAACTCGACGCTCGCGAGGTCGTACAGGCCCGATCCGGTCAGGGCAGCAGCGTGGAGAAGCCTTCCTTCAGCGTGATTCGGATCCAGAGCGAGGATTTCCTCGGATACGCGTTGCGCATTCTCGAAGTCCTGCTCACGCAAAGCCAGCGCCGTCAGGGCCAGCCGCGGCGGAATATAGTCATGTTGCAGGTCGGCCGATCGCCGCCACTCGGTTCGCGCGCCAGCCGCATTGCCCGCCCGGAGGTAGGCGCGTCCGCAGTTGAATCGCAGTGTGGCGTCGTGGGGGTTCTCTTTGACAAGAGTCTGAAAGTCCCCCAGCGCCCGGGCCAGGTCCTCCGGTCTTCCGCTCTCCAGCAGTAGTGTGCCGCGCGCGGTCAGCGTTTCAATGTCGTCAGGCTGCTCCTGAAGAATGGAGTCGATTACCTTCGCCGCCTCGTCTTTTTTCCCCTCGCTCGCCAGAGTAGCGGCGATTTTCTTTCGATAAGAGACCCTGAGCTGCGGGAAATCGCGAATTCCCTCCTCGAACACCCGCAATGACTCCTCGTGGTTTCCCATCGCATTGTAGAAATCTCCTGCCTGGATGTTGGCCGAGGGAGACCGCCGCGGGTCTTTGAGCAGCTTCTCGATCATGGCGGTCATCTCGGCCGACTTCCGGAAGTTCAGGTAGTGTTCGGCCAGTTGCAGCCGGAAGGCCACCTGATCCGGATTGTTTTCGATTTTGCGCTTCAGGAGATTTTCGGCATCCGTCTCGCGGCCCGCGTCCACATATTGCCGGTAGAGCAAGTCGTAGATCGGGACTGCGCTTCTCTGTGTCGCAAGAAACGACAGAGCAACGCGCTCGCTTTCCTCAGGTTGGTTGCTCTCGGATAGTGCCTCCGTCAGCCCCGCGACGATAGCGATTTGGCCTGGATTCAGCTCGTTCGCCTTACGATAATATGCGACTGCCCGCTCTGGCTTGCGGTCGATGAGAGCCAGAGCGCCCTTGAGACGGAGACCGTCCAGGGAATTGGGATCCTTCTTCACGACCTCGCGGCCGAGGATGACGATCTGATTGTAAAACCGCGTGGAATGTTTCGGGTCATTCAGGTACGCGAGCAGGTTCAAATCCGCCAGTCTTACCTTGGCCTCCTGGTTGGCAGGCATCAGATCCACGGCTCGGGTAAAGGCGTCGAGCGCTCCCGGTGCGTCGTCGAGCTGTAACAACGCCACGCCCAACCGGAGGTAAGCTTCTCCGAACTTGGAGTTTCTCTGAATGGCGTTGCGGTACTGGAGTTCGGCTTCGGCGAATTTGCCGTCGCGGAAGAACCTGTTTCCCTGTTCCAGATAACTCTGGGAGCTGCGACCACACGCGACGGTCGTCAGAAGAGCCAGAAGCACGCAGCACGCAGTGGATTTGAACATCAGGAAGAATCGGATTCATTGTATCGGGCACGGCGCAAATCTTCCAGGAGGGCCGGAGAAGAGAGTACTATATGCTCCAGGACTGCTATACCTTCCGTTCGGCTTGTCATGTGTTGCGACACACCAAAAGACAGAACAAAACCGTTGACTCGATCCGCCGTTGTGCCAATACTGTAGGGAAATGGGTTTCAAGCGCCATAGATTTTTTGCTCCCGCTGGTGTCTTGTTCCTGTTTTGCGGTTCCGCTTTTGCCGATATCGCGTTCAGCACGACGGGCGCGAACGCGGGCACGGGCAACGTGGAGGCGGCGCAGGCCATGTTCGATTTGGTCGGCACTACGCTGACTGTCACGCTGACGAACACGGCTACGGCGGCGGATATTGAAAAAAAGTTCCAACCGGCCGATATCCTGACGGCAGTTTTCTTCGGAACAACTAAAATCGACGCCACTCCCGAGACTGCTTCCCTGACAGCCGGAAGCAAGGAAGTCAACGCAAATGGCACTGCCTATACCGGCTCCCAACCGCTGGGAGGCGAATGGGCCTACAAGGGCGGATTCTCCCCCGGCATCACGGACCCCGCAGGTGGGCCGAAACTGGTCAACGGAATCAGTTCGAGCGGCCTGAATATTTTTAGTGATGGGAATTTCGGTTGCACCAACGGTAAGAACGGCACTTGCCAAACGCTTGGAGGACAGGAGTGGGGAATTGTGCCCAACAGTTTCGTCCCGAAGACCGGGACCAATGTAAAGAGCCCCCTCGAGAGAGATTCGGTGACGTTTGTCCTGAGCGTCGGTCAGGGTTTCAAGCTGTCATCGATTAACAATGTCGTCTTCCAATATGGAACTTCCACCTCGGAATTCTCGATGCAGGGCGTGAACACGGCTGACGTTACTCCAGAGCCCTCATACCTCTTCGTGCTGGGACCGTGTTTGGCGGCATTGATATTTCGGCGAATCCGCCGAAAATCCGAGCTCACTGAGCAGGCTCAGGCAGAGCCGGACCAGGGTGTCTCTGTGGTCCCCGAAGCATAAGCCTCCCTGTTCCGCCGCAAAAGAAAACTGGCGTCCCCAGGGGGATTCGAACCCCCGTTACCGCCGTGAAAGGGCGATGTCCTGGGCCTCTAGACGATGGGGACTAAAGGAAGGTAATACTCCAATCTACCGTCCCGGCGCGCTCGCCGTCAATCCAAGCCTCCGGTGGGATTAAACTGGAATTTCCATGTCCGAAACCAACGAGAACTTCTATCGCATCCAAAAACTGCCGCCCTACGTGTTCGCCGTCATCAACGAGATGAAGGCAAAAGCACGGGCAGCGCAGCAGGATGTCGTCGATCTCGGAATGGGGAATCCGGACGGCGCAACGCCACAGGTGGTCGTAGACAAGCTGATCGAAGCGGCGCGCAATCCGCGCAACCACCGGTATTCGGTCTCGCGCGGCATTCAGCATCTGCGCGAGGAGATTGTCAAGCGCTACAAGCGGCGGCATGGCATCGATCTCGATCCAAACACGGAAGCCATCGTCACCATGGGCGCAAAGGACGCGCTGGCGCACCTGATGTTCGCCACCATCGGTCCCGGCGATGTCGTAGTGTCGCCGAATCCGGCGTACCCCATTCACCAGTACGGCGTCATCATGTCCGAAGGCCACGCCTGCATGCTGCCCATGCCGAACGCGGAGACATTCCTCGGCCGCCTGCAGGAGTTGTACCGGGAGTCGCCGAAGCCGCCCAAGATGCTGCTGATCTCGTTCCCGCACAACCCGACGACAACGTGTGTGGATCTGGCTTTCCTGGCCGAGATCGTGAACCTCGCCCGGGCCCATGGCACGCTGATCGTGCACGATTTCGCGTACGCCGATCTGGGCTTCGACGGCTACGTTCCGCCGAGCATTCTGGAAGTTCCTGGCGCAAAGGATATCGCGGTCGAGATTTTCTCCATGTCCAAGAGCTACAACATGGCCGGATGGAGAGTCGGATTCTGTCTGGGAAACGCCAAAATGATCGCGGCGCTGGCGCGGATCAAGAGTTATCTGGATTACGGCGTGTTTCAACCGATTCAGATCGCTTCCATCGTGGCGCTGCGCGAGTGTGACGACGAGACCGTGAAGATCCGCGAAGTCTATAGGCGGCGGCGGGATGTTCTCGTCGAAGGATTGTGCCGCGCGGGCTGGCCGGTGCAGTCGCCCCGCGGATCCATGTTCCTTTGGGCGCCTGTACCCGAGCGCTATCAGGAACTGGGGTCGCTCGAGTTCTCGAAGCTGCTGATGGAGAAGGCGCTGGTTGCCGTTTCGCCGGGCGTGGGATTCGGGCCCATGGGCGAAGGATTCGTGCGCTTCGCGTTGATTGAGAACGAGCACCGGACGCGGCAGGCCACCAGATCCATCGGGCAATTCCTGCGCCGGGAATAAGGCTCCATTATTGCGGCGCGGGCGTCTGTTTATCGGGCGGGCGCTCCGGTGCTTTCGCCGGGACGGTCGCGATACGCACGGCCAGCAGATTGAGCCGCGCGTCGCGCGACGCATCCACCGTGACGTTCTCGCCGGGGTGAAAATCCGAAGCCTTCGCCGGCTTGTCGTCGCGGAAGAACCTGGTCGAACCGGTTATGTACATCCGCATCGTGTTGCCGTCTTCGACGTCGATGAATAGAAACTTTTTGTCCGCCGATTTGAAAGCCCCGGTGAACGTTGCTACGGCATTGGTATTCGTTCCCGGCAGATTCGGCGTCTGCTGTTGCCGCGGCACCCTTCCCGGGTACGGGTAAGGGTATTGAAACAGCAGAAGCGTGAAAATGGCCAGCCCGCTCAGCGGCACGGTAGATCCTCTTGCCGTATTTTACCGCGCCAGCCTAAAGTTCCTGCTTCGCAATGCCGATCAATCACCATGGAATGTCCCCGTTGCAGATCCAAACTGCTGATGATCAGGCAAAAGACAGGTATGGAACGATTGCGCAACTTCTTCACCGGGCTGAGGCGATACCGGTGCCTCGATTGCGACCGAACATTCAGCGGCCCGGACCGTCGCCGTGTGCCTCGCGAGGATTTACTGCACAGTGACGCCGCCCGCAGCGGCGCGACCCGGAGTCGCGCGGCCTGACAAGTGGTCCGGTGCGCCAACTTGAACGCTGGCGTACCCTGAATCTTGTTGACGGTGCTGCTGATTCTCGGGACACGGCCCGAAGCCATTAAGCTTGCGCCGCTCATCCTGCATCTGAACTCACGACCGGAAGAGTTCCGCGCGGTCGTATGCGTCACCGCCCAGCACCGCGGAATGCTCGATCAGGTCTTACGGGTTTTCCGCATCCAGCCGGATTACGACCTGGATCTCATGCTTCCGGGCCAGACCCTTTTCCAATCCACGTCGCGGATCCTTGCCGGATTGGAGCCCGTCTTCGAGGCTGTCAAACCGGACATCGCGATCGTGCAGGGGGACACTACCAGCACTCTCTGCGGCGCGCTGGCCGGTTTCTACAATAACGTTCCCGTCGGCCACGTCGAGGCCGGGCTCCGCAGCGGTGATATGCGCCAGCCGTTCCCCGAAGAGATGAACCGCGTGCTGGCGTCGCGCATGGCAACCCTGCATTTCGCCGCCACCGAATGGGCCGCGGAGAATCTGCGCAGGGAGGGTGTTCCAACCGCGTCCATCCTGGTGACGGGGAACACGGGAATCGATGCCGTTCTCCATGTGCGCGATGAACTCGAGCGCGGCGTTCTCGGTGCCCCGGATTGCCCGTCGCTCGATCCTTCAAAGAAGAATATCGTGGTCACCGCACACCGCCGCGAGAGTTTTGGCGCTGGATTCGACCGCATCTGCGCCGCATTGGCGCGCCTGGCGGTACGGGACGATGTTCGGATCGTCTATCCGGTCCATCCCAATCCGAACGTGTTGAGCGCCGTGAATCGCCATCTCCGCGCCTGCCCCAATATTCTGCTCATCGAGCCTCTGGATTACGTCTCGTTCGTGCAACTCATGCGCCAGGCGTACCTTCTCATCACGGATTCGGGCGGCATTCAGGAAGAGGGACCGTCTCTCGGCAAGCCCATTCTCGTACTGCGTGAGAAGACCGAGCGGCCGGAAGCGGTCGTCGCAGGCACCGTTCGGCTCGTGGGCACGGACGAAGATGCCATCGTGCGTGAGGCGTCGACGTTGCTGGACGATGCCGACGCTTATCGGGCCATGGCCCGCCGCCACAACCCCTACGGGGACGGCCATGCGAGCGAGCGCATCGCCGATGCGCTGCGAAGTCTCCCCTCGGTGGCCTCCTAATCGATATAGAACCGTTTTACGCGGGCGCCGATTCCGCACAAAACGTTGTAAGAGATCGTCCCCGCCGTGCGCGCGATCTGTTGCGCGTCGAGAGCGACATCGCCTTCGCGCCCGAGCAGAGTTACTTCGTCGCCAGGTTCCATACCCGGCGAGTTGGTAATGTCGATAGTCGTGAGGTCCATCGACACCGTACCCACGATCGGCGCGAAACGGCCCCCGGCAATCACTTTGCCCTTGTTCGAGAGCCGGTGCGGGACCCCGTCCGCGTACCCGGCCGCCAGAACCGCCAGCCGCATCGGCGAGGGAGTCACAAACGACCCGCCGTAACCGACTCTCGATCCCGCAGACACGTCCTTTACGCTGATGATCCGGGTCCGCCACGAGAGCGCAGGCGTTACCATGAGGACCGGCGGCGGAGCCTCTCCGCGCGCGGGCGACACATATCCGTAAATCGCATGACCCGGCCGCACCAGCGATAACCACGCGTCTCGCCGCGGGTATGCGACCGCGTTCGTGCTCGAGAAGTGCACCAGCGCCGGGCGGACCCCAAGTCCAGCCAGCTCCCGCCGAATCCCGCTGAATTCCCGCATCTGCTCTTCAGTCTGCGCGGACGTGAAATCCGCCGCCGAGGCAAAATGCGACAACAAGCCCTCCACCCGTGCATTTCGCAACGCGAGGACAGTGCCCGCGATTTCGGCCGCCGCGCCGGATACGCCCAGCCGGTTCATCCCAGTGTCGATCTTGAGGTGAACGTCGAGCGGAGCTCCCTCGTCGAATCGGCGCAGGTCATCCAGCGAGTGCGCCACTGGGGTGAGGCGAAATTCGCGCAATGCCTCGTGCTCCCATCGCATGACACCGGCCATAATGAGAATCCGGCAATCGATTCCGGCCCGGCGCAGCGCGATGCCTTCGTCGACTGAACTGACCGCCAGCCACTTCGCGCCCTCCGCCGCGAGTACACTCGCCACTTCCGCCGCGCCGTGCCCATAAGCGTTTGCTTTGACGACACCAATGATCTGCGTGCCGGGCCCCACCGCATCCCGCACGGCGCGATAGTTCGCGGCGATCCGGGAGCGTGAAATCTCGACGTAACAGCGGGCGGCCCGAGCCATTGCTATAAACCACTCACGGTTTTATGTTCCCAAATGGAGCAGCAGATTCTCGTACTGCGTCGTCACGGCATTCCAGTCGTACCGCTCAAACGCGCGCTGCGCCGCTCTGGAGCGAAATCGTTCGCGATCCGGTTCGCTCATTTCGAGCACCTCAATAATGCGCGCCGTCAGCCCCGCTTCGTCGTGCCAGGGCAGGCCCGAGTCACCGCAAACCTCCGTGTTCTCCGGCGTATCGAGATACAGCACCAGATTGCCGCGGCCCATCGCTTCGATCAACGCCGGATGAGTGCCACCGACTTCCGTGGCGTGAATGTATGCGAAACACCACGACCCCAGTTCGCGGTATCCCAGCCCGTAGATTCCACCCGGCATAACAATTCGGCTGTCCTTCGTTTCGCGAACACGCCGGATGTACTCTCCCGCATGTGGTGCGTCGCCAATCAAAGCCAGTTTCATCGCAGTCGGTGTCGGCTCAAAAGCGTGGCGTACTTCGAGAGCGCGATTTTCAGGCTCCATGCGGCTCACGTAGAGGAAGTACCGGTAAGGTTCCAAACCAAGCGCGTCCAACGCCCCATTCGTCTCCACGCGCTCGGCGTCCGCGCCGTATGGGATGAACAGCGAGTCCTTGCCGTACCGTTGCCTGTAATACTCGCGGATCGCCTGCGCATCGGTCACGAACTTATTTGGCAGAACCGTGGAAAGGTATTCCGAGACCCGATACCAGGTTCTGGCGAGCGCATTCCACTTGCGGCGTTTCCGCTCGATGCCGTCCACATTCAGTGCGACTGGGATGCCGAACATTCGCGGCAATATCGTGAAAACCGCATTGGCGGCATTGCAGTAGAGCGCGGCATCGACTCTGTTCGCAAGCAAGTGCAGAGTGGAGACGAAGGTGTGGGCTAAGGTATCGAAATACTTGTGATGAATAGTGGGGCAATAAACCAGGCGGACACCGCGATAGTCCTGGAATTCATGGCGTTCCCTGCAGTAGACGGTCACATCGTGGCCGCGCGCCGCGAGCCGGATGGAAAGCTCTTCCGCGAACGTCTCAAATCCGCCGTAGTTGGCCGGAATGCCGCGCGTTCCCAGGATCGCGATGCGCACTGGGGGACTCGCTAGCGGCGGGCTGCCTTCGAGCGAGTCACAGCGGCGGTAAACTTCTTCGGTGCGGGCTTGCTTACAGGTTTGAAGGCGAACCAGCTCGCCATGTAGGCGTCATCCACTCGCTGCCGCATCATAATCGCGCGGCGCTTTGCGACAACGCTCTTCCAGTTCCGGATCAGGAAAGGGAATGCTTTAAGCGACGTATGCTCCCGCAGGAGACAACAACTCAGGACCACTATGTCGCGCGCCGTGATGGAGAAGAAATTGCGCCGGTAGAGGTCCCATGTGATGTTCTTGATCCGCAGCAGGAACCGGTTCTTCACCGAGTGCATGTTGATTACGGCGGGTAAAACCCGGCGATTGCCCGGCAGCGCGTTCCGCACGTGATAGCCTCGCGCGTAGGGCGCATAGAGGCCCTTCCAGCCGAGCAACTGCGCGCGCCACGCCACATCGGCGTCTTCGCGGTAAACGAAAAAGTCGGCGTCGAAGAACTCGCCGTCGACCGAAATGTCATCGATCATCTCGCGCCGGTAGAGCGCGGCGGCAGCCGTCGCGCCGAATACATACTCGTAATTGCGAAAATGGCCGTTATCGACTTCGAGACTCCCCCGGTCGAGATGTCGCAGGTTGGGGGTAAAATAAATGCCGGTTGAATCCACCAGCGGTTTCTCGGGAAAATCAAAGGCCGAGCTCATGGTCAAGAGCTTTCCGCATACTGTACCCACCCGCGAGTCGAGACTCCCGGCGTTGACCAAAGCCTCGATGAAGCCCTGTAGAAGCAGTACGTCCGGATTCAGCGTGAGAACCCATTCGGCGTTGGACAAGGCAATCGCCTGGTTCTGAGCCGCGGCAAAACCAATATTTTCTTCGTTGTAGATGATTTTGCAACGGTCCTCAAAAGGCTCGAGGATATCGATCGTGCCGTCCGAGGAGTTGTTATCGATCACGATAATCTCCTTGAACGGATAGTCCTGGTCGAGGACGGATTCGAGGCACTTCTTGATGAAGCGCCCACTGTTGTACGTGATGATCGTTACCGAAACAAAGTCGCTGCGGGACATGTACGCGCGGGCCGGCTCCACTCTTCAGATTTCACGCTGCTATAAAAGACAACACTTACCCGAATGTTCTGCCGGCGAGCGAAAAACCCGGCTAAGGGCAAGGCCAACAATACCGCCGTAGACTGCGAAAGCTTTGAACCCGTTGCGCGGAAATCCCCATACCGCACGAACAACCGCACCCACTGCTACTGCTATACAAGTCGTTCGAAATGCGGACGAACGAAAGTGTTTAGCCGCATACTTAAGAAGACTACCATACCAATATTGCTCGCGATTCTCCAACTGCAGCCGGCCAACTGCGTGCGATCCGGAATGTTTTGCAACCGCCCCAGGGTGGTAATAAATACAGAACCCGGCTGCCTTGATCCGCGCGCAGAAGTCGACATCTTCAAACCAAACTGGCCGGAACTGCTCATCGAATCCGCCCACCACTTCCCAAGCGGCGCGGGAGAACATCAGGAATGCTCCGGCCGGTTGATCGACAAGCGACACATTCATTGGGTCTACCCCTAAGCAACGGTAGTGCCAATTCAGCTGGTTGCCGGGGAAGAGCCGGTTGATTCCCAGTACCTCGAACACTAAAGTCGCCGGCGTGGGCAGGTTTCTCGCCATGAAGCCCGCCTGCGGATGACCATCTTCGTCAACCAGCATTCCACCCACGGCGCCCGTTCCGGGTTTATCCATATACGCAACCATTGCGTCCAGTCCGCGCAGGAGATGCGCGTCGGGATTGAGGGATAAGACCAGGGGCGACTTTGTGGCGCGCACTCCCTGGTTCAAGGCAGCGGCAAAACCGGCGTTGTTCGGGTTGGCGATCAGCCTGATGCCTCGCGCCACCACTTCTTCGCGGGTGTTGTCGGTGGAAGCGTTGTCGACTACAAGAACTTCGGCGTCGTTCTCGGAAAGTCCGGCGAGCGCGTTGAGGCACCCGCCGATCTCGGCGGCGGAATTGTACGTGACAACGACAATCGCGACACGTGCCATGTGTCAATGCGCCGCAGTCAGTCGAAAATACCAGCGCCAGTACGGACCTGTTGCCCTGTGCCGCATCTCATTCTCGGACGCAACGAGAAACTCACGCAGCTTGGCCGAAGACTGGAGCGAATGGCGGGCTTCCAGCCGGAAGTCCCGGAGACCTTCAACTTTTCCGGCTATCCATGCCAACCCTCTTCCATGGCGCAAAGCCACGAGTCCCCACAGCAACTGACCTGCCACGATGGGCCAAAAGCACGAGCGGAACAACGCCCGGTCGTAGTGGTGCGCGACGAGCAACAGCTGATTCCGCGAGATCAGCCGTACGACTTGGGGATTCCATCGACCCAGTGTTGCGCTGCCGCGATGGTAGGAGACGGCATCGGGAATGTAGACGCCGGTAAATCCCTGCCGCAGGCATCGCAGGCCGAGATCGACATCTTCCAGATACGATCCGTAGCGCTCATCGAAACCGTTGAGCCGTTCGAGAAGGTCCCTGCGGAAGATGCAAGCCGTGCCGGGGGCAATGGCGATGGGGGAGCGGGAGCTGTTCTTGGGCGCCGGTTCGCCAGATCCAGCCCTCCAGGCACAAGCCGCGCGGCTGACCAGATCGTAGGTGCCATCGATCGCAGTCCGATTCGTTGAGTCGAAGATGGTCCCTGCAGCATAACCGGCATCGCCGACACCGGCCGTGAGACGCTCGATCCAGCGGCTGTCCAGTTCGACGTCGCTGTTCAATATCGCGACCCATTCGGTCGCGGCCGAGTTCCATCCGCGGTTGACGGCGCGGGCGAAGCCGGCATTTTCGCCCATTTCGATCACGCGGCAGCCGCGAGCCCGCGCCAGATCCGCCGCGCCATCGGACGACGCATTATCGATAACCACGATTTCCGCGAACGGAACGGTCTGCCGGCCGATGCTGTCGAGAAGACATCCCAGCAGATCCGCGCGATTGTGGACGGGGATGATCGCCGTAAACACAGTAAACTGTGATTGTAATGAAATTTTTGAATTTCTTAACGATACCGGCCTTTTTCGCGACTCTGGCATTTGCGCAGTATGCGGGCCCGAAGACGGTCTACATCCTTCCCATGGCCGCCGGGCTCGATCAGTATCTCGCTCAATGGCTGACCAAGAACCACGCGATGCAGGTTGTGGCGGATCCCAGGATCGCGGAAGTCTTCATGACCGACCGGCTTGGCGAAGCGTTCGAGCAGAAGGTGAAGGAGATACATCCGGACGGCGACAAAAAATCGGACGATACAGCGCGTAATACGTTCCGGACCACCAAGGCGCGCGGGACGATCTTCCTGGTGGATGCAAAATCGCGCCAGGTGCTTTGGTCCGATTATCAAAAGCCGCCGCGCTCGAACTCGGACAGCGATCTGAATCGCGCGGCCGAGCAGATTGCGCGGAAGATCTCAGGCAAGTGACGCCCGCTTGCGGCTGATGGCGCCCGCTAATATCTCGGCGAGTCCGATCGCGCCGATGCCGAGCAGCACGTGGGCGATTTCGCCAGGGGTGCCTCTGTTTTTCATCATTCCGACGTAGATTGTCGCGGCCGCCCAGATAATGGCGGCAATGGCAACGGGAATCCTGACGCGCACGGCCAGTGCCCAAAGAGCGATGATCGTTAGGGCCAGCACCACAATGCATCCCAGAATCATGTGCGGACTGAGGCCCGGGATACGTGAGAGCATTAGGCCCAGCAAGAGTGCGCCGAGTCCCGCGATGCGAGTCAACCACTGAAGCCGCTTGATCATAAAGTCTCCCTCTTGTATTCGATCAGCTCACGGTATTTCCCAATGAGGCGCTGAGTGACCACTTCCATGTCCCAGTTCCGGGAAACTTCCTCTCTCGCGCGCGCGGCCACTTCATGGGCGAGTTGGCAATTTTCGAGAAGCTCGATTACTTTCGCCGCGAAGCCGGGAGCATCGTCGGCGAGCGCGCAGAATTCGCCGTCCACGCGCGCTAGTCCTTCGGCGCCAATCGTGGTGGAAACGACGGGTATACCCATGGCAAACGCTTCGAGCAGCTTGACGCGCACCCCCGAGCCACTGCGGATAGGGCACACAAAAACCGAGCACGACGAGAACAAAGGCTGGATATCTTCAACGAATCCGAGCATTTCCACGGCACCCGACGGGTCGGCGAACGCGTGGCGGGGTGGAGGGTCGGATCCAGCGACCAGAAGGCGGGCCCGCGGAATCTTTTCGACGATCAGGGGCAAAACGAAACGGGAGAACCATTCGAGTGCAACCTGATTCGGCGTATGCCGGAAGCTGCCGAGGAACAACATGGTCCAGGGTTCACGCGGACCGCCGGAAAACGGATACGCCCTGGCGTCGATTCCAGCGCGCATTCCAGCGTCAATCCGCGGCGCCAGTTTGGGAAGGAAGCCTTCGAGATAACGCTTGTTCTCTTCAGTGCACACCTGAATATGGTCGCAGAAAGGAAGAAGTTCGATCTCAAAGCGGATCGCCCGCAGGTATTCAAAACGGGCTTTGAGGCGTTCGATCGGGCTGCGGATGAACGGCAGCGCCCGGGCAATCGACTGGAAATAGACGTCGTGCTCGAACAGCGCGCACACGAGTCGCTGGAAAGGCCGGGCGTACTGACCGAGCGCGGTGTATTCGAGCTGGATCACGTCGATCCGCTGCAATAGTGTCTGGCGCTGGATGAGCCATTCGATCCTCGGCTTCTGAAACTCGTGGACGGCGTGCGGCGTGATGGAAGCGAGATGAGGGTCGCGGTCGGCCGTACGCACGTAAAACTCTACAGTCGCGCAGTAGCGGAATAACTCTTCGTTGGCCGGGCGCTGAGAAGCGTAATCGAGCATCACGATGGCGTGCACTTCGCACGACCGCGACAACTCGCGCAGTGTGCCATACATGAACAGGCCGCCGCCGTGAGTGGGCGGGCAGATGGGATAGGGCGAAACGAAGAGCACGCGGGGGCGATCGGGTTTGGCCGGAAGCGTGGAGAAACGGTCGTGAAAGTACGCAGGCTGAGAACGCCGGAAAGCTTCGGTATCGTCGACCACCGCGAGTGAGCGCGCGATCCACCGCGACCGCAGGGACCGCGGAAGTTGCAGAAAAGCCCGCAGAATGCCCGCCCCGCTGGTGCGGGTGGGCGAGTATCCCGACCACCCGGTGACGATGGTTCCGGCGAAAGAGAAAAAAAAGTGCCCATTCAGACGCCGCCAGCCGTGAATGTTCTTCCAGCAGAAGAGCAGGAAGTTCTTTTGCAGAATCGAGTGAATGTAGTCTGGGGTAAAGTTTTTGCCGATTGTGGCTCGATGCTCGTGATACACCACGCTGGCAGGTTGATAGAGCACCTTCCAGCCGCGCTTCCAGGCGAGAAATCCGAGATCCGTATCTTCAAGATAGAACGGAGCGAGTAGCGGATCGAAGCCGCCGAGCTCAAGAAATTTCCGGCGATCGAACGCGCACGATCCGCCGCCGCCGTAAAAGCAGGGGAACAGGCGGTCGACTGCCGGATCTTCGGTGTGGCTCACCCACAGCGCGCCATCCCGCCACAAGCCATGAGTCAACCCTGTTTCTTCCCGGCGCCTGGTAGGATCGGCAAGGAAGATCTGGCAGGATACGGCAAACACCTGGTCGTCTGGAATGCCGGCGTCGTTTTGGAAACCCGCCAGCAGCGGCCCGAGAAAATCGGGCTCGACCCGCATGTCGCTGTTCAGGAGCACGACGACATCGTTCTTCGCCGCGCGAACTCCGGCGTTAGAGCCGCCGCCGAAGCCCAGGTTTTCGGGCAACGCGATTACGCGGACGTTCGGATAATTTTCGGCAATCCAATCCGCGCTGCCATCGGTCGATCCGTTATCGACAACGATAATTTCGCTGCCGGTATGGCCAGCCGCCGCGGCGAGCCAGGATGGCATAAAGCGTTCGAGCAGATCTTTTCCGTTCCAGTTGGGGACGACGAGAGAAGCGGCTCGGATATCGGGCCGGCTGTTCGCGGGCTTGCGGCGATGGCCCGCGATGAGGAAGATCAAATCGGTCGCGGCGAGCGCGGCTGCGCTGACAGCAAGGAACACCGGGGCGAGGATCAGTAAAGGCAGCGCGCGGAGGAAGCGCAGTAAGCCTCGGGTCATTCGGGTTTGCCCGGCAGCAGTTGTAGTTTTCGGCCCAGACGAACCAGTTTCGATCGCTCCAGCAACTCAAGCTCGACTCGCAGGCGCTGTAAATCCGCATCGAGGGTTTGCGCCCAGCGCGTACGCTCGGCGATTGTATTTGTCACATCGGCATTTTCCTGGTCCAGGCGCTGGATTTCGGCGCGCCCGCGCGCGATCTGGGCTTCGAGATCGTGAACCCAGTCGAGACGCACCGCCACCTCCGACTCCAGCCGGGATATCGCTGACCGGGCTGCCTCCATCTCGCCGTTCAGTTGGGCGGCCCAGGCGTTGCTTTCTTCGTGCGCCCTCTGGACTTTGGAAAGCGTATCCAGAGCCTCGGCGAGCCATGCGTCCTTTTGCTGTAGTTCACCCTCCAGCAGCGCGATGTGACGCTGCCGTTCGCGAAGCACGTTCCCGGCGGCAGGCAGCCAACCAAATGCGCGGGTATCGGCGATCGAAGACAGGCTGCATGCGGCGAGGAAGAAATGCGCGTGCCCCGGAGCGGTCTCCGCGGGCGCATCCAGCACGCCATCCCGGGAGGGCGAGGCAGGGACGAACGTGATGGATTCGGTGTGATTCTGGCTCCAAAGATGAACGTGAGGGAACACGGATTCCAGAGCAGCTTGGAATTCGGCGTATTCGAACTCGCGTACGTGAAACGGATTGGGTCCGGCCGCGGCGCGCGATTCGGCGTACCAGGCTTTGTTGGGCGTCGATACAAGCAGAACACCCGTCGGCCGCAGAATACGGCGGGCTTCGGACAGCATCTCCCGCCAGCGCGCAAGATGCTCGATGACCTCGAAGGCGACGACGAGATCGAACGATGCATCGGCGAACGGGAGCCACTCGCAGGCCCCCTGCAGGAAGTGAACGCCGGTTCGGCCGAATTCGCGGCGGGCGTGGGCCATGGCGTCGGCCGAAACATCCATGGCGACGACTGTAGTCGCGCTGGCCAGTTCCGCTGTTCCGTATCCGGAGCCGCAGCCGGCGTCGAGAACACGGCGGCCGTCCGCAAAGCGCGCGGCAAACCGGTACCGTGCCAGGTGCTCATTGAACAGGTTGGGATCGACGAGGCCCGGTACGACGCGCTCGCCGGTGAACTCAAGCAATGCGCGACTCTCCCCGTCGTTCGAGATTTTGGGTCTCGACTTCGCTCGATTCGACGTTGTTCAGATCCACCCTGGTCAGTTCCACCCTGCAGGGCAGCTGGATGTAGCCATATACAGGGCCTTCGCCGCGGGACATTTGAACCGTGATGGCGTTGTCGATCCAGTCGCAAGTCCTGCTCTCCCCACGCGCGCCGTCGGATACGAAGGGCGAGAACGAGAATGCGCCCGGATAAAACTCCGGCATATCGAGGTGAAAATCGACCGTGGAGACCTCACCACCCCGCATCGGCGGGAGGCTGTGGCCTTCGCGGTCGGTATCGGTATCGGTGAAATCGAGTCCAAGGTGGTTGCGAAGCATGAAACCGGCAACGGGCCGCGAAAGATCTTCGTTCGCGCGGAAACTGATCCGTATGACGATGCGGCTTTGGGGCATCATCAGATGGACGGGCTCGGCGTACTCGTTCAGGATCGCGATTCCGAGGATTTCGGCGCGGCCGTCGCCATGGCGATGGTCGATGTTGGGGATGGATTCGATAAACGGAAGATCGACTCTCCCGGCGCCCGGTGCGGTGACGTCCGATGCAACGCCGGTGTCCGAGACTATGGGGCCGTCGCTCTCCGTCATGGCGGCGAGATACAGCGGGAGCACCACACTCGTTTCGCCGAGCCCGATGACCTTTCCCCGTTCCAGCCACAAAACATGGTCGCCAATGGCTTTTACATCGGCGATGGCGTGCGACACGAAGACGATGGTGACGCCGCGGGAGCGCAGCTCGTGCACCTTGCGCATGCAGCGGTGCCGGAACCAGGTATCGCCAACCGCCAGCGCCTCATCGACGAGGAGCACCTCGGGATCCACATTTATGGCGACGGCAAAAGCCAGCCGTACCACCATGCCGCTCGAGTATGTTTTCACCGGACGGCGGATGAAATCTCCGATCTCGGCGAAGTCTTCGATCGCCCGATAGCGGCGGTCGATTTCGCGTTTGGAAAGCCCGAGTATGGAGGCGTTGAGATAGACGTTGTCGCGCCCCGTGAACTCGGGCCTGAAGCCCGAGCCGAGCTCAAGCAGAGCGGAAACGCGTCCGTTGACCCGGACCGATCCGGCGGTCGGCTGCGTAATGCCCGCGATGAGCTGCAGGGCAGTGCTCTTGCCCGAGCCGTTTTCGCCGACGATGCAGAACACCTCACCCCGTTTGACTGCAAAGTTCAGATCGCGCAGCGCCCAAAAATCGCGATGGTGGGAGCGGCGGCCGGGCGACAGAAGTTCTCTGAGGCGATCCCCGGGCTTTTCGTATATGGCGTAGCTCTTTGAGACCTGCTCGAACTCGACGGCATTCACGGAATTCTCAGTTTATACGCTCGCGGTCACGCTCCACCGGCGATCTATTGCGAAGATTAGAATCAGGAATTAATGCCCAAACGAGAATTTCAAACTGAAGTCAATCAGCTGCTTCACCTGATTGTTCACTCTCTCTATTCCCACCCGGAGATTTTCCTGCGCGAGCTGGTGTCGAACGCGTCGGATGCGCTCGACAAGCTCAAGTACCTCACGCTGACCGAGGACCCGTACAAGTCGCTGGCATTCGAGCCCCGCATCGATCTGGAACTCGACGAGGTACAGAACAGACTAACCGTCAGCGACACCGGAATCGGCATGAATGACGCGGACCTGGTGGAGCACCTGGGCACCATCGCGCGCTCGGGCACGAAGAACTTCCTCGCGAATCTTTCGGGAGACGCCAAGCGCGATTCCAACCTGATCGGCCAGTTCGGTGTCGGGTTCTACAGCGTTTTTATGGTCGCCGACCGCGTCGAAGTCATTTCAAGGAAGGCCGCCGAAGAACAAGCGTGGCGCTGGACCAGCGATGGGAAGACTGGATTTGAACTCGAACCCGCCGAGCGCGACCGGCAAGGCACCACCGTCACCGTCTACTTCAACGAGGAAGGCAAAGAGTACGCCAACAACTGGAAATTGCGCGAGATCGTCAAGAAGTATTCCAACCACATCGCGTTCCCGATTTATCTGACCGCCGACAAGAGCGAGTGGGATGAGGCTGAAAAGAAGTCCGTCAAGAAGCGGACCACCGAGCAGATCAATTCCGCCAGCGCGCTGTGGAAGCGTCCGAAAAACGATCTGAAGGACGAGGATTACAAAGAGCTTTATAAGACCATCTCCGGCGACTGGGAAGATCCTCTGTTCTGGTTCCACACGAAGGCCGAGGGAACCATGGAATACACCACTCTGTTCTACGTGCCGTCGAAGGCGCCCGTGGGAATCTATCAGGCGGATTACAAACCGGGCGTGAAGCTTTACGTGAGACGCGTCTTCATTATGGACGACTCGAAGGAGCTTCTTCCCACATACCTGCGTTTCCTGCGCGGGATTATCGACAGCGAGGATCTGCCTCTCAACGTCAGCCGCGAGATCCTGCAGCAGAATAGGGTGCTGAACGCGATCCGAAGCGCGAGCGTGAAGAAGGTGCTCTCCGAGCTAAAGTCGATCGCCGGCGAGAAGCCCGAGCAGTACGTGAAGTTCGTCGAAGAGTACAACCGGCTGCTGAAGGAAGGTCTATACAGCGATTTCGGCAACCGCGAAGCGCTGCTCGATCTGGTGCGCGTAAAATCGACAAAGGTCGATGGCTGGACAAGCCTGTCCGACGTGAAAGCTCGAATGAAGGAAGGCCAGAAGGGCATCTACTTCATTACCGGCGGCGCGGCGGACGTTCTGCGCACCTCCCCTCTTCTCGAAATCTACCGAAAGAAGGAAATCGAGGTGCTCATTCTCGACGATGAGTTCGATGAAATTGTATTCGGCGCTGTCGATAAGTATCAGGAAGTCGAACTGAAAGCGGTGAACAAGAGCTCGGCTGGCGAAGATCTGAAGGACGACGCGGATTCAGGTAGAGACAAGGGCGAGGAACTGAAGCCCTTGCTTGAGAAGATCAAGGGCGTGCTGGGCGACAAGGTGAAAGACGTGAAGGCTTCGGTGCGTCTCGCCGACAGCCCGTCGTGCATTGTTTCGGATGAGGATGAGCCGTCCCTGCAGATGCAGCAGATGCTGAAGGCGATGGGGCAGAGTCAGCTGCCTTCGATGAAACCGACGCTGGAGATCAATCCGGACCACGAGATAGTAAAGAAGCTTCAAGGGTCGGCGGATGAAGGGCTGATTAATGACGCTTCGTGGTTGCTGTTGGAACAGGCGCTTTTGATTGAAGGCCTGCCGGTGGAGAATCCTGCGGTATTTGTGCAGAGGCTGAACCGTGTTTTGAGCCGGGCCGTGTAAAGTCGGCAAGCGCCGAGACGAGTCCTGACCACTGGCATCAACCAAAGGGTCGCCTTGTCGGTTGATAAGGCCTGTCCATTATGCTTCGTCTGGCCAGCAGACACGAGTGTCCGCGCCACGTTACGCGCCGGCGGTTTTCTTGAGCGTTAGGATCGCGGATATTTTTTCGCGGAGCTCTGACACAGTATAAGGCTTGCGGATCACGCCCGCCAGCGCGCTGGTGAACTGCTCGCGAACCGCGCTCTCGCCGTAACCGCTCGAAATGATGATCGGAATTTCCGGCCGGATCTCCTTCATCAGCCGGAAGGCCTCGCCTCCGCCCATCACCGGCATCGTGAGATCCAGCAGCACCGCCGTAATCGTCTCCGCGTTGCGCCGGAACAAACTCACCGCCGCCTTGCCATTCTCGGCGGTCAGCACGGAGTATCCGTAACGTTCCAGGACCGCGTGCGCGAAATTCCGGACCATGGGATCGTCGTCGACCACCAGGATGACTCCGCTACCGTAAAGATCGGCGTCCGCGGCGGCTTTCGGTTCCGGCAGTTGAGCCGGCACTCCCGGAAAAACGATGCGGAATGTGCTGCCCTCGCCCGGCGCGCTTTGCAGTGCCAGTCGCCCCTTCAAGCGACGGACGATGCCGGAGACGGCGGCCAGCCCCAGACCGCGCCCGGTGAATTTTGTGGTGAAGAACGGTTCGAATATCCTGCGCTGCGTCGCCTCGTCCATGCCGCAGCCTGAGTCCCTCACTTCGAAATAAACGCCGTCAGGTTGCTCTTCATCGCTGGGGTCAAGCCCGGCGATTCCGGTCGACACCCGCAGACTTCCGCCGCCGGAGCCGATGGCCTCCGCGCCGTTGATTACGAGGTTCATGACGATCTGCTGGATCTCGCTCGCGTCCGCTCTGATCCATGGCAGGCCGGGAGGCAGGCTAAGCTCCAATTGAACCGCCTTTGGTATCGACGTCTGAATCAGCGGGAGTATCTCGGCAATCAGCCCCGACACATCGAACCGCGTGACGGTGGAATCTCCTTTTCCCGCATAGGCCAGCAATTGGGCGATCAGGGCGGCAGCCTTGAGGCTCGACCGCTCGGCGATATCCAGCAGCGGGCGCGTGGGATCGTCCTCCGGCAATCCCACCATCGCCAGACTCACATTGCCCAGGATGCTGGTCAACAGGTTATTGAAATCGTGCGCGATGCCGCCGGCCAGAACGCCGATGCTTTCCAGCTTCTGGGCCTGAAGGACGGATTCAGCCGATTTGCGTTCCTCGGTGACGTCGTGGAGGAGTCTTCCATATTCGGGGGCATCCGGCTCGCCGGTTCCCCCGAGCCGCGCCGTCACGGTCTCTGATAAGAACCGGATGCCGTCCTTTCGAACTTGCCAGACTTCTTCCTCGATCCACCCACTCTGTTCCACCAATTGAAGTCCGCGGCTCGGTAATCCGCTTTGAATGTCTTCGGTAGTAAAAAATCCGGAATGATTCTTTCCGAGGACCTCGCCTGCCGTATAGCCCAGCAGACGCTCAGCGCCTGGATTCCAGCTCGTTACGCGTCCCCTGCCGTCGACTGTGAAAAGCGCGTGGTCCTTCGAGCCCTCGATCATCATCCGGTACCGCTCGTCCATTTGGTGGAGACTTCGGTCCAGAATTGCGGCGTAGCGTTGCCGCAGAAAAGCCTGCCCTAACGATGCCAGCAAATCCGCATAAAGACGCAGAGTAGCTCGGCTGATGGGAGCCTGATGCACGGCGGCATGCCATAAATCCTGCGGGGAGGCTTCAAGGTGTTTTGCGACGCGCTGGAGCGCGAGGGGTTGAGGATATTGAGCGAAAACCTGACCCGCGATCAGCGTGCCCAGTTTCTGGTGCCCGAGGAAGAGCGGAATGGCCGCATGCGTCAGGTCCGCCTGGTCGCGGACGTATACAATTTCCCCGGTAGCCAAAGCTTCCGCCACGGCATTACAGGGAGAAGACGGGGCCAGACAAAAGGGGCAAGCGCGATTCGAATCGACAGCGCCCGATTCCGTCCTGGCCAGCCGGGCCAAACTCCAAACCGGCTGCGGGTTATGACACGGCCCGAGCAGGTTGCCGTGGATGTCGGTGAGAGCGACAGCCAGGTTCATAGTGCTCCCATACCGGCTCAGGATCTGTCCCCAACTGTCCGGGTCCAGCAATTCCGCGCTCCACCGGCCAAGATCAGAGTCGCTCAGCGCTGCTTCGGCAAGGTCTCCCGATTGCTCCTGAAGTGTCGCATAAACCGCCGACTGGGCAGGTATGCGGGTTGCGGCGCCGTCCACCGCCACCCGCGCAGGGTTTCGCGCCGTCATCTCTATCCGTGCATTCCTCCGATCGACCTTGCGGCTGCCGCGCTGAAACGCGTGGGTGCACGGCTGAGGACGCTGGAATACTGCGAAAACGGCAGGTTCACCGGCACAGCCTCGCTGATGGGCAGAAGCTGGATTCCCCCTTCGCCGATCGTGTATTCCCGGCTGTCGAACTGATGAGCGCTGCCGCGCGCCTTGACCACTGTGATGCATCGCCGGAGCGAACTGTTAAGTTCCACGAGGCTCAGCAATATGATGTTGTCGACGATCGAGCTGACGGGGAAGTCCGGCATGAATGTCGAGATGCCCAGGAATTCCGGATTCTCGTAATTAAAAAAAGTCGACATCAGCCGGGACTTGCAGAACGCTACCAACGCGTGAAAGAAGTCCCGGTAAAGCCCCAGATCGCCCAGCGCGGTACTGTAACTCGACATCCCGTCGACAACGAGCCGCCTGATGTCGTACTTCTCGATCAGGCGGACAATATCGGCGAAATGCACGTCGATTTCCAGCTCTTGCGGACTCTCGAACAGGATGTGAATCTCGCCCGCTTCCACCTGAGCCTGCAGGTTCAGACCGAGGGTAGCGGAATTGCGGAGGATTTGCGCCGGGTGCTCATCGAGGGACACCAGCAGTCCCGGCTGCCCCTGCCGCATCACGCCCTCCCGCAGCAGTTGCGTGCCGAGTACGGTTTTTCCCACTCCCGACACGCCAACGACCATGGTGGTTGAGCCGTCGAAAATCCCGCCTCCAATCAAATCGTCCAGCGCGTTCACGCCGATCACGGAACGCCTCGCGGTCGACGTCGGTTGTTCGATATTGAGGCGGAGAGGAGCCTGCACCCGGCGGTAAACCGCCAGACCGGAGCCCGAAGTGATTGTGAGCGTGTGCTCACCGGCATCGAAATCCTGCCCGCGGCTCTTGACGACTTCGAGGGTGCGCTGAACGCGGCCCCTGCGGGTCCTCCGGCTCAGGTTGATCACGGTATCGGCCAGGAAACCAGCGGATTCCAGCGTTAACAGCCTGTCGATGGAGTTTCCGGTTTCGTGTGAGATCAGCGCGGTCAGCTTCTCGCGACTCAGGGCTTCGACGATCTGCTGCAGCAACTCGCGATAGGTAGCGCTCCTCGCGGCATGCGGCGGAAGGCCAGCCTGATTAGGCGATGGGTTCAGAAGTCCGATGCCGTCGATAAAGATGCGCTGCGCACCGATTTCAGCCGCCGTTTCCAGCAGCAGGCTGTCCGGCGAGCGTACTTCCTGCTCAAGTACCTCCGGGCTGGTGAAGATGATTTGCAGTTGCTTTCGCGTCTGCAATTCTTCGAGATCCCATCCCAGTGCCGCCGCGTCGCGCACCAGTTTGTGAGCGCTGGTTTCAAAAACGACGATCATTCCGGGCTCATCGAATTCGACAATGCCCCGGTAGATGAATTCCGTTCCCAACAGGGTCTTGCCCGTGCCTGTCTCGCCCTGCACCAGAATTACGTTGTTTCTGGGAATGCCGCCCAGCAGTATCCCGTCCAGTCCCGAGATGCCCGTTCTGACCAATGCGTCTTCGCTCATAACATCACTCTTTCTGAAACTCCACCGGCGACAAGCTCGCCAGTGCCACATCCACCGAGTGGGCTTCGATCGGTTCTGTCAGGCAAGATGAAGACCGCCGCGCTGGTTCTTTCCCGCGGCAGCCTGCTTTAGGTGCTTGATCAGCAGCAAACGTCCCGGACGTTCCTCCGCAACCTTCATCAGTTCATCCAATGCGAGTTGCGGCGGAGCGTCCGGAGCGGCGCCAATAAATTGATATAAACGCACGCCGCGAGAATTGCGCGAGCGTTGTACGAGTCCCTTTGCGGCTAACGAGTCGAGCGCCGATCCTACTGAGGCCTTGCTGTAGCCGAGGAGCGAGGCAATCCTCTCCGCGCCGGCCAGGCTTGTTCCGTGCCGATAAATGAATGCCAGCACATCCCACTCGGCGAGATGAGTAATCCCCAATGTGCTCAGATGTTTCACCACCGCGTCTGCAGTTCGGTTCTCCAATAGATGTATTATGGCTCTCTTTTTATCGGGAAATGTTCTTTATTTCTCTCTAAAGAGGAAAAATGTGGGTACTGTTCAATTTTGCTCATAGTACTTTCCTTGCCGCCGGACGGGAAGAGGAACAATCCCACAATCGCGGCCGCCCCGAGCGCCACGGCCGCCATTACGAATGCGGACGCGTAGCCGAAGCGCTCGCACACGGCCCCAGCGCCGAACGATCCGACACCGACAAACAGGTCGTAAAAAGCCCCGAGGACGCCGATGGCCGATCCGTGTTCCCGATCGGAGGTTTGCCGGAGCACCGTTGAAACAACCGACGACCATGGAAACGAGAAGCCGAATCCAAGTATCGCGGCGGCGCCGATGGCAAGGGCCGGCGACGGACCCGTCGCGATAGTGAGAAGGCCCAGCATCATGAAGAGGAGGCCGATGTAGTAAGTGATCCTCGGACGAACTCTGTCCGGCAAGCTTCCGAGAAAGAAGCGCGAGAAGAGAATTACTACCGCGTAGGCCGAAAATGCGGCTCGGCCGGAATCGCCGTGGCGCGCCAGATACAGAATGAGGAATCCGGTGATTACAGGGTAGTGCATGTTGACCAATCCCACGGCCACCCCGGGCGTGATCAGGAATCGCGGCAACCAGGCCCGCTTAGTCCGGTGCGGATGCGGTTTATAGCGCTCAGGCACGCGGACGAGAAGCGCGAACCCCATCAGAGCCAGGAGCGTCTGTGTCAGCGCGGCATGTCCGAATGAACCGAGCCAACTGCCCAGCACCGGCCCGGCGGACATCCCTCCCCAAATTCCGCTGCTCACATACCCGAGCGCCTGCGCGCTGCGATGCACGCCCGCAATCTCGATAGCCCACGTCGCGGCGCCGGTATAGAGGAAAGCTTCACCAAAGCCCTGAAGCACGCGCGCGAGATACACGCCCGAAATTCCCAAAGGCGCGAGATAGACGGCGCCGGCAACAGCGCAACACAACAGTCCCAGCGCGAAAACCTTCTTGCGGCCGCGGGTGTCGGCGAGAGTTCCGGAGAAGAAACGCGCGCCCAGCGCGACGAACGAGAAGATGCCGATCACGTACCCGACAGTTTCGTCGGATCCGCCGAGATCGTGCCGCACATGCGGGGCGAGCCCGGGCAGCACGGTTCCGATGCCGAGGAAACCCAGAAACGTGGCTCCGGCCACGGACCAGAACCGCGGCGGAAAATCTCGTAGCGACGATGCCATTAAATGGTATGATCGCGCGTTGATCACGACGGCCGGCGGCAAGACCGCCAGCGGTACAGGCTGGTACAAGCAACTCTGGGTGCAGGTTCTGCTCGCGATGGCGATCGGGATTCTGCTGGGAATCTTCCGGCCCGATATTGGCGCCCGGATGCAGCCCCTTGGTGACGGATTCATCAAAGCCATCCGGATGTTGATCGGGCCGATCGTCTTCTGCACGGTTGTTCACGGCATTGCGCGTATGACGGACCTGGCACGCATCGGACGGGTCGCGATCAAGGCCATCGTCTACTTCGAGGTGTTGACCACAATCGCTCTGGTGATCGGACTCGCCGCCGTTAATATTCTGCAGCCGGGAAGAGGAATGAATGTCGACCTTTCTGATATCGACACATCGGCAGTGAAGCCTTACATCGCTCAAACGCAAAACCAGACCGGGACCGAGTTTGTGCTGAACATCATTCCGCAGACGATGGTGGGCGCGTTCGCCGACGGCAATGTGCTGCAGGTGCTGCTGGTTTCGGTGCTGTTCGGATTCGCGCTTACAAGACTGGGGGAGCCGGGGAAATCGATTGCCGGGATGATCGAGATTGTGTCGCGCGCGCTGTTTCGAGTGGTTGGGATAGTGATGTGGGCTGCGCCACTGGGCGCTTTCGGAGCGATCGCGTTCACTGTGGGCAAATTTGGCGCGGGATCGCTGCTGTCGCTGGGAAAATTGCTGGGGGGGTTCTATCTCACCTGCCTCGTTTTCGTGTTCGGCGTGCTCGGACCAGTATGTGCGTGGTCGGGATTCAGCCTGCTGAAGTTGATCCGGTACATCCGTGAGGAACTGCTCATCGTCTTTGCCACTACGTCGTCGGAGACCGTGCTGCCACGGATAATCGCACGGCTTGAGGATCTGGGGTGTGAGGAGGGGGTGGTCGGGTTAGTCATCCCCACGGGCTACTCGTTCAATCTGGATGGCACCTGCCTGTACCTGGCGACCGCGGCTGTGTTTCTCGCGCAGGCGACGAATACACCGCTCGATGTCGGGCACCAGATCGGGTTGCTGGCGGTCCTGCTGCTGACTTCAAAAGGAGCGGCGGGTGTGGCGGGGGCTGCGTTTGTGGTGCTGGCCGCCACGCTGTCGACGGCGGGCACGATACCGGTGGCGAGCGTAGCGCTCATTCTTGGAATCCATCGATTGATGTCGGAAGGACTGACGCCGACCAATCTGATCGGGAATGCGGTGGCGACGATCGTGGTGGCGAAATGGGAAGGGGCGCTGGATGAAGAGCGGCTTCGGCGCGCTCTCAATGGCCGCTAGCGGGAAAGTTCGATTCGGGAGGTCTTCGGATAATCCCATCCACGGTGTCGATCAGGGCATTGAGTTTGCCGGTCGTTTCCTCCATCTTCGATTCAAGGGAAGTCATGGCCTCGGCCATCTTTTGCATTGCGCCATTCATGAGGATCTGAGCGGTCAGCAAGCGTTTGTCTTCCGCTTGAAAAAGCTCGTGCGCTGCTTCGTTGGCACGCTCCTGGCGCTCGATCATCTCCTCAATGCGGTCGAGTCGCGATTTGCCGTGCCCGTTCGTCTCGCTCATCTTTGTACTCGTCCCGACCTGACACCATTACAGCATGTGAGAGCGGCGCGGACAGTCAGGGTTTGATGAGTTGGTGGAGGCGTTCGTCCCAAGGGCTCCCGATCAGAGGCTGCATCTTCTCGCGGAACTCTTTCGTGTAGGGGGCCGAGTCATGAGCGTCGAAAGCCTTTTGATCCTTCCAGATGCCGACCAGAGTCAGATGGTTGGGACGGCCATCCTGCTGTAGAATCTCGAAGCGCACGCAGCTCTTCTCCTTCACCGTCTCCACGGCGAACTGCTTCATTGCCGCAATGCCGGCCGGAACGTTGGCAGGCATCAGGTCAATATGGGTGACGGCGTAAACCGGTTCCTGCGCATGGGCTGCGCCGGCGAGGAGGATGGGGACCAGGGCGAGTAGGAATCGCATGAGCAGATTGTATATGAAAGTAACCGATCCGGCCCTGCTGCCGCCCAGATAAATGATTCCTCAACGGTACAATTTGAATTAACCCTGCATGTGGATCGTCAAATTAGCGCTGCGGCGTCCCTACACGTTCGTGATCATGGCGTTGCTGATCGTGATCCTGGGGGGTATTTCGATCGTGACGATGCCGGTCGATATCTTCCCCTATATCGATATCCCCATTCTCAGCATCATTTACCAATACAACGGACTTTCCCCCGAGGAGATGGCCAACCGGGTCGTCCTCGGGTTTGAGCGCGGCCTGACTACCAGCGTCAACGATATCGAGCACATCGAGAGCCAGTCCTACAATGGCGTGGCGGTGATCCGGGTTTATTTCCACCCCGGCGCCCGCATTGAACTCGCGCAGGCCCAGGTAGTAGCGAACGCACAGGCCAATCTGCGCGGAATGCCGCCTGGAATGTTTCCCCCGAGCATCCTGAAGTACGACGTTTCGAGCGTGCCGGTCCTGCAGATTGGGCTGGGAAGCACGACTATGAGCGAGTCGCAGTTGTTCGACTATGGCAATGCTTTTATCCGCACCCAGCTCGCGACGATTCAAGGCGCCACCGTGCCGAATCCCTACGGGGGGAAGTTCCGGAATATCATCGCCGATCTCGACCCCGACGCGATGTACGCCAAACAAGTTTCGGCGAGCGACGTCTCGAACGCAATGGCGCTCCAGAACCTGATTCTTCCGGCCGGTAACGCCAAATTCGGCGATCGCGATTATCAGATCAAGCTCAACAGCAGCCCGCGGACGATCCAGGAGCTGAACGACTTGCCCCTCAAAATCGTAAACGGCGTGCCCGTTTACATGAAGGACGTGGCGCAGATCCGCGACGGGGCCGCAGTGCAAACCTCGATTGTGCGGGTGGATGGCCAAAAGGGCGCGCTGATGGTGGTAATGAGGAACGGGCGGGCATCCACGCTGCGAGTGGTGGACGAAATCAAGAAAGCGATCAGGACGAGGGTACTTCCTCAGATGCCGGCGGAGCTGCAATTACGGCAACTGGCGGATCAATCGTTATTCGTCAGGGCTTCCATCGAGGGCGTGCTTCGCGAGGCCGTTATTGCGGCTTGCCTTACCGGCCTTATGATTCTTCTGTTCATCGGAAGCTGGCGCAGCACCATAATCGTCTGCATCTCGATTCCTCTTTCGATTCTCACTTCGCTTATCGTTTTGAGTCTGACCGGACAAACCATCAACGTGATGACGCTGGGCGGGCTGGCGCTGGCGGTCGGCATTCTGGTGGACGACGCAACGGTCGAAATCGAGAATACGCACCGCAACATGGCTATGAAGAAACCGCTCGTGCGTGCCGTTCTGGATGGCGCGCAGCAGATCGCGGCGCCGGCCTTTGTCTCCACACTGTGCATCTGCGTGGTATTCGTGCCGGTGCTGCTGCTGACCGGCGCGGCGCGGTTTCTGTTTACGCCGCTCGCGATGGCGGTGGTCTATGCGATGATGGCGTCGTATTTGCTGTCGAGAACGCTGATCCCGAACATGGTTCACTACATGCTTCGGCCGGAGATGAAGCTGTATATCCTGGGCCAGCACGGCGAAACGGCCGGGGGCAAGGGGTTGATCTGGTGGCTGCACTATGCGTTCAACAGGCAATTCGAACGGCTGCGGAGCTTCTATATCTCGCTGCTCGATCTGGCGCTGGGACACCGGAAGGCGGTGCTGTGCGGATTCGTGCTGTTTGCCTTTGCCTCGCTCGGGCTGATTCACTTTATCGGCAGCGATTTCTTTCCTACAGTAGATTCGGGGCAATTGCGATTGCACGCGCGAACACCCGCCGGCACTCGCCTGGAGCAGGCGGAGGTCGTGTTCAGCCAGATCGAACAGGAAATCCGCCGCGAGATCCCGCCGAGTGAACTGGGAACCATCATCGATAACATCGGCCTGCCAAACGGCGGTTTCAACCTGGCATACGGAGATAACCCGACGCTTGGCACGGGTGATGGTGAAATCCTGCTCTCGCTTAAGGGAAGGAGAACTGCCACCACGGCGGAATACCAGGACCGTTTGCGGACGGGCCTGAACGCTGCGTTTCCGGGCGTCAGTTTCTATTTCGAAGCCGCGAATATCACGAACCAGATTCTGAATTTCGGACTGCCGTCGCCGATCGACGTACAGATCGCAGGTAGAAATTCCGAAGCAGGTTACGCACTGGCGCTCGATCTGCAGCAAAAGATCGCGCGAATTCCGGGGGCAGTGGATGTGCATGTCCATCAAGTAGTTGACTATCCGGAGATCCGGGTGAATGTCGACAGGAACAAAGCCGGCCAGGTTGGACTTTCGCAGAGCGACGTCGCCAACAGCCTGCTGATTTCACTGAGCGGAACATCGCAGATTGCGCCGGCGCAATGGCTGAACTGGGCGACGGGAGTGCAATACCAGATCGGCGCCCAAACGCCGCAAAGAAAGATCGACTCGCTCGATGCTTTGATGCGGACGCCCGTCTCTCCCATCGGCAAGTTCTCAAACGTGAGCGGGGCGACGGGCGATACATCCGTCGGCGCTGCACCGAACCAGACCACGCTGGCGTATGGAAATCCGGGAGCGGGGGCCGATTCGACCCAGCATCTGTCGAATCTGGCTACCACCACCCGGGGAGTCGCGCCGCAGATCGTGAATCACTACGATGTTCAGCCCGTTTTCGATGTTTATGCGAATGTGGATCGGCAGGATTTGGGATCCGTGGGAGCGGCAGTACAGAAGATCATGGATGAAGCGGCGAAGAAGATGCCCAAAAGCATGACGCTCGATCTGCGCGGGCAGATCGCCACCATGCAGACCTCCTTCTATCGGTTGGGGCTGGGATTGATCTTCGCGATCATATTGGTTTACTTCCTGATGGCGCTGAATTTCCAGTCGTGGCTGGACCCGTTCATCATACTTACGGCTCTGCCCGGAGCGCTGGCGGGCATTCTCTGGATGTTGTTCGTCACCCAGACCACATTCAGCGTGCCTTCTCTGATGGGCGCGATTATGTGCATCGGCGTCGCGACCGCAAACAGCATTTTGGTGGTTGTATTCGCGAACGACCAGAGGCTGGAAGGGATGGACGAACGCGCCGCCGCGCTGGCCGCGGGATCGACGCGGATCCGGCCTGTGTTGATGACCGCTACGGCAATGATTATCGGTATGCTGCCGATGGCGCTGGGCATGGGGGAGGGTGGCGAACAAAACGCTCCGTTGGGACGCGCCGTGATTGGCGGCCTGATCCTGGCGACGGTGACAACGTTGTTCATCGTGCCGGTTGTCTACAGCCTGATGCGAAAGAAGCCCCCTGTTGATTTTGATCTTAAACTGGAAGCGGAAGAACGCGAGGATATCAGTTCTTACTTGTCTGCGTGAGACAGCTCCGATTGAACGGATAAGAAGCGGAAGAATTTCATAAACCCATGCAGACACCAACCGGTCCCAACTGGACAAATGACAGCACGGAAGAACGATTGCTCGCGGAGATCGAGGAGCTCAAGCGCAAGTTGCACCAGCAGCATCGAGAGGGCCCCCATGGAAAAGGCGGACGGCCGTCGGCGGCCACTCTGTGGATCCTTGCGGTGGTCGCCGTGCTCATTCTCGTCGGCGCTTTTTTCGCCGGATACCTGCCTCAGGCCAGCCGTCAAACCGCTTTGGCGAAGGACGCGAAGGAAGACAGCGCCGCGTTGCCGCCGGTGAACGTTGTCGCGGTCGAACAGGCCTCGGGGAAGAGCCAGCTGGTTTTACCCGGGAACATTCAGGCCGTGACGGAGGCGCCTGTTCTGGCGCGCGCCAGCGGCTACATCAAGACTCGCCTCGCCGACATTGGCGATCGAGTTAAGGAAGGGCAACTTCTGGCCGAAATCGAAGCGCCGGAACTGGATCAACAAGTACGGCAGGCCAAAGCCAGCGTGGACCAGGCGGGCGCGTCGCTCGAGGAAGCGACGGCCAATTTGCAACAGGGCAAGACCAATACGGAGATGGCTCGGCTCACCTATGAACGATGGAATGCGCTGGTGCAGAAAGGCGCGGTTTCGCGGCAGGACGCCGATACGTACAAATCGCAATTCGAAGCGTTGGGCGAGAGCGTGCAGTCGCTTGAGAAGGCCGTCAATGTGGCGAAAAGCAACATCACCGCCGCGGAAGCGAACCTCGGCAGGCTGACTGAAATGCAGGGTTATCTCAAGGTCCGCGCCCCGTTTGCCGGTGTGATCACGCTGCGCAATGTGGATACGGGAGCACTGGTGGCCGAAGGGAACACGCTGCTGTTCCGGATCGCCCAAACGGACCGCCTCCGCACCTACGTCAACGTCCCGCAGGCCGACTCGACCTCGATTCGTGTTGGCCAGACTGCCCAGCTGAAAATCCCGGATCTTCCATCGAAAACATTCAGCGGAACCGTGACACGTACGGCGAATGCACTGGACCCTGCGACGCGCACACTTCTTGCCGAAGTGCAGGTTCCCAACCAGGGCGGGCTCCTTTTGCCTGGAATGTATTCTGAAGTGAATTTCACCACCCCGCGCATGGAGCCTCCATTAATGATTCGCGCCGACGCGCTGGTTGTGCGGGGCGATGGCCCGCACGTGGCCGTCGTCGGCGACGACGACGTGGTCCATTTTCGGACCGTCCAGGTCGGAAGGGATTATGGCGACCAGCTGGAAGTACTGGGCGGCCTGGAAAAGGGCCAGCGCGTGGTGATCAGTCCTGGCGATGTAGTCCGGGAAAACGCGAAGGTCCGGCCCGTCCTGGTAAAGGAAAAGGCCGGGCAGTAATAGCCGGGAGTGGGTGTTCCTGGGATACGGCTCACCAGGGCCAACTAAGAACGCCGGCGACAAGATCGCCAGCGGTACATGGGCGGGTGGGTCAGTAAGGCTTAAAGGCGTAGAGTTTGCGGGGGTTCTCAACCAGAATCCTCCGCAATATTGCCGGGTCCCGGTGAGCGACCGGCCAGATCCAATGGTTCGCGATATCGCCGTCGTTCGGCATTTTGTTTGGCGCGGCTTGTCCAATAACTCGGCGGCCTGTAACGATCACGGTATTCATGTTGGGTCGCGGCCGGTCCGTGCCGCTGATGACCTGCCCGGGAAAGTGCCGGAGCAGGGCGTGAGCAAAAGGCAGAACAACGCCCCAGTCTTCGGGCCGCGCCGAACGCGTGTAGCGGTCCGGTGAAGTAGCTTTCCAGTAGATACCCTCGCGGCTCGCGCCGAGTTCCAGCAATCGCTGGAAGTAGTCGTTCTTTTCGACTTCAACTCTCACGTCGGGCCGGCCCATGTGGTCGATGATCACCGGCGTGGGCAACGACCGGATCAGCGGCTCCATGATCTCGAACGTCTGCGGCAGGAAGTAGAGATCGGTGTGCCAGCCCAGCGGTTCGATCTTCGCGGCGATGCGCTGGATCACATCGGCCGGAGTAGTTTCGGCCGCAATGTGAGGCAGGAAGGCGAAGCGGACGCCGCGCACTCCGGCCGTATGCAGACGCTTGAGCTCCTCGGGTGTGACGTCCCCGGTGACGCTGGCTACGCCCGCCGCTCTGCCTTCCATATGTTCCAGCGCGTCCACAACCACGCTGTTGTCGGTGCCGTGGCAGGTGGCCTGGACGACAACGAATCCCCAGAAGCCCAGTTTGTCGATGAGGATTTCCTTTTGTTCCTGCCAAGTGGCGGCGAAGGGTTTGTATTGCGATTTGGGTGAGAGAGGAAAACGGTCGAACGGTCCGATCACATGCATGTGAGCGTCGATCGCTCCATCAGGCATAGCGAATTGGAGGGGACTGGGGTGGTGATCCTGCTCGACGTAGGGTTCGGCGCTCATAAAATCACCGGCGACAAGATCACCAGCGCTACCTAGACGAAGGCAATGGCGCGGCCAGCGACCGCAACCCCGTACCAGAGGATCAGGGAAAGAACTGCCACTACCTTGAGCGTGCCCGGGCTCACGCGCGATGTGGGCGAGGTTACTTTGCGCTGGACCGCAAAATACAAAATGATCCCTCCGAGAAGAAACCACATCTTGTATGGAAAAGCCGCGTTTCCATAACACTTCATGGCTTCCGACAAGAAGAGCAGGATGCCGCTGAGGATGGTGAGGGCCGCAGCGCCTATCGACCACGGCGCGAGGCTGCCGGCAACCTGCGCTATCGATTGCCGGCGCATGCCGACACCGAGCATACGCATATCGATTACGGTTATGGTGCCGAGCAGCAACGTCAGACCAAAGAGATGCAGGACTTCGACAACTGGAAATATATATGTCGAATTGCGGATGATCAAACTAATAGGCGTGGCATCGAACCACTTGAACAGTTGAAGAAGAGTCATCGAAGAATCCTTTACTTCAGGTTGTAGGCTGTCCAGCGGCCCATGAAGATTACGACGGCCCAGAACGTGATGCCGATCCAGCCTGCCATGCGCGCTCGAAACGGCGTGACCGCGTCGTTATTCCACTGGTCCACGGATTTATAGGTCGTGGTATGGAATAACAGGGCGTTAACGCCCAGCAGAAAGAGAAAAATGAATTTGGTCCGGTAACTGTAACTGGGATAGAGCCTGGCGGCTTCCGACCAGAAGAGAAAGCCCCCGCTGACGAACATCGAAACGAAACCGCTCAGGGTCCAGGGCTGGAGTTGCTCGATCACGTCGGTGACCGGCTGGTCCGTCATGGTGGCGCCGATCAACCGAAGGTCGACGATCGCTATGGTCCCCACCGATACGGCAAGCCCGAGGACGTGGCTGGCTTCAATCAGCGGAAATACGTACGTCGACTCGCGGATACCTGTTCCGATCGACGAATCCTGAATCCATTGACAAATCTCGAAGATGGACATTACAAAAAAATCCTCAGACCCCCAGGAAACCTGAAGCCGCAACCATTGAATATCATAACCTCGACCGTTGTCCCGACGCTTCGGGACGGGATGTATACTGAGATTCGCGTAACGGCAGATCGAGTTATCCGCCGGACTCCATTTGCCATCCAATCAAAAACATGTCATTGAAGCCCGTCATATATCGCAACATTCCCAGACCAGACCGGGAAGTCATGAATCTTCTGCGCGATCTGGGCGTCGCCACCGTGCATGAAGCCCAGGGGCGATCAGGCCTGATGAAGCCCTACATGCGGCCGATCTATCCAAGCGCGAAAATCGGCGCTCCGGCGGTCACGGTATCGTGCCAGCCTGGCGACAATCTGATGATCCACGCGGCGGTGGAAGTTTGCCAGCCAGGCGATGTGCTGGTGGTTACGACGACCGCGGAATCGACCGACGGAATGTTCGGTGAATTACTGGCTTCGTCGTTGCGGGTGCGCGGGTGCGCGGGGCTGGTCATCGACGCGGGCGTTCGCGACGTGGCGGATCTGACGGCGATGGAGTTCCCAGTGTGGTCGAAGGCGATTTCGGCGCAGGGGACGGTGAAGGCAACGGCGGGTTCGGTCAACGTGCCGGTGGTGTGCGCGGGCGCGATCGTCCATCCCGGCGACGTTATTGTGGCGGATGTGGATGGGGTAGTAGTGGTGCCGCGAAAGCAGGCCGCGGAAGTGGCGAAACTCAGCGATCAGCGACGCATCAAAGAAGAGAAGAACCGGGAGCGGTTGAAGGCCGGCGATTTAGGTCTGGACATGTATGGTCTGCGGGCGAAACTGGTCGAACTCGGCGTCGAATTCCTGGATGAAGCGCCGGACAGTTAATTCCAGACAGGACAATAACGAATGAGCAAATCAGAAGAATATTCCGATATCCCCGGCACCTATCTGTTTGACAAGAGAGCCTGCGCCAAAGGCTACCACCTGAATAATTTCTGCATGTCGCTGATGAAAGATGAAAACCGGAAGGCGTTTCTTGCCAACGAGCCTGCCTATCTTGACAAGTACAAGCTGACACCGGAGCAGCGGCAAGCGGTGCTGGACCGGAACTGGCTGAAGATGATTCAGGAGGGCGGCAATATTTATTACGTTTCGAAACTTGGCGCCACCTCCGGATTCTCCTTCGAGATGATGGCCGCATCGATGGCCGGCACCACCAGAGAAAACTACCGCAATATGATGATCGGCGGCGGCCGGCCTATTCAGGGCAATCGGAGCAAGGCCGAGCAGTCTGCACAGGGGCAGAAGAAGGGGACGGTTTAATGGCAAAGATCGTTGCCGGCGTAGGCTGCTCGCATGTGCCGGCTATCGGGGCTGCGTTGGATCAGGGGAAGACCCAGGAAGACTACTGGAAGCCGGTATTCGACGGGTTCGCGCGATCCAGAGCGATACTGGCGGAAATCAAACCCGACATCGTCATCGAGGTTTATAACGATCACGGCACGGCGTTTTCGCTGCAATACATTCCTACATTCTGTCTGGGTGTCGCGCCTGAATTCCAACCTGCCGATGAGGGCTGGGGACCGCGCCCGGTGCCGGTAGTCCACGGAGACCCGGAGTTTGCGTGGCACCTCGTCGAATCGTTGATCCTAAATGAGTTCGATATGACCATCGTCAACGAGATGGAAGTTGACCACGGGCTCACGGTTCCGTTGTCGTTAATGTTCGGCCAAGTCAAAGAGTGGCCGTGCCCCATCATTCCTCTTTGCGTGAATGTGGTCACCTACCCGCCGCCCTCGGGGAAGCGTTGCTTTGCCCTCGGCAAGGCGATTCGCAAAGCGGTTGAGGAGTATGACAAGGATCTTCGCGTCGTCGTCTTCGGCACAGGAGGGATGTCGCACCAGATTCACGGCGAGCGGTGCGGGCTGATCAACAGCGCCTTCGATAAAAGCTTCCTCGATCGGCTGACTTCCGACCCGATTGGACTGGCCGCCATTCCTCATAAGGAATACGTGCGAGAAGCCGGCGCGGAGGGGATCGAACTGGTGATGTGGCACGTCATGCGCGGCGCTCTCGGCGATAACGTCGAAGAGGCGTTCCGGTTCTATCATGTCCCGGCGTCGAACACCGCTGTCGGCAACATCATTCTGAAGCCGCGACTGACGCAGCATTTCTGATCTGTCGCCGCCGGGAAGTTTCCGTAGTTGGGTTCACTTCGTTTTGAGAATTTTTTTTGTTTTCCCGGCGGCTCGATACAGAGCCCTTTGCGCTTATGGCGGAGCGGAGGCCTCGCTTCCCGATGCAGGCCCCGCTCCACTCGAAATACCGCGCGTGCCGCCACGGCGTTGGATTGTATATTCAATTTTCAAATATCGACCCGGGGAATGCCTTCAGCAGGCGGTCCCGGAAGTTGTAGCCGGTACCGGACGATTGTTTTTTTGACGCAACGATCCGGTACCTGGCACGAGTATGCACTATGGAAATGTAGTAACGATGGCTGACTCGGCGTAAGTGGTTTGGTTTCATCGAATAATTCCGCGTGAAAGCGTGGGAACGGTGGGACGGCGGATGTTCCGGATCTTGATTTAGGTGACGCAAATGACGTACTGGCAGCGATGGATTTCGCAACCGCAGACAGTCTGGCTCCGCAAGGCGACCTTCCAGCTTCACCTGTGGTGCGGGATCGGCCTCGGCCTCTATGTGCTCCTGATCAGCGTCACTGGCAGCATTCTCGTTTACCGTAATGAACTCTATCGGGCAGCGACACCCGACCCCATTGTCGTGACTGCATCGGGCCCACGGTTAACCGATGACCAATTGAAGGGGACAGCCACTCGCATGTATCCCGGATACAAGGTCGTCAACATCCGCCGGCCGCCGAATCCGGATGAAGCGGTCAGTATTTACCTCGAGAAGCGCGGCGGACAACTTAAAACCAACCACAAGAACCGCCTCTTCAACCCATATACGGGAGCAGACTTGGGCGATTCGGTGCCGCTCGGGATCTGGGCGGTTTCGAGGCTCCTTTCCTTACACGACGATCTGCTGGGCGGAACAACGGGGCGCACGGTCAACGGCGCCGGCGCGGTCGTGGTGGTCGTCCTCGCACTCACGGGGATTGTCGTTTGGTGGCCGGGAATCAGGACATGGCGGCGAAGCCTGAGTGTCCCGAGAGGCGTTGGGTGGCAGCGCGTTATCTGGGGACTGCACGGCATGATCGGTTTCTGGGGCCTCGGATTCATCTTGTTGTTTGCGGTAAGCGGGGCCTACCTTTGCGCCCCTGAGCTGTTCCAAAGTGTTGCCGACAGGATTGAGCCTCTCACGGACGCCAACGCCAGGACGCGCACCATCGACCAGGTGATCTATTGGCTGGCCTACCTGCATTTCGGCCGCATTAACGGCATCGGGATTCCCTGCCGCGGCCCAGGACTCTGCGACATGGCGACGAAGTTGACTTGGGCCGTCGTCGGCCTCGCGCCCGCGGGCATGTTCGTGACGGGGGCGGTGATGTGGTGGAACAGGGTGGTTAGAAAGAAGGTAAGTCGAACCTCGCCAATAAAACCGGGAGGATAAAGACGATGTAGCTTGTCAGCAGCGCCGTGTCGATGGGCTCTTACCCTGCCGTCTCAGACTGATCATTCTGCGCTATCCGACACGCAAGGATGAGGATCATGCACCGGTTCATACCATCCGCTGTGACCCACGTTTCCACTTCATCGCGCACGTCGCGCGCCCGTACCGCTTCATCACGACGACTGCCTCTTCTTCAAACCGGGCCGCTTTTTCTCGTTGCCGGGTTGACATTTCAGATCCTGATGCGCCCACGGCCAAAGAGAAAGAGCAAGAGTAAGACAAGCAACACAACACCCAAGCCTCCCCCTGCACCCCATTGATGGTAGCCGTAGTATCCGCCGCCTCCGCCGAACACAAGCAACAAGATAATCAGTAGTATGAGCATTTCCTTTTCACCTCGGGGGACATGAGAAGCACTTTGACAGCCATAACCCTAACGCAGCAGTGCTGACATCGGCCTGCGCCTCAGCTTCGTCCATTTCGATCTCTTTGAGAATGGGTTCCAATGTCTTCGAAGTGTCTGGCGAAACGGCGTCTTGATCGGTCCTGGCCGCTACTCCACACTCCTCCCATAGCTTCCGGCATGTCTCACAGGTCAGATAAGAGATTTTCCACCTGGATTCGAATGACACCCAACGTAACATCCTTTTCGCGGTGTGTCTGTGCAATAGTGCTCGCAACAAAGGCCCGAAGGATATTGGTAGTCGCCTCGGCCCGAGTCGTGGTTGGCTGACATCCACAAATCGTCAGGCTGCGGGAGCAAACCTTTCGATGTTTTCGTCAACTCCGATCTCACGACGATCGATCCGCTCGTGGCAATTGATGCAGAACGCGGCCCATAGCACGGCCGCCATTCGCCTTGCCGAGATATCTTCCTCGCAATAAAGGCACACCCCATAGGCACCCTTGGCAACCCGGGCCAGGGCGCTGTTAAATCTGCCGGTGGCGAGTCGACTGCCGATCAAGATTTCGAATAGCGAGTTCACGCTCGCTCATGAGTCGCACCTGATCGAGAGCGTCGGAGTCCTTCTCGATGACAATTTCGTCCCGGTTACGCAGCGCGCCGGAAACTTCCATATGCTTTGCCCGCAGGACGCTCGCCAGTCTTCGGTCTCAGCCTTTGTCATTTTCTTGCACGGTCCTATTGCTGCCGCGTAGTGGTCGATGAATCCTTTGTCACGGTTTTCTCGGAAGCTACACCGGACTTGGAATCGTCGGGCTTGACCTCGACGCTCCGAGTGCTGCTGCTGGACTCCGATGTAGTGGCCGGAGCGGGTGTCGCCGGGGTAGGTGCGACCGTAGTTTCGGCGGGTGCGGTCGGGGGGGCCTGTTGGCAACCGGTGAGCATCAGGCCCAAGGCCGTTAGGGCGAAGGGCGCCAGAGTCCTGCGAGAGTTTGGCTTCATTTGGATAGATCTCTTTTCTCGTTCCAAACTGTAGTCAGCAGGTGTGTGGCCATTGGAGTCTTGTGTTCTCCAAATGGCGTGCGGCCTTGAGCCGCCATTGGCTAGCTAGCCGTCTCCTGCGCCAGTGCCTATTGCTCCCAGAACCACGCAAACAAATGTCACGCGCCCAGTTGGAGACTGGTTTGTGCGACGGCGGTGCTCCGATCCCTGTCAGTTTCCTAACATTAACAGCGCGGACTGTCTTGGGTTCGTGCGATGCGATCTCGCGCGATTTCCCTCCGATCCTCGACGCTACGGCGGATCTTTTGCGAAGCTGGAGCAGTGCAATTTCGCGTTGTCCGCCGCGAGACGGGCGGTGGCTAGAAGCGCGTTGGAGGTTGAATTGCTCGTCGTGTGTTCGGTGGCACAAGACACGCAATTCTCGCCAGACGATGGAAAAATCCGGCGCCTTGCTCGACCGGACGTCAACCAGCCGAACATTGATCGCGTCACCGCTGAATTGGGACGGCACGTGGGTGATGCGGGCGAAAAGAAACGCCTTGAAGTGTTGATGCAGAGACGACGAAGCTACATCGCTCTTGAAGGCGCCAAGACCCGTTCGAAAAAGGCCAGACCCAAGAACCCTTAGGCATCTTACTTACCAAGTCGCCGCTTCTCATCATTCATTTTGCCCTTGCGTTGCGGAGCGAGTTGTTGCCCTTGTGAACATGACGTAATGCAACCCGGTTTGCGCGGCTCGAATCGACCCGCGACGCTCGCCCGGCGGTCGCAAAGGGGCCGTGATAATAACGGCTTGGATCCGAAACCGCTCCGTGTTAATCGTGCAGGACGACATTAATGAGCGAACTGTGAACTTCGAGCGTGCCGTTGTATTCGATAAAGCCAAGCCGGCGGAATTTATTCATGAAGAAACTGACTCTCGAGCGGGTAGTACCAATCATCTCCGCCAGCACTTCCTGGCTGATCTTCGGTATTACCGCCTCGGGCTTGCCCTCTTTCCCGAAATTGGCCAGCAGCAGGAGCGCCCGCGCGAGTCTTTTCTCGCTGGAATTGAAGAGCTGGTCTACCAGATCCGCCTCTATACGTATACTGCGCGTGAGCACGTATGAGAGGAGCAGTTTCGAGAACGCAGGGTCGTTTGGAAGCTTCTCCACCGCGGCCGCTCGCTCCAGGCGCATGATCGAGCACTCCGTCATTGCGGTCGCGGTCGACATGCGCAATGGTTGCCCCACCAGACATCCTTCACCGAAAAAATCGCCGGCGCCCAACACGGCGATCACTGCTTCTTTGCCGGCATTCGATACGACCGTTAACTTAACCTTGCCCTGCTGGATGTTAAAGAGCGCATTCGCAGCATCGCCCTGGGCGAAGACCACATCGTTCTCGTGAAAGACCGCGATGGTCGTGCCTTTGACAACCTCAGCGGGAAACGTTCCGGCGTGGAATTGCGTCGTTGTCTTCCGCATCATTTACTCCACTTCACCGAACTCACTCGAACGGGGGAATCGATATCTTTTCACCCACGTCAATGATAACTCTTTCAAAGGCCCGAGGTCGCCTTCCTGCCATTGGATCTGGAGAATTGCTCGGAAGAGGAAATCAAGGAAACCAGAGCGGAGTTCACCTTCATCCGGACGAGAATTTCGCTCTATGTGCGCGATGTCGCGCAGCCGTTCCTCGGGCCGCTGGCGAAACTCGGCATTGTCCTGATTTTTACCGTCTTTCTGCTCGTTGAAGAAACCGACGGGACTCGATAATTGGATAACTTTCGAGTACAAGAGTGTGCAAGGCGACGATGAAATTCAGGTAATCAGCATTGCGACCGCTGCGATAGTCATTACGGCGGCGCAGATCCATCCGAGAGTATTGGCGGTCAAAGAGTTTATCCGCTCACCCATCACTTTGCGATCGCTGCTCAGCATTACAACCAGAACAACGAGCGGCGGCGCCAACACGCCATTTACCACAGCGGACCAGAACAGCATCTTCACCGCGTTGAGTCCGGCAAAGTCGAGGGCGAGACCAATCAGCATGGCAATTGCGATTACGGCGTAAAATCGCGGCGCTCGCCAACCCGGTTCGCTCAGGGATGCTTTGCGCCATATCGCGGCCTCGGCAATCGCATATGCGCATGAACCCGCGAGCACAGGGACCGCCAGCATCCCGGTTCCCACCAGAGCCAGCGTGAACAGCCAGTAAGCGCCTTTGCCCGCGAGCGGTCCCAGAGCTTCGGCCGCCTGCTGGGCAGTCTCGATGGTTTTCATTCCGTGCGCATGCAGCGTTGCCGCCGTTGTCAGCAGAATGAAGTACATCACCAGATTCGAATAGAACATCCCCGTGCGCACATCGGTGGTTGCGATGGAGAGCTCTTCGTCCGTGGCACCGCGCCGCTGTGCAACAGTCACTTTGCCGAGATCCCTCTCCAGTTCCACTTCCTGCGAGGCCTGCCAGAAAAACAGGTAGGGTGAGATCGTCGTCCCGAGAATTCCCACCAGCACGGACATATATCCCCGGGTCCATTCCACATGCGGGACGAATGTAGCGCGAAGCACTCCACTCCAGTCCGGGTGAGCCAGGAACGCGGTGATGACGTACGCGAAAAGAACGAGTGTCAGCCATTTGAACACGCGCACAATCCATTGATACGAAACCCAGATAACAAGTACCGTTATGAGGGCCGTGAAAAACGGCGTCCACCACCAGGACTGGATTCCAGTGACCATGTGCATGGCGTCGCCCATGCCGCCAAGGTCGGCCGCAATATTGAAGACATTCGCTACGATCAGCAGGAGGCACGCCGCCCACAGCACCCAGGGTGGATAGCGCTTTCGGATCACGCCGCCGAGCCCACGCCCGGTGACCATTCCCAGTCGCGCGCACATCAACTGCACTGCCGCCATCAGAGGAAACGAGAAGAGTGCGGTCCAAAGTACGGAATAGCCAAGCGCAGCACCGGCGACCGAGTAGGTTGAAATGCCGGAAGGATCGTCGTCTGCGGCTCCCGTGATCAACCCAGGGCCGAGGTTTGAGAAAAAGCGCCACACCAGACCGTGATGCCGCGTCAACTGATTGTGCGGGGCGGGTGCGGGTTCCGGCTTAAGGGGGGACGGATTCGCCACCCTCGATTTTACCGTCCCTGATGTGAATCACACCGTGAGCGGGTCAGGAACACCGTCTGGATACCTGCGCATTATTTGCCGCGCTCGATGCAAGACGGTTCCTGTGTAAGAACCGGCGCCGCGGCTTGTGAGGGACAACAACGCCTTTTCCCCGATTGTCCGAACGTCCCGGATCAGTTCCCGCACACTTTGGCCAAAGTCTCCGGGGCGCCTGGTCGCATGACGGACGCCTGCTTCTTTATTCCGAAAGCACGAACAACGCGGTTCAGCCGTTTGGCCGCTCAATCAGTTTTGGCAAACACTGGGCAGCCGGTCTATCTGCCGTTCTCGCACGCAAAAATGCTTTGGGTGTCGGCGACTGGACCGGGGTGGGGAGTAGAGCGCTTAGACCTTAGGTTTTTTCTCTCGGGGGGCCATGGGGACGGATGTGACGCTGCGCGTGCTGGAACAATGAGAGTTCCCATCACTGAGCGCGGTCTTTACATTGGCCAGGCCACTCTCTGCCGAGAACAGAGAGAGCCACGATGGAAAAGACGCCCATACCGCAAAACAATCAAAAGACTGTTCTTATCGTTGACAATGATAAAGCCGTCCTGAGAACCGTCTCCGCCATACTGGCTGACGGCAACTATAAGGTCCTCACGGCAAGTAGCGGCTCAGAAGCAATTCAGCAGTCGAAAAGCTATCAGAGCCCGATAGATCTCCTGCTGTCAGACTTCCAAATGACGGGAATGAACGGCATGGATTTAGCGACCCGAATGAGTCGGGATCGACCGCAATTGAAGATTCTGTTGATGTCCGGGTTTACCGATGGGATGCTCGTACTCAACGAAGGATGGCATTTCCTCGCGAAGCCGTTCATCCCCTCACAACTGCGAACCTTGATTTCCGGCCTCGTCTTCCCGGAAAAGACTGTCTGAAAGCCCGTCGCATACGAGACAGCACCCCAGAGGGCCAATGGCCGCCCAGTCCGCAAGCGCACCAGGAACGCCGCCCCCGAGACAGCTAACGCTCACCATGTAAATATCGACCGGACCAGGAGTCGTACGCGCGATGACAATCGCCGCGTGGTCTTCGCGGGAGCTTGATATCAAGACGCGGGTTTTCTCTTTGAATGGGACCGGTTCGTTGCGCTTTCCGATTTCAGGCAGTCCTTCTTGGCATCCGCCCGCATCCGGCGACAAGCGCGTTTTCTGGCCCAGGAGTATGTGTCGAATAACGTCGATTCGGCTCTACTCTTCTTTGGGAGCCCTCAACGAGCCTCGGACCACGCGTTTTCTTCCGGCTGCTCGGAATTATGTGCATTCATCCGTGCCGCCACGGCGTGGAGATGGCACTTATCCTGCGGCTCCGTACCCGCGATAAACACCTCACTCGTTGTTTTGGTGCAGAGATCTCCCGCCAGTTTGCCACTCTCCAGACAGATCTTCGCCGATTTCACTCCGTTCGGGCGGGGAAACTCCTGCGATTCCGGTAGGCTCCAAGCCGCGCGGCCTTTTTTATGAATTCCGTCCAGATTGGTAAAGCCGACTTCGCGCCCTCGAGGTCCAGTTCCCGATAGTCGTAAAATCCCACCCAGACGATGCACAAGATCTGCGACGTGAAGCCCGCTAACCAGCCGTCGTGGGAAGTTCCTGTCCTGCCTGCGGCCGGAAGCGTGAATCCACGGGTCCGCACTCCGGCCCCGGTCCCGGAGCGCATCACTTCTTCGAGCATAACGGTCATGAGATAGGCCACGCGCGGATCCATTGCCTGGTGGGTTTCACTTGGTCCCCCGTGATCGTTTCGCCATCCGCGTTCCGGATGTACGAAACCACCTGCGGTTTTACCCACATCCCTCCGTTGACAAACGGTGTGTACGCCTGCCATCTCAAAAGGCGTCACGGCATAGGAACCGAGCGCGACGGCGGGCGTCGGCTGAACGTCGCCGTTCAGTCCCGCCAGCCGTGCCGTCGATACCACCGCTGAGTATGCGAATCGTCCGCCAGCCCCTTCATCCCGTGCAGTCTGTACCTCTCTCTCCACTTCCCCACGGTGGAACCCATGATACTCAATTGCCGGGCGATCTCCTGGTTGCTCAGACCTTCGGCGGCACGTACCTGAACAACATCATTGAGCAGGGCCAATCGTTAAGATCCGGCTCGACGGCTCGGTCGAGGTTCTCGACTTCGGTCTGCCGAAAGCGGGTGAGGCGCAGGAAGGTGACAGCGGATTCACCGACGATGATGCCGGACACACAGATAAGCTACAAGGTTCTTTAGAACGAATTGAACCGGGCTTCGCGAGTGCCCCGGTTGAGGGCCGGACGCTGCCACGCTACGGCTTCAGGCGCAACGCCGCAATTAAAACTTCCTTCACCGCTTTGATGGTCGCCGTCGCCGCTGCTTCGTTGTACCCTACGTGCACGCCTTTCCTGCGGCAGGGATCGCTCGTAACGTCGAAGGACTTCCCGGTATTTCCTTCAAGAATCACACCGTGCTCGCTTTCCACAAGTTTGCAATCGCGCAGACTGATCGCTTGCGGGAGCCATTTTGGTTCAGGCTGCTGCAGACTGTCATACCCATGATATGCATCTGGGTACTCCGTAAGCGTGATGTCGGCACCGGCTTTTCTGAGCCGTTCAACATATGCGCGGCAGGGGCCGATTGGGACCCAGTCGTCGGCGATTCCGTGAAACAACCGGATCGGCTTGCTCGTAACCACATCATCGTCGTGAAAGCTCCAATAGCAAGGCGTATAAAGCCCGATGTGCGCGGCGAATTGGATGTCGGGCGGCGCGTACATCCTGCGGAAGCGCTCGTTGCCGGCATAGAGCGCAGCAGCCGCTCCCATGGAGAAACCCATCACGGCGATCCGGCCAGGGTCGATCCGGGCATGTCTTGCCAGCATCCCGAGCGCCCGATAGCCATCGACCATCATCGTCAATGTGGCCATTTCCGCTTGTTCGTCTCCAGGCGTGACGCCGCGGCCGGTGAAGCTGTCGAGTAAGAAAACAGCCACGCCGATGCTGTTGAACTCCTGCGCCCACCACTCTTCGGACATGGTGAGCCCGTTGCCACCGTGCAGGAGAACTACGGCCGGAAAGCGCCCAGACGGAGGCGTCGTTGGAATCCGCAACTCACCCGCAACCATCGCCGGCTTTCCGTTTTTACCGCCGAGCAAAGCTTGTTGAGCGCTGAGTGTCACTGTTCCCAGCGAATGGATTTCCGCGCGCACCTTAACATCTGCGCTGCTTGCAAGCGCCGGGAGCAGCAAACCGAATAGACCAGCCGTGCCCATTAGCCTCCATTCGCACTCCATGGTCACATCAATCCTTACCCGCGCAGGCTAATCTTGACTGGTCCGCCGGGTAACCGTCCGACCCGTGTTCCAATTCCCACCTCACCGGCCCCTGGCGATGGCTGGGGCGGCGCGCCCCGGATGTCACAAACACAGATGACGTCGGAGCGGCTTGGCGTTTGCTTAACATAGAGTGCCGCAAATCCTTAAAATAGAGTGCCGCAAAAATGGCTGTCCGGCGCTATCATGCAGTTGCACCTTTGTGGTCAGCGATGTTCTGGCCTTCCGCCCTATTTCTGCGTGTGGACAGCCAACGTCTTATATCGCACTGAGCCGGTGATTTGCCCACGTCGGGATCAAGCGACTGGCGATTGATCCCCAGAATATGGCGGCTTCAGGTTTATCTCTGGCTAAATAGGCGGCGAGATATCGTCAATCTCGTTCGAGACGGTCACAGTGAAGCCATGAGCCAGGCATCTTTCGCGGGTTCGTTGTCCCACACCCCCGCGAGGTGCAGATCCACCCTACGAGCGACTGGTTCGCAATTGCTGCCCGCAAAGCATAATCTCGAACTTGTAATCTCCCGGCTGCAAGATGGTAGAGAATTATTTGTCGTGCTTGACGGAGAGCTGATTGGTCACATTGCCGCTCCCGGCAACTTCCGTGGCTTTGGCCTCGATATTCCTGCTTTCCTCATCCGTATGCACAGGTCCCTTAAGTGTTACCCTGCCATGCTCGGAAATAATCTTCGCATTGTGACCATACGTCGAAAGGGATTTATCCGCCATTACTGCCTTACGAATGTTCTGCATGATCTGGCGGTCAGACAGGTTGTTTTTTGCCTGGTCCGCAGTGGGTTGGGAGGAGTCTCGGTCGCGTGTATTGACGTTCGTGTTGTCGGGCTGTTGGGCTGTCGCGCCTACGGCGACCCCTAGAAACAGACCCGCGGCGATGATTCCGGCGTAAAATCTATTGACAGTCATACCAGGGACCAAAGCATTTTACGGGCCGTTGGCTTGCCTCGGCGTTCCACCACCCTCCTTCCCGAAGCTTGACCGCGCGGCATTGGTGATGGCAGCGTAACCAGATTTAGAGAGTAGCGATCCTTCTAACTAGGGCGTGTTCACACTCTAACTAAGGGAAATCACTGCTGTCCGGGAGATGGGTTTTGGATTCCCGCCAAAGCTCTGAGAGTGGATAAGTTAACCGGGGTTTCGAGATTTTTCGATTTGAACTTTTTCTGGCCAAAAATGGCTCCCGAGCT